>Ga0102926_1000465_pt1 | contig 23246 bp, 17 predicted proteins | sample SalPonR1_A_D2_MG_FD_78173 | JGI IMG/M metagenome (GOLD analysis project Ga0102926, IMG submission 78173) | Salt pond soil microbial communities from South San Francisco under conditions of wetland restoration - Salt Pond MetaG R1_A_D2_MG | ecosystem: Environmental > Aquatic > Marine > Intertidal...
CCTTGAATAATTATGGAGAACAAAGATTTTTCACTTCCCGTTAAAACCATTTGGTTTTTAGTTGCAAGTACTCTTTTGCTTACGTTTATTGCTTTTTTTGCGGTTCTTTACCAATGGGAATATGAACAAATTATTACAACCCTTAGCCTGATGTTTTTCTTTGCTTCATGGGTGATTATTTTTAGTGATATGATACAAAATAAAATTTATAATAAACCATTTTGGATTGTTACCATGTTTACATTACCTCACCTTTCCATTCTTTTCTATACGATTCAACGCAATAAATTACTCAGACTTGGACAAAAGCTGGCTTCGTAACTTATTAATGAATTAATTGCAGGTTATCAAATGAAAAAAATGAATAAACAACGGAAAATATACTGGATTGCCGCCGGATCTGTTCTGGCATTTTTCATTTTCGGTTACTCCTTTTTTAATAAAACAGCACCAGAGATGAATATTGCCGAAATAGAGGCAATTATGGAGCAGCAGGAGAGAGACTGGAGTGCCGGCAATATGGAAGGTTATATGCAGGGATACTGGAAATCAGACAATCTGCGTTTTATGGGAAAGCAGGGTATTACTTACGGATGGAAACAACAACTGGATAGCTACTTACGGGGTTACCCCGATAAAGAGGCCATGGGTAAGCTTACTTTTGAAAATATATCTTTTGATCCGATGGGAGATAAGCATATGCTGGTGTTAGGGAAATGGACTCTAAACCGAAAAAAGGATACGCTCAGCGGTTATTATTCACTTATTTGGCAGAAGATGGATGACGAATGGAAAATTATTTTTGACCACACACCCTAAAAATATGCGATTTAATTTATTATAGTCTTTCTAGTTACTAATGAATAATTAAACAGTTTATTTAATCAAGTAATAAATAGTTTTACTCTAGTTCTTGTTCTTTATACTCGGCTACTTCAACCGGAATACTTTTTTCAGCACAGAAAGAATGTACGTTGTTTTTTATTATCTTTAGTTTCTCATAGGGTACCCAGCCAATTTTCAGCACTTTTTTTCGGCCCGATTTTTTAAAAAAGGCAATATAGGTAAATCCTAGTTTAACTTTATCGATGGTTTCCCAAATAATTTTTTCGGGTACTTTTTTGAAGAAACCGAACTGATATTCTAAAGCATAATCATCGCAACGAATAAACATTTTAGCATTATATCCTATATAACCAAAATACAGAAAGAGTAAGAAGTAAATACCCAGGCTAATAAAAATCCAGGTTTCCATATCATGTTTCTGATATAATAACCAGGCTACTGCAGCTGCAGAGGCTAAAAAGATAAGGGTAAGGATGAAAATAAACCGTTTAAACCGCCTGCCTTTATCTGCTGTTTGATTTAAATTAATGGTACAAGCTTCCATGATGATAAATTTGATGTTTATTCAAAGATATTCATTTTCATTGATTTATTGAATGATAGCTATGTATTTTTTATCCTCACTACAAGTCGCTTGTACCATTGGATAACGGAGTCTTATTTAATATTTACTCACAATATTCATATTTTGGTGATTGGTAATATCTTTGGCTTCGGGGGTAAATAAAAAGTTAATGCGTTCTTTATAATATTCCACAATTTTTCCTCTTACCATTTTCAGCGTACTGTTTATCAGTTTGTTTTCTTCGGAGAAAGGTTCGCCTAAGACAGCAATCGCAGCGGGCAGCCAGCGTTCGGGAAACATCCCTTCATATTTGCCGCCTTTTTTGTACGCGTCAATTTCTTCCTGTATTTTTTGCAATGCCAGCTTTTGTCCTTTTTCCTTTTCGAACGATAAATTATGTTCCTGCAAATATCTGCGTAAAGCTTCTTTATTAGGCATAATTAATCCCACGGTATAAGGACTCTGATCATTGTACAGCATACACTGATCAATATATTTCGAATGCTGAATAAGGGTTTCTTCAATTGATTCGGGACTGTATTTCTCCCCGTCGTTAGCAATAAGCAGACTTTTAAAGCGTCCCAGTACATATAGGAATCCGTCTTTATCCATATACCCCATATCACCCGTGTATAACCAACCATCTTTTAAGGTTTCTTGGGTTGCTTTTTCGTTTTTCCAGTATCCAATCATAATATTCTCGCCTCGTACCACAATTTCGCCTTTCTCACCCACAGGCAATTCCTTTCCTTTATCGTCAAAGATTTTAAGGTCAATGTTTTTTACTAAAAACCCTGACGAACCCAGTTTATGTTTTAGGGGGGCATTGGACGAAATAATGGGTGCCGATTCAGATAACCCATAACCCTGATACATTGGAATTCCAATAGCATAAAAAAATCGTTGCAACTCAATATCAAGCAGAGCCCCTCCGCCAATGAAAAAGTCGAGTTCGCCGCCAAAATTTTCGCGTATTTTGCTAAATAAAATTTTATCGAACAGGTTTAACAGAGGTTTTTTCCATGCGTGTAAAATTCCGCCTTTATTGTAACCTTCTTTATTATAACTATAGGCTAATTTTATGGCATAGTTAAAGAGTTTTTCCGCTTTAGGGCCTTTTTCATGTATTCCTTTTTCAATATTTTTCTTAAAATTCTTGGCTAACGAAGGAACACTCAAAAGTAAATTGGGTTTTACCTCTTTTATATTTTGGGGTATATTTTTTAGGGTTTCCATCGTCGACCGCCCGGATTGTATAAAAGCCATACTTGCCCCATTGGCTATAAAACTGTAAATACCGGCAGTATGAGCAAAAGAGTGATCTAAAGGAAGAATAAGCAGTGTTTTATACGTTTCGGGTATATCCATTAAGCTGCATGCTTGTTCTACATTCGCTGTATAATTTCTGTGGGTAAGCATAATCCCTTTTGGGTCGGCAGTGGTTCCAGAGGTATAACTAATATTGGCCAGATCATTAGCCTGAACCGATTCTTTAGTTTTCAACCATTGATCCTTATTGGTTTTTAAGAAATTTTCACCCAACGCTAATACATCGTCGATAGATATTTCATTGGAATCATATTCTTCCTGAGGATCGAGATAGATAATTTTTTCGAGGTCGGGAAGATTATTTTTAATTTGTTTAATTTTTGATGCCTGATTTCCGGAAACAATAATCATGCGGGTTCCCGAATGTTCGAGCCTGAATTTTAATTCGCTGGCAGCATCTAATTTTACCGATAAAGGAACATTAACCGCACCGGTATATAAAATAGCCAGTTCGCTAATTACCCAATAATTTCTGCCTTCAGACAGTAAAGCAACTCTGTCGCCTTTATTAACACGGAGCGCTAACAAGCCTGCTGCCATTATTTCAACTTGCTTTAAGGTTTCCTGATATGTGGTTGAGTTATATTTTTCTGTTTTCTTTTCCCATAGTAATGGGTTGTTCGAATATTTTTCTACATTTTGTTCAAAAAGATCAATAATTGTTTTCATGTTCTTTTGTCTTTTGTTTTAAAAGGGCAATATAAAAAAATCCCTATAAATTGTCGTAACGCTTTAGAGATTATTTTTTTTCTTACGCTGCTTAAGATAAGGAGTTTAACCATTTAATTAAAAATTACACTTATACTAAAATGTTTACAGACAGTTTTTTATAAAAATATTTTGATAATCTGGTGTTATTTTCCTTATCTTTGTTTTAAATATACAAATCACGATTAATCCTAATTCTATGAGAAAATTAATTTTTACATTAGCAGCAATTGTATTATTAACTTCAGGATGCGAATTTTTCGAAAAGAAAAAGATGTTTTCCAAAGAAGACACATTAGTTGCCTATCAACGAAGAGTTGACAGTTTGCGTAAGGTTGACTCGATTAAAAAGGCAAAGGCACTTGCTAAGCAAAAAGCAGAAAAGGCACGTAAAGATTCTATCCGAAAAGCAGAACAAGAGCGCAAAAGATTATATAAATTCCATGTTATTGTGGGGAGCTTTAAAACGCCCAAATATGCTGAAGCCTATAATAATTTTATTATGCAGAAAGGATACAAGACGGAAGTGCTTCGCAACGAATATCAATTTCAGATGATTAGTATCGGAGCATACAAATCATGGCGTGAAGCAGTAAAGGATCTTGAAAAAGCTCGCAATGCCATTGAACCTACATCCTGGATTTATATTGATAACTAGAGTTTTATAAGGAATTAAAGATAAAAACGGCTACAGTTTGTAGTCGTTTTTTATTTTCAACAATTTATCAAATGTGAGAAAAAACATTTTTTTTTTGTAAATTAAATAATAGATTTGGTGATTCATTAAAAAATAAAAATAAATATGATGGGAAAAGGGAAAACAATCAAAGACTCTTTTATAGCACGATGGGCGGTCTTATTGTTAGCCAGTGCGGTAATGTTTTTTAATTATTATTTTTATGATGCATTGTCTCCGTTAAAAGATTTGATGCAAACCAACCTGGGATTTTCTTCCACTGATTATGGTCTTTTTATCTCAGCATATTCAGTTCCTAATGTATTTTTGTTAATGGCCGTTCTGGGAGGGATTATTTTAGATAAAATAGGTATTCGAATCACCGGTTTTTCTTTTGTCTTATTAATGGGTTTAGGTTCGCTCATTACTGCATATGGGGCATCAGACACCTTTCTTGCCGGGGGGATAGGATATAACTTCATGGATTCATTCCTACCCCAATATAATCCGGCATTAAAAATGATGTATCTCGGATTTTTTATTTTTGGGTTAGGTGCTGAAACAAGCATTGTAGTATTATCCAAAATTGTGGTAAAATGGTTTAAAGGAAAAGAGCTTGCCTTAGCCTTAGGATTAAATGTTGCTATTGGCCGATTGGGAACAGCTCTTGCGCTTAATCTTTCACCCACGTTAGCCGAAACACAATGGACCAACGCTATTTGGGTTGGTGTAATATTCTTATGGATTGGTCTTTTAACCTATATTATCTATATGTTGATGGATATAAAATTTGACAGGGAAGTGAAAGAGAATATATCCCTAAAAGATCCTGAAGATGAATTTAAATGGAGAGATTTGCTCGACCTTGTTACCAATCCTACCTTTATCTATATTACCTTATTATGTGTAACCTTTTATTCTGCTGTATTTCCCTTTATTAAATATGCTCCCGATATGTTAATGAATAAATATGGATTGGAGCGACAGATCAGTGGAAACATCTCATCCTATTTGATGTATGGAACAATTATTCTTACTCCGCTATTTGGTTGGATTGCTGATAATAAAGGAAAGAGTGCCACATTAATGTATTTAGGTTCGGCACTCTTAATTGTAGCTCATTTACTTTTTGCCAAAACAATGATAACTCCTTATGTACCAATTTTTTTATTAGGAGTAGCATTTTCTTTGGTTCCTGCTGCTATGTGGCCTGCAGTTACTAAAATAGTTGGAGAAAATAAAATAGGTACTGCTTATGGAGCGATGTTTTCGGTTCAGAATTTAGGTTTATGGGCTTTCCCCATTTTAATTGGTTCTGTCCTGGAAAAATCAAATCCTGGTGTGGCCGAAGCCATTAAAAGCGGAAAAGATGCTGTGTATGATTATACCAATCCGTTGTTGATGCTTGCCGGATTAGGTGTATTAGGATTAATATTTGCTTTTTTGCTTAAGAAAGCGGATAAAAAACAAGGGTACGGACTTGAACAACCAAATATTGAGAAATAATAATCATTAATCATTAAATATGTTAATTTAGAATATTATGACAGAAACAATTAAAAAAACATTAAAAGATTCTGCAGCCATACGTTGGCTTGTTTTAATTCTTATTAGTGGTTTAACGTTTGGTACCTATTGGTTCCAGGATTTCTTTTCCGGTATTAAACCGTTAATGATTACCGAAATGGGTATTACCAGTAGTCAGTTTGGAACCCTTATACAATGGACCACCTGGGCTAATGTGTTTGGGATGATTATTGTTGGTGGTATTATCCTCGATAATTGGGGAATAAAACGTACCGGTGTTGTTTTCGGTTTACTTGCCACAGTTGGTGCAGCACTTACAGCAGTTGGAGCAGCTGGTACCTTTACGGATACTACTGAAGGACAGATGTGGGTTATGATGATTGGACGTTTATTATTCGGTTCTGGTCTTGAAGTAGTCTGTGTTATTGCCATGCGTACTATTGTAAAATGGTTTAAAGGCTACGAACTGGCATTAGCCATGGCCATTAATATGGGATTTGGTCGTTTAGGTTCTACCCTGGGACAGGCATTATCCATCGATATTGGACAAGGTGTTGTTTCTCCGGCAGTTAACTTCGCAGCTACCCTAATTGGTATTGGTTTGTTAATGTTCTTGATTTATATCATTTTTGATGTTAAGCTTGATAAGCAACTTAAGAAAGACGTTGTTGAGGGTGAGGAAGAAGAGAAATTTCGTTTCTCCGATCTGGTTAAATTAGTAACCAACCGTTCATTTATTTTTATTGCATTACTGTGTGTTACTTTTTATTCTGCCGTATTCCCATTTATGCAATATGCTCCCGATTTATTAATCAATAAATTTAACTTTACCTACGACTTGCCTGAAAGCGCAACGGTAGTTATTTTGGGCAGTAAGGTTTTAGGAAACCTGGCTATATATCTGGGACTTTTTGTTTTTGCGTTGGCTATTACATTAGTCCCATCAAATATTAAAAAAAGGAAAAATAAGATCTTTTCTGTTGTTGCTATTTTGGGTGTTTTTGTACTATTTATTTATTCCTTTTCTGATGTCTTTGGAATGTGGCTTAAAAACGGACCCAAAACGGCCAGCTTAATTCCGTTAGGTTCCATCTTATTTACTCCTATCTTTGGTAAAATTGTCGATAACAAAGGGAAAGCCGCTTCGTTAATGATTCTAGGTTCGTTATTGCTTATTTTTGCCCATATTTCATTATCTGTTTTAGACAGCACTCTCCTTGGTTATCTAGGATTACTTGCCTTAGGAATTGCTTTCTCACTGGTACCTGCTGCTATGTGGCCTTCGGTTGCCAAGATTGTTGCTGAAAACCGATTAGGAACAGCTTATGCAGTTATGTTTACTGTTCAGAACTGGGGATTAAATGCATTTTTCAAAGGCATCGGATGGGTCCTTGATAAAGCGAATCCGGATGTTGTCGCACAAATTGAGTCTACAAGACAAATGCTCGAATCTCAGGGGTTGAGTAAATTGGAGATAAGTAATATATTACAGGAAATGCAGATCGTTTCCGGTGAAATACCTTCATTCAACTATACTATTCCTATTTTAATGCTGGTAGGTTTAGGGGTTATTGCATTATTTCTTGCTTTTATGCTTAAAAAAGCTGATGTAAAACAAGGTTATGGTCTTGAATTACCTTCGGATGCCGAAGCACCTAATGGCGAAACCAATTAAATTATTGTAAAAAATATTGATTTTTAAGCTGCCTGCAAGGGCAGCTTTTTTTAATTTTTATTTGTATTATTGTGATTTTTAAGATTCAAATTATAGATCTTAACCATGTCAGAATGTAAGCTGAATCCTACAATGTATAACTTATTTTATATGTGTAAATCTTAAATGTAAGACAATGAAAAAAAAACTCTCGAATTCTATACTATTTCGTTGGGCAATATTATTTCTGGTTGGATTTGTTCTTTCGGCAAACTATTATTTTTACGATGCTTTCTCCTCCCTAAAATCATTATTAACCAGTGAGCTGGGTTTTACCAATACCCATTTCGGATTGTTCGTTTCTTTTTATAGTATTCCGAATACTTTTTTGTTTATGGCGGTTATTGGGGGTATTATCCTCGACCGGTTAGGTATTCGCCCTACAGGATTTATGTTTGTATTTTTTATGGCTTTTGGGGCTATGCTTACTGCTTATGGAGCCTCAGAGGCTTACAGTAACGGTGGAGCAGGATATGGCCTGATGAGCAGTTTTCTTACCAATTATTCGCCCGAATTAAAAATGATGTTGCTCGGACGTTTCTTTTTCGGACTGGGAGCCGAAACCAGTATTGTTGTTGTTAGCAAGATTATTGTTAAATGGTTTAAAGGAAAAAATCTTGCACTTGCCTTTGGGATAAAAGTAGGTTTTGGAAGGTTGGGAACGCTACTTGCGCTAACCTTGCAACCTGTATTAACTGATGGAGGTACCAAATTAAATACAGCCATTTGGTTTGCTGCAATTATAGTTCTTATTGGGTTTTTAGCTTTTATTGTATATATGTTGTATGATAAAAAATATGATGAAGAGACAGCAGAAGATCAACAATTATTATCTGAAAAAGAGAAGTTTAAAATGAGTGATGTTACCAGCATACTTACTAACAGGGCCTATTTATATATTGCGTTACTTTGTGTCACCTTTTATTCGGCAGCCTTTCCGTTTATGGCTTTTGCGCCTGATTTCTTTCTGAATAAGTTTGATCTCTCTCTCGAGGTTAGCGGATTAATTGCTGCATTGCTTCCTGCAGCCACGGCAATAATGACTCCTTTCATCGGAGTGTTTGTTGATCGTATTGGCAAAAGTGCTACCGTTATGATGTATGGTTCGGCACTTTTAGTAATGGTTCATTTAACCTTTGCTTTAACGCATTTCCCTCCCTCTATTTTAATGATATTGCTTGGGGTAGCATTTTCTTTGGTCCCTGCGGCCATGTGGCCATCCATGGTTAAGTTGGTAAAGGAAAAACAAATCGGTACAGCCTATGGATTAATGTATTCTATCCAGAACCTGGGGCTTTGGGGATTTCCGATATTAGCAGGTATAATTTTAGATGCAACCAATCCGGGAAACCCTGAAACACTAAATTATACGTATACCATACTTATGTTTGCCGTACTGGGATTTTTTGGATTGTTTTTTGGATACATGCTAAAACGCAGCGATAAAAAATATGGTTATGGTGTGGATAACCCATTAAACAGCAAATAAATATTAACAATTTATGCGATGAACTTTATTACATGGAAAGACAGTTTCTCGGTTGGTATTCCATCCATTGATGATCAGCATAAAAAGTTGGTTCAAATAATTAATCATTTGTTTTCTGAATTTAGTAAGGGTATCACGGATGAATTTCTAAATGAAATTATTAAAGAGCTGGAAAAATATACAGTGTATCATTTTTCCTATGAGGAAAAGTTTATGGAGCTATATAATTATGCTGGATATAAAGATCATAAAGCTGAACATAATCTTTTTATAGAAAAAATTAAGAATTATAAAGAAACACTTTCAAAAGAAAACAAAAAGGAGGTCATTGATTTTATTACTTTTCTAAAAAATTGGTTGCTAAAACATATTATGGGAACTGATAAGCAATATATAAAATTATTTCAGGAAAAAGGGATGCATTAGAATCATCCCTTTTATCCTTTTTTATTTTTGTATGGTTTCGTTTCGGTTAGGTCCTACAGATATTATTTTTATAGGTACTTTTATCTCATCTTCGATATATTGCATATAAGATTTAAAGGTTTCGGGTAACTCAGCAAAAGATTTTATGTTGGATATATCCTCTTTCCACCCTTTAAATTTTTTATAAACAGGCTCCAGAGGTTCATTAACTTCGTAAGGTAAGAAGTCAACTTTCTTTCCATTTAGCTTGTAATGTGTACAAACTTTTATGGTTTCAAAACCCGATAAAACATCGGCTTTGGTAACTACCAGTTCGGTAACTCCATTAAGCATTATAGCATATTTTAGTGCAGGTAAATCGAGCCATCCACATCTTCTGGGGCGGCCTGTAGTAGCACCAAATTCGTGGCCCTGCTTTCGTAACTTTTCTCCTTCGTTATTTTCCAGTTCGGTAGGGAAGGGGCCACTGCCAACTCTGGTACAGTAAGCTTTAAAAATACCTATTACTTTTCCAATTTTATTGGGTGCAACACCAAGTCCGGTACAGGCTCCTGCACAAATGGTATTTGAAGAAGTAACAAAAGGGTATGATCCAAAATCGATATCAAGTAAAGTGCCCTGAGCTCCTTCTGCTAAAATTGTTTTATCTTCTTGTAGATATTGATTAATTAAATGTTCGCTTTCTACCAGCTTAAATTGTTTAATTAATTCAATTCCCTGTATCCATTTTTCTTCGTACTCTGTCAGGTCGTACTCAAAATCATATTGTTTTAAAATTGCCCGATGTTTATTTTTCAGAAACTCATATTTATCTTTAAAACCCGGATTAATGATATCTCCTACACGCAAGCCATTTCTTCCTGTTTTATCCATATAAGTGGGACCAATGCCTTTTAAGGTTGAGCCAATTTTTGTTTTTCCTTTAGCAACCTCCGAAGCAGCATCTAATATTCTGTGTGATGGTAAAATAAGATGAGCTCTTTTGGAAATAAAAAGATTTTTCTGAATCGCTATATCAAGATGTTTTAACTCGTCGATTTCTTCTTTGAAAATTACAGGGTCGATCACTACTCCGTTTCCAATGATATTAATGGCGTCGGGATTAAATACTCCCGAAGGAATCGTGTGTAAAACATGTTTGATTTCATTAAACTCTAATGAATGACCGGCATTGGGACCTCCCTGAAAACGTGCGATTACATTATAATCGGGTGCTAATACATCAACAATTTTTCCTTTTCCTTCGTCGCCCCATTGCAGGCCTAATAAAACATCTAATTTCATTCGATAAAGATTAAAATTTTAAAATATATTATTTGTTACAAATGTAGGTATTAAAAATAATAAAATCTCCCGCGAAAGCATGGAGATTTTAATAAGTTTTATGTTTTTTATGTACCAATTTTATTTGTCTTCTTTCTCACGACATTCTTTGCAGATACCATAGAAGTAGAGTGAATGATAGTTCACTTTAAAACCGGTTAAGTTTTCAGCAGTATCCTGAATATCCTGTATCCTGGGGTCGCAAAATTCAAAAACATTTCCACATTTTTGGCAAATTAAATGATCGTGTTGTTTGCAATTATGTGCTTTCTCAAATTGAGCGATATTTCTGCCAAATTGATGTTTTATAACCAGGTTGCTTTCCAAAAGTAATTCAATGGTGTTATAAAGGGTCGCACGGCTTACCCTGTAATTTTTATTTTTCATTGAAATATACAGCGATTCAATGTCGAAATGATTATCTCTCGAGTATATTTCATCCAAAATGGCATAGCGTTCAGGTGTCTTTCGATGTCCTTTTTTTTCTAAAAATTCCGTAAAAATCTTTTTAACGGTCTCTTTAGTTTCTGTGCATATCATAAACAATCATTTAAGAAATGAATGTTAAAAGTATAATTTTTTTTTGTTATTTAGAATTAATTTAAAGAAAAATTAGTTACGGATTTCTTCTTTTCGCCTGACCGATTCAACACCTTTAATTTTGCTTATGTCCATGATTAAATTATTCAAGTCTTTTACACTATGTACATAAAGTTCTATCTCGCCTTCAAATATTCCGTCGTGTGTTTCAATGAAAATTTTACGGATATTCACATCCAATTCCTCTGAAATTACAGAGGTAATATCTGAAGCAATTCCTATACGGTCAATACCATTTATGGTAAGTTTGGCCAGTGATGATAAGAATTTTTGAGAGGTCCATTTTACCTTTATAATATAATTCCCCTGACTTGACATTAGTTTGATAGCATTAGGGCATTTTGCTTTATGGATAATAATAGAATCTTCTTTTGGATTTTTATATCCAATTACATTATCACCGGGAATAGGGTTGCAACATTTGGCAATTTTATATTTGTTTTCATCCAGATCAGTATCATCGCGAATAATAACCGGATCTTTATAATTAAATTTTTCCTTTTGTTTGGGGACTTTTGCTTCGGTAGTTTTTTTTGAGGATGACGTTGTTTTGGCAATTTGCAGTCCCCAGTAACGTACAAATTTATTTTTGGTATTTTTTTTCAGTACCTTTTTTAAATCATCTAATTTAAGAATTCCACTGCCTATTTTACTATATAGCTCATCTTTGTTTTTAACATTGTATTCGGGCAAGATCTTTCTGAATACTCTTGAGCTGGGATGAATATTAAGCTCTTTTAATTTCGATTCGAGGATCTTTTTGCCAATATCAATTCTGTTTTTTGTTTCTGCTTTCAGGCTGTTTGTAATACTAGACTTAGCTTTAGCCGTTTTAACATGTTCAAACCACTCTTTTTGTATCCGCTGCTTGTTCGATGTAATAATTTCTACCTGGTCGCCACTGGATAATATATAATTGAGGGGTACCAGTTTATGATTAATTTTTGCGCCAATGGCTTTGTTTCCTACCTCAGTGTGTATTTCATAAGCAAAATCAAGGGCTGTGGAATATTTGGGTAATGACACCAGATCCCCTTTCGGGGTGAAAACCATAATTTCCGATGAAAAAAGGTTCATTTTAAATTCATCAAGAAACTCCAATGCATCGGATTTTGGATTTTCGAGCATTTCACGTATCCGCTTAATCCATTTATCTAACTCACTCTCACTTGAATTTTCGCCTTTATATTTCCAATGAGCTGCAAAACCGCGTTCGGCAATTTCGTCCATTCTTTCAGAACGAATCTGTACTTCAATCCATTTTCCGCCAGGACCCATTACCGTAATGTGTAATGCTTCGTAGCCATTCGTTTTGGGCGAGCTTATCCAGTCGCGTATTCGGTCGGGTTTGGGAGTGTATATGTCGGTAATTAATGAATAAATTTGCCAGCATTGTGCTTTCTCGGTTTCACGATTCAGCGATTTAAAAACAATACGAATGGCCATTAAATCGTATACTTCCTCGAAAGGAATGTTTTTTGATTGCATCTTATTCCAAATGGAAAAAATAGATTTTGGTCTTCCATTGATATCAAACTCAATATTATGTTTTTCCAGTTTTTCTATTATAGGTAATGCAAAGCGATTGATTTCCTGTTGACGTTTCTTCTCATTATCTTTTAATTTGGTAACGATTTCAGAGTAAACTTTTGGATGTCTGTATTTTAAGCTTAAATCTTCGAGTTCTGTTTTTATGGCATAGAGCCCAAGCCTGTGTGCCAGTGGTGCATAAAGATAAACTGTTTCACCGGCAATTTTAAGCTGCTTATTCGGAAGCATGGAATCAAGCGTACGCATATTATGTAACCTGTCGGCGAGCTTAATAAGAATTACTCTTACATCATCCGACATGGTTAACAGCATCTTTCGGAAATTTTCTGCTTGTAAGGATGAACGATTATCAAAAACTCCGGCAATTTTTGTTAGTCCGTCGATGATGGATGCAACTTTATCGCCAAATAAATGTCTGATATCTTCAAGGGTATAATCGGTATCTTCAACAACATCATGGAGTAATGCACAGGCAATAGATATGGCTCCTAAGCCTATTTCTGAAGTAACGATTTTGGCTACAGCCAATGGGTGTATAATGTAAGGTTCTCCCGATTTCCTTTTTACCCCTTTATGTGATTCTCTGGCTACATCAAAAGCTTTTCTTATCAACTCAATATCGTTGACTTTTACATGCTTTGAACAACTTGCAATGAGGTCGTTATAGAGTTCCTCGGCATAAGCATTTTCATCAATCATGTGTATATTATCAACAGTATCTTTTTTTGCCATATATTACTCATCCTCATTTTTGATGATACAAATTTAAAGAAAAATTGTGGAATTGAATCGCCTGTATATGAATTATTACGGATAGAAAACGGTTATGTTCCCTCTTTTTTCGATTAATTGATTATCGGGGATCTTAATTTTTAAATAATAGATATAAACACCTGTTGGTACTTTTTTTCCACTTGAGTATCTCCCATTCCAGGCTTCCCCTGGATTACTGGTTTGAAATATAATATTCAACCAACGGTCATAAATAATTAATTGATATTTGCCGGGAAGTAGCGATAAATCAGGTTGTATTTTCAACTCGTCATTTTTACCATCTCCGTTGGGAGTTATCGCTTCGGGGATAAAAATGTCGGGTTCAAGATAGACACATACTGTATTGGAGCGGCTGTACTCTGATGATCCCGTTTCGGCGGCTTGAATATAATAGCAAAACAGCCCGTGTACAATTTCTTGTGCAGAGGTTTCAATTTCATCATCAAAAGTATTGTGATTTGAAAAACTTCTTATCAGCTGTGCCTCCGCATTGTCTTTTGATCTGTACAGCTCATAATGAGCATCCGGTAAATCATATTCTTTAAAATAATTCCAGCCTAATGAATGGGTATTTTCTTCCCGTTCTAAGGTAAGCAGGATATTGTTTATAATATCTGACGGAGTGGACATGTTGCCACAATTATTAATGGCAACCAGTTTATAATAAGTTATTTCAGCATTGGGGTTTGAATTTTCATGGGTCGTTATAACCTCCAAATCGGTTGTGGTTATGGTTTTTAATGTATCGTAACTGCCTGTGGGTGATGTTGAATAAAGAAGTTTGTACGTGGTTAGTTCTGAGTTGGGTGCTACTTCGAATTTTAGGTCGGTATTATTCCCGTTTGCCCTGGTATAAATAGCATTTATGTAATCCGGACTTTGAGGCATTTCGGTAAATTTACTCACCGGATTCGAAAATCCAATGGAATCGGTTTCTGCCCATTCTACGCCTATTTTGAAAGTATAATTTGTATTTTCCTTAATATTGACTATAGAATAGGAGCTGTGAGAATTGTTAATGTTTGTCTCTTGTAGTATCCCATTTTCGTATTGATAAATGATAAATCCTGAAGGATTCCATTGGTTGTCAGGCAAATCATTATGCTGCAACTCAGTCCAGTGTATGTTAATTACGGCTTCACATGAATCGTAATCATAGGTTAATTGATAGGTAGAAATTATTGGGGTATAAATATCATTTGGGGTAGTAGCACTTTGTATTTTATATAGTCTGGGGGTAAGGTTTGCATGAGCTGACTCATCAGTATAGTTCGTAATGGAAGGATCATAAATCGTATCGATGGGCGATAAGCTTGAAATGGCAAGACTATCTCTGAAAATTACAAGGTCTTCCGTTCCGTCGTATTCCCAACTTAACCTGACATGCCCCTGCTCATTAATCACCGAAACATTTTGCATGGTTAAAGTGCTTTGGGCATAGACAGCCGATACCCCAATGGCGGTAATTAATAAAACAAATAATATGTGTTTCAGATAATTCACTAATTTTTAACGAAATTTAAACATATTTATTCATATTTCCCGGCAATGGTTGTTACAAAATTTTCTTCCACTAAATATTGCTTGGCCAGCTGCAAAATTTCTTCCGGGGTTATGGTTTTAATTGCCTCAATAGCCCGGTTAAAATAACCGGGTGTGAGATCGAAATCAATGATAGAACGGTAGCTTTCTGATAGTGCAAAAGGTCCGTCAAATGACCTTAAAAAATCTCCCATCATATAATTTTTTACCAGGGTTAATTCTTCTTTACTTATTTTTTCTTCTTTTAAACGGTTTATTTCTTTAAATATTTCATTTACTGTTTCCTTGGCATAGTTGGCGCCTACCTCTGATACAATAAGTAAAATACCTTCGTGTTTGAGTGATAGTAATAACGAGCCTATTCCATAGGTATATCCTTTCTCCTCACGGATGTTTTTCATTAATCGAGAACCAAAATAACCGCCAAGGATGGTGTTTAAAATCGTTAATTTTATAAAATCCGGATGGGGTTGGGTGGGCATTCTTATCCCCATTCGAACAGCAGATTGTTTGGCATTTTCTTTTTCGATGATTTTTTCTTTGATAATTTCATCTTGAGATACCTTTTGTGGATATTCTCTTTCCCGGGTTGTTCCCCAGTCCTTATTTCCAAAATGTTGATGAATCGTTTGGATAACAGTATCATCGATTTTACCGGTAACAATGATTTTTCCATGTTGCGGGGTGTAATGCTTTTTGTGAAAATCAAACAATGCTTCCCGGGTTAGAGAGTCATAGTCTTCCAGTTGTACATTCTTTCCGTAGGGATGATTCGTTCCAAAGATTTGCTCGTTAAAAACCCTGCGAGCCAAATTAGAAACTTTTACCATTTCGATGGTAAACTGTTGTTTTTTTTTATTGATGAAATTGGTTAACTCGTGTTGCGGAAATGATGGATTCTTAACGATGTCTTCAAGAATGGTAATCGTTTGGGGTAGATATTTTTTTAGGGTAAAGAGCGAAAGACTGGCAAAGTCTTTAGTAGGCTGAGGCTGTATAAAAGCACCGTAATAATCTAATTTTTCGGCTATTTGTTGCGAAGAAAGGGTTGAAGTGCCTTCCATTAGCATTTCGTTGGTAGCACTTGCAATGGGCGGTGTTGGTTGGGACCAGCTGCCTGCTTCGAAGATAATATCTATTTTTACTATTTCCTGTGTTCCGGCATCAATAAAATGTGCAACAACATTGTTTTTCAACTTAATTTTTGTTGGATTGATAATATTTATTTCTTTAATATCTTGATAAGCAGGCTGAATTTTACGGTTTAATATCATGGCTTTATGAATTTTCTTTAGATAAGTAATGTAATGTAGATGAATTGTTTGGATGAAAAAGGATTGATGCTACCCTTTGAATATCTTGCCTGGTAACGGCTCTGAATTTCTTAACATCATGGTTTATCCTTTCCGCATCGCCTAAAAGTTCCTGGTAGGCTAAATCCATAGCTTTATTGAGTGCGCTGATATGGGCAAACTGAAAAACGGACTCATACTTATTTTTTACTTTTTCAATTTCTGAATCATCAATAGTATCATTTATTAGTTTGTTTAATTCATGCTCAATGGCTTGTTCGCCTTCATCAATACGAACTCCTTTCATCAGTTTTCCTGCAACCATAAAAAGACCTTCATCTATATCGCCTGTGATATAAGCGTTAATATCGCTGAAAAGCTGTTTTTCTTTTATCAGTTTTTGATATAACCTGGCTGACTTTCCGTTGGAAAGAATATCCGAAATTAAATCTGCCACATAATAATCAGGATGATTTTTAGCGCTCATATGATATGCCTTATAAATAGCATCGAAAGGAACATCTCTTTCAATCCGCATAAAACGAGGTTCACTTTGTTGAGGTTCTTTAGGGATTTCGGGTTTGAAAATTTCACGCTTTTTGATAGCCCCAAACCACTTTTTAGCCAACGTTTTTATTTCATCGGGGGTTACATTACCTGCAACAGAAAGGATGGCATTATTAGGTGCGTAGTGATGCATAAAAAAATCTTTGACATCCTGTAAATCAGCGTTTTTAATATGAGAAATATCTTTACCAATGGTAGGCCACTGATACGGATGAACCTTATAAGCCAAAGGCCTTAACAGTAAAGATGCATCTCCGTAAGGTTGATTTAAGTATCGCTGATTATACTCTTCAATGACTACATTTTTTTGTATGCTTAACTTCTTCTCCGAGAAATCAAGGCTAAACATACGGTCTGATTCCAGCCAGAAAGCGGTTTCGATATTTTCTTTGGGAAGGGTTATATAATAATTGGTAATGTCATTATTGGTAAATGCATTATTTTCGCCACCAGCCATTTGCAATGCGTTATCAAAAGAGGGAATGTTTATACTGCCTTCGAACATTAAATGCTCAAATAAGTGGGCAAACCCGGTTTTGTTTGGCATTTCATCCCGCGAACCTACATTGTACAATAGATTGAAAGCAACTATCGGAGTAGATGTATCCTGATGAACAATAACTTTTAGTCCATTTTCAAGGGTGAATTTTTCAAATTGAATCATATGATATTCTTTTTAGCATTGCAAACTTAGAAAATTAACACGTATTTATTAAGTTGGTTTGAATAAAGTTGGTTTTTTTAAGGGATATTGAAAAAAAATCGTTTTTTTTACAACTTTATGTAAAATCAGAAGAAGTAATGGATTAAAATACTAAAATGGCCATACAATCATCTTTTATTAGACGGTTTTTAATTTGGAGAGTAAAAAAAATTGATGACAGGAAGTTTATGATTTTCCTGAGTATTTTAGTTGGTATCGTTGCTGGTTTTGCAGCGGTAATTATTAAAAATTCGGTTCACTTTATACAAGGTCTTCTTACCAGAAGTATTGTTTTTCAATATCAAAATTATTTATATTTTATTTATCCTGCTGTAGGTATTTTGCTGGTAATTTTATTTACGCGTTACATTTTAAAACGAAAAGTAGGCCATGGTATTCCTACTACGCTTTATGCCATTTCTAAAGATAACGGTAAAATCAGGCCCCACAATATGTTTTCTTCCATCATAACAAGTGCTGTTACGGTAGGATTTGGAGGTTCGGTAGGATTAGAGGGACCAACGGTAGCAACCGGTGCTGCCTGGGGTTCTAATATCGGACGTTTTTTTAGGCTAAATTACCGGCAAATTCTTTTGTTGCTTGCCTGTGCCGGAGCAGGATCTATGTCGGCCATTTTTAAAGCCCCCATTACAGCCATTGTTTTTGTGCTGGAAGTAATAATGCTCGATTTAACTTTGTCATCTCTTCTGCCGTTACTTTTTGCCTCGGTATCGGCAGCCATTACTTCGTACTTGTTTTTGGGAATGGATGTTTTGTATCCTATTACCGTAATTCAAAAATTTACAATTGATAATTTATTGTATTATATCTTACTGGGAGTATTAGCAGGATTGGTTTCTGTTTATTTTACCCGGATGTATAAGTTCATTCAAAGTCGATTTGATCGTTTAAGCAACAGCTTTTATAGATGGGGAATCGGGGCATTAGTGCTAGGTTTACTCATCTTTCTTTTTCCTTCGCTCTACGGTGAAGGGTATGAGGCAATAAATGGTTGTTTACATGGTGATGACAGTCATCTCTTTAATAATAGTATATTTTATAATTTAAAAGATAATTTATTATTTGTATTTATCTTTTTTCTTCTGGTAATCTTTTTGAAAGCTATTGCCACCTCAGTAACTTTTGGCGCCGGAGGTGTGGGAGGAATTTTTGCTCCTACGCTATTTATTGGAGCCAACACCGGACTTATGTTTGCTAAGTTTATCAATTATTTTGGAATTAGAGAGTTGCCTTTAAGCAACTTTGCATTAATTGGGATGGGAGGATTAATCGCCGGCGTTTTACATGCACCACTAACAGCTATATTTCTTATCGCTGAAACTACCGGTGGGTACGAGCTGTTTTTACCATTAATGATTGCTGCAAGTATATCTTTTGCCACCACACGAATTTTTGAAAAATATTCGGTATATACCTATCAATTGGCCCGAAGAGGTGAATTATTTACGCATGATAAAGATAAGGTTGTTCTTTCATTGCTTAAAGTAACCCAGTTAATTGAAAGAGATTTTTTAACCATCAACGAAGAAGCAACACTGGGTGATTTGGTTAAAGTTATTTCCCAATCGAAACGTAATATTGTTCCGGTAGTTGACGAAGAAAATAAGTTGCAGGGGATTGTTTTTATTAATGATATCAGAGAAATTATGTTTAAGAGGGAATTATACGATGACGTGTACGTAAAAGAATTAATGTTTATGCCTTCGCCAACCGTTTCTCCAGATGAATCGATGGAAGATGTGGCCCGCAAATTCCAAACGACCAATCATTATAATTTACCTGTAGTTAAAGATGACAAATATGTGGGATTTGTAAGCCGTGCCAATGTGTTTTCTGCCTATCGGGATTTATTAAGTAAATTTTCTGAAGACTAAAATAATCTGATTTTAAATATTAAGATCGGAACAATTGATTAATTTTGCAACAATTTTAATTAATCCAACAGGCCGTGTTATTCAGTTTTAAAAAAGGACAACGATTCTCAAGGCGCATTCTCATTTGGCGGAACAAACATGTCAGTGAGCGTAAACTGGTATTTATCCTTAGTTTTGTTATTGGTATTTTAAGCGGTTTGGCAGCGGTGTTGCTTAAATCAACCGTTCATTATACCCATCATTTTTTATCTACCCGGTTTTTGCACAGCGGATTTAATTTTTTATATCTTTTTTTGCCCTTGGCAGGTATTGCTTTAACCGTATTGTATATAAAGTTTTTTGTTAAAGATAATATCAGCCATGGAGTATCCAGAATTTTATATGCTCTTTCAAAAAATAACGGACGCATAAAATCTCATAATAACTATTCGTCAATAGTTGCCAGTACACTAACTATCGGGTTTGGAGGGTCGGTTGGAGCAGAGGCCCCGGTTGTATTAACAGGGGCATCCATAGGCTCGAACCTGGGCCATTATTTCCGGTTAAATTTTAAATCGGTTGCTCTGTTATTGGCATGTGGAACGGCTGGAGCAATCGGTGGTATATTTAAAGCTCCTGTTGCAGGGTTGGTATTTGCTATTGAGGTGTTGATGCTCGACCTGACATTAAGTTCTATTGTGCCATTATTAATTTCATCAGTAACAGGTGCAACGGTGGCCTATCTGTTAATGGGGAAAGGGGTCGTTTTGACGATACTTAATACCCAGCCATTTGCGTTAAATAATATCCCTTTTTATATTTTATTAGGCTTGTTATGCGGATTAATATCCTTCTATTTTACCAAATCATCCATGAATATTGAGTCCCATTTGGGGAAAATCAAATCAAATACTCGTAGAATTATAACCGGAGGTTTTACACTTGCTGTAATGATTTTTTTATTTCCATCATTATACGGCGAAGGAACATCAACGCTTCAGTCATTGTTAAACGGAACCATTGAAGGGATTCCCGAAAGTCGTATTTTTTCCTTTTTTTCGAGAACTGAATGGCTTATACTCATTTATTTTGGGTTGCTTTTATTATTAAAGGTAATTGCCATGGCTGTAACCAATGGAAGTGGTGGTATAGGTGGTATTTTCGGCCCCACTCTTTTCGTGGGGGGTGTAACCGGATATTGGTTGGCGAGATTAATTAATTCGTTTGATTTTATTCAATTACCACTGGGTAATTTTTCTCTGGTTGGAATGGCCGGACTTATGGCCGGTGTGATGCATGCACCATTAACCGCAATATTTTTAATTGCAGAGATAACCGGAGGCTACAGTTTGTTTATTCCGCTGATGATTACTGCTACTATTGCTTATATTACCATATTGTCGTTTACAAAACATTCAATGTACACCCAAAGACTGGCAGAAAGGGGCGAACTACTAACGCATCATAAAGATGAGGTTGTTTTAACCTTAATGAAATTAGATAGTGTTATCGAAAAAGATTTTGTAACCGTAAATATTGACAAGTCGTTAGGTGAGTTGGTTAAAGCTGTTTCTCAATCCAGGCGAAATATTTTTCCGGTACTGAATGAAAAACAAGAACTTGTGGGGATTGTCTTGCTCGATAATATCCGACAGGTTATGTTTGACAGGGAGAGGTATGACGATACGTTTGTTTCGGATGTGATGATTTCACCACCAGAAATTGTTGATGTGACTGACAATATGGAGTTAGTTATGAAAAAGTTTAATTCCAGCGGTGCCTGGAACCTTCCGGTGATGAAAGATGGGAAATATGTCGGTTTTGTTTCCAAATCAAAAATTTTTAATACCTATCGCGACCTGCTGGTTCAGGTTTCTGAATATTAGCCTGTTATAGGTACTGTTTCTTTCCTCAGAAAAAATTCTTATTTTTATTGATAGGTATTTTGAAATTCCCATATGGAAAAAAAGAAATCTTTATTGCTGAAATTTTTAATTTGGCGCGAACAGCATATTAGTCAGCGAACCTATTTCTTAATACTTAGTGCTTTGGTTGGTTTAGGCGGAGGGTTAGCTGCTCTTACCTTAAAAACCGTAGTGTTCTATATGCATGGGAAATTGCTCGAAAACAAAAGTTTTGATGAATACAATTTGTTAGTTTTTATTTATCCTGTCATTGGAATTGCATTAACTTTTATTTTTACCCGTTATATTTTGCGTGATAAGATTAAACATAATATTGCTTCTATCTTGCATGCAATATCAAAAAGAAATAGTCTTGTTAAAGCGCATAAAATATTTTCATCCATTATAGGAGGAATATTAACTGCCGGATTTGGAGGGTCTATCGGACTTGAGTCGCCGATTATTTCTTCAGGTTCAGCCATTGGGTCGAATACCGGAAGATGGTTAAAGTTAAGTTATAAAGAGGTTACATTACTTTTGGCTTGTGGCGCTGCCGGAGCTATTTCTGCTATTTTTCACACGCCCATTGCGGCCATTGTTTTCGCCATAGAGGTTCTTTTAATTGACTTGACCCGTTTTTCATTAATTCCGTTGTTGATTTCTTCCGTTTGCGGAGCAATTGTAACCAACGTGTTTTTTAAGGACGAAATTTTATTTGAGTTTGTTTTGCAAGACCCTTATCATGTAAACCATACCGGTTTTTATATCATTCTTGGGATTTTGTCCGGTTTGTCTTCGGTTTATTTCTCCAGAGTGTTTTTTAAAGTGGATAAAATAGCAGCTAAAATAGCCGATTTGCAGAAATTATTGTTTGGTGGGTTAATTCTGGGGGTATTATTATATTTATTTCCACCGCTTTATGGCGAAGGTTACGAAATTATTAAAGCGATTTTTGCTCAAGATTATGAATCGGTAATGGAAACGAATTTCCCATTGCAACTGGAACACTCGTTGTGGTTTTTTTATTTGTTTTTTATTTCTTTATTATTATTAAAAGTTTTTGCAACCTCTATTACCATAATTAGTGGTGGTATTGGTGGAATTATTGCACCTTCATTATTTACCGGAGCTATCACCGGAATATTATTGGCTCATACTTTAAATGTGTTTGGATTAAATATTTCTGAAAGTAATTTTGCGTTGGTTGGTATGGCAGGTATTTTAAGCGGCGTTTTACATGCTCCGCTTACTGCCATCTTTTTAATTGCCGAAACTACCAAAGGATATGAACTGATTGTGCCCTTAATGCTTGTATCAACTATTTCGTTTGTTACCGTAAAAATTTTTGAGCCTAATTCCATTTTCACGGTCTTGCTGGCTAAGTCAGGCGAATTAATCACTCATCATAAAGATAAAGCAGTGCTTATTTTTATGAAATTAAAGTCTGTTATTGAAACGGACTTTACAACCATTGATGTGGATGCAACCCTTGGTGATTTAGTGAAAGCTGTTTCAAAATCGAATCGGAATATTTTTCCTGTAGTGGATGAGGAGGGGATCTTAAACGGATTAATTTTAATGGATAATATTCGCGAGATTATGTTCGATCGTGAAATGTATGATACCCCGGTTAGTAATTTGATGATATTGCCACCGGCCTATATTTCGTACAAAGACTCAATGAAAGAAGTGATAGAAAAGTTTGAGAGTACGGATGCGTGGAATTTGCCCGTTATTGATCATGCAAAATACGTGGGGATGGTATCCAAATCAAAACTTTTTTCGGCATATCGAAATCTTTTATTAGAGATATCAGAAGAATAGGTAAAAATTAGA
>Ga0102926_1000466_pt1 | contig 23223 bp, 21 predicted proteins | sample SalPonR1_A_D2_MG_FD_78173 | JGI IMG/M metagenome (GOLD analysis project Ga0102926, IMG submission 78173) | Salt pond soil microbial communities from South San Francisco under conditions of wetland restoration - Salt Pond MetaG R1_A_D2_MG | ecosystem: Environmental > Aquatic > Marine > Intertidal...
AACCCACCAACCACCTCGACGCCGAAACCATCGCCTGGCTTCAGCAGCACCTGATCGACTACAAGGGCACCATCCTGATCGTCACCCACGACCGCTATTTCCTCGATGACATCACCGGATGGATCCTCGAACTGGACCGCGGCCGCGGCATCCCCTACGAGGGCAACTATTCAAGCTGGCTGGAACAGAAGGCAAAGCGGCTGGAACAGGAGGCGCGCGAGGACAAGTCACGCCAGAAGACGCTGGAACGCGAGCTGGAATGGATGCGCCAGGGTCAGAAGGCCCGGCAGGCCAAGTCCAAGGCCCGGATCAACGCCTATAACGACCTCGCCAACCAGTCCGAGCGCGAGAAACTGGCCCGCGCCCAGATCGTCATACCCAACGGTCCGCGCCTTGGCTCGAAGGTGATCGAGGTCGAGGGCCTCAAGAAGCACATGGGCGACAAGCTGTTGATCGAGGATCTGAGCTTTTCGCTGCCCCCCGGCGGCATCGTCGGGGTGATCGGCCCCAACGGCGCTGGCAAATCGACCCTGTTCAAGGTGCTGACCGGGCAGGAAGCGCCCGACGAAGGCACGGTCGAATATGGCGACACGGTCAAGCTCAGCTACGTGGATCAGTCGCGCGACGATCTCAAGGATGGCGAGACCGTCTGGGAGGCGATCACCGGCGGCGCCGAGATCATCCAACTGGGCGATGCGCAGATGAATTCGCGCGCCTATTGCTCCGCCTTCAACTTCAAGGGCGGCGACCAGCAAAAGAAGGTCTCGCTCTTGTCGGGGGGCGAACGCAACCGCGTCCACATGGCGCGGCTGCTGAAATCGGGCGGCAACGTGCTGCTGCTCGACGAGCCGACCAACGATCTTGATGTCGAAACCCTGCGCGCGCTCGAAGACGCTTTGGTGGATTTCGCCGGCTGCGCGGTGGTCATCAGCCACGACCGCTTCTTCCTAGACCGCATCTGCACGCATATCCTGGCCTTCGAGGGCGAGGCGCATGTGGAATGGTTCGAAGGCAATTTCGAGGATTACGAGGAAGACAAGAAACGCCGCCTCGGGCCGGACGCGCTTGAGCCCAAGCGGATCAAGCACAAGAAGTTCGCACGGTAAGCATGTCGTCGGTGGCATGAACGTCTTGCCACCCCCAGCGCATCCCGTAGGCCGGGGTGAAACCCCGGCCTCCTCTCCGAACATGGCGTCCGGAATCTCGCCAGCCCATTCGGGATCAACCCGCCCCAACCGCATATCGCGGTGAATCGGCGAATACGGCCAATCCGCCGCCCGCGCGGTGAATCCATACTTCACCTGGTTGTTCCAGCAATACCGGACATGAGCGTTGGAATCCGCCTCGTCCCGGATGTGATGCTCCCAGAACCGGCGTTGCCAGAGGGCAACCTCTCCCTTGTCATGGTAAAGGCCGGGGGTCACCCCGGCATATTGACCCGCCCGAACAAGCGGGAACCGGGGCAATGTGGCGAAGCCCGCCTGCCGCAATCTACGCGTAAACCGCGCCTTGATCGCGCCCCAGCGGACCGAATAGCCGCTATCGCCCTTGGGCAGTGTCCAGACCGCATGCATGTGATCGGGCAGCACGCCCCAGGCGTCCAGATGAAATGGCCGCTGCGCCATGGTCGCGCGCATGGCGGCGCGCAGACGGGCACTCTCCTCGACCAGAAGCCTGCTGCCCCGAACCGACAGAATGACCGTGAAGAAGATGGATGCCCCCGGGATCGCGGGCCGGATATACCGCGACATCGCCCGATCAAACCCGACCACGGTTAACGTTGCGTTACCGGGACCTCCGCCGATTTCGCTTGCCAGAACGCCGTGTATCTGTCATACGCGCCCCTGCTAAGTTATTCTTTTTCGACCCACTGTCTCCCTTCAAACGGCGCTCAGTCAATCGATCCAGACGACGACGCCGGGCTGCCGCAATATCGTGGGCAGCACATATCTAGGAGACTACGGATGGCCAACGGCACCGTGAAATGGTTCAACACCACCAAAGGCTTCGGCTTTATCGCGCCTGAAACAGGCGGCAAAGACGTTTTCGTTCACATCAGCGCCGTCGAGCGTTCGGGCCTGACCGGCCTGGCAGACGACCAGAAAGTGACCTACGACGTCGAAGCAGGCCGTGACGGCCGCGAAAGCGCGACCAACCTGCAGCTGGCCTGAGGCCACTGACCGCCCACGCGGCGACAGGTAATAATTTGGGGGGCGGGCCAATGGTCCGCCCCCCTTCGCGTGTCAGGGATGTTGTCCGGCACGCTCAGCCCGGCGCAACGGGGCCTTCCCCGCCACCGTCATCATCGCCACTGCTGATCCTGCCGCCGCTCTCAAGCCAGGCCCGCTCGTTCTCGCCGATCGCGTCCCCCTCGCCCGGTTCGTCCTGCGCTGCCTGCGCCTCGTCGGGGCCGGGCTCCCTGTAACCCAGCCGTTTCTTCAGGTGCTCATCCAGTTGCACCTCGCCCGCGATCTTCATCTGCGCCCATGTGGCCAGAAGCCGGTTGATCCGCGCCTGATAGCCCTTCCCCATCGCCCGGTAGAACCGCACCACCGATTGATCGAGGTAAAGCGTCACCTTCTGCTTCGTCTCCTCGACATCCAGATCGGCCTCCAGCGTATGCCAGGCCTCGGGCACCTCGTCCGCGATCACCGAGGTGATCCAGCCGTCGCGATGCAGGTGAATGAGGTTCTTCATCAGCCCCTCGCGGGCGATACGCTCGGTCTTGGTCATGCGCGGTGGCTGGCGGGTGGTCTTGCTGGTCATCGCCTGTCTCCTCTGGGCGCGGACAACCTGCCGGCAAAATGGTTAACAAGCCCCGACCCGGGCGCGCGCAGCCACAGATGCGATACCGACGCGATACCGACGTGATGCCGATGCCATGCTTGCCGGGATTCTTTGACTGTCACCGGGTTTTGATTTTTCCTTTCCTTGAGGGCAGTTTATACGTCCCGCTGTGCAATCGAGGGATCCAATGATGTTCAACCGACGATTTTTCATCGGGGCGGGCTTGGCCGCTGCCAGCCTTCCCGCCGCCGCGCAAACCTTTGAACTGGAAGAGAAATTCAAGCCGACCCAAGTGCGCGTTTCCGCTGACTACCAGCCTGGCCAGCTTCTCGTGCTGCCGCGCGCGCATTTCCTCTACTTCGTCACCGCCCCCCGCCAGGCGATCCGCTACGGCGTCGGCGTCGGCAAAGCCGGCCTCCAATTCACCGGCACCGCCACCATCGACGTCAAGAAAAAATGGCCCACCTGGCGCCCCACCGAGGAAATGATCGAACGCGACCCCCGCGCTTACGGTCGGTTCAAGGATAATGACTATGTCCAGCCCGGCGGGCCGGAGAACCCATTGGGCGCGCGGGCGCTGTACCTGTTCCAGAACGGGCGCGATACCTATTTCCGCATTCACGGCACCAACGCGCCGCGCTCGATCGGCCAATCGGTTTCGAACGGTTGCATCCGGATGCTGAACGAGCACGTGAAGGACCTTTACGAGCGCGTCCCCGTCGGCACGGTCGTGACCGTCATCTGACTCCGCCGCAGGTCAGGCAGAGAACTGGATTCCGCAGCTTTCCCCTTGCAGGACTGATTTTGACGTTCCATATTCTTGGTGCGACGTTACCTCTATCGACCATCTGCTCCGACTACGGCTCAGTCACTCGATCTTGCTCTGACTTAGCCGGGCTGCCGCACTCGGGCGGGCAGCGAAAACCAAAGGAGAAATCGGATGGCCAATGGCACCGTCAAATGGTTCAACACAACTAAGGGCTACGGCTTCATCGCCCCTGAGGGCGGCGGCAAGGACGTTTTCGTCCATATTTCGGCTGTCGAGCGCGCAGGGCTGACCGGCCTTGCCGACAACCAGAAAGTGACCTTCGACATCGAAGCCGGCCGCGATGGCCGCGAGTCCGCATCGAATATCGCGCTGGCCTGAGCCCGCGTATTTGATCTGACACTTGCGGGCCCCTTTTCGGGGCCCGTTTTCATTTGACGCGCGCCACCAGTTCGCTGACAGCGGGACCAAGCGCCTCAACGATACGCTCAACGCCCTGCGCATTGGGATGAATGCCATCTGGCTGGAAGAATCGGCGCGCCTCGGCCGGGTCGTCCTCGTTCAGACCGGCAAAGAAATTCCTGAAGAGAAGCGTGTCGTATTCCTGCGCCAGTTCGGGATAGATCGCATCAAACGCCGCCTTGTAGTCAGGGCCGTAATTGCCCGGCGCCGACATGCCGACAAGCAGAACCTCGACGCCCTCTGACTGAGCGCTCTTCAATATCTGTTCCAGATTGGCGCGAGCGACCTCCGGGGCGATGCCGCGCAAGAGATCATTGCCGCCAAGGGCGACGATCATGCCGCCGACCTCGGATGTCAGGCTCCAGTCCACGCGCGCCGCCCCGCCCGCCGTCGTATCCCCCGAAACGCCGCCATTGATCAGTTCTGCCTCGACCCCATGCGCTTCCAGCCAGCGGTCAAGCTGCGGCACCAGCCCCTGCTCTTCGGGGAGGCCGTAGCCCTGCGTCAGGCTGTCCCCGAGCGCAAGCAAAGTCACCGGATCGGCCGCGGCGGCGGGTGCCGCGGCAAAAAGAAAGGCCGCTGCCACCTTGCCCCCCAGCAGGCATACACCATATGACAGAAAGTTCTTTGTAATCAGGCGTAGCTGCATGACCGATCCCGTCCTTTCACTTAAAGACGCCGCGCTTTCGCTTCAGGGCAATGCGGGGCTTGTGCGGATACTCCACGGGATAACGCTGGATGTCCAGAAAGGCGAAACGCTCGGCCTTGTTGGCCCCTCGGGTTCCGGCAAGTCTTCGCTTCTGATGCTGATGGGCGGGCTTGAGCGGGCCAGCTCAGGGCAGGTCGTGGCGCTTGGTCATGATCTTTCAGTTATGAACGAGGATCAACTGGCGCGGCTGCGGCGTGATCATTTCGGCGTGGTGTTTCAATCCTTTCACCTGATTCCCACGATGACGGCGCTTGAAAACGTCGCCGCACCACTGGAACTGGCCGGGCACCCCGACGCATTCAAGCGCGCCGCCGAGGAGCTTGACGCGGTCGGCCTGTCGGACCGCGGCGAGCATTACCCCTCGCAGCTGTCGGGTGGCGAACAGCAGCGTGTCGCCCTTGCCCGCGCCGCAGCGCCCCGCCCCGATATCGTGCTGGCGGATGAACCCACCGGCAACCTTGACGGGGCCACGGGCGCGTCGATCATAGAACTTCTATTCGATCTCAGCCGCCGGCATGGTGCAACCTTGGTTCTTGTCACGCACGCGCCCGACCTTGCGGCACGTTGTGACAGGGTGGTGGAACTGGTGGATGGTTGCCTTTCCGACATGGCCGGGGTGCCTGCATGAGGCTACTGACGGCGATGCGCTTTGCGCGGCGCGAACTGCGCGGCGGCTTGCGCGGGTTTCGCATATTTCTCGGCTGCGTGATCCTGGGCGTCGCGGCTATCGCCGCGATCGGCACGGTGCGCGAAAGCATCGCCACCGGGCTGGCGCAGGAGGGCGCGGTCCTTTTGGGCGGCGATGCGGAAATCGAGCTGACCTATCGCTTCGCCACGCCAGCCGAGCGCGAGTGGATGAACGCCAAGGCCGAGCGCGTGTCGGAGATCGCCGATTTCCGCTCGATGGCGGTGTCGCAGGACGGAGAGCGGGGTCTCACGCAGATCAAGGCGGTCGATGGCGCCTACCCCCTTTTGGGGCAGATCGAACTTTCGCCCGAAATGGCTCTGGATCAGGCGCTTGCAGGACAGGACGGCACTCCCGGTGCGGTCATGGAACCTCTCTTGAGCGCAAAACTGGGGCTGGAGCCCGGCGACAGGTTCAAGCTGGGATCGAATGACTATGTTCTGAGCGCAGAAATCACCCGTGAGCCCGACAATGCGACGGCTGGCTTCAGTCTTGGCCCGCGCACTATCGTACGGACCGAGGCGCTGGACGGTTCGGGCCTGCTTGGACCCGGAACGCTGTTTTCCACGCATTACCGGATGGATTTGCCTGATGGCGCTGATCTGGCGGGTCTGCAGCAGGAGGCCGAAGCCACCTTTCCCGACAGCGGTTTGCGCTGGAGCGATGCGCGCAACGGCGCGCCGCGCGTGGCTGAGTTCGTGAACCGACTGGGGGCATTCCTGGTGCTTGTGGGCCTCTCGGGGCTGGCCGTGGGGGGCGTCGGAATCTCTGCGGCGCTGCGGGCCTATCTGGCGACCAAGACTGAAACTATCGCCACGCTGCGCACATTGGGGGCGGACCGGCAGACCATCTTTCTGACCTATTTCCTTCAGATCGGTGTGCTGGCCTGTCTGGGGCTTGTTCTGGGCCTCGCTTTGGGTGTGGGAACGCCAATCCTGTTGGCGCCGCTCATCGAGGCGCGTTTGCCGGTCCCTGCGGTCTTCGCGCCCTATCCCGGCCCGATGGGCGAGGCGGTGCTTTACTCGGTGCTGACCGTTCTGATCTTCACGCTCTGGCCGCTGGCACGTGCACAGGATATCCGCGCGGCAACACTGTTTCGCGAAGCGTTCGGAGCGGGGCGGGCGCTGCCGCGTTGGCCTTATCTGGTGACGATCGCCCTGCTTACAGGCGCATTGCTTAGTGCCGCGACATGGTTTTCGGGTAACCTCATGCTGACGATGTGGACGGCGGGTGGTATTGCCGGGGCCTTGGTGTTGCTTGGCCTTGCCGCCATTGCGATCCGGCAGGCCGCACGGCGGTTGAAAACCGCGGCGCGCGGGCGACCCACGCTTGGCTGGGCGTTTGCCGCCATCGGCGGGCCCGGCAGCACAGCAGGTCCGGTGGTACTGTCGCTTGGCTTGGGCCTGACGGTGCTGGCCGCCGTCGGCCAGATCGACCAGAATCTGCGCAGCGCGATATCACGCGACTTGCCGACCCGCGCCCCAGCCTATTTCTTCGTCGACATCCAGAAAGACCAGATGCCCGGCTTCATGGAGCGGCTTGAAAATGACCCGGCAGTGACCGGAATCGACTCGGCCCCGATGCTGCGCGGTATCCTGACACGGATCAACGACCGTCCGGCGAAAGAGGTCGCAGGCGGCCATTGGGTGATCGAGGGCGACCGCGGCATCAGCTACGCCGCCGAGTTGCCAGAGCGCACCACCCTCACTGAAGGAGACTGGTGGGGCGCCGGATACGACGGACCTCCCCAGATCAGTTTCGCCGCCGAGGAAGCCGCCGAGATCGGGCTGAAGTTGGGTGACGTGATCACCGTCAACATCCTTGGCCGCGACATCAACGCGACGCTGACATCGCTGCGCGAGGTCGACTTCTCGACCGCTGGAATGGGATTTGTGATGGTCATGAACCCCGCCGCCCTCGAGGCCGCCCCGCATACATTCATCTCCACGGTCTATGCCGAACCCGAGGCCGAAGCCGCGATACTGCGCGATCTCTCGAGGCAGTTCCCCAACATCACCGCGATACGAGTGCGCGACGCCATCGTCCGGGTATCGGGCATCTTGGCGGGGCTGGCCTCGGCCACCGCCTGGGGCGCGACCGCGACCTTGCTGACCGGGTTCCTCGTGCTGATCGGGGCGGCGGCCGCAGATCAGACCGCCCGCACCCGCGAGGCCGCGATTCTCAAGGCGATCGGCGCCAGTCGTGCCCGCATTCTCCAAAGCCTGGCGCTGCGCGCGGCACTTCTGGGGGCGGCGGCGGGGCTTGTCGCCCTTGGCGCAGGCATCGCGGGGGGATGGGCTGTGACCTATTTCGTGATGGACACGGATTTCGCCGTCGCCTGGCGCTCGGCTGTGGTGATCGTCAGCGGCGGTGCGCTGATCAGCCTTCTGGCTGGTCTTGGCTTTGCCTGGCGGCCGATGCAGGCACGCCCCGCCCGCATCCTTCGCGCAAGAGAATAACGCTGGCAGGCGGCCAGGCTTGGCCCGCCTGCCCCGTTTTCCGCTTACTCTGCCGCGTCCGCGTAATTTTCCATCGGCGGGCAGGTGCAGATCAGGTGCCTGTCGCCATAGACATTGTCGACGCGGTTGACCGGCGGCCAATATTTGTCCACCCGGAAAGCTCCGGGCGGGAAACAGCCCTGCTCGCGCCCATAGGGGCGATCCCAGTCGCCGACCAGATCCTCAACCGTGTGGGGCGCATTCCTGAGCGGGTTGTTCTCCTTGTCGATGCGCCCTTCCTCGATATCGCGGATCTCCTGGCGGATCGCCAGCATCGCATCGCAGAAGCGATCAAGTTCGGCCTTGGTTTCGCTTTCGGTCGGTTCGACCATCAGCGTTCCCGCCACCGGAAAGCTCATGGTCGGCGCGTGGAAACCACAATCGACCAGCCGCTTGGCGATATCGTCCACGCTGACACCGGCGCTTTTCTCGAAGGGGCGCGTGTCGAGGATGCATTCATGCGCCACCCGGCCTGACGGCCCCTTGTAAAGCACGTCATAAGCACCCTCGAGCCGCTTGGCGATGTAGTTGGCGTTCAGAATGGCGACGCGCGTCGCCTGCGTCAGCCCCTCGCCGCCCATCATCAGGCAATAGGCCCATGAGATCGGCAGCAACGAGGGCGACCCGTAGGGCGCCGCCGAGACCGGCCCCTCGGTGCCGCCCGTCACCGGATGCCCCGGCAGGTGCGCCACCAGATGTTCCTTCACGCCAATGGGGCCCATGCCGGGGCCGCCGCCGCCATGCGGAATACAGAAGGTCTTGTGCAGGTTGAGGTGACTGACGTCGCCGCCCACATCGCCGGGGCGCGCCAGTCCGACCATGGCGTTCATGTTGGCTCCGTCGATATAGACCTGTCCGCCATGTTCATGGGTGATGTCACAGACCTCTCGCACGGTCTCTTCGAAGACACCGTGGGTCGAGGGGTAGGTGATCATGCAGCCCGCCAGATTACCGGCATGCTCTTGCGCCTTGGCGCGGAAATCCTCTACGTCGATATCACCGTTCGCAGCCGATTTGACGACCACCACGTCCCAGCCCACCATATGGGCGCTTGCCGGATTGGTGCCATGCGCGCTCATCGGGATCAGGCAGATCCTGCGATGCCCCTCGCCATTGGCGCGGTGCCAGGCAGAGATCGTCAACAGGCCCGCATACTCTCCCTGCGCGCCGGAATTGGGCTGCATCGAGATCGCGGCATATCCGGTGATGCTGCACAGCTTGTCGCTCAGATCGTCGATCATCTGGCGATAGCCCGCCGCCTGATCCTTTGGCACGAAGGGATGCAGCAACGAGAACTCACGCCAACTGACCGGCATCATCTCGGCGGCGGAATTGAGCTTCATCGTGCAGGAGCCAAGCGGGATCATCGCGCGATCCAGCGCCAGGTCGCGATCCGCAAGTCGGCGCATGTAGCGCATCATCTCGGTTTCGGCGCGGTTCATGTGAAAAATCGGATGCGTGAGGTAATCAGATGATCGCAGCAAGGAATCCGGCATCCGGTATTCAGGTGCGAAATCGCTATCGTCCATGACGATCCCGAAAGCGCGCCAGACCGCTTCGATCGTGGCCGGGCGGGTGCGCTCGTCAAGCGCGATGCCGATCTTGGTGTCGCCCACGCGGCGAAGGTTGACGCCCTCGCGCACGGCCGCCTGAAGAACGCCGCGCTGTAACAGTCCGACATCGACTGTGATCGTGTCAAAGAACGTGTCCGGCTCCACATGAAAGCCCGCCGCCTCAAGCCCCTTGGCAAGGCGCACGGTCTTGCGGTGGATGCGCTGCGCGATCGCCTTCAGGCCCTTGGGTCCGTGAAACACCGCATACATCGACGCCATCACCGCGAGAAGCGCCTGCGCGGTGCAGACGTTCGACGTGGCCTTTTCGCGGCGGATATGCTGTTCGCGGGTCTGCAGGGCCAGCCGGTAGGCGCGGTTGCCGTGGCTGTCCACCGACACTCCGACCAGACGCCCCGGCAGCGCACGTTTATAGGCTTCCTTGGTGGCCATATAGGCGGCATGCGGGCCGCCATAGCCCATCGGCACGCCGAAGCGCTGTGTCGAACCCACGGCGATATCCGCGCCCATTGCGCCCGGTTCCTTGAGCAGGGTCAGCGCCATCGGGTCGGCGCTCACGATGCCGATCGCCCTGGCCTCGTGCAAGGCCGCCATTTCACCCGAGAAATCGCGCAGATGCCCATGGGTGCCCGGATACTGGAAGATCGCGCCGAACACCTTGTCAGCCTCCAGCTCTTCGGGTGCCCCGACGATGATCTCGATATCAAGAGGCGCCGCGCGGGTGCGCATCACGGCGATGTTCTGCGGGTGGCAGTTTTCATCGATGAAGAACGCCTTCGCCTTGGATTTCGCGACCCGCTGCGCCATGGTCATTGCCTCGGCCGCAGCGGTCGATTCATCGAGAAGCGAGGCATTGGCGATCTCGAGCCCTGTGAGGTCGCTGACCATGGTCTGAAAGTTCAGGAGCGCCTCAAGCCGCCCCTGGCTTATCTCGGGCTGATACGGCGTGTAGGCGGTATACCAGGCCGGGTTCTCGAGGATGTTGCGCTGGATCGCGGGCGGCGTGACCGTTCCGTGATAGCCCTGCCCGATCAACGAAATCAGAACCTTGTTCTTATCCGCAATCTTGCGCATGTGGTGAAGCAATTCGCGTTCCGACATCGCCTTGCCGAAATCGAGCGGCTCATCCTGGCGGATCGACTTGGGAACCGTGTCGTCGATCAGCGCCTCGAGGTCATCCGCCCCCAGCAGGTCCAGCATCTGCGCCATTTCATCAGGCGAGGGGCCGATATGACGGCGGTTGGCGAAATCATACGGCAGATAGTCGATCGGCTCGAAAGGCATGGTCTGTCCTTTTCATATCATCGGCCAAGGGCGCGGCTTGGCGGCCGCCCCGACATGTTGGTCAGAAAGCAGCGGCCAGTGCCGCCGCCGCAGGGGGCGTCAGCCTATGAAATCCTTGTAGGCGTCCTCGTCCATGTAGTCCTCCATCTGCGAGGGGTCGCTGGTCTTGATCTTGAAGAACCATGCATCCCCCATAGGATCGGAATTCACCTTGCCCGGATCGTCGGCCAGCGTCTCGTTGATCTCGATGATCTCGCCATCAACGGGCGCAAGGATATCGCTAGCGGCCTTGACGCTTTCGATCACCACGGTGTCGTCGCCCTTGGTGACCTGGGTGCCGACTTCGGGCAGTTCAACAAACACCACATCGCCAAGCTGTTCGCTGGCATGTTCGGTGATGCCCACCACCACCACATCGCCATCGGCGCGCAGCCATTCGTGTTCTTCGGTGAATTTCATATGTCGCTCTCCCCTGTAGTCAGCGTTTGAAATTAGCCGGGGTGAATGGCATTTTCGCCACCTTCACCGGCATGCGTTTTCCACGCACCTCGCCATACAGCATGGTGCCGGTTTCGGCCATCTCGGATGGCACGTAACCCATCGACATCGGCGCGCCGATCGTCGGGCCGAAAGCGCCCGAAGTCACGCGCCCCACGGACACCCCGCCCTCGGCCTGATCATAGAGTTCAGTCCCCTCGCGCATTGGCGCGCGCGCCTCGGGGCGTAACCCGACACGTCGGCGCGATGCGCCATTTTCAAGCTGCTCCAGCACCACTTCCGCGCCGGGAAAGCCGCCTGAGCGCGCGCCGCCATTACGGCGCACCTTCTGGATCGCCCAGGACAGCGCTGCCTCGACCGGTGTCGTCGTGCTGTCGATGTCGTGCCCATAAAGACAAAGCCCCGCCTCAAGTCGCAGGCTGTCGCGCGCGCCAAGGCCGATCGGCTCCACCTCGTCATGCGCCAGCAGCGCGCGGGCGAAAGCCTCGGCGTTGTCATTGGCGACGGAAATCTCGAACCCGTCCTCGCCGGTATAGCCAGACCGCGAGACCCACAGCTCACCATGATCGCTGTCAAGAACCGCCACATCCATGAAGCGCATGCCGGCTACATCCGGGAGGAGCCCGATCAGAACCGCCTCGGCGCGCGGCCCTTGAAGGGCCAGAAGCGCGCGGTCGGCGATCTCCTCCACCTCGCAGCCCGTCAACCCGGCGCGCATATGGGCGATATCGGCTTCCTTGCAGGCGGCGTTGACCACGACAAAAAGATGATCGTCACGATGCGCGATCATCAGATCGTCCAGAATACCGCCCGCTTCGTTGGTAAATATCCCATAGCGTTGACGCCCCGCGCCAAGCCCCAGCAGATCGACCGGCACAAGCGCTTCCAGAGCGCGCGCGGCGGCATCATAGCCGTCATGGGCACGCACAATGACCTGCCCCATGTGGCTGACATCGAAAAGCCCCGCATCGGCGCGAGTATGCAGATGTTCCTTCATCACCCCCAGCGGGTATTGCACGGGCATGTCATAGCCGGCGAAGGGCACCATCTTGGCCCCCAACTCAAGGTGCAATGCGTGCAGCGGCGTCCTGCGCAGCGTGTCGCTCATCGGGTTCTCCCCAAAATGGCGCCAGTTTGATCGCTGTATCAATCCGGCATCGTCCATGCACGACCCCTCTGGCCCGCGCCTCGATGCCCCCTCTGTCCTTATGCCTGAGATCGCTATCCCTTCGGCGGGCGCATCACATGCACCACTCTCCAGAGTTTTCAGTGTCGAAACGGTCCCTGTCGCCTGAGAGTTTCCGGGGCGGTTGCTCCTTCGGCACCGGCAAGGCCGGTTCTCCCGTTTCGAATGTTGGCTACGCTAGTATACCGAAACCCGGCTTTCAAGTCTGTTTCACGCAGGCGAAGGGGGTAAAGATCGCCCGCAGCGGCTCGTTGTTGCAGACCAGCGCATCAAGGGAGATCTTATCTAGATGGGCATAGAAAGCCTCGGCCGCATCGGCGATGGCGAGACGGAGGCGGCAAGCTTCGGTCAGCGGGCAGGTATTGTCCACGTCTGCAAAGCATTCGGCGATCGGGACGTTCGATTCGAGTTGGCGGAACACATCGCCGATCACGATCTCATCCATCGGCCGTGCCAGCGCGATTCCGCCGCTGCGGCCCCGTTGAGTGTGCAGAAACCCCAGTTGCGCCAAGCGGTTGATCACCTGCGCCAAGTGGCTTTCAGAGGTATTGCAACGCGCCGCGATCTCGGACTTCGTGACCAGCCGATCGGAACAGGCCGCGCAGAACATGAGGACGCGTATGGCGATGTTGGTGCGTTTCGTGATGCGCATGTACAAGAGGCCCGTTGCTTGAATTCGGACCATCGTGACTGCAAAAAGAACCCTGCAACATGACTCAGATCAAGGGATCCGCAGATAACATCCATGAAGGATACATATTTCTTCGGCTATGGCAGCCTGGTCAACCGCGACACGCATGAGTTCACCCGCACGCAAAGCGCGCAGTTGCGTGGCTGGAGGCGGGTCTGGCGTCATACCAGCCTGCGCCCTGTGGCCTATCTGACCGTCGTGCCGGACGCGACCACCGAGATCGACGGACTGATCGCCGCCGTTCCAGGAGACGACTGGGCGGCACTCGACGAGCGCGAGAGCGCCTATGATCGCGTCGCTGCCGCCCACCAGATCAGCCACACCTTGCCCCACATGCCCGAGATCGCGGTCTATGCGATCCCTCAAGGCCGCCACAGCGGCGTGACCGAGACTCACCCCGCTCTGCTCAGCTATATCGACGTGGTGGTTCAGGGTTATCTGCGGGAATTTGGCGAGTCTGGCGCGCAGCATTTCTTCGACACGACCGATGGCTGGGACGCACCGGTGCTGGATGATCGCGCCGACCCGCTCTATCCGCGTCACCGCCACCTGAGCCTTGACGAACGCGCCTTCGTGGACGACCAGTTGCGCGCCCGCGATGTCCGTTTCTTGCGCCGCTGAGCGGGCTTGGTGCGCAGATCACTGGACCGGGCCGCACGCTTGGGGCAAGCTGAAGGCAACCGGACGGGACCGCCATGAACACCGACAGAGCCTCTTCGAAACCGCTGATGATGCTGATGCGCGGCGCGCAACTGCTTTGGGTGCGGGTCGCGTTGATGGCGCTACTGGCCGTTGCCGCCTCGACGCTGGCGGTTCTGCTGGAGGATGTCATTCCCGCGACGATCAAGGATCGTATCAAGCCCAATGCGGTGATGCCGGTATTGACCATCCTTGCCTCGAGCATGCTCGCAGTCAGCACATTTTCACTGAATGTGATGGTCTCGGCCCATAACGCCGCCGCATCTCAAGCCACCCCCCGCGTGCATCGGATCCTGCTGGCCGACACCACGACCCATACCGCGCTGGCCACCTTCATCGGGGCATTCGTCTATGCGCTGACGTCGATCATCCTGTTCAAGGCGCAACTGCACGGCCCCGGGGCATCGGTCGCGATCCTGGGCGTCACCGTCGCTGTCGTGGTGCTTGTGATCCTCGCGATGCTGCGCTGGATCGACCACCTGAGCGACCTTGGCAGCATGGATAACAGCCTGCGCGTGACCGAGGCTGCGGCCCATGGCAGCCTCATGCGAAGCCGCATCGCCCCCGCGCTTGGCGCCCAGACCCTGACGGATGCGACCCTGATGCCCGAGAATGCCGACCCCATCCTTGCGCCGCGCTCGGGTTATCTCCAGTTCATCGATCTCCGCAGGCTCGACCGGATTCTCGAAAAGGGCGACGCAATGATCTATTTCAACATCGCGCCGGGCGAAGCGATCCTCAAGGGCCGCGTGATCGCCCATGCCGCAGGACTGACACAGGAAGAACATGCACAGGTTCAGGGCTGCCTGACCATTTCGGATACCCGCACCTTCGAGCAGGACAGCGCATTCGGCCTTCTGGTCCTGTCCGAAATCGCCGCGCGCGCTCTATCGCCGGGGGTCAATGATCCGGGCACCGCGCTTGACGTGATCAACCGTCAGGAACGCCTTCTGTGGGACTGGGCGCAAACTCCGCGCGACGGCGCGACGCCCAAGCATGACCGGGTCTTCATGCGACAGGTGGCGGCAGCGGACCTGATCGAAAGCGCCTATGGCAGCATTGCGCGCGACGGAGCCGGCATGATCGAAGTGGTCGACCGGCTTCTGGAGGCTCTGGAGACCTTGTCTCAAAGCCCCGATACAGCACTTTGCAAGGCTGCAAGCGACATGGCCTATCACGCCCGCAGCCACGCCGCACAGGCTTTGCCTCTTGCAACGCAGCGCGCAAGGCCGGGCGGCAACCCGCCCGACAGCGCGCCCTAACCGCGCGCCTTGATGTTCTGCAAAAGCGGCAGGACCAGCGCCATCTCGGGCCCGTGTGTTTGCCCGGTCAGTGCCTTGCGCAAGGGCATGAAGAGGCCCTTGCCCTTGCGGCCCGTGGCCTCTTTGACCTCGGTGGTCCAGGTGCTCCAGGTGGAGTCGTCGAACGGGCCCTCGGGCAGCAGATCCATGGCTTGCGCGACGAATTCGCGGTCCTCTTCCTCGATCACGGGCTCGGCCCCGTCGCGGAACATTGCCCACCATGCGGGCAAATCCCTGAGCGTGGTGATGTTCTCGCGCGTGACCGTCCAGAACCGCTCGGCCAGATCGTCGGGCACGCCGATCGCGGCGATCTCGTCGCGCACCTCGTCATAGCTGCGTTCGTGCAGCAGGCGAGCGGTCAGCGGAAACAGGTCGTTCACGTCGAACTTCGTTGGCGCGGCACCAAAGCGCGCGATGTCGAACCCTTCGATCAACTCCGCCATGTCGGTGCGCAATTCCACCGGATCGGCAGACCCCAGCCGCGCCATCAGGCTGAGCAGCGCCATCGGCTCGATCCCCTGCGCGCGCAGATCGCGAAGGCTGAGCACACCAAGACGCTTCGAGAGCGACTCGCCCTGCGGCCCGGTCAGCAAGGAGTGATGCGCGAAATGCGGCACCTGACCGCCAAGCGCCTCGATGATCTGAATCTGCGTGGCAGTATTGGTCACATGGTCGGAGCCGCGCACGACATGGGTGACGCCCATTTCGGTGTCGTCCACAACCGAGGCCAGCGTGTAAAGCACCTGTCCATCGCCGCGGATCAGCACCGGGTCGCTGACGCTGGCCGCGTCGATCGAGATATCGCCAAGGATGCCGTCATCCCATTCGATCCGCTCGTGATCCAGCTTGAAGCGCCACACGCCGTTGCCGCGCTCGGCGCGCAGCCTGTCCTTTTCGGCTTCAGGCAGGGTCAGTGCAGCCCGATCATAAACGGGCGGTTTTCCCATGTTTAGCTGTTTCTTGCGCTTGAGATCAAGTTCCGTCGGGGTCTCGAACGCCTCGTAGAAACGGCCCATTTCGCGCAATTTTTCGGCGGCTTCGGCGTAGCGGTCCAGCCGCTCGGACTGCCTCTCGACCCTGTCCCAATGCAGGCCCAGCCACTCCAGGTCCTGCTTGATCGCGTCGACATATTCCTCCTTCGAGCGTTCGGGGTCGGTGTCGTCGATGCGCAGGATAAACTGCCCGCCAGCCTTGCGGGCGATGAGAAAGTTCATCAGAGCGGTGCGCAGGTTGCCCACATGGATGTATCCGGTGGGCGACGGGGCGAAACGAGTGGTCGTCATGGGTTTCTCCTGGTTCGCGTGGGCCATGTCACAGCGCCGCGCGATTGTCCAGATTTCACGGTTCGGGCGGAGTTGCGGGCATGCTATCACATTGGCGTGAGAGGGCGCGCCATGGCGCGCTTGCGCATTATGCTAAGCAACATATCAACAAGGAGGATTCCCATGTCACGATCATTGATTTCCCGGCGGGCTGTTCTGGCTTCAGGGGCGGCGCTGCCATTGGCGGCCGCTTCGGGAGGCGTGGCGCGGGCGACGGCGCCGATGATGGGCAATGGCATGTCGCGGTTCAACCGCGTGGGGCTTGGCGGGTTCGAGGTCACGACGATCCTTGCTGGGACCATGCCACGCCCGGACCCGCATTCGATCTTCGGTCTGAATGTCGATGACGCGGCGTTCAGCGCAGCCTCGGAAGCGGCGCGCATCCCCACAGACGTGGCGCAGTTCTTCTTCACTCCGACCGTCGTCAACACCGGTAACGCATTGATATTGTTCGATACCGGCCTCAATGCCGAGGGCACCACGGCCGCCCTTGCCGAGGCCGGCTACAGCCCCGATCAGGTCGATGTCGTGGTCATCACCCATATGCATGGCGACCATATCGGCGGGCTGATGAATGGGGACGCGCCGACCTTTCCCAATGCCAGATATGTCACTGGTTCCAAGGAGTTCGATGCCTGGGGGGCGATGGAGAACGAAGGGTTCGAGAGCAAGGTGCGCCCGCTGGCCGAGCAGATGGAGATGCTGGAGGATGGCGCCAGCGTCGCGCCGGGCATCACCGCGATGGCCGCGTTCGGCCATACGCCGGGGCATATGACCTACATGCTGGAGAGCGACGGCAAACAACTTCTGGTGGCGGCGGACTTTGCCAACCACTATGTCTGGTCGCTGGGCCACCCGGATTGGGAAGTGTCGTTCGACATGGACAAGGCCGCCGCGGCGGCCACGAGACGGCGTATTCTGGAGATGCTGGCCGCTGAAGAAATGCCCTTTATCGGGTATCACATGCCCTGGCCGGGGCTGGGATATGTGGAGGCGCAGGGCGATGGATTCCGCTATGTTCCGACCAGTTACCAGCTGATGCTGGACGGATGACGAACGGGATTTATCCCCGGTATACAATGCCTTATGATGCATCGCATGCAGCATGAGCCGAGTATTTCCGACTTCGAGACCATGGCCCGCGATACTGTCGCGGGCCTGCCCGAACCGTTCAGAAAGGCGGCGCTGGAGGTGGCGCTGAGGGTGGTGGACTGGCCCGCGCACGACATGCTGCGAGAGCTGGGAATGCATGATCCGCTGGATCTGACAGGGCTATACGAAGGCATCCCGGCAACGGAAAAATCCTTTATGGATCAACCATATGCACCCGATACCGTCTGGCTCTTCCGCCGCCCCATACTGGCCGAATGGCGCGAGCGGGGAAATGTGGAGATCGCCGATCTGGTCGCGCATGTCACGATCCACGAATTCGCCCATCATTTCGGCTGGTCGGATGCCGATATCGCCAGCATCGACCGCTGGTGGGAATGAGCCGCGCTTAACGTACGAAACGTCCGTTTTGTACGTCGGTTTCGTACCGAAATCCGGCGGTCAGGCTCTCAGTTTGTACAAACCCCCGATGACGCGCAGAATCGCCCGCCCTGCACACCCCGCCAACCATTTGTTAACCCCTCCGTGGTTTCCTGCCTTCACCAGAGGCGAGACATGAGGGCGAGTATGACAGACAGGCAGGCGGTTCATTCCAGTGGCGGCAGCTCCACATTCCATTCGATGCGCGCGGGAACGGGCGTGGCCCCTTCGGCCACTTTCGGGTCCGAGTTGTATGCGGTGAGGCGCAGGAATTCGCCCTCGATCACGCCGGTGGCGATGTTGCCGTCCATGGTGAAGGCGGTCAGCGTTCCGGCGCCGCCATCGGCCCCCATCGCCATGGGCGCGTCAAAGCCCTGATCGTCGAAGACCTCGGCTGACAGGAAAGCCATGTCGCCCATTTGCTTTTGCAAGGTGATCTGCACAATGGGGCTGCCGGGCTCGCCATCGGACTCCACCACCCGCCCGACGACGTTGATGGTCAGGTAGTTGCCCATGATCATCTTCTGCTCGGCATAGCCGTATTGTTCTTGCGTATCGAAGGGGATCACCATTTCGAGCCTGTCGTCGCCCAGTTGGGCGGTCATGGTGCCCATGGCGGTATATCGCTCGGAAAGGTCAGCGGCGGCGAGCGGCGTGGCGGTGCACAATGCCGCGATGGCGGAAATGAAACGGGTCATTGTAAATCCTGTGTCCGGTCAGATCAATACCCGGAGCATAGCATCGCGCGGGCATGCTGACAAAACCCGCTTCAGTCAGCCAGCGGCGAAAGCGGATAGACATGATCCATGTAAATCCCGCGAAAACGCCGCCTGGGCGCTTCGGCCAGCCGGCAGCGCGCAGCCGGTCCAACAGCTGCTTGGGAAACAGACCCGTGTCCGGGATCGGAAAGCCCGGTTCATTCAGGAGATGCCGCGCCATGCGTGCGGCGCGGCGCGCAGCCGTGCCGTTCGGGGTGAAGCGAAGCCGGACGCGAATGTGATCGCGCGCGCCCCAGCCGACATACATGCTTTGATGAATGATCGACTCGACCTGCGACCAAGGAATGTCCGGCCCGTCACCGATGGCGATCCCATCTGCGTTGGCGCGCATCAGCAGGCATGGCACACGCGCGGTGCGGCGGCCCAATCCGGCGCGCAAGGACCGCCCGGCCAGCAACAGAAGGCCCGCGCAAAGCGCTACCGATATGGGGTGGATCAGGGCCGCGCGCCCGAGCTGCGCGATGAACCAGACAAGCACCGCAAGTAGCAGCACCCACATCCCCGCGAACCAGAGCCAGACGGCCCCGGCCCGTTCCAGAGGCGGTTGCGATTTGTCGCCTCAGCTTTGATCGCGCCAGCGGTTGACGATGGGATAGCGGCGATCCAGCCAGAAGGCGCGTTTGCTGAGCCGCGTGCCGGGGGCGGACTGGAAGCGTTTGTATTCCGAAATATAAAGCAGGTGCTCGACCCGCTTGGCATCTTCGCGCGCGTACCCGGCGGCGACGCAATCGGCGATGGATCCATCCTGATCGACCAGAATGTCGAGGATGCCATCCAGCACCGGATAGGGCGGCAGGCTGTCTTCGTCGCGCTGATCGGGGGCGAGTTCGGCACTTGGGGGGCGCTCGATGATGCGCGTGGGGATGATCGCGCCCTCGGGGCCGTCCATCCAGTCGCTATGATGCGCGTTGCGCCAGCGGCAGGTTTCAAAGACGCGGGTTTTATACATGTCTTTCAGCGGGTTATAGCCGCCCGCCATATCGCCGTAGATGGTTGCATAACCCACCGCCACTTCGGATTTGTTGCCGGTGGTCAAGAGCATCTCGCCGAACTTGTTGGACATCGCCATGAGCAGCAGGCCGCGCAGGCGGGACTGGATGTTTTCCTCGGTCACGTCGGGTTTGGTGCCCTCGAAAAGCGGGGCGAGCGTGCTGGTGATGGCATCGCGGCCTTCGGCAATGGGCAGGAAATCATAACGGCAGCCCAGATTTTCGGCGAGTGCCTTGGCATCATCCAGTGAGGCTTGCGAGGTATATTCGGAGGGCAGCATCACGCAGCGCACATTATCCGCGCCCAGCGCATCGACCGCCACCACCGCCACCAGCGCCGAATCGATCCCCCCCGGAAGGCCCAGCAGCACCTTGGAGAACCCGGTCTTGCGCAGGTAGTCGCGCAAGGAAAGGACCATCGCATGGTAATCCTGTTCAGTGGGGCCGGGGATGGAGGCCAGCGGCGCCTGTTCGATGCGCCAGCCATCCGCGCCGCGCACAAGATCGAGATGCGCCAGCGATTCCGTCATGACCGGCATTTGCAGCGCCAGTTCACCGCCCGGATTGAGCGCGAAGCTGCCACCGTCGAAAACCTGGTCGTCCTGGCCGCCCACAAGATTGAGGTAAATCAGCGGCAGGCCGTTTTCGACGACGCGCGCGACCATGAGCTGATGGCGATGCGCGAGTTTCTCGCGGTAATAGGGCGAGCCGTTGGGCACCAGCAGGAATTCGGCGCCGGTCTCGGCCAGGGTTTCGCAGACATCCTCATACCAGCTGTCTTCGCAGATCGGCGAGCCGATGCGCACGCCGTTGATGGCATAGGGGCCGGTGACATGGCCTTGGGTGTAGATGCGTTTTTCGTCGAATACCGTCTCGTTGGGCAGGTGGTGTTTGAGCACGCGCGCCGCGATGCGCCCGCCCTCGAGGATGTAATAGGCGTTGTAAAGCGCGCCGCCCTCAAGCGCGGGGCCGCCGATGGCCAGCGCAGGCCCGTCGGCGCAATCGCGCGCAAGGGTTTCAACGGCGGCGATGGCGGCCGCGTGAAAGGCCGGCTTCATCACCAGGTCCTGGGTGTTGTAGCCGGTGATGAACATTTCTGGCAGCGCAACAAGGTCGGCGCCCGCCGCGGCGCCTTCGCTCCAGGCGGCGCGGGCACGCGCGGCGTTGCCCTCAAGATCGCCCATGATGGGGTTCCATTGCGCGAGCGTCACGCGAAACCGGTCGGCCATGCGATGCCTCCTGCTTGCATTGCGGCCATGATTTAGCAGATCGCTGCGCGAGGGAAAGCCGATTTGGGCAAAACACGTTGTCAGCCCCGCGAGGCTCCACTAGATTTCGGGCGGTGCGCTGGCGCGCGAAACTGGGGATTCTGGGGCCGACATGAGCTTTTCACTGAGGGATGCGACGATCGCCGCAATGATGCTGGCCGGGGGAGCCGCGCTGGCGCAGGACGGCGAGGTGCAGACCAAGCAATATGACGATGGCGGCATCTACGAGGGCACGTTCAGGAACGGGCTGCAGCATGGCACCGGCACCTATACGCTGCCCAATGGCTATGAATATTCAGGCGAATGGGTCGATGGCGAGATTCGCGGCCAGGGGGTTGCGCGCTTTCCCAACGGGTCGGTCTATGAGGGCCAGTTCGCCAAGGGCAAGCCCGAGGGCGTGGGCAAGATCGTCTTCGCCGATGGCGGCACTTATGAGGGCGACTGGCTGGAGGGCAAGATCACCGGCCAGGGGGTCGCGGTCTATGCCAATGGTGTGCGCTACGAGGGCGGGTTCCGCAATGCGATGCATCACGGCAAGGGCCGCATGGAAAGCCCCGGCGGCTATATCTACGAGGGCGACTGGGTCAATGGCGTCAAGGATGGCGCGGCGCGGATCACCTATCCCGACGGCGCCGTCTACGAGGGCGAGGTCAGCCGCGGCGCGCGGCACGGGCAGGGCACGCTGACCATGCCCGACGGGCTGATCTACGAGGGGCGCTGGCAGGACGGGCAGATCGACGGCACCGGCAAGCTGATCCAGCCCAATGGCGATGTCTACGAGGGCGATCTGGTGGCCGGGCGACGCGAAGGCCAGGGCCGCGTGACCTATGAGAACGGCGATGTCTACGAGGGCGCGTTCGAGGATGACCGGCGCCACGGCCAGGGCGTCTTCACCGGCACTGACGGCTATCGCTACGAAGGCTCCTGGAGCGTGGGCAAGATTTCGGGCCAGGGGCGGGTGACCTATCCCGACGGCTCGGTCTATGAGGGGGCGTTTCGCGACGATCTCGCCAATGGCGAAGGCAAGATCACCTATCCCGATGGGTCAACCTACGAAGGCGAATGGCGCGGCGGCGTGATCGACGGCACAGGGCGCGCCACCTATCCCAACGGCGTGGTCTACGAGGGCGCGTTCGAAAATGCGCGCAACCACGGCTACGGGGTGATGACCTATGCCGACGGCTATCGCTACGAGGGCCAGTGGAAAGACGGCCAGCGCGAGGGCGCAGGCACCGCCACCTATCCCGACGGCACCATCTACGAAGGCGAATTCCTGGACGGCCAGCGCCACGGTCAGGGCAAGATCACCATGCCCGACGGCTTCACATATGAAGGCGAATGGAAAGAGGGCGAGATCTCGGGCCAGGGCGTCGCCACCTACACCAATGGCGATGTCTACGAGGGCAATTTCCTCAAGGGCAAACGCCAGGGCGAAGGCACGATGCGCTATGCTACCGGCGAAGAGGAAAGCGGCACCTGGGACAGCGGCGCGCTGGCCGAACAGACCGAAACCGCACCCGCCGACGACACCCCAGCCCCCGCCGACACGCCCGAAGCACCCGAAGCCGAACCCCAGTCCGACGCCCCCCAAAGCGACTGACGCGCCCCGGCGCTTCATCTGGCCAGAAATACCTCGGGGGAGTCGCGGCCTCTGGCCGCGGCGGGGGCAGCGCCCCCTGCCCCGCTCAGACGACCTCGCCCCGTTTCAGCCGCTCCAGCACCCGCGCCGCGCCCTCCAGCACGGCCGCGCGGCGGCCTTCATCCATGCGCTCCCATGTACGATAAATCGGCCCCATCCGCGGATTGCGCGCGAAACGGTCACGGTGGCGGATCAGGAAATCCCAATAGAGCAGGTTGAACGGACAGGCCGACTCGCCCGTCTTGTCCTTCACCTTATAGGCGCAACCGGCGCAGTAATCGGACATCCGGTCGATATAATTGCCTGAACTCACATAGGGTTTCGAGGCGATGATCCCGCCATCGGCGAACTGGCTCATGCCGATCGTGTTGGGGGCCTCTACCCACTCGAACGCGTCGATATAGACCGCAAGATACCATTCATGCAGCGCGCCCGGGTCCACCCCGGCCAGAAGCGCGAAATTGCCGGTCACCATCAGGCGCTGGATATGGTGGGCGTAGGCCTCGTCGCGAGTCTGGGCGACGGCATGGGAGATGCAGTTCATGCGTGTCTCGCCGCC
>Ga0102926_1000468_pt1 | contig 23128 bp, 47 predicted proteins | sample SalPonR1_A_D2_MG_FD_78173 | JGI IMG/M metagenome (GOLD analysis project Ga0102926, IMG submission 78173) | Salt pond soil microbial communities from South San Francisco under conditions of wetland restoration - Salt Pond MetaG R1_A_D2_MG | ecosystem: Environmental > Aquatic > Marine > Intertidal...
AAAGTCCTGAAGATGTATGATGATGTAAAATCCAAACACAAAAAGAATATGTACCACAAGTTAAACAAACGTCAGAAGCATTTGATGTTAATATGGCTCCATTCAGGGTGGTTATCGCCCAAAGGACAAGAGTTCGTTCAAGAAATATATGAACGTGGTATATATAATCAGGATGACGAAAAAGAGCAATTGAATATCTTACGAGAGAATTGGGCTTCTTTACATACTAACCATCGTGACAGGATTATAGATAGGGCGTCTCTAAAAGAAAGAACTTGATTTTTAACAATCTTTTCGTTATATTAATTCTAATTATATTTATTTAAAATAGGTTCTACGAAAATGAGTAACAACTTAATTGACACATCAGATAGTTTTCAGATGACAGCGAAGACTCTTCGTCAAATGGCGAGGCAGGGCGTAGGTCATAGTTCGTTACACGATATAGCTGATAAGATGTCAGGTAAGAGACCACGGTCAGAAAAGAAACTGACTAAGAAGCAAATCAAACGAAAGAAGAAGAAGTCTACTCGTAAAAAGCCTACCAAGAAACGTAGAACCAAGAAACAAAAAATAGCAGATGCTAAGAAGGGTAAGTATGTCAATCCTTTAACTAATAGAAAGTGCTCGTATAAGTACGCACTTAAGAAAGGATTTATTACAGAGATTGGAGAGAAGATACCACTAAAGGATATGAAGTTTGAAAATCCTGAAACAGGTAGGATGGTTTCTTATTCATACGCTAAACAAAAAGGAATTATATAATGGAACAAATATTCGAACAAGTTAAAAATGAACGAGAGCGTCAAGACATAAAATGGGGTGTACAAAGACACGACCCATTTATTTGGTTAGCAATTTTGAATGAGGAAGTTGGAGAAGCTAATAAGGCTGTTCTTGAAAACTTTTGGGATGATGAAGAGATGGAAAATTACAGAGAGGAACTTATTCAAGTTGCTGCTGTGGCAATCGCAGCCATTGAGTCATTCGATGACAGTAATGATGAAACTGAAGATAGACCATACACAGATAGTTGGGATGAACTTTCAGATGACGAATTAAATTTAATAAACGGTAAGTAATGACTGACATAGAAAAAAGAATAGATGAAATAGCATCTAATGTTCCATCTGCTTGGTTAGATAAAGCTAAGTGTAGGAAAGACTGTAGGCATATCATACGTAAATATCAAATACAGACTCTCCGAGTTCTTAATGAACTTGATGAAGCACGTGTAGAAATTGAGAGATTAAGAAAGATAATTGAAGATGAAGACGTGTCCGATATGTGATAGAAAAATAATTGAAGGTCAGGAATCAGCACATCATTTAATACCTAAGACTTTCAAAGGACGGGAAACGATTGACCTACATAAAGTATGTCATAACCAAATTCACGCTCTGTTTTCCGAAAGAGAATTACTAAATCACTACCATACTATAGAAAGATTAAAAGAAGATGAACGTATGGTTAAATTTATTAAGTGGATTCGTAAGAAACCCTTAGATTTTTATGTTAAGTCAAAAATGAGCAATAGAATAAAATAGTTATGGAAGAAAATAAAAAGAAAGACACTAATATTTATACGTTCAAAGAAGTTGAACTTGGTATTAGTAAGTTGATAGAAGTTAAAGATACACAAATAAAAGATATCAATAGACAGAGACAGCAGGGACAACAACCTAATGAAGCTACTATTGAAAATGTAGTTAAAATATCTGATATGATTGACTGTATTGTTCCCTTCGCTCAATTTATGGAAAAGGATGATACAATTAAACGTGACGATTTACCTGATTTACTTAAACAGTATATAGAAGAGGCTATTGAAGACAAGAAACGAAAGTATCAAGAGTATCTGAAACTTAAGAAGATGTTTGAAGACGAAGAATGAGTGACAAGACATTAAAAGTATTTGGAATCGGTCATACAGATATATCTTTGAAAGAGTTAGGGAACTACTCTATGACCAAGGAACAAATACTCTCTTTCTATAAATCTCACACTATAAAAGACTATTTAATTTTATCTACCTGTAACCGAGTCGAATTTTGGGGCTACAACCTTTCCGAGTCTCAAATTCCCTTTATACCGTCCTATCTATTAGAAGATGACTACGCATTCGAACATATGTGTGAAGTAGGTTCAGGGATAGCCTCGCAAGTCATAGGTGAAGTAGAGATATTAGGACAACTACGAGACAGTATCAAGTTAAGTAAAGAAACTGATACCCTTGGTGCAATGGAAGGTATAACAAATGATGTGATACACGTAAGTAGAAGAGTACGTAACAATACGGATATCAGTAAAGGTGTAGTTACAGTTGGTGGCATAGTCAGTCAGTACCTAAAAGAAAATGTGACTAAGATAGAAGATAAGAAAGTTCTTATCGTAGGTATGGGTGAAATAGGTAGAAATGTATTAGGTTGGATTACGAATGAGAATAAACCTGACATAGTTGCCACAGTAAACAGAACACCTACTAAAGACCAAGTACATAGTATTGAAGATATTATGAGTTGGATTCATATTTACGATATAGTTATTACGTGTACCAAGGCTCCCGAAGCATTTATTGATAGTAAAGATTACGATGGATTACTGATTGACTTATCAGTACCGTATAATGTGACAGGAGATGTAGTACGTTTAGAAGATATTAATGATATTCGAGAAGTGAATATAGATAACAGATTAAAAGAAGCCGATAAAGGTAAACGAATAATAAAAAGATGGATAAAAAAGAACCGTTAGTAAATAAAAAAGTGAATCCTAAATACTACACTAAGATGACAGGTTCACTCAATGAAGAAATGTTTCTTAGTGAACAGGAATTTAAGGATGGTAAGCAAGGATATTTATGGAAAGACTTAAAAACAGGAAAACTAAGATTTAAAAATGATGAAAAATAATAGAGAGTTACAATATGTGAAAGGAGACCTAATTAAATTAGCTCTTCAAAAGAAATTTGATGTGATTACACACGGTTGTAATTGCTTCTGTAGAATGGGTTCGGGTATCGCTGTACCTATGAAAAATCATTTTGGATGTGATATGTTTCCATTGGAGAAACAAGAGTACCGATGTGACTATAACAAACTTGGACAAATTGATTACAAACCTTTCAAGTTAGATAATACTACAATGGAAGAAACGGAATTTGTAGACGCTTCAGGTAAATCACATACACTTTGGGTGGTAAACTCGTATACTCAATACGCTCCAGGTCAACCAACTGAACCATATGGTGTACCACTTGATTATGATGCACTTAAGATGTGTTTTAGAAAAATTAATAGGAAGTTTTCTGGTTCTCATTTAGGTATTCCAAAAATTGGTTCGGGATTAGCAGGTGGTAATTGGAATCGTATAGAAACTATCATAAAAAACGAAACTCCTAATATGAATGTAACGGTGGTTGAATATGAAAAGTGAGTTCACGATAAATAATTCAGCGAGCTATTGGAAACAGAGATGTAGGTTAGCAGAGAATTGTATAAGTGGTATGATTGGTACACAGTTAACTCAATCTCAATTGGAACGGTTCAAGAAGTGGCAAGGCTTTGTAAAAGAGAAAGAAGAAAAAACGGTGTGGAATAATGAGGGATGATAGAAGACCAAAAAATGTATACGCTAAAGTAGGAGAATATAGGTTAGGTGAAGATGATGACTATATTGCCTTCTCTTTAACCTACAAACCGAATTGGTTTAGACGTATGATGGTCAAACTAATTTTTGATATGAAATGGGTAGACTATGATACTATTCAAGATAACTCAATATTGAAAGTACATAAAACACTTTAAAAAATAAAGGCATAAAAAAGGGAACCCGTAAAAAGGTTCCCTTTTATTTTTTCTACTAACTATGATTTAGAAGTTATACTTCAAACTTGCGTTCCAAGTTCTTCCGAAACCGAACCATACATTGTTACGTACATCAAGTCCTCTATAAGTCTCTGAACCTGCTGTAGCGTGAATGTTACTCTCTGACTCTGAGATGTAGACAGTATCGAGTACGTTATTCACGTTAACTCTAAATGATGCTGACTGACCTAAGAAGTCAAAGTTAATTGTAGTACCTAAGTCAAGAAGACCATATGAAGGAAGTTTCAATGCTCCCCTGTTATCTTCTTCTGTAAAGTCTTCTACTGTGTAGTCTGCGTATAGGTTATCAATGTAACGATATCCTGCGTCAACAATTATTGCTCTGTTAATACGATACTCTGCTCCTACGTTAGAAGTGAATTGAGCTGCGTCTCCAACTTTAACATCTTTTGTATAAAGAGTTCCTTCTTCGATAAGATTTCTATTATCGTCATAAATCTCACCCGTGAAGTTGTCTGTATATCTCCAATCACCTACCGATAACATTCCTCTTACTTTAAGAGCGTTTGTTACACGATATTTTGTTTCAAGTTCAACACCTATATGTCTCTGACTTACGTCATCAAATTGTGCGTCAAATTCGTCACCATTAACTTCGAAACCTGTAGTTACAAAACGATTTCCCCAAGTTGTGGAGTATGCGTTTAGTTTAACATCCAAGTCTCTACCAAAGTATCCATAACCAAGTTCGAAAGAAACAATCTCTTCGTTCTGTAGGTCAGGATTTACATCGTTAGTGAATCCAAGGAATACTGCGTCATATAGTGGTTGTCTTGAAATGATACCTGTATTAAAGAATACGTTGTGGTTTTCATTTAAGTTGTAGTTAGCACCACCTTTAACATATCCACCTGTAGAATTAACTTTATCAGATAATGGATTGTCTGCGTTTGAAAAGAAGTCTTCTCTCTGATATCCCTGATTAGAAATACCACCTTGAAGTACGGCAGTAAAGTTTTTACTATCTGAAGAGTATTCTATTAAACTGTTAAGTCCTTGCCAATCAACATAACCAACATCGTAGTAATTGATTTTCGGCCCTGTTAATCCCGTGTTACGGAATGGACTTGCGTCAATTGTCTGTGTTACAATCTGACCTGAGTTATTGGAGTTCCCTGTAGAGAAGTATCCATCAAGACCCATTAGATTATTAAGTGCTCTGTAGTGATAACCTGTATACTTACGTAAGTCAACACCAATAGATGCTCTTAAGTTATCATCTTCATACTCTAGGTTCGATATTCCACCAAACCAATTATGTGAGTTCATAGATGCTCTTCGAATAAGAATGTCAGAACGTCTATCGTTAATCAACTGACCGTCATATGCTCCACGTCCTAATCCACCATTCCAAGGAGAGGTGTTAGCACGGTTTGCGTCTACGATTGCGTCAAAGTCAACTGCTCCGTTATCATCTCTGAAGTTACCTGCCCATAAGTCACCACGAGGGCCTGTTCCACCACCACGACCTGCTGAACCGTACAATGAAGTATTAAGTTCGAACCTGTCAGAGATTTCCCAATCCCAGTTGAAAGTAGCGAGTGGTTTATTGTAGAAGTTTCGTCTCATATTGAATTCTTCTCCATTTAGATAACCACCATTCTTATTGAATCGTCTGTCAATTGAACCATTACCTGCTTCCAAGTAATCATCAATTCCAATCCAATCTCTTCGTTGATGGTGCCATTGACCTGCTCCGAGGATGGACAAGTTCAATGAGTGTGCTGAACCTTCTGGTTCGTATCCAACAGCTGCAAAGTACGTCCAACCTTCACCTGATGTAAAGTCTGCATATCCGTTACCTGCCCATCTACTCAATAAGAAAGATGATGCCCAACCGTTTTCATTTTTACCTGTGTTGTAACTTAAGGATGTTTTTACATATCCATCATTACCTACAGTCTGTGAAACTGCTCCACCACGTTCTCGTTCTGCGGCTTTTGTAAATATTGATACTGTACCACCTACTGAAGGAACTGCTAATCGAGAAGCTCCGAGTCCTCTTTGAATCTGAATACCTGATGCTACGTCAGTCAAACCTTGCCAGTTAGACCAATAGACCCAACCATTTTCCATATCATTAACAGGTTGTCCGTTAATAAGGAAGGAAGTGTTTCTTTGACTGAAACCACGTAGAGATATTCGGGAGTCACCATAACCACCACCTTGTTTAGTAGCGTATACACCTGGAGTTTCATTCATTACTTCAGGGAATTCTTGGTTTCCGATTTTAAGTGATATTGTTTGTGGTGAAATTAATGATGATGCTACAGGAGTCTCTCTTACCCGTGCTATATCAACTACACCTGAAGATACAACGATTTCTCCTAATTGGGTATCATCCAATTCAAGTAGGATTATCATTCCGTCTTCTGCTATAACTTCTTTTGTTTCGTATCCAACGAAAGATACGTTAAGTGTGTCACCTTCTTCTGCTTTAATAGTAAATTCACCATCAAGATTGGTACTTACACCAATTGAGGTTCCCTTAACCATTACTGTAGCAGATGGTAACGATTCGTTTGTTTCAGCATCTTGTACCGTTCCCGATACCTGTGCCATTGCTGATAATGATGTTATACACACCATTAGCATAGTTAGTATGAACTGTTTCATATGTGCTTTTTAGTTTTTGATTTTAGTAATTATTGTAACTTGTTTTAGTGTTCGTGTATATGTATTACGTTCTAATTTTTTCAAACATAATATCATTATAAAATACGGAATTCTAATCTTAAAATCAAGTTTAATTTCAATGATAATATTAAGGTAATACTTGACTTTTATTTTCAAATATATTATATTTATATATTTATATATATGAAATTAAGAGACAATCAAATATCACCTGTAGAGAAGGGCGTCAAGTTCTTCAAAGAGAAGAAACCGAAACCTTCAATTATCGTGGCACCAACTGCCTTCGGTAAGTCAATCGTAATCGCAAAGATTGCGAAAGAGATAAATGAAAAGGTTCTCGTAATACAACCTTCGAAAGAATTACTTGAACAGAACTACGCTAAATTCACCCGTCTTGGTGGTAAGGCATCAATTTACTCCGCAAGTATGGGAGAGAAGGAAATTGGAGATGTGACATACGCCACAATCGGTTCTATTGTAAACGTAGCACAGGATTTTGTAAAGTATGGAATCACTAAAGTAATGATTGACGAGTGTGACCGTTATCCGAGAGAACCTTCAGGTATGTTGAGAAGATTTTTACGTGCCGCAAATATAACTCACACATTAGGACTAACCGCTACTCCACTGAAGTTACAGAATAATCTTGGTAGAGATGGTACACCTATTTCGAAACTCGTAATGTTGACTTCGCGAAGTAAGAAGGGTACGTTTTTCAAAAAGATTCTACACGTTGAGCAAATTTCCAATATGGTTGAGAAAGAATATTGGTCACCACTGAAGTATCTATCATTTGATTTTGATACTGATAAGTTAGAGTACAATTCTACGGGAGCTGACTTTACAGCAGAGTCTATGTTACAGGCATACAAAGAGAATGATGTTCACGAAAAGATTAAGGTTGCGATAAACAAGTTAATTGACAGACGTGGAATTCTTATCGCAGTTCCGTCAATTGAGGAAGCGAGGAAGTTAGCAGATGACTTACCAAACGCCGCTGCGGTCTATTCTGAAATGCCGAGAAGTGAACGTATAGATATTATTGACAAGTTCACAAGTGGTGAAATACGAATTGTTGTACAGGTTAGTATTCTTTCTGTAGGATTTGACTATCCTGAATTAGATTGTATAATTATAGCTCGTCCAACGGCATCTATATCTTGGTACTATCAATTCATTGGTAGAGTCACAAGAATTGCTGAAACAAAAGGAGATGGAATCATTGTTGACTTCGTGGGCGCGGTACAAAGATTTGGTAAGGTAGAAGATTTCTATTTCAAGAAAGAAAAGAGAACGTGGAAACTATATGGAGAAGGTGGTAAGTTACTATCAGGAATACCACTCCGTGAAATAGGTTTACACATTGAAGGAGAGCCGTCACCTTACGAAGAGTTAGACAACGGTAAGCGGGTTATTATGCCTTTCGGAAAGTATAAAGACAAAGAGATAAAATTTATTCCTAAGTATTACCGAGATTGGATGATGAAAAATTTCAATTGGAATAGTAGTAATAAGCACATCAAGGAAGAAATAGAAAGGTTAGCAGGAATAGGACTTTAGCCGTAAGTACTTGTTCCTTATAGACTTAAGCTGACGTACACAGTTAGACAGAGAGTGGATAAGTAGGTGAGCTTAGTCTCCTAAGACCTGAAGTATATTTGAACGTCTTAGAACGGAAATTTATTCGGTCAATATTTATATTAAACAAACACAAATTATTATGAAAGAATATGCAATCCAAAAACAATTAATTCCAATTGACCAAGGAAGTGACCCAAACTGGAGTAAGAGACAAGTGTGGGTATACAGAATTAATGGTCAAGACCAAGTTGATGAATTCGATACAGTAGTTGAAGCTGAAGCTAAGAGAGATGAATTAGAAAGTAATGACCCTACAGCGAGAGTTTATAGAGTAGTAAGAAGACTTGATACAGTTAATTTTGAAGTAGTAGAGTAAAAAGTAGGAGTAGTAGTTATAGTTGTTAGCACTTAGCGCTTAGTGCTGGTAGTTGTAGCTGCTGGGCGGGGGGAGTTAAAAACTAGACAAAAAAAATACAAAAAGGAACTTTATCTGTTCCAATATTCCCACATCATTCTTTCGAGGGAGATAAAGTTTAGAACGTTTAGACTCGATACGTTCATCAATCACGAGTGACTATGTTTTGTGTTTAATACATATAAGACATCTGAATTTTCATACCAACTTTTTTAATTTGACTTTGAATCTTAATATTCGTATATTGTTATTAACTTGAATTAAAAACTATATTAATTCATATACCTTTAAAGATAACAAAAAATATAAAGAAAGTCAAGAAAAAAAAATATGACGGTAATAGACGATAATTATAGAGAGCAATTTGAAGATACTATAACAGGTGGTACTTATAAACCTGATTCAGAAGAGAGAATCAGAAAGAATATGGAAAAAGGAAAGAGAATAGAAGAAAGTATGTCAGCACAAACATACGTAGAAAAGAATTATCCCGAAATGACAAAAGAGTTTAAGAAAATACAGGAAGAAATGTATCAGACCTTTTGTAAGAAACAAAGAAACTATGGGCCAGAAAATATATCAGTAGGAACTCAATTGAGAAATAAGCAAGAGGTTAAACTTTCTTTGACAGGTCTGTTTTTCAGAATGAATGATAAGATACAACGTATTAAGCAGTTAGTTGTTATGGGACAACCTGATGAAGTTGGAGAATCAGTTCAGGATACGTATGAAGACCTTTCAGTATACGGTATAATCGCTCAAATAGTACAAAGAGGAAAATGGGGAAAATAGAACCTAAGATACGATATCAAATAACTCCTGACAATAGTTTAGTCTCACTAAACGATGAAGAGTTTGACCCGAAGTTCGGAGCAGAAATATTCTTACCACATAACGAAGAAGAAGACGATGGAATGGTTACAGTTGTTTGTGGTTACTATGATGATATCAGTTATGTCAGAGATGATTTCACAGTGTATGAATTATTCAAAGCACGAGCTTGGGTAGAGAAAAAACGAGAAGAAGGAATAACTGAAAACTATAAGAAAGGACGGATTACGAATGGAAGCTAAAGATATAACAAACGCAAGTGTAGACAAATTAGTTCCTGAAGATGCCACGGAGTTCTTTGACCACAAAATGGCTTGGGGAATGATTAGACACAATATGGAAGAACTTTTATTAGAGTGGTTTAACTGTCCTGATGAAGATGATTATTGGTTTTTTGAAGGAGATATGACATTCGATTGGTATGATTATTCTTTCGAATTTATGGATGTTGACCCTAAATGGGAACCAACTGAAGAACAACTACAGAAGGCAATGGACTTTGGATTCCACAGATGTTGGTTCAACTATACAGATGGAAGTGAGGTACACTGTTATTTCGGAAGAGGTGAAATAAAAATTAGTGAAAGGAAAGATTCAGTAGTACATAAAAAGAAATAACTTGACTTTCTCATATCTATTCCTTATACTACAACTGTAAAATTGTAACGAAGTAAATAAATATGAAACGAGTAAGTTTTGACTTTGATGATACTCTCTCACAGGGAAATGTTCAGGCTTTCGCCAAATGGTGTAAGAAGCAGGGATGTGAACTATGGATAGTAACTTCAAGACTTCCTGACGATAAAGCACCTTCCGATAATTGGAATAACGATTTGTGGTTTGTTGTTAAACATTTAGGAATGTCCAAAGACCACGTTGTGTTCACATCTTATAGTTCGAAACACGAGTTCTTTTGGTCTGACGAGAATCAGGACTTCCTGTTTCACTTGGACGATGACCCTGACGAAAAAGATATGTTAGAAGTACACTGCCCGAACATAGTAGCAATGAACCATTGGGAGAATCCTAATTGGGAAGCAGAACTAACTAAACTTGTAAACCCTGATTGGTAATAGTATGGCAAGTCTAAATTGGAATAACTTAGAGAAATCAGCAGACACGTTAACTGATTGGTTTGCTTTATATGAACTATCAGTCAGGGAGATTGATATTACAGAACGGCAGATTGATATACTTAATTCTCAATCAAATTTCTTTAATCCAAGTAAGTACAAGGAAGATTTAGAATATTTGAAAAAGAGACTTCTTGATTATTACAATCTTAAAGATGTATCTAAAGAGAAAGTATTGGAATACGATAATGAGTAGAAAAGAAAACATATTTTTCAAATGGGGAGTCAATGTATTTGACTACAAGAAAAAAGAATACGGTGGATACAATCATTGGACTGCACGTCATATCTTCAGAAATCAAGTATCATATCTAACTATTTACTTAAAGAAAGAATGGAAGATTGAGTTGATACACGAAGACGATGACCAATTCTATGATGGATATCACAATTCATTATGGATTGGCCCAATAATGTTTTCATATGGAACTTAAATGAATAAACCTTTACCATATAACCCGTGGGTTCCATCAAAGTTGTCAGAAAAACAATCAAAATTTCTGACAAGATTATTAGAAGATGGAAAGTTAAATGAACCTGAAGAACATTCAGTTCAGTACGCGTTAGAACACGGACAATACAACGAAGGACAACGAATATTATTTATACAGTTATCTTATAGAGAAAAATATCTATAAATTCAAAAACTATAATAAGAAAATGAGTAGAAAACAAAATAATATTATTTTGGACAACGTTCAAGGACGTAATCATACAGACGAAGAAGTTCTTTATGATGGACTTGGATTGATGACTATAGAAGAGCTGAAAGAGTTACCTACTCATAGGTTATTGTCATACTTCAAGAAACACGTACAACGTCTTCCTTCTCTCGTATCAAATTGGGGATACTGTGATTGTTGTGGTGAACGTAATGTATACGATGATAGGGACATAGAAAAGTTTCGTAGTTGGGATATAGTAGCCAAAATAGCAGACAGATACAAAGACGAAGTAAAAGAAATTTTAGCAGATAGAGAACATATAGAATGAGTAAAATAGAAAGAGAAGATTATAAAACTGAAGATGTTATAACAGCTAAAAATGGTGTATATAAAGTATATGTAGACTATTATTGGTGGTGTGAATATGGTGACCCGAAGCGAGCGATAATATATAAAGGATTTGCTCCACAGTGTAATTCAGACCGTAGAATTTTGGAAGGAAGTAATCCACCATATAAAGAATGTGAGATAGTTCAAATTCCGGTAGCTTACAGAGAATGGGAAGTAAAAAATTATTAAGAAAATGAAAATAACTTTTATCAGCGATACACATAGTAAACACAATCGAGTCACGGATGACTTGATGGACGGTGGGGATGTTATCATCCATAGTGGAGATATATCTTCTATGGGATACGAACACGAAGTTCTTCTGTTTCTTCAGTGGTTTGACAAACTTCCATATGACCGTAAGATATTTGTAGCAGGTAATCACGATTATTACTTCGAACAATATCCAGGGAAACAAAAGGAAATACTTTCTAAGTTTCCTGACATAACATATCTTCAGGATTCTCACACAATGTTGGGAGAAGAATGGGAAGACTATAGAGTTAAAGTATGGGGTAGTCCTTGGCAACCGAGATTCTATAATTGGGCATTCAATCTTGACAGAAACAGTGACGAGATAGAAGAGAAGTGGAAGATGATTCCCGATGACACAGATATACTTGTCACACACGGCCCACCACACGGGATACTTGATTGGGTGGCGTATGACCACACAAACGCAGGATGTGAACGAATGAAACCAATAGTAGACCTTGTAAAACCAAAGGTACACGTATTCGGGCATATTCACCAAGGATATGGTATGACAGAAGAGAATGGTACAATATTCCTAAACGCATCCGTACTCAATGGACGATATGATTACGCAAACAAACCTGTCAACATTGACTATAACAGAGTAACAGGAAAAGTAACATTACTATAATGGATTTTGAAAAGGTTAAAAGACAGGTAGAAGAAAATGCTGGCCCAACTTGGGAAGAGTATTTCCGAGATATAGCAAAGACAGTAGCAACAAAATCAAAAGACCCGAAGACTAATATCGGGGCAGTAATTGTTGGACGGGATGGAGAAATTGTTTCCACGGGATACAATTCTTTTCCGAGGGGGTTAGATGATACTAAACCTGAACGATTTGAAAGACCCAATAAATACTTCTGGTTTGAGCACGCGGAACGTAACGCAATTTATAACGCAGCGAGAGTAGGGACATCTACAAAAGGATGTACCCTATATCTTGACCATTGGTTTCCGTGTGCAGATTGTGCGAGAGGTATAATCAATGCAGGAATCACTACGATATATTGTGAACCACTTAACGAAGATGAAGACAATCCACAATATATGGAATCATTTGTTCAGTCAAAAGAAATGTTGGAAGAAGCAGGTGTTCAGTTGAAATATTACGAAGACTGATATTTATATCTACTATGGCAGACTTTAGTAGATACAACACAGCAACAAATGACCCGATAAGTAATCAAGAACTTATTGAATTATCTCCAACATTTAGAGATATAAGAGAGAGAATATCTAAATACTTCCTTTCGCCTACAGGTAGAATAACACTAAGTGGAATATTTCCTGAAAATGAAATCTCACTTGACAAGTATCTTCTTAATGAAGTAAATGTTATTTCAGGAACACATATGCAATTTATTGTACAGATAAAGTACGAAGATAGATTGTATCTTTTCACATCTCCTGAATTTCTACAGAAACTAATCGGTTCTTACAGTCGGAATAATCCTTACCTTGTATTATCAACTCTGTCACAAATTGTAAAGTTTGACGCAACTCCAATTGTCAATAAAGCACTTTCATTTTCTGAAGACGAAAGAAATCAGGGTGTTCAAATGAGACTAAATAACTTTGTAAAACTTACCTATAATTCAGAGACAGAAGAGCGAGAAGTAGAAGTTCTGTATGAACGATTAGTACGATATATAAATTGGGCTATAACAAAACCAAGTCAGAATTTTGACGAACGATTACTACCCGTTGAAAATCTACTAAGATACACAAAGATTGAAATAGATAACGAAGCACTTCAACAAGAAAGAGAATCTGAAGAAGTGGATGATGAATCTAATGACGATTCCGATAACGGTGGTAGTTCAACTACGGGGGATGATATCTCTGAAGAGGGTAGAGATGATTATGTCTTCAAAGAATCCACGGAATAAATTTACTTTCTGATATTTATTAGAAAGTGAGTTAGTTTATGGACAAACAAAAGTTAGTTGTAAGTTGGGAAAAATATATTTCAATCCACAACACGGAATTCATTGACTATATTGCCAACTATAGAAATAGAGTTATGGATATAATGGTGGATAACCTTATAAAAGCACATCTACAAAAAGAACCATCATTAGTACTATTCAGATTTTCTAAAACCACTATCGTAACAGTAGCCTATCTTTCAGATTACGAAGTGATACTCAAAAGACTTATGGACATTTGTAAGAGGGTAGAGTTGTATGAGAACTGTGCCAAGATTCACAAACATTTCAAATCGTTACAAAAAAAGACTAAACCAAGTTCAGTTACGAGAACTTTAACTACATAAGAGAAGTATGGCAAATAAAGATAAAACGCCACCAAGAGGTAAAATTAAATTTAGTATTACACTTTCAGATGAACAAAAAGAAGCGAAGGCAGAAGTCCTAAGACATCCGTTTAACTTCCTACAAGGACAAGCGGGGTCAGGTAAAACATTACTTGCCGTACAAATTGCCTTGGATGATTTCTTTATGAGAAGAGTAAATAAAGTTATTATTACAAGACCAACTGTATCAAATGAAGACAATGGATACCTTCCAGGTTCTTTGACTGAAAAGATGGAACCTTGGTTAGTACCTATCCGTTCTAATATGAGAAAGGTATATAACAAACCACAAATACTTGAAAAGATGGAAGAGAACGAACAGATAGAGTTAGTATCACTTGCTCACTTCCGAGGTAGAACATTTGACCACGCTACGGTTATCGTAGATGAATTCCAAAACCTAACTAAACCACAACTTGGTATGGTACTTGGTAGACTTGGTAAAGGTTCTACTATGATACTTACAGGTGACCCACAACAATGTGACCTAAAGTTTGAGAACGATTCAGCCATTCACGAAGTTCCTAAACTAAAACCTTCGGCTTACGTGTACACCAAAACATTACAGGATAATCACAGACACGAAGCATTGTCAGAGATATTACAACTCCTTAATGGACACTATCACTAACCTATATATCGGCACTAAACTGAAATTAGTGCCGATAATTTGCTTTTTTTCTTGACATTGATTAGAATTATTCGTAAGTTACGTATGTAATAATTGATGACAACCTAATCCCTTACTGATATGAGTTACACAAACTTCGATAGACACGAAAATATGTCCAAAGAAACTCTTGAAGAGATAATGGACTTGACGATGTATCGTTCAGAAGAAAGAGGTAGAGTTCCTTTCAGTCTAAAAAACAAACTCTATGGTCTGTTTGACGGGTATCTTTATGATGACCTTCTGACAGAAGCGGATGAGTTTGGAGATGAAGAACTCGTTGAACGAATTGAGAAGATTGTTGTTGAAGTTTCTTCTTACCCTTCAGGACAAACACAAGTTTAACTCTAAATAAATAACTGATATGGAAACATTAGAACTAACTCCCGAAGTACGATTGGCATTAAGTTATGGAATGTCAGAACTTGAAAATGGTGGCGATTGGTCTTACTACGCATCTCTTGACGGAAGAGAAGACGAAGTTAAAACTGTTCTTGAAGGAAAAGAAAAAATATGGGAAGTATTGAAAAAAAGTTCTTGACTTTCTCATAAATTCTTTGTAAGTTACGTATGTAATAAATGATAACAACCTAATCCCTTATATTATGACTGCTAAGATAACTTGGAGTGGAACTTCTGACTTTTCTGACCGTGAACTTGATGGTGAAGCACTTGGATGTTTCGCACGTGGAGCCACAGGTCGTGTGTGTTTGGTAATGGTTGGTCATCCCGAAGATGACTTCTTTTCTACTGAAGGTTTTGAACCTTCTACACTTGATGAAGTCCGAGAATGGGCTGAGTCCGTTGAAGGTGGTTACTTAGACTATTAATTTTAACAAAACAGGATAATACAATGGCTGGAAAACTAATACTATTTATTGTAGCAGTAGCACTGTATTCAATTGGAATAGTTGTTATTGAAGCAGAAACTACAAGTCAACTTCAGGAATATCTATATGACGTAGGTGGAGTACTGATAATACTCTTAGGTGGATTTGTACAAACAAGAACAGAGGTACTATGAAACTCACAGACGAATTTGATGTAATGATGACTGCTGTCCAAGAAGATTACGATTTGATTAAACGTAATAAAGAAAGTAAATACTTGGATGACTATGAGAAAGGTTATATTGACGGAGCGGATGAAGCATTTTCATCTATGATGACGTTATTAAAAGCCATTAGAAGTAAGATAGAAAAGTTAGAAGACGAACAAGACACGGAGATTTGATATGAGTACTTATAGTAAACTACGAGACTTACAGAATCAATATCAGGAAGAACTTAACACTCGTAAAGAAGACGGTCAAAGCGGTGATAATGTGAAACTACTTGAACGAATTGTAAAAGATTTGGGAGAAGTTTCTACATACGCTTCTTGGGATGAATTTCCTGAAGATATGGGACGATAATTATGAGATATAGAACAGCACACGAACGAGAAAGAGACGAATTTAAACGTAGAGAATTAGAGTTTGAACTTAGACACGAAGACCGTGCTATGGAACGTGAAAGAAAGATTCTTGGAACTAAAAAATTCAAAAAGAAGTACGGATTGAAATGAGTGACGAAGAAATGAACGCGATAATCGCCATATTTATGGGTGGACGTTATGAATTTGACGGAGACCCTGAATGGGGTGGTGGTTGGGCTTGGGTAGGACTTGTGGAAGGTAAAAAGTATTGGGTAAATACAGATGAATTGAAATATAACACTTCGTGGAAATGGTTACTACCTGTACTGATGAAGATATATAAAGATTATGGGGTTGTAATTCTCCCATACTTCAGTGTACGAAATACATATCTTTCCGTGGTAGAATTTCTTTTAAAAAATGAAAATAGTTCTTGACATTGGTTGGAATTATCATTAAGTTACGTATGTAATGATTGAGTGATAACCCAAAACCCTGATACTATGAGTCACGTAACTAACTTTCTTGATGAATTAGAAAACAAACCCAAAAATACATCTCCTATGTCAAAGTTTGAAGTGTGGTTAGAGAAAGTAAATGAAGAACGAAAAGAATATTGGGACGAAAATTATTCCTATCGTGAGTACAGTCCACTGACCTACAAAAAAGGACGTAAGTACATTAAAATAATTGACGAAGGTTCTGTTTGGGCATTCGTTTCAATGAAAAATGGTGACGTTAAAGGTTCTCGTGTGAAGTTTGGTGACCTTTTGAAACCCGCAAGTTACAACTCTCCCGCTAAGCACGCTCGTGGGAATATCTTCGAAGGAACCGCCCGATATACTTTTTGGGGCCCTGTTTACATTAAATAATAGAATTATGACAAATGATGAACAAATGGCAAAGGACTTAAGTGAGTCATATGGTGTGACTCACGAAGAGGAACGAGAAAAGGCAATTGAGTTAAAAGAAAAATTCGGTGACCTAAGTTATTTGGTCATAGAAGAAATCTTGGATAATAACTCAAAGTGTATAGGTCACTATAAGACAAATTTTAATAGAGTGACCATTAGACAATGGTGGATTGATGTACGAAATGAACTTGATAAACTAAACAATTAATAAATAAACGTTATGCAGAAACTAATACTTGGACTCTTTGGAATAATACTAACCATTTCAATAGTTGGAACTGTATTCTACTACCAAACAGAAGAAATTGTGACAATAACAGTAATGGACAAGGAACGGATAGTTGAATCCGATGGTGAATCAACTACTTCGAAATATCTTATCTTCACAGAAGCCGAAACCTTTGAGAATACTGACCTACTATTCAAAGGTAAATTTAACTCTTCAGATATCCAAGGACAACTACAGGAAGGAGAGACTTACACGGTGGAAGTTATTGGATGGAGAGTACCGTTCGCAAGTATGTACCGAAACATTGTAGAAATACAGGAGTAATACGATGAACATTTGGGAATTTTTAGACAAACATTTCGTAGGAATATTTTGGTTACTATTTTTCCTGATATTCTTTGGAACAATGACTATTGCAGAAATATTTGGATGTTGACTTGACATTTATTAAATAATTGTTTATATTATACATATGGGTAAACAAGTAGCTGACAATACTGAAATGCAACTAACTACAACTCTCAAAGAACACGAGGGTAAGTTATACGCAATCACAAAAGACCCTGCACAAAGAGGACTTGTGAAAAATGAATACGTCCCTATAGGTCAGTCTTTAGTTTATCCAAAGGAATGGGGAAAGAAAGAAGGTTCCCTAAGACTTGTGAGATTATTAATTGATGACCAACAAGAAATTATTAAGAATGCGGAAGAACGTCTTAGTAAATTAGAAAAGTTGGAAAAAGAACTTGAAGATTTAAACATTGACTAAGAATCAATCATTACAGCAGAGGTAAAGGGATAGGCCCTTGTGTCTGATAGGCACTTGGGCTTTTTTTTTATATAAATTTAAAAGTAAAGATATAATGGAAAAGAAAATACTTTATATTGATATGGATGGAGTCTTAGCAGACTTCGAACAGGGAATGAATAATTGGTATGACAGGTATCCAAACCTAAAGGAAAGATGGGAAACACATCCTGACCATATCCACGGAATATTCAGAGAATTGCCACCAATTGAAGGTGCGGTAGAATCTGTTTGGACATTGGCTGATAGTGGTAAGTATGATATGTACATTGCCACAACTGTACCTTGGGGAAATCCTAACGGAGCAACTGACAAACGATATTGGATTGAAAAGCATTTTGGTAATCTATTTCATAAAAGATTATTCACTACTCACAGAAAAGATTTACTTATTGGTGACATTCTTATTGATGACCGAGACAAGAACGGAGCAGGTGACTTCAAAGGACAACATATAAAGTTCGGTTGGAGTTATGAAAACAAAGAATGGAATCCTTATCCAAATTGGAATAGGGTTCTTAACGAATTACTTTAACTAAAAAATAAATACGTATATATTTATATATACATAAATACTAACAAACAAGGGAGAAATATATGAAAGAAGATTACACACATATATTGTTCATCATTGATGATAGCGGTTCGATGCGAAGTCTTATCGAAGATTCTATTGGTGGATATAACACGTTCATAGAAGAACAAACTAAACTTGACGGAGAAGGAAGAATTGACACGATTACTTTTGGTAGTCCACGTAATTTCAAATACCTTTACCAAGATAGAGATGTAAATGAAGTACCTGAATTGACCGAGAATGAACACGGTGCTCATAGTGGTGGTACAGCGTTACTTGACGCAATCGGGCAAGGTATTCAAGACTTAGGAAAGTTCCTACGGGAAAAGGACGAGTCTGAAAGACCTACTAAAGTATTGGTTAATATCTTCACAGATGGAGAAGAAAATTCTTCAATAGAGTTTTCAGCAGACCAAATACAAGAAATGATTAAGGAACAGACTGACAAGTATGATTGGGAATTTGCTTTCTTAGCATCAGACCTATCAGCATCTAACTTGGCTAAATCAATTGGTATTTCCAATGTAGCATTTACTGACAAGGGTTCTAAGGGTATGAAAGATGCTTACACAGCTATGACCCTAAACGCGGCTTCTTACCGAACGAGAGGTGTTTCTATGGACGTACAGGCAACATATGACACTGAGAAAGCTAAAGACGAAGATGAAACAGTGAGTACATCATAATGGAACTCACAGAACAAGAAAAGGTAATATACGATGACTTGAAGTTCGCCGCTGATGTCAGTGAAGAACGAGTAAAGGATACCTTACTACTTTACGCAATGACACCACAGTTCAGTATGGACGATGTTATGAAAGTAAAGGGTATTTTACAAAAAGAGTTAGGACGAAAAATAGGATAATGGAAAAAACGATACCAATAGTTCCTGAAACTCCAATTACTGATTCAACATTTGAAAGACAGGGTTGGAGAAAACATAAGGCAATAGATTTCGAAGGATATGAAGATTTATCAGAACCCGATGAAATTGATATAGGTGACGATGAACCATATTTTTGGTCTCTACCGTTACCGAAGGAGAGAAACGATAAGTACTCTCCTTTATTGGTATCTAATTCCAATGATGACTTGATTCTACTTGGTAATATGGGGTTAAAGCCTGGACAATACTTTGTAGAGATATTTGATTTGGATGGATTGGGATTCTGTACTTCAGAAGAACAATTAGATATTCTATACAGAAGTCTGACAAACCGTTATATCGAAGATTAATATAATGACATTTTGACAGTTAGATAAAGTTGGTACGGTACTTGTACTATTACTAACAAACATTTTAACTTAAAATCAAAATACGTTTAATTATGACAACAATGACAAAGAAAAACGGAACAACGGAATTCGACTCAATGTTTGAAAACCTAATGGATGAAATCTTCACACCCGTCAAACGAGGGTCAAGACTGAAAGAGTACAGTTACATCGAACAGAACGATGACTTGATTACACTGTACATTAACGCTACAGGTCTTGGAAAGGATGATATCGAGATTAAATATAGAGATGGTCATTTGATTATCAAAAGTAATCTTGATGAAGAAGAACTAACACCATTGGTCAGAAACATTGGTCACAGATTTCGAGTACCGAAAGATTTCAAAGGTGAATCAGCAACCGCTCATTTCAAGAATGGTATACTGACTATATCTTTGGAAAAGGATGAAGAAAAAACAAAAGAGACAGTTATAAAGATTAACTGAAACAAAAAAAAAGATAAGTTACGTTATACAAAGGGGAATTGAATAAATTCCCCTTTTTTTATTTCTCTATATTTATATATATAAAATTAACAAGGATATTATGAAATTCGAATACAAAGAAAAAACACTTTCACATTTAGAAGCAATTAGCAAACGAGCAGAATTGGTTGACCAAATGTTAAATGGAAATCGTCCTGTAAATCAGGTTCAAGCTAAAAAAGCTATACAAGAAATTCAACGATTGGTTGAGTTGTCAACTAATATTGTAGACATATCTTAATATGAGATTCAACACATTCCTATTGGGATTTGTTGCACTATGTGTGGCGGGAGCCGCTGCATTCTTTTCTGTAACAGGTCTCTCTAAACTATTCGCGGGAGCAAGTCTTGCTATTATTCTTATGGCAGGTTCATTGGAAACTGCCAAGTTGGTAGTAGCATCTTATCTTCACAATTATTGGGAAACAATTTCCAAATTAATGAAGACATATCTTATAACCGCAGTTGTAGTTCTTATCTTGATTACTTCAGCAGGTATATATGGATTCTTGACAGCGGCTTATCAAACTACGGCAGACGAACTTGCTATACTTGATAGACAGACTGAAGTTATAGAGTTAAAGAAAGAGAGATTTGAAGAACAACTTCAAGATTATAGACAAGAACAACAACAATTAAGTGAGTCTATTACCAACCTAAACGAAGGATTGGCTAACAACACTATTCAATATACGGACACACTTGGGAATGTGATTACAACTACATCCTCTGCCACAAGACGAGCATTGACAGCACAGTTGGATGACCAACAAGAACAACGTACATTTGTCAGACAACGTATTGAAGCACTGACAGATTCCGTGACATCCTTAGACATACAGGCATTAGACTTACAGGCAGGGTCAGAGGTGTCAGCAGAGGTTGGCCCACTTCGTTATATGGCAGAGATTACAGGACTACCAATGGCAGATATTGTAAACTATTTCGCCTTACTTATCGTCTTCGTGTTTGACCCACTTGCCGTAACAATGATTATTGCATTTAATCAGGCTTGGGCAGTTGACAGACGTAGAAAGAAGAAAGAAAATGTTGAAGAGAGTAAAGAGAGGGGATATAAAGTATATAACGAAGGTGACGAAGATGAAGATGTATCTATGACATATTCTGAAGAGCCTGAAGAAAATCCACGTAAAGATTGGAAATTTACTGTTGATATGAGTGAAGAAGAATTTCCTGACGAAGTTAATATACCAAGTGTTCAGGTTGACGAAGATTCATTTGTACCTAATACAGATGTCACAGAATCAATTGATAAAGATATGACTGACGAAGAGCGGGATTCTGTAACTCGTGGTAGAGAAGAATTTAATATTTCAATTGGTGGTGAGCCTGCTCAAATTGATGATGTAAGAAATACTACGGGATATGGAAGTTCTATATCTGAACCAACTTCGTCCGAAAAAAAAAAGTAGACGAGTTAAGTAATTTAAAAAAAGACATATCCCGCAGACCGATTGATATTGGTGGAGACGGGCGTATTGACGGATATGATACGGACGGTGACGGGATGATTGACGAGATAGTAGCATCTACTTCAACAAGAGCACAGCACATAAGTAAAGGACATACCAAACCTTATTATGCACAACCTAACTTTAATTGGAAGAATACTTCTAATTGGATTAATGACCAAAACGCTATAAATTATTGGTTGACATATATAAAAGGTAAAGGTAATAATGACCCTGATGACTTTACTACTAAGATATATTAAAATATATTTGTTTTTTATTGTATTTTTTTGTATATTGTACTTGTAAATCCTAATAAACCAATAATTTATGAATCTTGGATACGCTTGTATTAATATGACACTTGGTGACCAAAAACCGAGAGTCACTACTAATCGGACGATGATTAAACGTACATTTAAAGAGAAAGGTATTGAATATGCTTCTGAATTAGCATTACAAAATGTTCAAGACCTGTACAAGATTATGGAATGGAATGTTGACAGACATATTAATCTATTTCGTATTTCATCTGAGATATTTCCGTGGGCATCTGAATATGAATTGAAAGACTTACCTGATTACGAAGAGATTAAGAATACATTACAGTATACAGGTATGTACGCACGGGATAATGGAATAAGATTAACAACACATCCAGGCCCATTCAATGTATTAGTTTCGCCAAGACCACACGTTGTAGAAAACACGATTACAGACCTTACAATACACGGTGAACTATTCGACCTACTTGGATTAGAGAGAAGTCCTTACAACCTAATTAACATACATTGTAATGGTGTGTACGGTGACAAGATGGGTGCTATGAACAGATTCATTGAGAATTTCAAACGATTACCTGAATCAGTACAGACAAGACTGACAGTAGAGAATGATGACAAGGCATCAATGTATTCTGTGAAAGACCTAATGTACATCCACGAGAATACAGGAATCCCTATCGTCTTTGATTACCACCACTACAAGTTCAATACAGGTGGACAGTCAGAGCAAGAAGCATTAGAATTAGCAATGAGTACGTGGGGAGACGTGAAACCTTTAGTTCACTATTCAGAGTCTAAGGCATTACACGAAAACGATGACAGTATTAAAGACCAAGCCCATTCAGATTACATCAATGACTTACCAAAATTATATGACAACGATG
>Ga0102926_1000469_pt1 | contig 23123 bp, 19 predicted proteins | sample SalPonR1_A_D2_MG_FD_78173 | JGI IMG/M metagenome (GOLD analysis project Ga0102926, IMG submission 78173) | Salt pond soil microbial communities from South San Francisco under conditions of wetland restoration - Salt Pond MetaG R1_A_D2_MG | ecosystem: Environmental > Aquatic > Marine > Intertidal...
GGCACGGTCCTTGTCGCCGATGACGATCGCACGATCCGCACGGTTCTGACGCAGGCGCTGACGCGGGCGGGCTGCCGGGTGCACGCCACCTCGAGCCTGACCACGCTGATGCGCTGGGTGGGCGAGGGGCGCGGTGACGTGGTGATCTCGGACGTGGTGATGCCCGACGGCAACGGGCTCGAGATGCTGCCCAAGATCGCCGAGGACCGGCCCGGCCTGCCGGTGATCGTGATCTCGGCGCAGAACACGATCATGACCGCGATAAAGGCCGCTGAGGCCGAGGCCTTCGACTACCTGCCCAAGCCCTTTGACCTGCCAGACCTGATGAAGCGCACGGCCCGCGCGCTCGAGGCGCGCGAGCGGGTGCCGGCGAAGTCGGCGCAGGACGAACGGCCCGAGGAATTGCCGCTTGTGGGGCGCAGCCCGGCGATGCAGCGGCTCTACAAGGTGGTGGCGCAGGTCATGCACAGCGACCTCGCCGTCATGATCTGCGGCGAGTCGGGAACCGGCAAGTCGCTGGTGGCACACGCGATCCATGACTATTCGGACCGTCGCACGCTGCCGCTGGTGACGGTGACGTCCGCCGATCTCCACGATCTCGACGGGCCGTCGCAGGTCATGGCGCGGGTGCGCGGCGGCACGCTGGTGCTCGACGAGGTGAGCGACCTATCCGAAGAGGCGCAGGGCCGCGTGGTGCGGATGATGGACGCGCCGGGCGAGCACGCGCCGCGTTTCATGGCGACAAGCCGGATGCCGCCCGCGACCGCGCTCGAGGAGGGGCGGCTGCGCGAGGACCTGTATTACCGGCTGAGCGGGGTGACGATCGAGGTGCCCGCACTGCGCGACCGCATCGAGGATATCGGCCTGCTGGCCGGGCATTTCCTGTCGCGCGACCTGCGCCCCGGACAGCCTGATCGGCATTTCTCCGAAGAGGCGCTTGAAATGATGCGCGCCTACAGCTGGCCCGGCAATGTCCGCCAGCTCGAGAACGCCGTGCGCAGGATCGCGCTCACTGCGCAGGCCGAGGAGATCGGGCGCGCCGAGATCGCCGCCATCCTCGGCAACCAGCCGCGCGCCGAGCCGGTGATCCAGCCGGGCCGTGGCGAGACGCTGACCGGCGCGGTGACGGCGCATCTGCGTCGGTATTTCGACCTGCACGGGGCAGAGTTGCCGCCACCGGGTCTGCATGGCCGCATCCTGAGAGAGATCGAGGCACCGCTCATCGAGATCGCGCTCGAGGCCACCGGCGGCAACCAGATCCGTTGTGCCGAACTGCTGGGAATCAATCGCAATACCCTGCGCAAGAAGATCACCGATCTGGATATTCGCGTGACACGCCGCAGAAAGTTGATGTAAACCTGCAACAGCACTGTGACGATCATGGCGCACCTCTCGCGGTCGGCCGCAGATTGGCGGAACGCGATGGGGCGCCATCTGCATGACGGGGGTTTCGTGGCGCTGGCAACACGCGGATTGCGACGGGGCAGACGCGGCTGGCTCGGGCCACGCCGCCTGCGGCAGATTCGCAACTGGGGGGGGCTCGGCCTCGTCCTGACCGGCCCGGCGCTTGCGGTTCTGACCTACATGGTGATGGGCCCGCTTGACCGCGGCAGCGGCTCGGGCGGGCTGCGGCTGGTGCTGCTGGCCGACATGATCTACGTGCTGATCGTCGCCGGGCTGGTGCTTCAGCGGGTGGCGCGGATGATCGCCGCGCGGCGCTCGCGCTCGGCGGGCTCGAAGCTGCACCTGCGGCTCACGGGCGTGTTCGCGGTGATGGCGCTGTTGCCCACGGTGGCCGTGGCGCTGTTCGCCATGCTGTCGATCAACATGGGGCTGGAGGCGTGGTTCTCCGAGCGTGTGGGCCGCGTTGTCGACAGTTCGGTTGCCGCGGCGCAGGCTTACGAGGAGGAGCATCGCCGCGACTTGCTGGCCGACGCGCGCGTGCTCAAGCGGGTGATCGACGGCACGCGCCGCGCCTCGGTCTACATGAGCGACGGGGATATCCGGCAGGTGCTCTCGTCGGGCCAGCGCGAGATTCAGCGCGGGCTGAAGGAGGCGTTCGTCATCGACGGCACCGGCGAAATCCGCGCACGCGGCGAGCGGTCCTATCTGTTCGATTACGAAGAGCCCGGCGCGGACCAGATCGAGCGGGCGCGCGCGGATGGCGCGCTGGTGATCCGCGACTGGGACAACGACGAGTTCCGCGCTCTGCTGCCGCTTGCCGCCTTTCCCGACCGGCTGCTCTATGTCAGCCGCACGGTGGATGGCGATATCCTCAATCTGCTCGACGAGACGCAGGAGACTGCCGCCTTCTACAAGCAGCGCGAGAGCGAGCGGGGCCGGGTGCTGTTCGAGTTCGGGCTGGTCTATTTCGGCTTTGCGCTCATTCTCATCCTCGCCGCGATATGGCTGGGCATGTGGTTTGCCGAGCGGCTGTCGCGGCCCGTGGGGCGGCTGACATCGGCGGCACAGCGCGTGGGCGACGGCGATCTCGACACGCAGGTCCGCGAGGAGGAGAGCGACGACGAGATCGCGGAGCTGGGACGATATTTCAATCAGATGACCCGGCAGCTCAAGGGCCAGCGTGACCGGCTTCTGGCCAACACCCGGCAGATCGAGCGGCGGCGGCGGCTGTTCGACTCGGTGCTCGGGTCGGTGTCCTCGGGGGTTGTCGGGCTCGATGCGCAGGGGCGCGTGACCTTCGTCAACCGCGCGGCCGAACGGCTGCTCGACTGGCGCGAGGATCAGCAATCGCTGGCGCTGGCGGCGGCGGTGCCGGAATTCGGCGCGCTGTTTGCCCGGCTGATGCAGAGCCCCGGGGGCTTTGTCCAGGACGAGATCGCGGTCACGCGCGGGCGTCGGCAGGAAAACCTGCTGGTGCGGATGTCCACCCGCTCGGGCGAGGGCGGACGGCGCGAGGGATATGTCGTGGCCTTCGACGACGTGACCGAGCTCGTGACCGCGCAGCGCATGGCCGCGTGGGGCGACGTGGCGCGGCGCATCGCCCACGAGATCAAGAACCCGCTCACGCCGATCTCGCTCAGCGCCGAGCGCATCAGGCGCAAGTTCGCGCGGCAGTTGCCCGAGGAGGAGGCTTCAAAACTCGAGGAACTCACCGACGTGGTGGTGCGCCAGACGTCGGACCTGCGGCGGATCGTCGATGAATTCTCTAAATTCGCGCGCATGCCGCAACCCAAGACGCGGGCCGAGAGCCTGTCCAAGGTGCTCCGCGAGGCGGTGATGCTGCAGGAGACCGGGCAGCCCGGCACGCGGTTCGATCTCGCGCTCAGCGACGCCGATCTGATGGCCGAGATCGACGCCGCGATGATCGGGCAGGCGCTGACCAACCTCATCAAGAATGCCGGCGAGGCGATCGAGAGCTTGCGCGAGGCGGGAGCACCCGAGGGACATGTCCCGACGATCCGTGTCGAAAGCCGTGCCGAGAACGGCGAGGCGGTGATCGCCATCTCCGACAACGGCATCGGCCTGCCGCAGGACAGCGCGCGCCTGTTCGAGCCATACGTGACGACCCGCGAGAAGGGCACCGGGCTGGGCCTGCCCATCGTCAAGAAGATCATCGAGGAGCACGGCGGGACGCTGGTGCTGGAAGATGCCGAGGCCTTCGCGTCCGGGGCGCAGACGGGCGCGCGGGCGGTGGTGCGCCTGCCGCTGCGGCAAGCAGATACAACGAATAAGGCCCCTGCGGCCGAGTGAGGAAGGTATGAGCGACATTCTGATCGTCGATGACGAGCGCGACATCCGCGAGGTGATCTCCGATATTCTGGGCGACGAGGGCTATGACACACGTCTCGCCGCCGACTCCGACGAGGCGATGGCGGCGATCCGCGCCGATCCGCCGGGGCTGCTCATCCTCGACATCTGGCTGAAGGACAGTCAGATGGACGGCATCGACATCCTAAAGGCGGTCAAGCGCGATCATCCCGACATCCCGGTCATCATCATCTCCGGGCACGGCAATATCGAGATCGCCGTCGCGGCGATCAAGCAGGGGGCCTATGACTTCATCGAGAAGCCGTTCAACATCGACCAGCTTCTGGTGGTGATACGCCGCGGCATGGAAACGAGCCGCCTGCGCCGCGAGAACCAGGCGCTCAGGCGCCGCGAGAGCGCGCCGTCGCAGATGCTGGGCCGGTCCGCCGCCTTCCGCGCGCTTCTGTCCCAGCTCGACAAGGTCACGCGCTCCAACGGGCGGGTGATGCTGACCGGGCTTTCGGGGACGGGCAAGGAGCTGGCCGCGCGCTACATCCACGCCAACTCGGCGCGCGCCGAGGCGCCTTTTGTCACCGTCAACTGTGCTGCCGTCGCCGCCGAGCGCATGGAGGAGGTGCTGTTCGGCCACGAGGGGGCCGAGACGGGGATCACGCAAGGGCTTCTGGAGCAGGCGAATGGCGGGGTGCTCTATCTCGACGAGGTGGCCGACCTGCCGCCGGGCACGCAGTCAAAGATCCTGCGCGTGCTGGTGGACCAGACCTTCCTGCGCGTGGGCGGTGGCGACAAGGTCAGGGTGGACGTGCGGGTGATCTCCTCCACCAGCCGCGAACTCGAGAGCGAGATCGCGGAGGGCCGGTTCCGGCGCGAACTCTTCCACCGGCTCAACGTGGTGCCGATCAGGGTGCCCGGGCTGGAAGAGCGGCGAGAGGATATCCCGCAACTGGCCGAGCATTTCATCGGGCTGCTTCACGAGACGCAGGGTCTGCCGAAACGAACGCTGTCCGAAGAGGCGGCAGCGCTGTTGCAGACCATGAACTGGCCCGGCAATATCCGGCAGTTGCGCAACATGATCGAGCGGGTGCTCATTCTCGGCGAAGGGGGTGACGCCATATCTGCCGCGGAACTGCCAGGCGAGACCGCAGCACCCTCGGAAGGGGCGCGGGTCATCGTGTCCGGCAGCGTGGCCACCCTGCCGCTGCGCGAGGCGCGCGAGGCGTTCGAGCGAGAGTATCTCGTGACCCAGATCAACCGCTTCGGAGGCAATATCAGCCGCACCGCGGAATTCGTCGGGATGGAGCGCAGTGCCCTGCACCGCAAGCTCAAGTCGCTGGGGATCGTGCCGCCTGCGCGCAGCGACCGCGACGATGCCTCCGCGGCGGGATGACCAGCAGATCAGGCGTTTACAGGCAGTCGCGCAACCGCCACCCGCCCGCGTGCAGGCGCAGGCGCCCGCCGCCCGCAAAGCTCAGAACCAGCAGGGCGATCATGGACACGGCAAGCTCGATACGCAGGATGGTGCCGTCGAACAGCACGATCGCCGCCGCGCAGACCACCATGCCGATAAGCGCCGTGACGCGGCTGTAGATACCGAGCAGCAGCCATAGCGAGACAAGGGCAAAGAAGCCCGCCGCGCCGATATCGAGGACGCGGGTTCCGGTCTCCACCGCGAACCCGTAAGCACCGAGCGCGCCGGGCCAGGTGTGCTCGACAACGTGTGTCATGAAGAAAGCCGCCAGCCAGAGCCGGGCCGCGAGTCCTGCGGTCTGAAAAAGCGCCTGTCGCATGGCTGCCTCACCATTCGTGGTTTTGGCATGATGGTGGCGTCACGCCGCAGGACATTCAACCTTGAATTGTGTAATGCCGCCTTTGCGTTTCAGGCAAGGCGTCTGCCGGCGTCGGCAGGTCGGCCAGACGGCGACATATCCAGTCGACCGTCGCCCGCAGATCCGCATCATCGCTGCGGCTTTCGTGATAGATGAGGTAAAGGTCACGCGCCACGTCGAGTCCGCTGTCGGGGACATGGACGAGATCGGGATCCTGCTCTGCCATCACCGTCGGAAGCACGGCGGCCAGACCGAGGCTGTGCATTGCCGGAAGAACCTGCGCGAAACTGTCGGCCTTGAGGATGGCGTCGCAGCCGAAGAACGCGCGGCGCGCATCGGCGTACTGGGCGGCGTAACGGTCCGTGAGGCTGGCCCATCCGTCGCCGTGCTGCCAGCCTTGCGGGGCGTAGAGTGCAAAGGGAAACGCACCGCAGCGCCGTGTCTTGAGCCGGCCGCTTTCGGGCAGGTTGAAGACGAGCGCCACATCCGACATGCCGAGCCCGATCTCGTAGACGCGGTTCTCGAAGACCGGGCGCAGGTGCGCACGATCACGCCAGAGTTCGGTGATCCCGGGGATCAGCACGTGCGAGATGATCGACGGCAGCGCGCCGATGCGGATGTCGCGGGCCTCGTCCGGGGCGCTCTCGCTCACCCGGCTCAACTCGGAGAAGATCATCCCGTCGGCATGCTCGAACGCCTCGATCAGCGAGGCAAGGCGCGGATTGAGGAGCCATCCGCCATCGGATTTCACGAAGGGCGAGATGCCCAGTTCCTCGCGAAGCCGCGCAATCTGCCGCGAGACCGTGGAGGTCGTGGTGTCCAGCTCTTCTGCGGCGCGCGTCATGGACCCGCAGCGATGCACGGCAAGCAGCACGCGCAGGTCGTCGAACAGGCGCGAATAGGACGGTTTCGAGCGGGATGTCGCCAATAGGGTTTCTCTCCTTTCACACGCGGGCCTTGCAGGGCGGCGTGTCCCCGGGCCCGCGCACTGGACCGGATATGGCACCCGCATGACCCTGAACAAGTGCGTCCTTTGCATGGCGGACATGACAGGACGCGATGGCACACGGAAACAGGCCGTTCGGGCACCCACGATCATCCTGCACCGTCCGGCGCATGCAGACCCCCCATGCGTCGGCATGTATCGCGGCACCCCGGCCGGACCCGGACAAAGCAATTGACCGGTTTGCGGCGTTCTGTCATGCACCGGCGTCAGTCAGGTCGGGACAAGCGGCATGAAGGTCATCATCTGCGGCGCCGGTCAGGTGGGCTGGCAAATCGCGCGCCACCTGTCGGGCGAGAACAACGACGTGGTCGTGGTCGACAACAACCCGGAACTGGTGCGGCGGGCGACAGACACGCTCGACGTGCAGGGGGTGATCGGCTTTGCCTCGCATCCCGACGTGCTCGACAGGGCGGGGGCCTCCGACGCCGAGATGGTCATCGCCGCGACCTATTCCGACGAGGTCAACATGGTCACCTGTCAGGTGGCGCACTCGGTCTTCGGGATCCGCCGCAAGATCGCGCGGCTGCGCAGCCAGACCTATCTCGACCCGGCCTATGCCGATCTCTACCGCCGCGATCACATGCCCATCGACGTGATGATCAGCCCCGAGCGCGAGGTCGCCCGCGCGGCGCTCCGGCGGCTGGCCATGCCGGTGGCCTTCGACACGGAAATGTTCATGGGCGGCGAGGCACAGCTCATCGGCCTGCGCCTCGACGAGGAATGCCCGGTGGTCAACACGCCGCTGCGGCAGCTGAGCGACCTTTTCTCGACGTTGCGGGTGGTTGTGCTGGCGGTGCGGCGCGACGGGCGGCTGTTTGCTCCGGAATCCGGCGATCAGCTCTTCGAGGGCGACGATTGCTACCTTTTTGCCCCGGTCGAGGACGTGCCGCGCACGCTCGAGGTGTTCGGCAAGGCGCAGACCCGTCAGGAGCGTGCGGTCATCATCGGCGGAGGCAATATCGGCCTGTCGGTGGCGCAGGCGCTCGAGACCCGGGCCGGCGGGCGCATCCGCGCCAAGTTGATCGAGAAGGACCGTGCCCGCGCCGAGCGCGCCGCCGATGCGCTGGAACGCACCATCGTGCTGCACGGCGACGGCCTGGGTGCCGCGATCCTCGCCGAGGCGGGGATCGCGCGTGCCGACGCGGTGCTTGCCGTCACCGATGACGACAAGGCCAACATGCTCGCCGCCGTGCGCGCCAAGGCCGAGGGTTGCCCCTTTGCCATCGCGCTCATCAACGACCCCACTCTTGTACCGCTGATGGAGCCGCTGGGCATCGACGCCTATATCAATCCGCGCGCCACCACCGTGAGCTCGATACTGCGTCATATCCGCCACGGCAAGGTGCGCGGCGTCTACTCGGTGGGCGACGCCGAGGGCGAGGTGCTCGAGGCAGAGGTGCTCGCGACCTCGTCGATCGCGGGGGTCGCCCTGCGCGATATCGATTTCCCCGAGGGCGTGCTGGTCGGTGGCGTGCGCAAGCCTGCGGGGCTCGTCAAGCCCACCGGTTCGATGCGGATCGAGGCCGGCGACGTGGTGGTGATCTTCGCGCTGGCCGCGGACGTGGCGGCGGTGGAACGTCTGTTGCAGGTCTCGGTGGATTATTTCTGAGACCATGACCGCGCGGCTCCTCCGATTCCCGCTGTTCCTGATCCTCACGGGGATCGCCGCGCTGCTGATGCTGCTGCCGGCGCTCGACGCCGTGATGCGCGGCAACTTGCAGGTGGCCGGGGCGTTCTTCTACGCGGCCCTTCTGGGGCTGGCAGCGGCGGTCACGATCGGGCTCGCGATCTCCGGGCGGGTGGCGCGGCGCGAGCCAACCGACGCGCAGCATCTCGGCTCGCTTTTGCTGGCGTATCTGCTCTTGCCTCTCTACCTCGCGCTGCCCTTTCACGAGGGCGTGCAGACCACCAGTTTCCTCAACGCCTATGTCGAGATGGTCTCGAGCCTGACCACCACGGGCACGACCATGTTCGACGTGCCCGGACGGATTGCCGACAGCCTTCATCTGTGGCGCGGCCTTGTTGGCTGGGCCGGCGGGCTGCTGATCTGGATATCGGCCTCGGCGGTGCTCGCACCGATGAGCCTCGGCGGGTTCGAGGTCACGGTGCGCGCCGAGCCGGGGCAGGACGACGCCATGCTTGGCCGGTTTCAGCGTGCACAGCCCTCGCGCCGCGTGGCGCAGGCCACGCGGTTGCTCACGCCGGTCTATCTGGGGCTGACGCTGGTGCTGTGGATATTGCTCATGGCGGGAGGCGAACGCGCCTTCGTTGCGCTGATTCATGCCATGTCGACGATGGCGACGAGCGGTATCTCGCCCGTGGGCGGGCTTCAGCACGGGGCTTCGGGGCTGGGCGGAGAGGTCGCGATCTTCGTCTTTCTCGTCTTTGCGTTGTCGCGGCTCACGTTCTCTTCGGACACCGTCCCGACGGCGCGGCCCGGCCTTGTCAACGATCCCGAGTTCCGGCTGGGCCTCGCGCTGGTGATGACGGTGCCGCTGGTTCTGTTCGCGCGGCACTGGATCGGCACCATCGAGATCGAGCAGACGGTGAACGCGCAGGAGGCCCTTCGCGCGCTGTGGGGGGCCGTGTTCACGGTGTTGTCCTTCCTGTCGACCACAGGGTTCGAAAGCGCCGACTGGCAGGCGTCGCGGGCGTGGTCGGGGCTGGGTGCGCCCGGTCTGATCCTCATGGGGCTGGCGATGATCGGTGGCGGCGTGGCGACAACGGCAGGCGGCGTGCGGCTGCTCAGGGTCTATGCGCTCTACCTTCACGCGCATCGCGAGTTCGAGCGGCTGGTGCACCCGTCCTCTGTGGGGCGTGCCTCGGGGACCGGGCGGCGCATCCGGCGGCAGGGCGCCTATATCGCGTGGATATTCTTCATGCTGTTTGCCCTGACGCTCACCACCGTGACCGCGGCCCTGGCCGCGGCCGGGCTTGATTTCGAGGCGGCGCTGATCCTTGCACTGGCCGGGCTTTCAACCACCGGGCCGCTGATCACGAGCGCCACCGAGGACCCGATCCGCCTCATCGAACTGAGCGCGTTCGGCAAGCTGGTGTTCTCGGGCGCGATGGTGCTGGGCCGTGTCGAGACGCTGGCGCTCGTCGCGCTCGTCAACCCGGCGGTGTGGCGCGAATGAGTGCTGCCCGAAATTCATGCTGGAAACTCGGCCCGCCACGCGACATACTCGGTCTGACCTGAGGAAAGGCGGCGGTCGGACACGGCACCCGCGAGAAAAAAAGGGCAGGGGATGTAATGGCTTCGGATCGTCAGAGTTTGCAGGACGCGTTTCTCAACCATGTGCGCAAGAGCAAGATTCCGGTCACGATCTTTCTCATCAACGGCGTGAAACTGCAGGGCGTCATTACCTGGTTCGACAATTTCTGCATCCTGTTGCGCCGCGACGGGCAATCGCAGCTTGTCTACAAGCACGCGGTGTCGACCATCATGCCGTCGCAGGCGATCTCTCTCTATGACGGTGACGGCGAGAATTGAGGGAACACGCCAGCCCCGTGACCCGGGCCCTCGTCCTGCATCCCGATATCGACACCGGTGCCGCCGGGCCCGTGCGTGATGCCGCGCTGGCGCTGGAAGAGGCCGTGTCGCTTGCGCATGCGCTGCCCGACCTCGAGGTCGTTGACAGCGATGTGGTGCGCTTGCGCAAGCCCGATGCCGGGCGGCTCTTCGGCAAGGGCAAGCGCGAGGAACTGAAGACGCGGATCGCCGACGTCGAGGCCGAGCTTGTCCTGGTCGACGGCCCGCTGACCCCGGTGCAGCAGCGCAACCTGGAGCGTGACTGGGGCGTCAAGATACTCGACCGGACCGGTCTCATCCTCGAGATTTTCAGCGACCGCGCCGCGACCCGCGAGGGCGTGCTGCAGGTGGAGATGGCGGCGCTCAGCTATCAGCGCACGCGGCTGGTGCGGGCCTGGACCCACCTCGAGCGCCAGCGCGGCGGGCTCGGATTCGTCGGCGGGCCCGGCGAGACGCAGATCGAGGCCGACCGCCGCGCCATCGACGAACAGCTCGTGCGCCTGCGTCGGCAACTGGAAAAGGTCGTCAAGACACGCACCCTGCACCGGGCCGCGCGCGCCAAGGTGCCGTTTCCGATCGTCGCGCTGGTCGGCTATACCAATGCCGGCAAGTCCACGCTGTTCAACCGCCTGACCGGGGCGGAGGTGAGTGCGAAGGACATGCTGTTCGCCACGCTCGACCCGACGATGCGCCGCGTGGCGCTGCCGCATGGCGGCCCCGAGGTGATCCTTTCGGACACGGTGGGCTTCATCAGCGACCTTCCGACCGAGCTTGTCGCCGCGTTCCGCGCCACGCTCGAAGAGGTGCTGGAGGCCGATCTCATCTGCCATGTCCGCGACATCTCGCATCCCGAGACAGAGGCGCAGGCGCGCGACGTCGAGGCCATACTCGAAAGCCTCGGCGTGGCGGGAGAGACGCCGAGAATCGAGGTCTGGAACAAGATCGACCGGCTGGACGACGCCGCGCGCGCCGCCGCGCTCACGCAGGCGGGCCGCGCCGGGGGCGTGCATGCGGTCTCGGCCGTGACAGGGCAGGGGGTCGAGGCGCTGGTCGCGGCGATTTCGGCGGCGCTCGCCGATGCCCGGCACGACAGCGTGCTGCACCTGCGCTTTGACGAGGGACGCCGGCGGGCATGGCTCTACGAGAACGATCTTGTCGAGGACGAGCGGCAGGCCGAGGACGGCTTCGACCTCACCGTGCGCTGGACCGCCCGGCAGGAGGCGCGTTTCCGCGAGATGTGAGCGGCGGCAGGCGGCTGCGGGCGCGGGCGCAGGCTGACGAACGGAATCTTGAAAAGATTCCGTACAAGAAAGTTTTCAACTTTCTTGATGTTACCTTGTCTTGGCGGGTCCACCCAACGCTGACGCCGATCAGCCGCTCCGGGCCCCTCAATACCCGCGCCAGATCCAGCCGCCGCCCAGCACCCGCGTGCTGCCGGTCTCGTAGACCACGCAGGCCTGCCCGGGCGAGACGCCTTCCTCGGGCGTGAGCAATTCCACCTCGGCCCCGGTCTCCGACAAGGGCCTCAGCACCGCCTCGCGCGGGGGGCGGGTCGAGCGGACCTTGACCGAGACATGCCACTCGCGACGCGATGCGAGGGGCGCATCGCCCAGCCAGTTGATCTCGCGCACCGGCACGCTTCGGGTGGCCAGCATCTCCTTGGGGCCGACAATCACGCGATGCGCGTCCACGTCGAGCCGCACCACGTAGAGCGGCTCGGAAAGACCCCCGATGCCGAGGCCGCGCCGCTGCCCGATCGTGTAATGGATCACGCCCTCGTGCGTGCCCAGCACCCGCCCGTCGGCATGGACGATCTCGCCCGGCTCGGCGGCACCGGGGCGCAGTTTCTCGATCACGCCGGCATAATTGCCGTCGGGGACAAAGCAGATGTCCTGGCTGTCGGGCTTGTCGGCCACGCGCAGCCCGTGACGCGCTGCCAGCGCGCGGGTCTCGTCCTTGGACGCGAGATGGCCAAGCGGGAAGCGCAGATACGCCAGTTGCTCCGGCGTCGTGGAAAACAGGAAATAGGACTGGTCGCGCGCCGAATCGGCCGCCTGGTGCAGTTCGGGGCCATGCGTGCCCAACTCGCGCCGGATGTAATGCCCGGTCGCCATGCAATCGGCATCGAGGTCGCGCGCCGTTTCAAGCAGGTCGCGGAACTTGACGCGCTCGTTGCAGCGGATGCAGGGCACCGGTGTCGCGCCCGCGAGATAGCTGTCGGCGAACTCGTCGATCACCGCATCGCGGAACACCGATTCGTAATCAAGGACGTAATGCGGAAAGCCCGCCTCCTCGGCCACGCGCCGCGCGTCGTGAATGTCACGCCCGGCACAGCACGCCCCCTTCTTTGCGAGAGCCGCCCCGTGGTCGTATAGCTGCAGCGTGACGCCCACCACATCATAGCCCTCGGAAGCAAGCTGCGCGGCCACCACCGACGAATCGACCCCGCCCGACATCGCGACGACAACGCGAGTCTCGGCGGGCGGCTTGGCAAAGCCAAGCGAATTCAGAGGCTTGTTATCGTCAAGGGGCATGCTCGTCTCCGCTGCGTATCCGGCGAAATATAGGAAAATGCGAGGCACTCTCAAGGCCCGGTTTCACGCCGCGTTAAGTGTGTCGGCGCATGGTCTCAGCTGCATCAGCGAAGGGGTGAGAGTGATGTATCTCAAGAAGGTCGACGGGCCAAGGGCAGTGACGCTGCCCGACGGCAAGGTGTTCAGCCGGGCGGACCTGCCGCCGCCCGACACCGCGCGCTGGGTTGCGTCGCGCAAGCTCGCGGTGGTTCGCGGACTCGCCTGCGGGTTGATAACGCGGCCCGAGGCGATTCACATCTACGGGTTGAGCGAAGAGGAGCTGGACAGCTGGATTCGTGCGGCGCAGACACAGGGAAAGGAGGGCCTCAAGGCCACATCAGGCGCAGGCGCTAGACAGCCATGACGCGAGTTGTCAGAATGTTCCACAGTTGGTAACGCGCGATTAACCATTTCTGTTCAGGGTTGTGGAATGTCGATGCGACCGAACGGAGAAACGTTATGCGTGTATTGCTCGTCGAGGATGACCCTACCACCTGCAAGAGCATCGAGATGATGCTGGGCCATGCCAATCTCAATGTCTACACCACCGATCTGGGGGAGGAGGGGATCGACCTCGCCAAGCTCTACGATTACGATCTGATCCTGCTCGACCTCGGCCTGCCGGACATGAACGGGCACGAGGTACTGCGGCAATTGCGCCTCTCGCGCATCTCGACGCCCATCCTGATCCTCTCGGGCGACGACGATACCGAGAGCAAGCTCAGGGGGTTCGGGTTCGGCGCGGATGATTACCTGACCAAGCCGTTCCACCGCGAGGAACTGGTGGCACGCATCCACGCCATCATCCGCCGCTCCAAGGGGCATTCGCAATCGGTGATCCGTACCGGCAAGATCAACGTCAATCTCGACGCCAAGACCGTGGACGTCGCGGGGCAGACGGTGCACCTGACCGGCAAGGAATATCAGATGCTCGAGCTGCTCTCCCTGCGCAAGGGCACGACCCTCACCAAGGAGATGTTCCTCAATCACCTCTACGGCGGCATGGACGAGCCCGAACTCAAGATCATCGACGTGTTCATCTGCAAACTGCGCAAGAAGCTGGCCGGGGCCACCGGCGGCAAGAATTACATCGAGACGGTCTGGGGCCGGGGCTACGTGCTGCGCGATCCCGAGCCAGACATCCGCGATGGCACGGTGCTGGCGATGGGCGCCTGACCCTCGGCATCTGGACCTCGCCGCGCGCGCGCCCTATCACGTCGGATGGGTGAATGCGCGGGGGGCCGATGAACGACGAGACCGAGACGACCGCCGTCGAGGCGCTGACCGAGGGGCAGGCGAAAGAGGAACTTGCGCGGCTGGCGAGCCTGCTCTCCGAAGCCGATGCCGCCTATCACACCGACGACGCCCCGGTGATGAGCGACGCCGATTACGACGCGCTCAAGGCCCGCAACGCCGCCATAGAGGCTCGCTTTCCCGCCCTCAAGCGTGCCGACAGCGCCTCCGAAAGGGTGGGTGCGGCCCCCGCCGAAGCCTTCGCCAAGGTGCGCCACGCGCAGCGCATGCTCAGCCTCGGGAACGCCTTCGACGCGGGCGAAATCACCGAGTTCGACACCCGCATCCGCCGCTATCTCGGTCTCGGTGCCGATGCGCCGCTGGCCTACACCTCCGAGCCCAAGATCGACGGGCTGAGCCTCAGCCTGCGTTACGAGAACGGCCGTCTCGTGCAGGCCGCCACCCGAGGCGATGGCGAGACGGGCGAGAACGTCACCGCCAACGCCCGGACCATCGACGACATCCCCGAAACGCTCGACGGCGCGCCCGACCTGCTCGAGGTGCGCGGCGAGGTCTACATGAGCCACGCGGATTTCGCCGCCCTGAACGACCGGCAGGCGGAGCAAAGTGCCAAGACCTTTGCGAACCCGCGAAACGCCGCCGCCGGATCGCTGCGCCAGCTCGATCCCGCGATCACGGCCGCGCGCCCGCTTCGCTTCTTCGCCTATGGCTGGGGCGAGCTTTCCGCGCCGCTCGCGGACACGCAGATGGGCGCCATCGAGAGGCTGGCCAATCTCGGCTTCGTCACCAACCCGCTCACCACGCTCTGCGACGGGCCCGCGGCGCTGCTGGCCCATTACCGCGAGATCGAGCAGGCGCGCGCGACGCTCGGCTACGATATCGACGGCGTCGTGTGCAAGGTCGACGACCTCGCGCTACAGGCGCGGCTGGGCTACCGCGCCACCACGCCGCGCTGGGCCATCGCGCATAAATTCCCCGCCGAACTGGCCTGGACCCGGCTCGAATCCATCGGCATTCAGGTGGGCCGCACCGGCGCGCTCTCCCCCGTGGCGCGCCTCGCGCCGGTGACGGTGGGCGGCGTGGTGGTCTCGAATGCGACGCTGCACAACGAGGATTACATCGCCGGGCGCGGGGCCTCGGGCGAGGTGATCCGCCCCGACTCCGACGGCGCGCCCAAGGATATCCGCGCGGGCGACTGGGTGCAGGTCTATCGCGCGGGCGACGTGATCCCCAAGATTGCCGATGTGGACCTCTCCAAGCGGCCCGGGGGAGCACAGCCCTACACCTTTCCCGACACCTGCCCCGAGTGCGGCTCGGATGCGGTGCGCGAGCCGGGTGATGCGGTGCGCCGCTGCGTGGGCGGCCTCGTCTGCCCCGCGCAGGCGGTCGAGCGGCTCCGGCATTTCGTCAGCCGCGCCGCCTTCGACATCGAGGGGCTGGGCGCGAAACAGGTCGAGGCGTTCTACCGCGATGGCTGGATCGCCGAGCCTGCGGATATCTTCACCCTGGCGGAGCGCTATGGCCCGGGTTGCCTCACGCAATTGAAAAACCGCGAGGGCTGGGGCGAGAAGAGCGCGAAGAACCTCTTTGACGCTATTGACGAGAAACGGAAAATCCCCTTCGCCCGGCTCCTGTTCGCGCTCGGCATCCGCCATGTCGGCGAACAGGCCAGCGCCCTCATCGCGCGCAATTACGGCACATGGGAGGCGTTCACCGCGGCGATGGACGCCGCCACCGATCTCGACGGCCCGGAATGGGAGCGGCTCCTCGGGATCGACGGGGTGGGCGAAGTCCTGGCACGCAGCCTCGTGCGCACCATGACCGAGCCGCACGAGCGGGCGGGCATTGACCGGCTGGTCGCACATCTGCAGGTCGAGGCGGACGAGGCTCCCGATACCTCGGACAGCCCCGTGGCGGGCAAGACCGTCGTCTTTACCGGAACGCTCGAGCGGATGACCCGCGCCGAGGCCAAGGCGCGCGCCGAGGCGCTTGGGGCGCGCGTCTCGGGCAGCGTGAGCGCGCGCACCGATCTTCTGGTCGCCGGGCCCGGCGCGGGCTCCAAGGCGAAGAAGGCCGCCGATCTGGGTGTCGAGGTGGTGGACGAGGACGCATGGCTCGCCCTCATCGGCGAGCCATGAGCACCCGGCCCGAGATCCTCTTCCCGCTGTTTGCCGGGATCGAGACGCTCGAAGGGGTGGGCCCCAAGACCGCGCAGCACCTCGCCGCGCTTGACATCACGCGCCCGCGTGACCTGCTCTTTACCCTGCCGGCCTCGGGGGTGGACCGCCGCCGGCGCGCCACCGTGCAAGGCGCAGAGATTCCCGGAGTCGTCACTGTCGAGATTGTCGTGGGCCGCCACCACGCGCCATCGCGTCCCTCGGCCCCCTACCGTGTGGTGGTCGAGGATGCGGGCACCAGCTTTCAGCTCGTGTTCTTCCGCGCCCGCGAGGAGTACCTGCGCCGCCTCCTGCCCACCGGCGCGCGGCGCGTCGTCTCGGGCAAGGTCGAGCTTTTCGACGGCGTGGCACAGATGGTGCATCCCGACCACGTCCTTCCGGTGGAAGAGGCGGGGGATATCCCCGATTTCGAGCCGGTCTACCCGCTCACGGCGGGGCTCACGCAGCGCGTGATGGCCAGGGCGGTGCGATCGGCACTCGCGCGCGCGCCCGCGCTCGACGAATGGATCGACCCGGCGCAAAAGGCGCAGGCCGGATGGCCCGACTGGCGCGAGGCGGTCGCGGCGGCCCATGGGCCCGACAGCGCCGGCGATCTCGCCGCCTCGGCCCCGTCCCGCGAGCGGCTGGCCTATGACGAACTGATGGCGCATCAACTCACGCTTGCGCTGGCCCGCGCGCACCTGCGCCGGTCAAAGGGGCGCACCACGACGGGCACGGGCGCGCTGCAGGCGCGGGTGCTCGATGCGCTGCCCTACAGCCTCACCGGCGCTCAGACCCGCGCGCTGGCCGAGATCGCCGCCGACATGGCCGCGCCCAGCCGGATGAGCCGGCTGCTGCAGGGGGACGTGGGCGCGGGCAAGACGCTGGTGGCGTTCAAGGCTTTGCTGATCGCGGTCGAGGCAGGCGGGCAGGGGGTTCTGATGGCCCCGACCGAGATCCTCGCGCGTCAGCATGTCCAGGGTCTCACGCCGCTGGCCGAGGCGGCGGGCGTGCGCATGGATATCCTCACCGGGCGCGACAAGGGCGCAACCCGCGCTGCCAAGCTCAGGGCGCTCGCGGCGGGCGAGACGGATATCCTCGTCGGCACCCACGCGGTGTTCCAGAGGGATGTGGATTTTGCCGACCTGCGCCTTGCCGTGGTGGATGAGCAGCACCGCTTCGGCGTGCGCCAGCGGCTGGAGCTTGGCCGCAAGGGCGCGCAGGCCGACATGCTGGTGATGACCGCCACGCCGATCCCGCGCAGCCTTTCGCTGGCGCAATACGGCGACATGGATGTGAGCGTGCTGGATGAAAAGCCCCCCGGACGCAAGCCGATCACCACCGCGCTCGTGGGCATGGGGCGCATGGACGAGGTGGTGGATCACCTGCGCCGCGCCATCGCCGAGGGGCGGCAATGCTACTGGGTCTGCCCGCTGGTCGAGGAAAGCGAGGCGGTGGATCTTTCCAGCGCCGAAGAGCGCTTTCGACGCCTGCGCGCGGCCCTGGGTGCGGAGCGGGTGGGCCTGGTGCACGGCCAGATGCCGCCCGAAGACAAGGACGCCGCGATGGCGCGGTTCCAGCGCGGCGAAACGGCGGTGTTGGTGGCCACCACGGTGATCGAGGTGGGGGTCGATGTGCCCAATGCCACGATCATGGTGATCGAGCGCGCCGAGAGCTTCGGACTTGCGCAGTTGCACCAGCTGCGCGGGCGTGTCGGGCGCGGCAGCGCCGCCTCCACCTGCCTGTTGATGTACCAGCCGCCGCTGTCCGAGGGCGGGCGGCGCAGGCTCGAGACGATGCGCGCCACCGAGGACGGGTTCCGGATCGCGGAGGTCGATCTCGAGATGCGCGGCGCGGGCGATCTCATCGGCACCGCGCAATCGGGGCTGCCGCGCTTTCGCGTGGCCGACCTCGAAAGCCAGGCCGCACTGATGGCCGTGGCCCAGAGCGACGCGCGCAAGCTGCTGGCCGACGATCCCGGCCTCGCCTCGCCGCGGGGGCAGGCGGCGCGGGTGCTTCTGTGGCTGATGGAGCGCGACCAGGCGATCCGGCTGATTTCTGTCGGGTGACGGTTTGATCGCGAATGTTCCTTAAATGTTCTTGACACCCGGCCGGCATTCGTGAGAACAATCAGGCAACATCAGATCGGAGGCCCGCATGATACAGCAAATCAGGACATCCGCCGCCCGCGCCGGTGACACGATCCTCGGTGATGCCATGGGGGCCTGCGCGCTCGCCGTCATGCTGGTGGGCGCACTCTATCTGCCGGCGCTTTTCTGAGCGTTATCCCGTTTCTGCCTGCCGGTGCGCGGCCCCGTGGAGCCCGCCTGTCCCACAGGGTTCCGACGCCTGCCTGTCCCGAGCCTTTGGGGGCCGCCTCTTGCCCCCCGGTGTCCGCGACGGGGCTGCGCCCGGCCACTCCCCGCCGCCGTTCCGCCGGAACGCGCGGCGGTTTTTTTGTGGGGGCAAGACCTTCGTGTCCCGTTCAGCCGGCCTCGCCCTCGGGCGGGCGAATGCGCTGCACGAGAACACTTCCGGTTTCGACGATGCCTTCCATGCGCTCTTCCAGCCGGATCATCTCGGCCATCGCACGTTTGAGCTTTTCGCTCTCGTCGCCAAGTTCGCCCAGGTCGGCAAAGACGCGCTCGCTGGTTTCGATCTGTGCCTCGGCGTTTGTCACCACCGCGCGCAGGTCCTCGACCAGGTCGCCCGCGCTGCCGGGCGCCGCCGCGCTGCGTGCCTCGAGATCGGCCACCGCGCGGCGCGCGGCGTCGAACCAGGCCTGCGACAGGCGCGGCTCGGCCTTGGCGCTGAGCATGGCGGAGCGTTCGAGATGGCGGATGCGGCCCGTCAGGCCGTCGATCCGGTCGCGCAGGTCGCCCTGGATGGCGACGATATCGGCATTGACCGCCACCACGCGCTGCAGCACTTCGTCCAGTTCTTCCATCAGGCGGCAGACCCGATCGAGAAACAGGTTGAGATCGCGCGCCAGCACGCCGAATTCGTCCGCGGTGCGGATCTCGGCCCGGTGGGTGAGCCCGCCATAGGCCCGCGCCAACCGGCTCACCACCGAGCGCAGCCCCAGCAGCGGCTCGAGCCGCGCGCGCAGGATCAGGAAAAGCAGCACCGAATGCAGCACGATCTTGCCCATCGACAACAGGCCGGTGAGCCTCATGTCCGCCACCCATTCCGAGAAATCCGTCGCGAGGTCGCGCCGCACCACCACCTCGCCCAGCACGTCCCCCACCTCCGCTTCGGTATGACAGGACAAACAGAACGGCTCGGCGGTGACGGGCAGCGTGGCGGTGTTGTTCACCGCCTCGGGCCAGTCGCCCCGCGGAATGCCCTCGGGGGTAAAGCCGAACCCCGCCTCGATCGAGCGCGTGGTCACCGGCGAGGGGGTGATGGCTATGCGATACCCGAGGTCGTTCCAGTTGGTCTCGAGGATCGGGTAGACGGTGCGCGCCGCCACCGGGCCGCCCTCGTTGCGCATGATCGAGCGGACGTTGCCGGCGATGTCGGCGGCGACGCCGCGCGTCGTCTCCGGCCCCTCGGTGCGGAAATTGTAATAGACCATCCCCGCCTTGAGCGCGAATTCCAGCACCGTGACCAGCACCAGAAGCACGAAGAAATCGCGGATCATGTGGATGAGGAAGGACTGGTCGAACCTCCCGATCAGCGGGCTGCTTTCATCGAGGGTCTGGCGCGACATGTCACTCTCCCTGTGGCATGCCGACACAGGTAGGCGAGAATGATCACAGGGAAAGGACGCGCGGCCTCACGGGGCTGCGCGATCACGCGAGAGGGCTGTCACATGTCAGGCGCAGGGGCTGCGGGCGGCGATCTCGTCCATCGCCTCGGCCGCGGCCTCGAGCGTGAGCAGGATCGAGGCGTGGCGGTTCTTGTAGTCGCGCGCGGGGCGCAGCACCTCGAGCCCGTCGAAGGGCGTGGGCGGGGTTGGGCCGTCTTCCTTGAGCATGGCGCGCAGCGCGTCGCGGGCCGTGGCAATCTCCTCGCGGGTGCGGCCGATGATGTTGGCTCCCACCACGCTCGCCGCCGCCTGCCCCAGGGCGCAGGCCCTGACCTCGGCAGCATAGTCGCGCACGCGGCCCGCATCGTCGCAGCTCAGATCGACCGTCACCGTCGAGCCGCAGAGCGGCGCGCGCCGGCGCACCGTCGCCTGCGGGTCGGACAGCCGGCCATGGCGGGGGATGTCCGCCGCCAGTTCGAGAATGCGCCCGGAATAGAGCTTTATGAGGTCCGTCTCGCCGCTCATGGCTTTCCCTCCGTGCCGTTGCCCCATAAATAGGCGGCTGTGCCCCGGATGCAAAAGGATTTTGTCATGACGTTCGACCCTGCCACGCTGCGATGCGACGCGAACGGGCTGATCCCCGCCATCGCGCAGGACCACGAAACGGGCGAAGTGCTGATGATGGCGTGGATGAACGCCGACGCCGTGGCGCGGACGCTCGAGACGGGCCGCGTCACGTATTGGAGCCGCTCGCGGCAGGCATTCTGGATCAAGGGCGAGACCTCGGGCCACACCCAGGACCTCGTCGAGATGCGTGTCGATTGCGACCGTGATTGCCTGCTGCTGCTGATCCGGCAGACCGGTCCGGCCTGTCACACCAACCGGCGCTCGTGCTTCTACACCGCGCTGCGCGGGGACGAGGAGGTCGAGATCATGGCACCGATGGCGGGGTCGGATTGAGTATTTCCGGCACCATGAGGGCTCAGAGTCCCAACATGGTGCGGATCTCCCGAGATGTGGCACCGCCGGCGCGGTAAGTGGCGATGGCGCGGGCGTCGTCTCGCTTGGCCAGCCGCTTGCCATGCTCATCGCGAATCAGCCGGTGATGCTCATAGGCCGGGGTGCAGAGGCCCAGCAGGCGTTGAAGCATGACATGAATCGCCGTCGCCGGAGCAAGGTCCTCGCCGCGGATCACGTGGGTGATGCCCTGATCGGCATCGTCGAGCACGACAGACAAGTGATAGGAGGCCCCCGTGTCGCGCCGCGCGAGCACCACGTCTCCTGCCGTTCGGGGCATGTCCCCGAGCTCGACCCTCTCGTCTTTTTCCATATAGAACAAGCCGTTGCCCGCCGCCTCGCAGGCGCGCTCCATGTCGAGACGCAGCACGGAAGCCGCGGGTATCGGGCCGGCGGGCGGCGTCGCGGGGCGGCAGGTGCCCGGATAGATAACCCCGTCGGGCCCGTGCAGGGGCGCGCCCTCCTGCGGGGCCGAAGCGGCGGCCCGGATATCGGCGCGCGTACATGAGCATGGATAGAGAAGCCCCTGATCCCAAAGGATTTCCAAAGCTGCGCGATAACGCGGCAGCCGGTTGGTCTGGCGCATCACGGGTTTGGGCCAGTTCAGGCCGAGCCATTCCAGATCAACGAAAATCTGCGTCTCCCACCCGGGGCGGCAGCGCGTTTGGTCAAGATCGTCTATCCGCAAATGGAATGTGCCGCCCGCCGCCCGCGCCCGGTCATGAGCCAGCAGCGCCGAGAAAGCATGGCCGAGGTGCAAAGGCCCCGTGGGGGACGGCGCGAACCGGGTGACGACGCTCACGTCCGGGCGACGACATAGACCATGGCACCGATCCCTGCGCCGGGCAGGTGCGGCCCGTGCTCTTGTGAGAGGATGCGCGCGTCGCCACGCTCGATCCAGGGCGCGAGTCGCCCCTCGTATTGCGGATCGGCCAGCGCGTGGTCGTTGAAGCTGAACGCGAGGAGGCCGCCGGGCGGCAGCGCCGTCAGAAGCATGTCGAGCGTTTCCGCGGGCGCGGCCCCCACGCCGATCACCCCGGCGGCGACGATGGCACTGTACGCCCCCTGCGGCACCGGCGCGCGATCCTCCAGGTCAAGCAGTGTGAGCGCGCGGTAAACGCCCTTGTCGCGCGCGCCGTCGAGCATGGCACCGCTCGGATCCATCCCGTCGATGACGGTGAAGCCGCAGGCTCTGAGTGCTTCGCCCGACAGCCCGGTGCCGCAGCCGTAATCGAGCACGGGCGCGGCGCTGTCGCCGACCTGCGCCGCCAGCGCGCGGGCCACGCGCCCCGGCGTCGCATAGCCATTGGCCGCGATCTCGTCATCGTAGCTGTCGGCCCAGCGGTCATAGAGCGCGCGGGTCTCCTCCGGGGTGTCGAGCGCATAGGCCTTGTCGAGAAAGGTATCGGACATGATCATACCACCATTTCGGCATCGAGCGACGACCGCGCAAGCCAGCCCCGCCACGCCGCCTTGGCGCGGTCGGTATAAGCCTTGTAGCGATCGCGCCGCCCTCGGCGCCCGCCCTTGAGCCCCTCGACCGGGCGGAACAGTCCGAAATTGACATTCATCGGCTGAAACGTTTTCGCATCCGCACCGCCGGTGACATGGTTGAGGAGCGCCCCCATCGCGCTGTCGGGCGGCACAGGGGGCAGGGCGTGGCCCAGAATCTCGGCGGCGGCAAGTCGGCCGGCGACCAGCCCCATCGCCGCGGACTCCACATAGCCCTCGACCCCGGTGATTTGCCCCGCAAAGCGGATATGGGGCCGCGAACGCAGGCGCAGCCGGTCATCGAGCAGGGTGGGGGCGTTGAGAAACGTGTTGCGGTGGATCCCGCCGAGTCGCGCGAACCGTGCTTTTTCAAGCCCCGGAATCATCCGGAAAACAGAGGCTTGCGCACCATACTTCATCTTGGTCTGAAAGCCTACCATGTTGTAGAGCGTGCCAAGCGCATTGTCGCGGCGCAGTTGCACCACGGCGTGCGGCTTGATGTCGGGCTGATGCGGGTTGGTCAGGCCCACGGGTTTCATCGGTCCGTGACGCAGCGTCTCGCGCCCGCGTTCGGCCATCACCTCGATGGGCAGGCAGCCGTCGAAATAATTGGCGGTCTCGCCTTCGTGGAACTCTGTCTTGTCGGCGGAGAGCAGCGCGTCGATGAAGGCCTCGTATTGGTCGCGGTCCATCGGGCAGTTGAGATAGGCGGTGCGTTCGGCCTCGGTCTCGCCCTTGTCGTAGCGCGATTGCATCCACGCCTTGGACATGTCGATGCTGTCGTAATA
>Ga0102926_1000476_pt1 | contig 23000 bp, 38 predicted proteins | sample SalPonR1_A_D2_MG_FD_78173 | JGI IMG/M metagenome (GOLD analysis project Ga0102926, IMG submission 78173) | Salt pond soil microbial communities from South San Francisco under conditions of wetland restoration - Salt Pond MetaG R1_A_D2_MG | ecosystem: Environmental > Aquatic > Marine > Intertidal...
ATTGAAGAGGCAGGTACAGAGCCCCTTTATCAATATATGCTCTCTCACAACTTAGAATTTAATAGAGGCAAGATAGTCCACACGGATCCAAAGGAACTACAAAAAATCATTGCCTTTTGGAATAAAAGACAGCTGGTGAAGAAGATTAATCTTAATAGCTTATATGGTGGATTACTAAACGATTATTGTCGTTTCTATGATTCTAGATTGGGTCAGAGTACGACATTAACAGGTCGCAGTATTGCACAGCACATGGCAGCAAAAACAAATGAAATCTTAGATGGTGTTTACGATCACAGCGGGCGATCGGTAATATACGGTGATACTGACTCGGTTTATTTCTCTGCATATCCTATCTTTAAGAATCATATCGAAGACGGCACATTAGAATGGACAAAGGAAAGCGTGATTGAATTATATGACGCCGTTGCAAACGAAGCGTCCGACACATTCCCGGAGTTTGCAAAAAAGACGTTCAACATTCCGCTGGAACGAGGTTCCGTCTTGAAGGCTGGGCGCGAAGTGGTCGGTGAGACAGGCCTGTTTGTGAAGAAGAAAAGATACGCCATCCTCGTCTATGATGAAGAAGGTGTGAGGGAGGATCTGGGAGATAGTCCTGGCAAGCTGAAGGTTGTCGGTCTCGATCTACGACGGTCTGACACACCGGTCTTTGTGCAGAATTTTTTGAAGGAGGTGCTACTTGCAACCCTGTTGTTGGAGGGAGAAGATGCAATCATAAAAAGAATTCGAGAATTTAAGAAACAATTTGCGGCGATGAAGCCGTGGGAGAAAGGATCGCCCACCGGCGTGAACAACCTTACCAAGTATGCACAAAAGGTCATGAACCGCAGTAAGAAGATACTTGCAAATCAGAAGGCAGATAGTCTTTCTGTGCCCGGTCATGTTATGGCTAGTATCAACTGGAATTCTCTCAAAGACTCTCACAGCGATTTACATTCTTTACGCATTGTAGATGGACATAAGGTGATCGTTTGTAGGCTAAAGGAGAACAACGATATGCGAATGACATCTGTCGCATATCCAGTAGACGAACCACATCTGCCAGACTGGTTTGTAAATTTACCATTTGATGATGCAGCAATGATGGAATCTATTGTAGACAAAAAGATAAAAAACCTTCTTGGTGTGCTTAAATGGGATTTACAAAGGACTGCCGAACATGTGGCGTTGGCGGAAGAATTATTTGATTTTTCAAACTGTTGACAGATCATACACGACCTGTTATAATTATATAATCTTAAAAGGAGATTTCTATGCTTGCTGATATTTTTTCGGACGTTTTGTCCCATACACACGGCCTCGGCTTTATCGATATGGTAAAGCTTGAGAGCGATGACAAAAACACAAACATCAAAGCCATTGATGAAAACAAGACCGTGGTCTTTTACGGTAAGTTGAAGAATCCGGTTGATGGACTTAATGGAACAGTAGGCCTTTCTCGAATGGCTGTACTTTCTGGCTATCTCAAATTTCCGCCTTTCATGAAAGATGATGCGACGGTCGAGATTATGAATCAGACGCGAGGTGAAGAGGAAGTACCAGCCGAGATTAGATTCACATCAAAGGATGGTCACACCGCTAGTTATCGTTTTATGCATCGGGATATCGCAGAGGAACAAATCCGAGTTCCGCCATTTCAAGGTGCAACCTGGGACGTTGTGGTTACTCCCACAGATGCAAACATGAAAGACTTAAACTACTTCAATGGCGTGCTTGGATCATTCGAACCTGTATTTACAGCAAAGACCGAAGATGATGCGCTTAACCTTTATATCGGTAGTGGGCCTACTGATCGTGCTGTTGTGCCGTTCTCATCAAAGGTCACAGGCAGCCTGAATGGTGATCTCAGCTGGCCTTTGATTCAGACACTTGCAATCCTTAAGCTTGCGAAGAAGGCAGAAGATTGCACGATGAGCTTCAGCAACAAGGGCGCATTGAAGATTGAACTCTCGACGGCGATCGGAGAATATGAATACATCCTCCCAGCAAGAAAGGCCTAAGATCTCAGCATTTGAGGGGGAGTTTCACTTCCTCTCAAATTTCTACCCTGCGGTGGTCGAGTACCGAGGCCGCCGCTGGTGGACGACCGAGGCAGCGTACCAGGCGATGAAGACCATCAATGAAGAAGAGCAGAACCTGCTACAGATGGTCCGAGCGCCTGCCCTCGCCAAGCGCCTCGGGAAGACGGTCGCGGTACGAAGAGACTGGGACGAGATCAAGGAAGCGATCATGAGGGAGATCGTACAGGCCAAGTTTGACCAAAACGCCTTTCTTCAAGACATGCTTCTAGCAACTGAAGATGCTATAATAGAGGAAGGCAATTGGTGGGGAGATACTTTTTGGGGCATCTGCAAGGGCCAAGGCCTAAATAAGTTAGGCAACATACTAATGGAATTAAGAGATGGGTATTTGGGACAAGTTAAGAAAGAAAACATCTAATGAAAATCCTGTAAGGAGGTCTCGTTTAACGATCTATCACCATGACATGGAATGGCAATCGGATTTCTATCAATCGGTACGAGAAGATTACGATCCCTCTAAAGAAACGTCTGTGTGGCAAGATGTAATGGATTGGTATCTTGACGAAGGTCCCGTGCCTAAGACCTTTTGTACCATTACAACCACCGACGGAATAACCATTATACAAAGAGATCGAATCTCTGTTATCCGTGAAAAAATCATCGAGGAATAAATGCAAAATTTAAGCGAACACAATCGAGACTATGCCATCTTTTTACCGGCTATCTCACAATTCTATGCGAGTATGATTCGCAAAGAACATCCGCCGGAACGGATACCGGAAGGATTCGAGAAAGGCCAAGAGGGATTAGATTTCCTAAAGCCGGACGGATACTTTCACTATAACCGCGCACTCTATTCGGCTGGGCACGCAAAAATTGATTTAGAAAAAAGCGTTGCCCACGAGCCGATGGTCTGGACTAGAGACAGAGATCAGACGCTGTTAGTATCCGATTCCGGCGGTTTCCAAATTGGTAAAGGTGTCATCAAGTTTGACTGGGCAAGATTCTTCGAGAAGAAGGGGGACCGCGGCTACAAAGGTACAGCCGATCGTGTTCGTGAAGGAATTTTGCGGTGGCAAGAACATGTCTCCGAGTGGTCGATGGTGATGGATATTCCCACATGGGCCACGACGAGACCTGAGACTGGTTTGAAGACCTTCGACGACTGCCTAAAGGCTACTCTTCACAACAACGATTTCTATGTCGAAAATCGTACAGAGGGAATGACCAAGTTCTTAAACGTCATCCAGGGCGGTAATTGGGACGAATCTCAGCGTTGGTATGATGCTGTGAAGCATTATCCTTTCGAGGGTTGGGCAATGGGCGGACAGAACATGTGCAACATGGAAGTCGCGCTGAAGCGATTGATTGTGTTGCGTGACGACGGAATGCTTGAAGACCGAGATTGGATTCACTTTCTAGGTACATCTAAGCTCGAATGGGCATGTATGTTGACGCTTATTCAAAGGCAGCTAAGGAAGATAAATCCAAGGTTAACTATATCCTTCGATTGTGCATCTCCGTTTGTTGCGGTTGCCAATGGGCGAACATATTCTGCGCCAGTACATACTCCTGAGAAATGGGGATATGTAATGACGTTTACCTTTGATGATCGTAGATTTAAAGGGTCGAAGATTCCGTTTCCGTTTCAATCGGAGATTGGTAAACGGCTTACAATTGGTGATATTTGCCACTATGGTCCAGGCGATTTAAATAAGATCGGTAAGGAAGGTGCAACCAGCTGGGATAGTTTTTCTTATGCGCTGCTCATGGCACACAACACCTACCAACACATTCGGGCAGTACAGACAGCAAATAATCTTACTGATATTGAAACACAAATCTACCAGCCGCATCCTCATGATTGGAGGAAGACCAAAGGCCGAGCAGGACAAAAAGCAATCTCAGAATGGGTACCAAATAATATTCTATACTTTGCTACGCTGGTAGAAGAAATCTTTTCTTCGGATAACCCATTTAGTGTAATCGAAGATAATAGCGCCTTTCTGCAGAGTATTAGCCTATCTAATAATCGCAAAACAAACGCGGTCTTCGATGAGCTGTTCGGCGATGGCGCCGCCGATGTTGATGAGGACACCTTCGCTTCCTTGGATAACGATCAGATGGAGGCGCTGGAGCGAGCGAATGAAGGAGAAGAAGGATGAAAAGGCCGTATGCAACAGGTGTGGTAGATGGTGTGGAATTTTTTGTCGGCGATGAGGTCGAGCATACTCCTGCCTTTGGGCTGAAGACTCTCTTTGTTGTCGGTCTACACACCATCAGCGAAGTTCGAAACATCATTAAGGAACAAAAGCAAGATATTCAACATATCTATTTAGGTGCTAATAAAAGCTTCAATCAAGATGACGAATGGAGAGTTTTGGTTGATGGTTTGCTGCACGATGGATATTGGGTCACACTTGATTATCCTGTGAGAGTACATAACTTCGTGATGAGACTTCTAAATCAAGAGATGAGACACGCAAAGTTTATTCCTATGATCTCAGTGGAGATTCCTAATATCGAAGGATATAACTATAATACGATTGTGAAAATAGATGACATATCTCTTGATCATTCTAATCCCGGTGTTTGGTGTCACTCGCTGCACGACTTAATGGACAGGAAGACATTTACCAGCTGGGACAAATATACCAAAGACGAACCTCTATAATATTGAATATGAAAGAACACAAAATTTTATATTGGCCTGATCCTCGATTGAAAGAAAAAGCCGAACCTGTAGAGGGCTACGGCGCTGAAGCTGAATATATTAAGGAAATGTTTGCGACTATGTATGCTAATAAAGGCATCGGTCTTGCGTCTACTCAGCTTGGTATACCGAAACGCATTTTTGTCATGGATACTACCCACAGCGGCGCTGGTACAAAAAGAGCATTCGTCAATCCAGAGATTGTTTTTGGCGTGAATGAAACCACAATGACAGAAGGTTGTCTAAGCTTTCCTGGTATCGGTGTAGAAGTCACACGATTAGAAAGTATTATCATTACCACCCTTACGCCAGAAGGTGAAACCGAAGAGGTTGAGCTACATGGCTTAGATGCCGTATGCGCACAGCATGAAATGGATCATCTTAATGGTATTGTGTTCTTTGATTATCTTAAGAAAACGAAGCGAATGATGATGGAACAAAAATTGCGGAAAAATATTCGGAAGCTGAAATGATAGAATGGGGAGTTGATCAATGAAATTTCGGTGGCTTACTAAAAGTGAGAGAGCATTGCTTAAAAGAAGAGAAGAACAAGACTGGCATAGACATTTCGCATGGAAGCCTGTGCCTTTGAAAAAAATCAATGAATATGGCAGAATCCTTCATAATCCTGACAACATAGGCAACACATACGCTTTCATGGAAAGAGTCTGGAGGAAAAGGTTTCACGAAGGATTGAGGCACATCAGCGAACAAGATTATTTCAAAATGCAGTTAAAGAATCCTCAAGAGAAATAATAGTTCATTCATGAGTTGACTAGCTCACGAGAATCTCGTATAATATAGACTAAAGCATAAGATAGAAATAAGACCGTTTATTAGAAAGAAGTTGAAACGATGAACGAAGAACTATATCGAAAAATTTTATCCTCTCTTGTAGAATTGCTTAAGGATGATTACGCTAGCATAGCTAATACAAAGGCTATACTAATGAACGAACACAACTTTAAAGACATGGATATTCGTGAAACTATTTGGCGAGGAGCGTCGGAAGGGTATCTAGAATTTTCCGCTGTTGGCTGGGACATAAAGAAGGGACCGAACGATGCAAGTACATAATAAGAAATTTATTTGGGTAACATTTCAACGCGAAGGTATTCATAAATATCCCGACGCACCGGATGGTGTCGAGTTCTTAAAATATCCTCACAGGCACATTTTCCACTTTCGTGTAGAGCTGGAGGTGTTTCACGATGATCGTGATGTGGAATTCATTCTGTTCAAGCGTGAACTAGAAGCGTTGTATGGTAACGGCACATTAGAACTAGACTTTAAGAGTTGCGAGATGATGGCCGAAGACTTGTCGGAATTCATTATGGAAAACTATCCAGGCAGAGATTTGATTATCTCTGTAAGCGAAGATAATGAGAACGGTTGCAAATGCTATTATGCGGCCGACAGTGAAACGATTCCAAGACTATACGAGACTCACTAATGAATATCTATATCATTGATCTAGAATCTGTCCCCACTCGTTATACTTGCGAATGGAAAACTCATGTACCTAAGCTCTTTGAAGCATACGCACAACAGATCGGGCGAACAGACGTCAAGGTAATCAATATTTCAGGTGGTGAAGAACAATTGAAGGCTACTCCGGGCGCCTTTCTTAACTTTGCACAGACAAACATCTATAAGAATAACCAACTGTCTCAGATTGCGAGGTTATTCTCAGAGGAGAAGATAAAGCCCGGAGACCAATTTATTTTTACCGACGCATGGAACCCAGCAGTAATTCAGCTCAAATATATGAGCGAGCTGCTAGGCATTCCTGTGGTGACCCACGGTCTGTGGCACGCCGGCAGCTATGACCAGCAAGATTTCCTAGGTCGGTTGGTCGGTGACAAGCCTTGGGTGCGGCATGCAGAGAGGTCATTCTTCCATTGCTTCGATCACAACCATTTCGCTACCGACTTTCATATCGAGCTTTTTGTTCGCGAGCTTTTAGGTAAGGGTCAAAAGCGAATAGAAAAACACATAGACAGTGAAAAAATTGTGCTCACTGGATGGCCGATGGAATATATGACTGGCACGCTCTCCCAATACAAGGGACTAACTAAGCGTGACCTCATTCTGTTCCCGCATCGTATGGCACCAGAGAAGCAGCCCGGACGCTTCCGCGAGCTTGCCGCAATGCTGCCACAATACGAGTGGATTATTTGTCAGGAGCAGGAGCTAACAAAGACAGAGTACCACCGCTTGCTAGGCGAGTCGAAGATGGTGCTTTCCCTCAACCTACAAGAAACGCTAGGAATATCGTGCTTCGAGGGTGCGATTGTCGATTCGCTACCGATAGTGCCAGATCGTCTAAGCTATAGAGAGATGTACGACCACACGTGGAAGTATCCTTCCGAGTGGTCGGACCAAGATTGGGAACGTGGCGGTAAGGAGAAGCTCGTGCAGCATATACATCAGTATATGGAAAACTACAACCAATACGCCGAGGAGGTGATTTTGCTAGCGCAAGAACTTCAGCGAGACTTCTTCTCCGCCACAACCCTTTTAGATACGGTGTTTGCGTATGACACAAATTGATCTTACCTTTGAATGGGAAAATGAAGACGGTACCGTATCCGATCTAGACCCAAATCTTTATGGTTTTTCCACTGATTATATCACAGCAAACACCGTCGGCAACTATACTATATCCTCCACGAAATTCCACGGCGGCTTAAGAATTCCCTCAATTGAAGAGCGACTAGAAGCCATTGAAAAGCGGTTAGCAATTCTTAATCTACACAAAGACCCAACCCATCAAATGCTCGATACACTTTATAAAAAGTATAAGATGGTTGAACAACTAATTGGTCGAAAGGATACTGATGATGAGTGACTGTGAGGACGCAATTTATTCGCTTGAGAGAACACTTGAGAAGTATTTTGAAAACATATACACGCAATTAAATGCAATGCACCATATGATGGCGCAGCTTGATTATAACATGCATGAGTTACAGAAGCTTCATCATATAGATAATGATTCAAGTGTGTGTGAAAAACATCAAATGCTAAGAGAAACTTATAATAAACACCAGTTCGCGAAGCAACTGGTATTAGGAGAAAATGATGGATAATAAACATTATATAAATTGGAACGAGTTAGATTCTTTGATTAGGAATTTGAAATCAAAGATCGATCATGGAAAGCAAAAGCCAGATATTATCATGGGAATTAGTCGTGGCGGGCTTGTGCCTGGAGTAATGTTAAGTCATCTCATGGATTTGCCGATGATCCCACTTCGTTGGTCCACTAGAGATTTTCTCTATTCCGACGAAGACACGATTAACGACATTTCACAGGAAATTGAAGAAGGTAAAACTATCTTAATCGTCGACGACATTTGCGATACGGGACACACATTTCATTTGTTAGCTGATTTCTTTGATAACATTCCTTACGATATTAAGAATCGAATCTTGTGGGCTTCTATTCATGTTCGTGCCGGCACAAAGTTTGAGCCAGATTATTATTCCAAGCGCATTGACGATCAAGGTTGGGTGGTTTATCCTTATGAGGGCGCTGATGTTTAGTTGGTGGAGGAAGTTACTATATCCTCAATCTAAGAAATTCAGCTATGATCTTGTTCCGTGGAGAAACCCCGTTTACGAAGACAAAAATTATTTAATCTTTCGAGACGGTTTTCCGGTAACAGATGGTCATGTCCTTTATGTACCTAAATTCTATGATCGTAAGGCATTATCGATTGTTCACGATGCTGCTTTCTGTCGAGGGCTCTTTGGCATTAGGTACGGTCATTGGGACGGATTCAATATCGGTCTAAATTTTCGAGAAGCAGCAGGTCAGACAATTATGTGGCCACATGTACATCTCATACCTAGACGAAATGGTGATTGTAGCGACCCGAGAGGCGGAGTTCGTAATGTTATCCCGGGTAAAGGTAATTATCTTCATCCTACTTATGGTAAGCCAATCTGTTGACATTTGAAAAAAACTTTGCTATAATAATGATATGTGGTTTAACGCAAAAACAGTATCTGCAAATGATTACGATGAACTTTTGTTAGACGAAGGGTCAATTGTACACATCGACCTACCTATCACCTATCGTGAAAAAAGAATCGTAACAAATGTGGGTGACCTATCAATTACGGCCGCTTCTTCTACTGTATCTGCTCGATGGCAGCCTTGTCAAGGTATCGAGCTTACTGATCGATTCATAGAGATTTCTATGGAAGTTGCGTTAGACATTCTAGTCTCTGCCGCAAATAAGAACGGCGGGTCGCTTACCATTGAAGAGATGCAGAACGCAATAAACAGACATCTCTTTTTACAGAAATTAAAGAAATATAATGATACTATCTAATAGATCATGACAAAATTAACGCAACACACAATATGGTTTGGACTATCTTCTAAAGAAGATATATTAATGATTCAAGATTGGCTGGAAGAAAATACAGCCGATAATTTTCATTGGTACTTTGTGCCTGGTTCATCTAGGCGGCGAGTTGAATTTGAAACATTAGATGCAGCAAACACATTTCGAGATTTTTTACAGAAAGAAGGATTAGTTATTTATGAGTGAAGCAAAATTTAAATATAGTGAAATTTTCAAGTCGATTCAAGGCGAGGGCCACTACACGGGTGTTCCTACAATGTGGATTCGTTGGTTCCTCTGCAATCTACAATGTTCGGGGTTCGGACAAAAGGATCCAGCTGATGAATCAACATGGGAGCTACCTTATAAGGAATTTGATGCTACTCAGGTAAAGCGTATTGAAGATCTGCCGGTTTGGGATAAAGGCTGTGACAGTTCTTACAGTTGGGCTAAAAAGTTCAAGCATCTTTGTCCCAGCGGTACCGCCGCAGAAATCGCCGATGAGCTTGAAGATCACCTAGCCACTGAACATAACCCATACAAAAAGTTCACTGTGGTGAAGGCGTATGAAATGACGGACCCAGATGATCCCACCTCGGAGGGATATCAGAAGCATTCAGTACAGGACACGCATCTTTGTATGACTGGTGGTGAGCCTATGATGAAGCAATCTCAGGTCGCCACAATGGCAGTCTTAAAGGAACTGGAATCCAGGAACAATCTTCCGAGGTATGTTACTATCGAAACCAATGGCACACAGGAATTGACGCCTGAGATGCGAACAATGATTACTAATTTCGGGCGAGGTGGACCGCATTCCATTTTCCGGTCGGGCGAGTGGTTCTGGTCGGTATCTCCTAAGTTACTGCATACCAGCGGAGAACCAGCAGAACGTGCTATTAAACCAGAGATTGTGCGCAGCTATGCAGATGTCTCACCATACGGACAGTTGAAGTTCGTAGTGAGCGGCACAAAGGAATCTTGGGATGAACTAGAACAGCGAGTGCATGATTTCCGAATGGCTGGTGTGATGTGGCCAGTGTGGATTATGCCTGTCGGTGCTACGGTTGAAGAACAGTCTACCGACACGGTTGGTGAAATTGCGAACGAGGCAATCGAACGTGGCTATAATGTTTCGGCGCGGGTTCATTGCTATCTGTGGGGCAATAAGATTGGGACATAGTAATTGTGATCTGACATTGCCAGATCAGAATGATCTGGCATACTTTCGAGGTTCTCTTATAAGAGCATTGAAACCAAGCGAAGTCGTTCTCGACGAGAACGGCGACATGTACTCGGTCACGTTTCATATTATAGAACTAGAAGATAGCGTGGAAATTGTGACATCAAAGACATTGGTCTTTTCCTATAGTCTTTGGGCTAACGAGGATGACACAATAACAACCGAAGTCATTTCTAAGAAGGAATATTTTAAGAGAAAATTAGCAGGAGAATTTGAATGAGCAAGAAACGATTTTTACCGTTTGGGTGGTCGCCATCACATTGGGGACTGACTGGCAAACTGAGGGAAGCAGCCCGTGCTAATCATGAGCTGGAAGGTGAAGAACTAGAGAGGCGGTGGCTCGAGATCAATCTCGCGGATCGCACAGATAAAGAAATGGCTCGGGTCGCGTTGGACATCGATAAGAAATACGGTAAGATCACAGACGAAGAGTATGACCGTAAGGTGCTGGAGAGCAGGAGCGAGATTCTGAGTCCTAAGGAAAAGGAGCTAGAAGAACTAGACATCGACAAGAAATACGGTAATGTCTCGAATGAAGACTATGACAAGCGGCGAGCAACAATACTGGATGAGCCATATGTCAATTTCACTAAGATTCATACAGATCCTAAGAACCCAGCAAGCGGCTCTGTGGCTCTTGACTATAACAAGGCATTTGTGCAATACTTAGAGGACAATGGGTATGGTCCAGCGCCAACTGATGATGAAATTGTTGATCGTTGGTTTACTGAACTGTGTAAAAATATCGCGTTAGATGCTTTCGATGGCATTGGTGATTTTAATGAGAGACTGGATGAACACGAAGCCCGTAATCCAGACATTATTTATAAGCGTGATCTAGATCCTGAAAAGAAAGAAAGGTAATTAGATAAATGGCAAAATATATTTTGGTAGATGCGCTAAACCTGTTCCATCGTGCAAAGCATGTGGTGAGAGGCGACATTGATACTCGAATCGGCATGTCGCTTCATATCACCTTTAATGCGTTGCGCAAATCTTGGCGGGACTTAGGTGGCGACCATATTGTCTTTTGTTTAGAAGGAAGAAGCTGGCGCAAGACATACAGTAGCCATTATAAAGCAAATCGTGCCATTGCACAGCTCAAGAAAAGCCCTAGAGAACGAGAAGATGATGAATTGTTCTTTGAGGCGTTTAATGACTTCTCTCAATATTTTCTAGACAAAACAAACAGCACCGTTCTACAATGCCCAACTGCGGAAGCCGATGATCTCATTGCAATGTGGATAGATCTTCATCCCGAAGATGATCATGTTATTGTTAGCTCGGATAGCGATTTCATGCAACTACTCGCACCTAATGTTGAGATTTACAACGGTGTATCTAATCAACATATCACACTTCAAGGTTTTTATGATGATAATGGCAAACCTATCATCGATAAGAAAACAAACCTTCCTAAGACTCCGCCGGATCCAGAATGGCTTCTTTTTGAGAAATGTGTCCGAGGAGATAAATCTGATAATATCTTTCCTGCATACCCGGGCGCCCGTGTTAAAGGGAGCAAAAATCGCACCGGAATGGCCGAGGCATTTGAAGACCGTGAAGCTGGCGGTTTCAACTGGAATAATTTCATGCTACAAAGATGGGAAGATGTTGACGGCAACGAACACGTCGTTAAAGATAGATACGAACAGAATCGGCATCTAATAGACCTTCGGGCTCAACCTGCAGAAATTCGAGAAGCGTTAGTTGAGAGCATCGTGACAGAAGTTCGTAAAGATCGTGTCCAAGGCGTAGGTGTACACTTTCTAAAATTCTGTACCAAATGGGCACTAAATCGTATTTCAAAGTATCCTGACGAGTTCGCCCGGATGCTCAACGCAAATTATAAAGGAAGTCTTCTTCAGGTTGCTGAAGAAATTGAAGACTAAAGGAGATATATGGTTGTACTTAAAGAGATTACAGAAGACAGTTGGTTGGTTCTCGAGAACGATGCCATCGAGCTAGGACTTCTAAGCATAACGCCCACCGGAGCATACACTCTGGTAAATGACACAGGAAAACACTCTTTTCCTAATGTAGATCAACTCTACACGTTCTTTGAAAATGATATCTTCAATCATGTAGATTCATCTCCGGTAACGATTGAGAAATCATTCTTTGTCAAAGGATACCCGATTAACTATCATGATCCGGTTGAGGCAGATCTTGTTTCAGATCTTCCATTATTTAAGAAAACACATACAAGCGAGGTATATCATTGCGCCGGTTATTACTGCATCCGATTCCCAAAGGGATGGATTAGCGTATTCTGTCCAAAGCTTTCTACTCTTAGTAAATATGATTATCAAGGACCATTTCTCACCGACCTGAAGGCAAAGGTTCGTCTTAAAGAGCTTCGTAAAGCAGATAAATAAATGTATGAGTGATGCAATACAAAATTTTAGACTTAAGATCCGTAACTCACGAAAACTAAAACGTGATATGCTTTCTTTTTCCTTAAAGGAAGGCGCAGAACTAGAGCAAGCGATCGTTGATCTCGAGAAGAAAATTGAGCAATTAGAACGCGAACTTATGAAGGAAAAAACTCTTAGCATTGATATTGTGGGCGCAGAATTCTAATGGATATCGTTGTCTATTCCAAAAAATCGTGCCCGCATTGCCTTTCTGCCAAGGTTTGGCTAGAGCAGCGTCAATATCAATTTACTGAGATTTCTCTTGACGATCCGAAAGAGCTAAAAGCCTTTCAAGAATCTTATCCAAACCTGACCACAGTACCTCAGATCTTTGTTGATGGCAAGAACATCGGCGGATTCTCAGAACTTATTCGCTCCGACCTCTAACGCAATTTTAGATAAATAATAGTAAGTTATAATGGAGTTGCATAATGTCCAGACCGAAGCCCGAGATTCTTCTCGACCACACTCACCCAAAGACCTATAAAAGCGAGCAGGTACTTAAGGCTGAAGCTATCTATGCTGTTTTCTATGATGACAGCCCGATCAATCTTCGGACTCTAAACTCGCTTGTCAGCTACCCTGGACCCAAGTATAAGAAGACCGCATTTCCAAATCCGGGTCACGCCTTCAATCTAGCTGAGAAATTAAATAAATTATTTAAGACGGATAAATTTTGTGTTTATCGTTTAACCACCGGTGAGGCATGTCAAGAAAATGAGGACGAGTCTTAGACAACAGATATTAGATGAGATTCGTAAAGAGCACCCCGAATTCGAGCCCTTAACTGATCGAGAACTGGACCTCAAGATTTTTCAGGCACCTTCCACAATTCGTCTTAGGCCGTTTGGGTTTACAATTCTCAGAGAGATGTTCGAGGTCTACGAATTTGAGTTGAAGGAGCGCCTAACGGGCAAGGAGTTACTCGCTCTCAAGAACTATGTCGGCACACCATACTTCCTACAGACAAACGGTAAGAAAATCTTCATCTTCTCATCTAAAAGCGCATTTCGCCTCGGTTTGGGCGGCGGAGACGTGAAAAGATGGCTAAATTCCATGATTTCACGCAACTAGATGAAATATAAGGTGATTTAGGTCTTGACAAATGGCCTAAAAGGCCGTATCATGTATAACAGTTAAGGCAATAACGCTTTAGCAGCAAAATACTCATATACACAGACAGGAGAATAATATGAGCGAGCGCATTACCCGTCGGAAGACCGGCGAAACCCGCAAGGATACCTTCACAGGTTATGATTGCAATATCTGGTCACTTGAACGCGGTGATGAGGTTGTAGGACAGGCGTTTGCTGTCTACAAGACTCGTACCCAGCGTTTCTTCGAAGTCCAGCTCACACTGGATGGCTATACTTCTGAGCAAGCTAGCTATTCTATTCGTCATGCCGTTGTGCTGGCGGAGCAGGATATTGCTTCTCAGAAGGCTGCGGATGTCCAGGTGCAGCCCGCCGGTGAGGAGGCCACTGTCTAAACCTTTATATAATGATAGGTATAGACCAAGAAGCCCCTTCGGGGGCTTCTTTTTGACCAAAAAGAATCAAATTATTTTCACGAAAAATGGTAAGTCATTGAATTCAAAGAAGACTTAGTTCTTGACAAATACCCATAAAGATCGTATCATTATAAATGTACAGACAACACTACAGACACAGATAGGAGTACCGAATGTCTCGAAATGACCCGAATGTCGAACTTGTTGCTATTGGAGCATCAGATGTTCGTCTGGCCGTTATCCGCGCAATGGCTGTTAAGATGGCCCCTATGATCTGGGGACCGCCAGGCATTGGTAAATCAGAACTCATTGCCGGGATTGCCAAAGAGCAAAATCGTCCAATGATTGACATGCGGTTGCTCATTATGGAGCCGACCGACCTTAAAGGCATCCCGTATTACGACCCGGAATCCAAAACCATGCGCTGGGCTGCGCCTAGCGAACTGCCGCGAGACGGCGAGGTTGGTCTGGAAAATGCCATTCTCTTTCTGGATGAGATTAACGCGGCGCCGCCGTCGGTGCAGGCTGCTGCCTATCAGCTTATTCTCAATCGTCGAATCGGCGAGTATAAGGTTCCTGAGGGTGTGAGCATCGTTGCTGCTGGCAACCGCGAGACGGATAAGGCGGTGACATTCCGTATGCCGACCGCGTTGGCGAATCGGTTCTGCCCGCATCTGGAGATGAAGGTCAGCTTTGACGATTGGGAGAACTGGGCGATCGACAACAACATCCATTCGGATGTGATTGGTTTCCTTAAAGGTTTTCCGGCGAAGCTTTTCGATTTCGACCCCAAGAAGAGCGGTAAGGCGTTTGCCACCCCTCGTTCCTGGACCTTTGTGAGCAAGATCCTTGACGACAGTCTGTCGGAGCATCTGAACACGGTAATGGTGCAGGGCACGGTTGGTGTTGATATCGGTAGCCAGTTCATGCAGCACAGGCGCTTGAGCGGTACGCTTCCTGATCCGCGCGACATCCTGTCGGGCAAGGTCAAGACGCTGAAGGACCCCGACAAGATCGAGGTTTCGGCGAAGTACGCTTTGGTGGTTAGCCTCTGCTACGTTCTCCGCGAGATGTCCCTGGATTTCAAGGAACAGGGGAAGATGAAGGAGTTCAACGCTGTTGGCGACACTTTCCTCGAGTTCCTGATGGTTCCGGGTCAGTTTTCGGAAGAAATGGTGATCATGGCAGCGATCGTTGCTCTGAGGAAGTATGAAGTGGACTTCGATTCGGAGACCAAGACTTTCGATGCTTTCTTTTCGAAGTATAACAAGTGGATCCTGAACAATCGGTAAGGTGTCTTTTTGGTGCTAAATGTTGGCACAGCCGCCCTACGGGGCGGCTTTTTTCTACTAAATATTTATAACCTACTGATATCGTAAGGAATTTAGATTTTGGTACATATTGACAAGATCGTTGATTTCATGTATCATTATGGTATGGAATGGAGAAGCACATGAGCAATTTTACCCCTGCTGAGAAGATTACGGCCGCAAGGATTGATTTCATTCATAAAGAGTCGGTCTTCTATGGGACGCTTGCGTTACGATTGACGCCCATCGCTTGCACATGGGTGCCGACGGCGGCGACGGACGGTTATCACCTCTATTATAATCCTGAGTTTATTGCCAAATTGGACAGCTCTGAAGTGAAATTCGTGGTCGGTCACGAGGTAGGTCACAACGTCTACGAGCATTTCCTTCGCCGTAACGGACGGGAACCCCGCCTCTGGAATTGTGCAGGCGACTATGTCATCAACCTCGAGCTTCAGGATATGCAGATCGGCACGATGCCGCCGAACGAGAAATTCTTCAATGAAGAGTGGGTGAAGGAGAATCCCGAGAAGGCCAAGGAGATCGGCGACAAGCCTGGCGGCCTCATTGATGAGAAGTACCGCGGCATGAGCTCTGAAGAGGTCTACACGCTGCTCGAAGAAGATCAGAAGAACGGCAAGATGCCGAAATATAATTCCTTCGATATGCACATTGACCCCAATAGCCCCGGGATGCCAGGCGATGATTCTGGTGATCAGAAAGGTGACCCCACTGGTAAGAACGGTCCTGTGCCGTTGTCGAAAGAACAACTTGACCGACTCCCAGATGAGATTCGTCGGGCGGTGATGGACGCCGCAAAGATCGCAGAATCGACTCCGGGCGCTGCGGGTAATATCCCGGGTGGCGTGAAATCGCTTATTGAACAGTGGACGGACAGCCAGATGGATTGGCGAGAGCTGCTGGTTGCTAAGATCCAGTCCACTATCAAGTCGGACTACACTTGGACCCGCCAATCTCGAAAGAGCATGTACGGTGGTTTTTATCTGCCGGGAATGCTCAATGATGAGGAGATCAGCGTACATTGTGCAATCGATACCTCTGGCTCTATGAGTGAACAGATGCTTCGAGACTTGCTCGGTGAGGTAAAGGGAATCATGGAACAGTTCGCACAGTTCAAGCTCTGCGTATGGTGCTTTGATACCCAGACGTATACTTTCTACGAGTATACACAGGACACGATTGACGAGCTCGATGAGTTTGTAGTCGAGGGCCGTGGCGGCACGATGTTTGAATGTAACTGGGAGATGCTCAAGGAGAAGGAGCTCATTCCCGATCAGCTCGTAGTCTTTACTGACGGCTATCCTTGTGGTACTTGGGGCGATCCCGACTATTGTGAAACGCTCTTTATCATCCATGGTGATAAGAGCATCCGGACACCGTTTGGTACCAGCGTGTACTATGATAAGGTGAAGGAAGCGAAGAGGGCGGCCGCAGCATGAAACAAGAAAACGAAGATATTTTATATCAACGGTATCCAAAGATCTTTGATCAAACTCTGTCTTTTGGTTTTGAATGTAAAGACGGATGGTTCAATATCATTTACAAACTATGCGATCTCATACAGTATCATATCGACTGGTCAGAGGACAATCACGCAAGGAATACTCAATGGATGAAAATCCGCGACGCTGCACTGGAAGGCGACTGGGAGCCGTTTAATGAACTTTACGGTCACTTCTCTGAGAAGGACATTAAGTTCTACGAATCATTGAAAGCGGACATTCTAGATGAAATTCCAAACTGGCGGATTCCGAAACCGGTTATTCCACAAGTGGTCGCAGTACAAGTGAAGGAGAAATTCGGTACGCTTCGCTTCTATTTCAATGGTGGCGATGATCATATTGATGGTCTTGTAGCGATGGCCGAAGGAATGAGCAGCGTGACCTGTGAAGAGTGCGGGGTGCCCGGAAAGCTACGAAAAGGCAGCTGGGTGCAGACCCTATGCGATCAACATGCCGAAGGTCGCGAAGAAATGGTGTGGAATAACCCCTTTGATAAGAATGATTCTTGATAAAAAGTTCTTGACACGCTTCACCTTTCTTGCTATAATACGACTATGAAAATGCGCGACTTGATAAAGATGAACGGTCCCAACGATGGAACGCGGACTCTTTACGAGTCGATTCTGCCGAACGAGCTGGTGACTGCGCTTCGTGACTGGTCGAAGGCGGTGCCCGAGCCAGTGCTGATCGGCGGCGTGGCGTTGTCGTTTTATGTGCGGCCGCGCAACACGGACGATCTGGATTATCTGTTCATTTCCGAGCAGGACGTTCCAGAGGAAGTGAGCGGTTTCAAGAAAGCGCGGGACCATGCGTTTCTGCACCAGAAGACGCATGTTGAGGTTGAGATTCTAACCCCTGAGTTCCTCAAAGTGGACGCGGCGTTGGTGCAGAAGGTATACGACACGGCACGAACGGACAGCGGTGTGAAAATCGCGAGCCCGGAGGGACTGGTCGCGCTGAAGGTACAGCGAGGATTTTTGCAGGACAAGGCGGACATCGTAGCCCTATTGAAGGTGACTGCGATAGATCTTACGGAATGGTCGGCGCTGCTGACCGACGAACAGAAGCAGATGATTGATGACCTTAGAACGGTCGCTGAAAAGGAAGAAGGGTAATGTCGAATTATGAAGTGATGAAGGGGTTGAACGGAGTCGGACTGATCAAGTCTTGGACGAAGGGAGTTCAGTTCGAGTCTCAGGCTCGCGACCAGCTGAAGAACATCGCGTCTCTGCCCTTCATTCATAAGCATGTCGCGGCGATGCCAGATGTCCACCTTGGCAAGGGTGCGACGGTCGGTTCGGTCATCGCGACGAAGGGTGCGATCATCCCAGCGGCGGTTGGGGTGGATATCGGCTGCGGCATGAACGCGGTGAGGTTGTCGCTGACGGCGGATGATCTTCCTGACAACCTGCGGAACATCCGCGGCATGATTGAGCAGATGGTGCCCGTGGGTAATGAAGACCATGGGTGGACTTTCGCAAGAAGGACGATCCACGATAAGACGCCAAAGCTATTGAACAACATCCATGCTCAATTGGAGCCAGGCTTTAAGGCGTTGGTCTCGAAGCACCCAAACATCGAGAAGATGGGCCGTGAGCTTGCGCGTCGTGTGTACCGACAGATTGGAACGCTGGGTGGAGGTAATCACTTCATCGAGCTTTGCTTGGACGAGAATCAGGAGGTGTGGGTAATGCTACATTCGGGTTCGCGCAATCCAGGTAACTGCATTGGTCGATATTTTATCGACCTTGCGAAGAAGGACATGGAGCGACACTTCATTTCGCTGCCAGATAAGGATCTGTCTTACCTGGTCGAGGGAACGGAGCACTACGATTCTTATGTCGAGGCAGTATCGTGGGCGCAGGATTTTGCGTTCCGCAACCGCCAGGTGATGATGGAGCTCGTTCTTCGTGCGCTGCGGTCGAAGCTGCCGGATTTCGAGGTTACGCATGAGGCGGTCAACTGCCATCACAACTACGTTTCGATGGAGAACCACTTCGGTGCGAACGTCCACGTGACGCGGAAGGGTGCGGTACGGGCGCGTGAGGGTGACCTGGGCATCATCCCGGGGTCGATGGGGGCTCGGTCGTACATCGTCCGTGGAAAGGGTAACGCCGATTCGTTTCACTCGTGCTCGCATGGTGCAGGTCGTGCTCACTCGCGTGGGGCAGCGAAGAAGCTCTTCACGCTTGAGGACCACTACAAGGCAACGGAGGGCGTCGAGTGCCGAAAGGACCGTTCCGTGTTGGACGAGACGCCAGGTGCGTACAAGGATATTGATAAGGTAATGGATGCGCAGAAGGACCTGGTGGAGATCGTTCATACGCTGAAGCAGGTTTTGTGCGTGAAGGGGTAAGATGATGATGGATGTTGAAAAGTTTTTAGCCGCGGCAAAGAAGGGTGTTGTCACGGTTGTCTTCAAGAAGCTCGGTGGCGGCGAGATTCGACACATGGTATGTACCCTTAATCCCGAGACCAGCGGTGCCAAGGTGAAGACGCTGATAGAACAGCGACCGGACAATGATCACATTGTGGTTTGGGCGCTTGATCGAGACGCTTGGCGCAGCTTTCGAGTGAATACGGTGATTGACTGGTTTGAAGGGTCTAACGGAGCGGAGAAGAATGCCTAAGATTGAGGTATGGAAGTGCCCACACACCGGGAAGCTATTCGAGCATAAGAGTTCTTATGAGCGCCATCTGCGCAGAGAGGCTCGCAATCGTCGAGATCGACGACGCATTAAAATGTTAAGGCAAGCCCGAGAAGAAAAGATGGCGGCGTGGCGAGCAGGATTGACGGACATCCTGCATCTTGATGATTATATTCTAGAGCACCAACGGATGCTTTGGGATATGGCTCGCTCTTCGATGAATATTGGCAGCATCGCTTGGAAAGGTATATCCACCGATTGGTATCCTATCGTGGAAACGGTTTCGACCTCTTTTCGATATTCAGAGTTGGTCTCGAATACGCATTCTGCGCCGTTGACGGGTGTGACAAATTGGGGCGGGCGGAAAGAAGATGCACCACGAGGATACCCGGGATTCGTTGGGTCGATAGAATGGCGGACTCGCTTTCCGGAAGAAGGACGGCCTAAAAACATCAGTTCGTGTATTGCGGGTTCGCTTTTCTCCGGAGACCTAGTTGGGATCAACACTGGCACAGGCGGCAGTCGAGGCGCTGGCGAAAAAACGGGCATCATTCGCTATCAATATAGTGTATCAATTTTCTTAGATGATTGGATAGGTCTGAAGCGATCTCACTTCTTAGAATGTTTGTCTGGGCGAAAAATGGAGACCGCGTGACTGATCGAGAGAAGAAAATGAATAAGTTAGCAGAGCATATTATCGATGCTATAAATCGAAAAGATAATCTTAAAGGAGACGAAGAAAGTGAGTAACCGCAGTTGGGTAATTTTTGGGCCTGAAGAAGTCTTTATTGACGAAGACCTTCATAATGCCAGTTCTGATTTTATTTCAGATGACGAGTGGGTTGGCACCGAAAAAGAATGGTATGATTTTATTGATCAATATAATCTAACAGTTGAGACAAGTGATGAAGATTATGCAATCATTAACAACAGGGCGGTATTCATTGGCGCGTATGATGAATACGGGTATACAAGCGGCCGGGGCCAATTCGATGACGACGGCTACTAACCAGCATCGTGGAGATGAAACTCTGTTTGCAAGCTCTGATGGCCGTTTCGTCGTTTATTCGTCAAAAATCAGCAACACCCACAGAAGGTCTTACTACCAATCACTAATATCAGCCCATGTTGCAATTGTTTATAATCGTGTGACAAGTACATTTGATCTGATCAAAAATCGTTTAACTGGTGTGCTGTCAGACAAGGTATTGACAGAGTTTTTGGATCGGGAGCTTGACATCAAAACTGAACGAGTTCGTTCAGGCGGGAAATCCGCTACCGTAAAACTGGCAGGAAGTCCTAAACAGATATTTGCTCTACGATTGAAATACGGCTGGCTTTGACTTTGCACAATAGATAAATATCTCTATGCATGTTCAAAGAGTATATAGCTTGACTACGCGAGAATTTGAAGGTCTTTTCGGGACCGATCTATTCTCATGTCTTGTGTCTCGGAAATATGTTATTCAATTTCCTTCTTCTTCTAATATTATGGATGGTTTTGATTATGACGAATCTGTGCGATCGCTGGTTGAGATGCATGCCACCGGTCCCTGGTATGCTCATAGAAATACCTATTACTTCTCAAATGACAACGACGCTTGCTTTTTTGAAAAAGATGTGTTAGAATACACAATTAAGGAAGAAGAAAATGGACACACTAATCCTCAACAAAGATCATAACCCTCTATCTATTGTGCCGCTGTCAGTGGTACCGTGGCAAACTGCAATTCGCCTTGCTTACCAGGAAAAGGTATACGTGGTCTCAAATTACGAAAACTGGAAAGTCCGCTCTCCAAGCACCATTATGGAAGTTCCTTCTGTTGTGGTTACGAGCGAATACATCAAGTGGAACCGACAGATCAAGTATAACCGAACAAACATCTATCTTCGTGATAATTTCACTTGCCAGCTATGCAATTCTGAAGGGTTGCCACCATCGCAGCTCACGCTGGATCACGTTGTGCCTCGGAAGCACGGCGGCAAGACCAATTGGAAGAATATTGTAACAGCTTGCCGAAAGTGCAACCATGCGAAAGGCGATGACCGGCGCATCGTTCCTAAGAAGATGCCAGAGCGTCCTTCATACTATGAGCTCATCGCAAAGAGAATGAAGTATCCTATCACAGTCCGTGATGAATCGTGGTTGATTTATTTGAACTGGCCTGAGGATAAGATTACGATGAAGATTCCGAGAGAAAATCGTTCGTCATGATATCTATCATAGTGGCGTGTGATGCCAATCGTGGTATAGGACGGAACGGTACCATTCCTTGGCATTTTCCTTCTGACCTTCAGTGGTTTAAAGAAGTAACAAGAGATAATGTGGTCATTATGGGCCGTAAGACATACGAATCACTTCCTGAAAAGGTACGCCCATTACCTAATCGTCATAATATCGTTGTCACTTCTAATAAGATCGACGGAGTACAAACTGCAGATAGTTTGAAGAAAGCTATTTTCGCGGCCTCTCTATATGGTAAAGAGATTTTCCTAATAGGTGGTCAACGAATCTATGAAGAAGGTTTGGTATACGCTGATCACATTTTCATGACTCAGATACACGACGCCTACGAGAATATGGATACGTTCTTTCCTAAGCTCTCAGACAATTGGGTGGTCAAAGAGCAAGATACTTTTTGTGATAGAGCTGGAAAGGACGGACCAATAGTTTATGATTATTATGTCTTGGTCCGTCCTAATTCCGGAAGCCGTTAGTCAGCCGAGATACCTTCAGCCTTCTCCTTTTGGGCCTTGGATGGGCGACCACCTTTCTTTAGGCTAGGGTCCAATGTATAGGCCTCTTCACGAAGCTTCTTAGCATCTTCTTCCATTAGACGAGCTGTCAATAGCTTTGTTTCGGCAAGGCTACTCTTCTGCTCATCAGATCCAACAGGCGGCTGATCTGCTACTGGTGCTTCTGCTGACGCTTGTGTATTTGGGAGTTCTACAGGAGTAGTCGTCTCAGCAACATCGCCAGGTGATTGTGAACCGCTGATCTGCTTATTGATATCGCGCAGCGGTGCAGACCTATTAGGCATAGGGACAACGCTGATTTGATCCACAGACATTTTCTTCAACAACCCTCTTTCATGAAGGCCTTGAAGCATTGGACGTCCGTCTCCAAACATGCGACGCTGAAGAACCTCATATAGATTCAGAACAGACTGTCCTTCTTGACTATCTACCACTCTCATTAGCTGATCGTGATACATCTCAGGTAAGGTCTTGGTTTC
>Ga0102926_1000477_pt1 | contig 22965 bp, 26 predicted proteins | sample SalPonR1_A_D2_MG_FD_78173 | JGI IMG/M metagenome (GOLD analysis project Ga0102926, IMG submission 78173) | Salt pond soil microbial communities from South San Francisco under conditions of wetland restoration - Salt Pond MetaG R1_A_D2_MG | ecosystem: Environmental > Aquatic > Marine > Intertidal...
ACCGTTCTTTCCGAATCGAGACCGTTGTTGATTCTTACGATGAAGATGTTCGAATATACTTCCTCAAGCACGCCTTCCTTAACAAGCACTTTTTTTCTACCCTTGTTGGTCTTGAGAACGACCTTTTCCCCAATACAATCCTGTACGTTTCTCTTGATGATAGATAGAGTTTCTTTTGTCGCCAAAGGGACATCACCTTCCTCTGTTTGTATACAGTATTATTGTAACACCATTGTCCCTAAAGGTCAAGTGAAATAAAATATTTTACTATAACGAAACTTCAATGTCAAAAGGTTTCGGGAATTTTCTTTAAAAAAATTTTTTCACGCCTGAATTTGCACAAAATCCCTCTATTGGTATTTATTTTTTATATGCGTCCATTGAAATATCGAATCGATTTCGAGCTGCTGACGGCATTGACACACGCCTCTTTTCAGGCTTCAAGCGACACATTGCCTTCGGTAAAAGGCCGGATGTATATTGTTTTTACGGATAGAATTTCTTCAAGCTCTCTATTCCCTCTCTTATGTATTCTTTGCCGCCGTATTCGCACGAAGCTTCCATGAGAGCAGGCTTTTTAAAGCTCGAAATGACTTTCATGGCCTCATCCGAATCAAAGGCCCATCCGTCCTTGCGTCTCTGCCCCATGTGCATGGGTATGTGCCGGTATTTTACGTAAAAGCTGTTTGAGCAATACGCTTCCCGCCCCTTTGTCGTCCAAAGGTGGAAAGCCTGTGCGCTTTGAGACAAAAGCCTGAGCTCGTCCATGAAATCGAATTCCCTGACTACTGATGCAAAATAAAGGTGGCCAGTGTCCAAAAGTATGCCGAGGCTTGAGTATTTTCCTATTTCTTTTTTCCAATCTTCTATCTCGTAAAACAACTCGTTGGATCCGAAGTATTCGAGCAGCAAAACGGCGTCGAATTCTTTTGCCATGGAGTCGAGCCTGATCAGTGCGTCTTTTAATATATTGTTGAAGGTTCCCGGTTGGTAATCTCCGCTTTCGTATCGTCCGGGGAAATGAATAACGAAATATTCGCAATCGCTGGGCGTAAGGCGTTCCAGATTGTGCTCAAGAAGCCTGAAGGAAAGCTCCCTCTTCTTCGGATCGGGGTCAAGATAGAAAGCGTCAAGAAAATAGTGTCCGAACCACTCGGGAAGAAAGATGGGCAGATGTATGCTGTATGCAAAAGACGCCGCTTCCGCAATTTTCATGTCCTCAAGTATCTGTTCGGCCTTGCTCTCCCAGGATTCCATGCCTCCGAGGCAAAACTCGACCCTGTTCAAATCAAGCTCGCGGGCTTCTCCGAGTCCTATGAATACTGCATTGGTTCCAAAATTGTTTTTCATTGTTTGTTTCCTCTTCCTTGATCTCCATTGATGTCCTTGTAAATATTGATTGCGCCTTTATGATACTCGCAAACTGTTAAAAGTTGGACGCTGACGCTGAAATCGGACTTTAAAAGCAAAAAATGGAGACAAAAATGTCTGTCCCTTTTTACTTTTTAGTTCGCGGCGTCAAGAAGGTAGGCTTTTCCGTCCTTTATTCCCAGGAATGTGAAGTTTTCTTCCATCTCGAGTTTTTTCTCTTCACCTGTGCCGAGGTCCTGTATTACTAAGACGTTGTTGTTGTCGACCTTTTGGGGGTATACGAGCTTGTTCTCCCAGCTCCATATCATTGAAGAAGGGGCGTCGTAGACCATGCCGCCTCCCGGGCATTCCGTTTTAGTGTATCCCTCTATAGGGTCGTAGGTCTTCATCTGGTTGCCGTATATTCCAAGAAGGATTATTTGGGAGTCTCCATGCCAGTCTATCTGTTTTTCTTCTTCTCCATCCTTGGCAAATGTCCCTTGTCCTGTCTTTTCCAGCTTTATTGCGGAAAGCATGTTGATGCTCTCTATGAAGCGGGGCTCCCTGGCTTTTTTTACAAGCGCAACCGCCATGCCCGTCTCGGCGTTTATTCCGTATATGTCGGACACGTTGCCCATTTCAGAATAGCCTTCCGAGAATATGACCTTGTCGCTTACCCAGTCGAAGTGAAGGTCCATCGGAACCGTGCCGTCTCCTGCCGCATATATGTGGAAGGGCATTTCGTAGAGCGAGAGCATGGTTCCGCTCTCCATGTCTATCAGCATCAGGCTTGCGGCAGTCTTGCCTATCTCGTTTTGGGTCATGAAGGCCGCCGCGGTTTCGCCTCCAGGCGAAAGGCGTATTCCCCTGAATCTCCAGCCTTTTGGGACCAGTTTTTCAAAACGGCTTTTGAGATTTCCATTCTGCTCTGTTTCAACGGTTTCGCCGGTTTCTTCCCAGTATATGACCTTTTCAAATGAAAGGTATTCTGTGTAAGCATTAGGATCGCCATACCTGTGCAGCATAAGGAGTCCGTCCTCGACTCTTCCGGAAAGGTATCTGGTTTCATCAAAGGCTTCTCCTTCGAGAATTTGCACGTTCTGCCCCATGAATTCCGATTCGAGGTCGACTGATTTTATGCTCTGCCTCTCGCCTGCATCAAACCTCCAGGAATTGCCTATTCCGAATTCCCCCTGCATCTTGAGTCCTATAATGTCCTCGGCTCCGGAGAGATTTATTTCGTATACTCCCTTTGAGAGGTCCTTGAGTGTTATTTCCACAGACGAATCATTTTCCCAATCAAACGATATTTCGGGAAGGGCATGTTCTGTTTCAAGAGTCATATTGCCGAGTATTGTCCTCTCCACGCTCGGTATGTTTACCGGGCGCTTGAATGAAAGGTTGAAAACTTTTGTGCCTTCGGTCGTCCAATACTCCGGGTCCGAAAGGGATCCGTCCTCTGAAACTCTTTTCATTTCGGCTACATTGGGTTCGTATCTGTTTATGTAAAGCTCAACGGGCTCGCGGAGTCTTGCCCCTTCTTCGAAAAATATGTCGCGGTTCACTCTTATATTGAGTGTCTCCGCCTCGATGTCCGAAGGGGGAATATTCATCCACACCACTGTCCTGTCAACTCCCGCATATCCTATCCCTATCCGGTTTATCGTTTCCATGTCTTCTGTATCGACCGAAAAACCTCCGGGTTTCTCTATGTTCACGGGTTCTGTGAATTTGAATGTAAGGCTTATGTTTCCAGTCATAACCTTTGTGCTTCCGGATTTTATGAGTTCGCTTCCCGCAGGGCTATTCAGATAGATCTCCGGAGGCATGACCTGCCTTGCCGAAACTGTCTCGCCCTCCGTATTTTCGGGCTCCTCGGAAGGGCCTGAAACTCCCATATAGTCTCCTGTCGCAAAAATAATCAATGCGACGACTATTATAGTTATCAAAATTCCAATTGCAACTTTCGCCATGTTCATTTTATCTCCTCCATTAAACGCACAGATGCGGCTGCATTTTTATTGGCGCACCCCTTTTAATTATAGACTATGTTTTGGGTAAAAGTGTTTCAAAAATATTAAAAGTTTTTGGAAAGGTACCTTTCATTGCAAGATAGCTTATGTTATTATGTAACTGTAAAAGGATACAGCTATGGCCGCTAACAATATGAAAGGACGGTCTTATCATGAATATACAATTCAAAAAAGGCGTATTGGAACTGCTGGTTCTATCCATACTGAAGGAAAGAGACTGCTACGGATATGAGCTGGTAAACGAGATATCCAAAAACATAAGCATTTCGGAGGGAACAATATATCCTCTCCTGAGGCGTCTGACAAAGGAAGGGTATTTCGAAACATATCTGAAGGAATCCAAGGAAGGACCGCCCAGAAAATATTACAGGCTGACAAAGCAAGGCGATTCCACCAGATTCGATTTGGAATTGGAGTGGTACGATTTCATAAACAAGGTCAACAACATTGTGGGAGGCGACAAGACTGATGAATAAAAAACAATTTCTCCAGTCCCTGGACAAGGAGCTTTCCGGAATACCGGATGAAGAAAAAAAAGACATATTGTTTGACTACCGGGAACATTTCTCGATGGGTGAGGCCGATGGAAAGTCGGAGGAGGAAATAGCAAAGGCATTGGGCAATCCGAATGCGCTGGCGAAAAGATACAAGGCCGAGTATTATGTGGAAACCGCTGAAAAGAACCGGACTGCGGGAAATCTTTTTCGCGCAGTGCTTGCAACTCTTGGGCTTGGCTTTTTCAATCTTGTGTTTGTGCTCGGCCCGTTCATAGGGCTGTTGGCAATAATTTTCGCGCTCTTGGCAGTATCGGCGGCTACTGTCATTACAGGGATAGCCGTCTTTACCGAGGCGACTCCGCTTCCCTTCATTTTTGAAAACGTCCACCTTCCGGCATTTGTTGCTGAAAACATGGCGGCTTCGGCATTTCTTTCGATAGGGCTCATGTCCCTGGGATGCCTTATGCTCATTGCGGTAGGATATGTGTCAATGTGGGTGTTCCGGATTACTTTGAAATATCTCAAACTCAACATAAACATAATTGCAAGGAGGTAGCAAAATGAAAATTGATTTCAAGCGTGCCATGCTTTGGCTTGCCGGCATATCCCTCGTATGTCTGGGAATTTCTTTTTTCCTGTTCAGGCAGGCGGGAATAACCCCCTCGGACCTTGGCCGTTTCGACTCCGAATCAGGTAAAGGATACTCGAGAAGAATAAGCGACACTATGGGCCTCGGAAATGAAACTTATGAAAGCATACAGATAAAAACGGTAAGCGTTCCGGTTGAGGTGGTTACGACACTCGGAGAATTGAAGGCGGAACTTAATGGCAATTTCAAGGCGTCCAACGAGGAATCCATGCCTTATCTGGACGTGTCTTCAACCGATGACGGGCTGTTTATCGAGGTAAAGCATCCGAAAGGGCTTTTTGCGGGTGCAGTTTCAACCGACTCGCTGCTTTCGGTCTACATTCCGGAGGATGACCTCGACGAATTGCTAATCAAAACAGTATCGGGAAATATAAATGTGGGTGCCTTCGAAATCAAAATGGCAAACCTTAGCTCGGTTTCGGGGGCCATAAATGCAGAGCGCTTGTCACTTTCGGAGGGTATTTTCGAAACTTCATCCGGCGAAATAGAGATCCGGTCGCTTTCGGGACGGGTGCTGTCTAAGACTACTTCGGGCAAAATGAATATCCACTTCGAAAAACTTGAAAACACTGTCTATATGGAAAGCATTTCCGGCAATCTGAATATTTCGTTTCCTGAAAACGCCTCATTTACGCTTAAGACAGAAACTGTTTCGGGAGATCTTGTATGTGATAGGCCTTTGACAATCAAGGGCGGAAAGGACGACAACCTTCTTGCAGACATAGCCGGAGGCGGTCCCATAATGGAGATCCGAACGGTTTCAGGCAACATGAACCTGCATTAGCACTACCTGAAATGCGCACTTTGTAGTATAATTTATTAATACTCAGGAAAAACAAATACAAAAAGGAAAGTGATTTCATGAATTACCGTAAAGAACTGAAGAAAACAAAGAGGCTTGTTGTCAAGCTGGGAACCTCTACCCTGACCCATCCGAGCGGAAAACTTAATTTCGGAAGGATAGACCTCATAGCAAGAATTTTATCGGATTTGAGAAACAAGGGATTGGAAATTGTTCTTGTGACATCGGGTGCCATAGCAACGGGAACCATACGCCTGGGTATGAAGGAAAAACCGATCGACCTACCGGGAAAGCAGGCGGCTGCCGCAATAGGACAGGCTGCCCTCATGAGAATTTACGAAAGGTTTTTTCAGTCATACGACCAGGTTGTTGCGCAGGCTCTCATAACGAAATCCATTCTGGATGATCCATTGACTAGAAAGAATGCCGAAAACACATTCGACAGGCTTCTTGAATGGGGAACGATACCCATAGTGAATGAAAACGACACCATAGCCACGGACGAGATAGAGGCCGGATACAAGGGCCGCTTGGAATTTGGAGACAACGACACTCTTTCAGCCACGGTTGCAGCCCTCATTAATGCAGACCTTCTTGTCCTGATGAGCGACATAGACGGTTTGTTCACCGCGGACCCACGAAATGACCCCAAGGCAAAGATTGTGAGAATTGTTGAAAAGATCGACGATAAGATCGAAGAAGCTGCTGAAGGCGCCGGATCGGACTTTGGAACAGGCGGAATGGTGACCAAGATAAGAGCGGCTAAAATATGCAAGAGTTCTGGAATAAGCACGCTCATCATGAACAGCGATTCCCCGGAGCTTCTCTATGCGGCTCTCGACGGAATTGAGATAGGCACGCTTTTTCCTGCAAATGCTTAGTTTATAGTTGAAAAAACAAAACCGCAGAATCGGCACTCTTCATGCCGGTTTTGCGGTTTTTTGCCGTTGATTCAGAAAGCCTGGCAGACTCAAACAAGCTTTCTTTCGAGCTTTACTGCCCCGGAGCCGAAAACCCTTACGCTTTCTTCGGGTGTCTTTTCATGGGCGCATTCGGCGTATGCATCCACTTCGTTCCTGTCCTTGCGGCCGTGATGGAGCGATGCAGGTCCTCCTATGCAGCCGTTCTCACAGACCATGGTCTCTATGAAGTTGCCCTGAAGCCTGCCGCAACCATACAGCTTGAAAGCCTTCTCGCATTCCTTTATTCCGTCGAAGCAAAGGGGCCTGAACTCTACCTGCGAGTCCATTTTTTTCACGATTTCGCCAACCGTACTTGAGAGTCCTCCGCTCCTGGCAAAGATTCGCCCTCCGTAAGAGGCATTATTGAGTGGACTCTCCTCAATATGTTCGAGGGAAATTTCCGCGGCTTCAAAAACGGCTGCGACTTCTTCGAAGGTCATTACAAAATCGATATCCTCCGGAAATTCTTCCGCCTCGCCTTTTTTTGCTATGCAAGGACCTATGAAAACGACCTTCGCCTTGGGGTCGGTTTTTCGAATAAGCCTTGCTGAGGCTATCATGGGTGAAACCGTCTCTGACATGTTTTTCAATATTTCGGGGTGGTGTTTCTTTACAAAGAGAACATATGAAGGGCAGCAGGAATTGGTCATCATGCCTTTCTCTCCTATCTCCTCTACAAAATCCTCCGCCTCCTTGAGAGCAACGAAGTCGGCGCCGAGAGCCGCCTCGACAACATCGTGGAATCCAAGCTTTTTTAGTGCCGCAACTATATTCTCTATTCTGTATCCATAGAACTGGCTCGATATTGCAGGAGCCACTACTGCATAGACCTTTGAGGACGAATCCTTTCGGGATTCCTCCAGAAGCCTTATGACGTCTGTTATGAAGGATTTGTCCATTATTGCGCCGAAGGGGCATTGGTATACGCAAGCTCCGCAGAGTATGCACTTTTCTTCGTCTATTATTGCCTTTTTGTTTTGGTCCATCGAGATTGCTCCAACCGGGCACGCTCTCCGGCATGGCCTCATTACGTCAGAAATGGCATTGTAGGGACAGGCTTTTCGGCAGGCTCCGCATTCTATGCATTTTTTTGAATTTATGAAGGCCTTTCCGCCTATATTGACTATGGCATCTACAGGACAAGCCTCGGAGCAATAATGCGCAAGGCATCCCCTGCACGCCTCGGTTACAACAAATCGGCTTATGGGACATTCGTCGCATGCCGAATCTATCACCTGGATTATGCTGTCATCCCCTTGATTTGTTCCCGCAGCCAGTTTTACGCGGTCTTCGATTATTGCCCTCTCCTTGTATATGCAGCACCTCGTTATTGGCTCCGGCCCTGTGATTATCCTTTCCGGGATTCCTTTTAGCGATCCCTTCTCGCCGTCATATGCCGCCTTGGCAACTTCTTTTAGTACGTTGTGTTTTATCAACTGGACATTGTTTTCAAAAGTTCTCATTTTTTCTCCTTGTTTTCATATCGGAAAAAGCCGTATGCGGACTCCATGCAAAGCCCTTTTCTTTCTATATATACTTGAAAGACACTTCCTTGCCGAGCCGCCTCATTATGTCAGCCAGACGCTCTACCTCCTGCATCTTTATGCTGAGGTCTATGGGAAGGTCAGGATTCTGATGTGCGGGGTTTATTGCCTTGCCCACCCAAAGGGTAAGATTCGTGCAGTCCTCCATAAGCATCCTTGCCAGTTTTGCCGCTCCGTTCTTTTCTTTGAGTTTTACGATCTGCCCCTCATTGCCCGCGAGAAATCCTTTGAGTATCTCGACTGTGCGGCGCAGCGTAAGGACTCCCTCTGTCACAAGATCGAAGCCTTTTATGCTTCCCACGGGCGGGATATCGGGGCTTAGGGTGTCATAGTCAACGACTATTTCCTCTTTCAGCTCCCTTGCAACTATGTTGGCGGCTGTGCCTCCGCAAATTATGCGCTTTCCGCTCGACTCCACCAGCTCTCGCACGAGCCATCCGTCGACTCGGCAGTCCTCCGGTGGACCGGTGAAAAGATGAAGCGTTTCGGGGCGTCGAATTTTTATTGTGGCAACTGTGGTGTCGTCCCCCGGTTTGTCCATGTAAAGGCAGCTGCAGGCTTCGATGAGGTCCTTTGAAATTATTTTTGCGCTTTTCTTGCCTATTCTCCTGTCTAAAAATTCCTTTACCTGGGGCCATTGCCAGCCAAGGTTCATGAAGCCGCCCACACCTGCATGTATAACGCCGTCCGAGACGAGAACAAGTGTGTCTTCTTCCCGCAGCTTAAAGCTGCTTTCCTGTATTGTCTTGCCTGATATGACCAGGTTCTTTCTTGGCAGGTCCTCATATTTTCCGTTTCTGTAAAAGAAAATGGGAGGATTGTCGTATTCCGCTATATAGACTTCCCTGTCGCCTTGTATCTTGACAATGGCGAAGGTCGAATATGCGAGTTGCCTTACCTGGCATACTGGAAGGGTCTTGACTATGGTGTCGACGGTTTCATATATGTCGGCTCCTTCCCTGAGCATTGTGGCGGCGATTTTTGTTGTGAGGGTCGCCAGTATGTTCGCCTTGACTCCGCTGCCCAGCCCATCGGCAAGGACTACTATAGTGCTGTCGTCGGTACGAATAACTTCCACTTTGTCACCGCAGAGTTCCTCGCCGTGCTTGTTGAGGCTGTCCACCGATACATCGGCAAAATATTTCATCAAAAACCTCCCCCTTCCTTTTGAGAGAGGTTTTTGAGTTTCATGAGTGTGACCTTCGTCTCGGCTGTGGTTTCCCCGAGTAGAGACGCTATTTCCTGAGCCACTCTCATTTGCTTGTCGATAACCTTTTGGGCTGCATCTATTGTGTTCCTCTTCATTTCGAAAAGTTCCGCCTGGTGTTTCTCCTGGCGCGTCACGTCTGTCATTATGCAGAGAACGACTTCCTGCTCCTCTATATATAGGACGCTCTCAAGAAGCGTAAGACCGTATTTTTCGTATGCTCCCCTGTGGTTGTAGAGGTTTTTTTTCGTTTCGAGCACATTGCGGAAAATTTGCGTGTCCACAAGATCCGACATGTCCCTCCCCTTCCATGCCTTGGCGTCTATTTGGAAAACCGCCTCCGCCCTGGGGTTGGCCTCTTTTATTCTGAGTTCCTTGTCCAGCATGAATATTATGTTTGGACTGTTGTCGAATATTATATTTTTGAGACTTTCGGCCCTAGCCCTCATGTAGGGCAGGCACATTGACGTTTCAGCCATACCATCGAACACCGCAGCCGCCTTTTCCCTGCAATTTTTGTATCCGCATGCCTCGCAGTTGAGTTCGTCTTTTTCTGTGTGTTTCCACATCTGCTGCAGAATTTTCTTTATGTCTTTATCGTCGGGCTCGACCTTTTTTACCGGATGAGCCGAGTATGAGGCAGAGATGTCGAAGGCTGGAGGAAACACTTTTTCAGCATTCTCCCCTATTATGCTTATTCTTTGTCTGTAATTTTGTATGCGCTTCTCACGTCCGTAATAGTTCGGAGCGCTGGGAGGCAATACCGGGCCGCCTATGCAGCTGCCCCTGCAAACGCTTATCTCCACAAAGGACGCATCTTCTTTTGCGGTCTCCAGATACTCGAGCATTTCCTTCGCTTCCTCTATTCCGTCTACCTGATGGCAGGAAATAAGGTCCTCAAGACCGGAAGCTATTCCGCCCCTGAGTGGATATGCCGCTCCCATTGCAGTGCTTCTGCTGTCGAATGGCAGAGCTTTCAAGTCGGGTACGGATATTTCTCTGTCGTCAAACCACTCTTTGAGTTCCTTGAAGGTAAGCACAGCGTCCACCGCGCTTTTTTCAGCTTCCTCCGCTTCTTTTTTCTTGGCGACGCAAGGTCCTATGAAAACAGTGAAAGCCTCTTTTCCGTATAGGAATTTAATCAGTTCGGAATGGGCAAGCATGGGTGATTTGACTGGCAAAAGCTTGCCTGCAAGGTCCGGATAGTATTTTTCAATCAAATTGACCGCGGACGGACAAGAAGATGAAATATAAAGCCCCGGACCCTTCTCTTTTATAATTTCACGATAGGCTTCGGTCACGAGGGCAGCTCCGGATGCGGTCTCCTCCACATGGGAAAAACCCAGTTTCCTTAGAGCCGCAGAAAGCTGCTCCGGATCCCTTTCCTCAAAAACCCCGGCAAAAGAAGGGGCAATGCTTGCCACCACTTCCCTGCCCTCGGATATTGCTTTTCTTATATTGAACAAATCGCTTTTTACGGAAATGGCCTGCTGAGGACATATGGCACGGCAATTGCCGCAGAATATGCATTTTTCCTCAACAACTTCCGCCCGATCATGCAGCATCCTTATCGCCTTGGACGGACATGCACGAAGACACTTGTAGCAGTTGTTGCATTTTTCCTTGTCTATATCAAACAGATTCATTTTTCAGCCTCCGCTTTCTTTGCCTTGGCAAGGACGTGGTTTTCAAAAAATTCCCTGACACTGTCTTTCCTTACAGAATGAATCTTCCCGTCGAATTTGACAGAAACGGCTTTGGTGCATTGACCAAGGCAAAATGCCGCCTTTATTGTTATTTGCTTTTCCATCCCGTTTTCTTCCACCAGTTTTTCCATAGCCCTTATTACGTCATATGAACCCTTTAGGTGGCATGCGCTTCCAACACATATGCTTATTTCCATGGCGTCTCCTTTATGTTATATTTTTAACAATCTCTTTCAAAAAAATGTATCTCCAACCTGAAGCATTTCACCATCTGCAGGCTGAAGATAATAAAAATTATTACGAGGAGTTGCTTGAAAAAGATTTATCGTTTAGCTTGTATACAATATACTATATCCTATTGTCGCTGACAAGCCTTTTTTTGCGATTCGATGTTAATTATTTGTTAATTTTATTAATATATAGTTTTATCAATATCAAAGCCTCCCGTAATTATGCTCGGGGCATACGGGAGGCCAGGCCTTGAATTTTTTTATTTTTGTTCTTCTTCTGTTTCCGAAACTATTTCCTTCAAGGATGCGGCCAAGCCGGCAAGGCTTTGTATTTCGGAAGGTATTATGAGTTTTGTGGCCTTTCCGTCCGCAACTTTAGCCAGAGTTTCCAAACTCTTGATGGATATGACGCGATTATCGGGTTCCGCCGCCTTAATCATCTTGAGTCCTTCGGCTGTTGCGCTTTGTACCTTCAGTATGGCTTTGGCCTTACCCTCGGCTTCGCGTATGGCAGCCTCTTTTTTAGCCTCGGCATTCAGTATTGCAGATTCCTTGTTTCCTTCGGCTACGAGTATGACAGATCTTTTCTCTCCCTCGGCCCTCAATATTGATTCCCGTCTTCCTCGCTCTGCCTTCATCTGCCTCTCCATCGCGTCTTGAATTTCTTCCGGGGGCATTATGTTCTTGAGCTCCACACGGTTGACCTTTATTCCCCAGGGGTCGGTCGCCTCGTCGAGTATGCTTCGCATTTTAGTGTTTATGACGTCCCGCGATGTCAGTGTCTGATCAAGCTCGAGCTCCCCGATTATGTTACGCAACGTAGTTGCGGTAAGATTTTCGATTGCGCTCATAGGGTTCTCGACTCCGTATGCGTATGCCTTTGCATCTGTAATTTGATAGTACACCACTGTGTCTATCTGCATTGTTACATTGTCCTTTGTTATTACCGGCTGAGGCGGAAAATCGATTACGTGTTCCTTGAGCGAAACCTTTCCTGCTATGCGGTCTATGAGCGGCAACTTGAAATGCAAGCCCACCTCCCATGTTCCGTTGTATCCTCCCAGCCTTTCAATCACGTATGCCTTTGCCTGGGGAACAATCCTTATGTTGGGCACTATGAGCGCCAGAACCAGCAATAGCAGTACAACCGTTGTTATGAATTGCGCCATTTCAATTTCCTCCTTGTGTGTCTTTTGGTTTGACGATCGCCTTTACTCCTTCGACCCCCGTAACAATCACTTCGATCTTTTCCTCAATCTCTTTCCCGTCCTCCGAAACGGCAGTCCATATCTGACCCTTTATTTTTACCTGCCCGGTTTCATGAGGAAGAATCCTTTTCTTTACTACGCCCTTTTGCCCTATGATTTCTGATACATTCGTCTTCTGCGCGCCTATTTTAAGATACTCCTTTGCAATAGGCCGCGTAAAATAGAGCAGAACTATCGAAACCACAAAAAAAACAGCCGTTTGCATATAAAAATTAAAACCCATGGCAGATGCAGCTATAGCAGCTACAGCTCCCACTGCAAACCAGATTGTAGCCAGTCCGAATGTTACCGCCTCTATGACGGCAAACACCACCGCAGCTCCAATCCAAAACCAAATATCCGTTATGAATCCAAAAATGGTTCTCGCCTCCCTTTATGTCTTTTATTTAAATACCCTCTTTGCGCTGAAAGTATCCCTTCAGCCGCTTTTTTAGTTAAAAATACATGCTCAAAAGTGCCAAATCCGGTTTGCCTGCCACTGCAAACACGTCCCATTATATCGCTCTTTTGTCTTCTCTTGAATTCTAACAAAAAAACCAGCGCTAATATTTACGGAATGGTTTCAAATTGTGCCCGACTTGTAATATACTGTAATTGATATCTTTTTGAATTCAATTGCTGAAAGGGGTCATTCTTCATGGGTAAATACAATCATTTATACATTGAATACTCTTTGATTGGAATTTTTCTAATAATATCTTCGGCAATAATGCTGATACCTCAAAACATGTTGCCTTTGGGAAACTCGATATGGTTCAGATTCGGGCTTTTCGCATTGGCGGTTTTATTCGCATTGGCATATTCTTTTCTATATACAAGACACCTTCTTGAAGCCTCCGACAAAAAACTGTCCCGTTCCAAAAGGGAAAAAGACAAGTTGACAGCAAATGCGCAGGTCCAGGACAGGATAATAGCTCTTACCCATGAGCTGATGGATGTGCAGAGCACAAAAAACGCATTCGAAAAGATTCTTGAATTCGCAATAAGCTCGATAGACCACGCCGTGGCAGGAAGCATAATGCTTGCAAACGATGACAACAAGCTTTCTTTCGCAGCTTCCAAAAACTACAACCACGAAGCCCTTATAGACATAAAAATGGATCTTGAGGAAACCTTCCTTTGGCAAAAGACAGGCGGAAAAATAAAAGGTCCTGTGATTGTAAACAATTCACATGATTTCAGCAGGTCAATAGTTAATCCTGATGTTTTCGAGGTGTTTGAAAAAACAATCGGCCTCTGTTTCGAGAGCACAATCAGCTCTCCGCTTTTTATCGACGGAAAGCTTTACGGCATGATAAATGTTGACAGCACCCGTAAAAACGCATTCGACGAAGGATCCCTGCGTTTGATGAATTATTTTACAATTCAGGCGGAGTTTGCCATAAAGAACAGAAACCGCATTGAACATTTTTACCATCTTTCCCGCTATGACACCCTTACAAATGTATACAACAGGCGCTACTTCAGGGACATTGTCGAGATGGACATCCAAAAGTCGGCACGCTACCCCATAACTTTTCTGATTGCCCTTTTCGACCTTGACGGACTTAAACGCATAAACGACACTTACGGCCATTTGGCCGGAGACAGATGCCTTTCGTATTTCGCCGGCGAACTGAAAAAGCTCGTCAGGAAGCAGGATATTCTGGCCCGCTTCGGCGGAGACGAATTCATAGCCTCCTTTTATGTTTGCGATTGGAAAGACCTTGTCGTGCGCATTGAAGAGTTCCGCGAATATTTCAAAGAACATCCCTGCAGATTCGACGATGTCGAAATACCCTTGTCGTTCAGCTATGGTCTGGCAGAGTTCCCCCAGGATGGAGAAACTTATACTGATTTGATAAAAAAAGCGGATGAACTCATGTATGTGGCAAAAAAAGAATACAAGCAGCTCAGTTTTCTGAATGGAAATACCGATTTGCCAGAATAGATGCGATTCCTATTGCTGCAAAAAGAATTTCCATTGAAAACCTGTCGGCTATAAAACCGAAAAGGGGAGCAAGAACTATCATGAAAATCGACTTCAATTGACTGTCAACGGAAAGAGATGTCGCTCTTTCCGTTTTTTTCATAAGGTCGCCCGAAACATCTACAAACAAGGGCCTCCTTGCGTCCTTCAATATATAAAGCAAAAAGAAGACCGCTATTGCCAGGAATTTCTGTTCCGTCCATATGGCAAATGCTGCGGCAATGGCTCCAATTCCCATTATGTCGAAAAAAACGTCCATAAGCCGTTTCGAACCTGCGAAATGTTTCAAGCGGTAGACATTTCGAGATGCAAGTGCGCTGAAGATATAAAAAACTCCGTATGTGATTCCGAGATACATCTTGAGTGCATCGGTGCTGCCATTGCCAGAGGTCCCCAGGGCAAGCCCGCCCAAAAGGATGACTTCGAGTATGGGCTGTATGTAGTCCTTGATGGACTTGAATATACCGTCGTAAAGCGAGGAGCTCAAAAGAATCTTTCGCAACGGCCTGTTGCCCAATATGCTTTTTAATCGATCCAGGCTGTTTTTATAAAAAACCGGCAAGCTTATTACGCTTTCCTTGCGCTCATCAAGATAAGCGGGATATGTGCTAATGAGAAAGAAATCCAGAAAGTATGGCAAAACGCTGAAAAGGAAAATCCACCTCATGTCCGGAACATTCAAGATTAGAGCGACCGAAAGAAAGGCCGAAATAGCCGAACCCATGAGTGAAAATGATCTTGTCATTCCGTAAACATAGGTCTTGTGCTCAAACCAGCCCTTTCGCTCGAGATAGGAATATATCATCGCCTTGTGGGTTCCGGAGCGAAAGGCCTCTCCCAAACCGAAAAATACCATTGCCGCGGTCAAGGCGGCAAAACTCCTGCCTGCGAAAAAAAGTCCGAAGGATATTATATAGAATATGAAGCACGCCATGAGTTCTTTCTTTTTTCCGTATGTGTCGGCAATTATACCCGAGGGCACCTCGAATATGTATGTTACCGCCTCCCTCACTGAGTAAAGGAGCCCTATGGAAAAAAGGTTCATTTCAAGCGACAACAGGAATATGACGAGGTAGGGCTCGAAGAATCTGAGGTTCTTGAGGAATCCGTAAAGAGAAAATTTCCATATCATCTTGTCTTTTTTTATGGTTTTTTTTATTTCCGCATTTATTGATTTCATGGCCTTTCCTTTCGAACGATGCATCTAATCCCGCCACTACTTGCCTGACGGCAGATTTATGACGATCCTCGTCCATTTATTTTTTTCGCTTTCCGCACGTATTTTTCCTCCATGCGCCTCTACAATCACTTTTGCAACAGAAAGCCCAATTCCATAACCACCCGTTTCTCGGCTCCTTGAGTCATCGGATCTATAAAGGTAATCGAATACTTTTTCAAGTTCATCTTTTTCTATTCCCAGCCCTTCATCGAAAATTTCAATGACCACTTCTTCTTTACACTCTGAAATTCCGGTCTTTATGACCGTTCCTTCGTAGGCGTATTTGATGGAATTTGCATAAATATTATGCATTACTTGTTTGTATCTCTGCCTGTCCAAGCTGACCAGAACAGGAGCCTTGATATTCAATTCGGAATGTAAATCTTTCTTTTCAAAAGAAGGGCCTATCGCCTCTATGACTTTTCGGGTCTCATCTCCAATGTCTGCCACTTCGGTGTTTAAGGTCATTGCCTCCGTCCTTAGCCTGTTGATGTCCTCGATTCCAGCTACGAGAAAACCAAGGCGTTCAGTTTCTTCATACAAGCTCTCCATAAGCGAATCGTCCGCTTCGACCAATCCGTCTACAAGTGCCTGTATCTGAGCCTGAAGATTGGCAATCGGAGTTCTTATCTCGTGTGCCATGTCCGCCGCCATGCGTCTGCGAATCGTTTCCTGCCTGAGCAAGGTTTCCTTTAGGCAGTCAACGGCTCTGACCAATTGCTCGATTTCCAAAATCTTTGATTCGGGGAGTCTTTTGAATTCATAGGAACCACCCGCCAACTCCTTTGCCATTTCGGTTGTCTGCGTTACGGGTTTTGCTATTTGCCTCGAAAGTTTCCGGCTCAGAAGCGCTCCCATTATAAGCGCAATAAGAACCGAAAATCCTCCAAGCCTCAAGATGGCGGATTTGAAAGTTGCAGCCGCAGCCGACATGTTTGAGTGGCCGAAATACCCAATGACAAGAGTCCCGACGCCAGAACCGTCGGCTGTCAGCTCATAGCTTTCCTCGTTGTATTGTTCTTCCATGAATGGTCTCCGCATCATCCCCTGCATATGGCTTCTCATATCATTCAAACCGTCCGCACGATAGACAGTCTTTCCTTCACTGCTTAGGATTTCGATGTAATAACCCTCAATTGCCGCATATCTTTCAAGCCCGCTTCCTTCAATATAGATAATGTTGTCCTCATATGACATGGCTTGGTCAACCGATTCTTTTATGCTCTCCACTCTTTTTTCGTGCTCCTCTTCCAGAAAATTGTCGAATTGACGGTCAACACTAAAGACCGTGAGTGCCGCAGAAAGCATCAGCGAAAGAACTGCAACCGCCATGAAATACAACATCAGTTTTCTCGAAAGCTTCATCGCTCCTCCTCCCTTGAAACTTTGTAGCCGACGCCAAAAACAGTTTTTACAATCCGAGGTTTGGATGGATCTTCTTCTATCTTTTTCCTCAGATTCTTTATATGCGCATCTACCGTTCTGTCATAGCCCTCATAATCAAACCCGAAAACCGATTCCAGCAATTGCTCTCTTGTATATATTCGATCCGGATTAGCCGACATAAGATATAGCAAATCAAATTCCTTGGGCGTAAGCGAGATTTTGCCGCCCTTTATTTTAACGCTTCTCGCTTTTTCATCCATTTCAAGCTTGGCCCATGGTATGACAAGCTTGACGTCTCGACCCTCAGGATAAGTTCTCCTCAAAACGGCTCGTATCCTCTCCATAAGCTCCCTGGGATTGAATGGTTTTGTAACGTAGTCGTCCGCACCCAGTTTTAATCCGCCTATTCTGGATTCCACTGCCGATTTGGCTGTCAGCATAATTATAGGCATGTTTGAAGTTTTGCGAATTTCCTCTGCAACCGCTTCTCCGCTCATTCCCGGCAGCATCAGATCAAGCAGCAACAAATCAAAATGGCAACTGTTAAACAGCCTTATTCCTTCTGCCCCACTGCCCGCACCCGTAAAAGAGTAGCCTTCCGCTTCAACATAGACCCTTACGACCTCAAGTAGTTTGCTTTCATCCTCTACCATGAGTATATTAGCAGTTTTTACCTCTTCCATCGTGAATCGCCCCTTCTTCATATCTATATAATTATACCCCCGCCGGCTCACAATATCACTAAAAAAAGGGATGCCTCAAACTTCGACATCCCCTCTGCATTTTATTTCTTCAGCAATTTTTTCTTTTTAAGGTATTCTTCATCTGAAATTTCACCCAAGGCGAATTTTTCGTCCAACAAATCAATTGCATTGGTCGAACCTGCCGCACCTGGCGAGACAGGCGACTTCTTGATTACCCAATAAATCAGTATTGCAACGAGCAATAATCCAAAAATCATCATCAAACCACCTCCATTAAAATAATGTGGATAGTATCCGAAATATCTCATCATAATTATCCCCTCCTTTTGTTTATAGAATATCCTCCACATATGAAGATATTGTGAAGAAATAAAAAACAGATTGACAAAATATAATCAAGAGGTATAATCATATTAGAATATTCTAATATGATTATAAGGAGGTGTTTTTTTGACAGATACTTTTTACAATAAGTCCTCGGGAGTCTTCAAGGCCTTGGCCCATCCAACCAGGCTCAGGATTTTGGAGATTCTGAAAAAGGGGGAGGAATGTGTTTGTAAAATATACGAGGAGCTTGACCTTGAGCAGTCGAATGTTTCCCAGCACCTCAAGGTTCTTCGTGACAACGACATTCTGAAAACCCGGCGAGAGGGTCCTATGATAATGTATCGCATAAGCCGTCCCGAAATAATCTCAATGATTGACGAGTCGGAAATTTTTTTAAAGGGTATGCTTGATGAAACATATCAAGAATTGAAAGGGGTTTGATGATTTGCTGCAGAATTTTTCAAAATACATTGTAGAGGAAATAATGGGACTCGATTTGAGTTCAAAAATAGGAGACAGCGTAAACTTCTTCATTTATGATTCTTTGAAGATAATTTTGCTTTTGACCGTGATGATTTTCACCATTTCATTTGTAAGGAGCTATTTCCCTCCTGAAAAGGTTAAAAACATCTTGTCCAAGTTCAATGGGTTCCTTGCCCATTTAATGGCATCTGTACTGGGCGTTCTTTCCCCCTTCTGATCATGCTCTACTGTCCCTATTTTCATAGGGTTTGTGGAATCGGGAATTCCGCTTGGAGTAACATTTACATTTTTGGTCACATCTCCGATTGTCAACGAAATCGCTATAGGTTTCCTTTTCATAAGTTTCGGACCCAAGATTGCGCTTATTTACACGGGTGCCGGAATGGCGATAGGAATCGTCTCGGGAATGATAATTGAAAAACTTCATCTTGAGCATCTGGTGATGGAATACGTTTATCAGATTCATTCAAAAAAAGTCGCTATTGCAGAAATGACATTAAAAGACCGTTTGTCTTTTTCGATTGAAGCCGTAAAGGACATCGTCAAAAGGGTTTGGATATATATACTGATTGGAATAGGTTTGGGTGCCATGATACATGGCTATGCACCTCAGGAGTTTTTGGTTCGCCACGCCGGACCCAACAATCCCTTTGCCGTATTCATGAGTGTTGTGCTGGGAATACCGCTGTATTCAAACGCCGTTGGAACAATTCCAATTGTTGAGGCCCTCATCAACAAGGGCGTCGGTGTAGGGACCGCGCTGGCATTCATGATGAGTGTCGTTGCCCTTTCTCTCCCTGAAATGATCCTTCTCAAGCAGGTCATAAAGCCAAAGCTCATTGCCATATTCGTGGGCATCACCGGCACATCAATCGTATTGGTGGGCTACCTGTTCAACTGGATATTGTAAAAGCAGCAGGCAGCTTGCAGTGGGCAGTGGGCAGTAAAGACAAGGGCAAAAAAACTAAAAAGGGACAGACATTTTTGTCTCCATTTTTGGAACATGTTCAGCAAATTGCTTGTCGATGAAAGCAAACTAAGTAGCAAGTGGAAAGGAATAAGTACAGTAGAAAGTTGAAAGTAGTAAGTAGAAAGAAAAAACAAGAGAAAAAACAAAAACAAAAAAAGATAAAAGCCGAAAATCTTTGGTTTTTAAACGTTTTTGTATTTACTGCCCACTGATTGCTGACAAGTATCGACATGTGATTCTGTTTGACGACATCGACCAATCCATAGCTTATCGTGGTTTTGGATAAGACGAAACCGTAAAGAAATTCACTCTGTTTGAACGAAGCGAGTTTGTGAATTTTAGGTTTTGCCGAAAGACAAATCCTTTCGATAAGCATGAGCAGGTCGCGGAGAAGAATCAGAATTGCTGTCGAAAAGAAAAGAACAGTAGTAAGTGGAAAGGAATAAGAACAGTGGAAAGTGGAAAGGAATAAGAACAGTGGAAAGTGGAAAGAAAAGGCATAAAAACAAAAGACAAATGATTAAGAACAAAAGCAAAAACAAGAGAAAAAGCAAATACAAAAACAAAAAAGAAAAACGCCGAATTCTATAACTTTATAGTAATTGCTCTTAATCTTTGGTTCTTGACTTTCTTCTTTTATCTTTCTACTTTACACGTTCTACTTTATACTGCACTTAAAAGGAGGATTTAATTATGATAGTAAAAGTTTTGGGAGGCGGTTGCAAGAACTGCGAAAAGCTTTATGCGAATGTCCAGGAGGCGGCAAAGAACAAGGGTGTTGAAATTGCCATTGAAAAAGTGACCGACTACAAGGACATTGTATCCTACGGCGTAATGAAAACGCCTGCACTTGTTGTAGACGAAGAGGTAAAGGTTTCCGGAAGGGTTGCAAAAGCATCGGAAATAGAAAAATTTCTCGTTTAATAAAAATATGGTCGTTTGACTGCATTACACCCGGTATCTCAAAAATGATGTCGGGTTTTTTATTTTTTTGCTTATTGCCCCGATAAATTGGTATATATATAAAACATATCATACATAAGGAACATAAATGGAGGTGTATTACATGAACAGAGCCTACACTATTGCTATACAGCCCGGAATGGACAAAATTGCTGATTTCCTAAGCAGCAAGGGCCACAAGGTCTGTAAAAGCGGAGCCTGCGGAATCGAACCGGAAATCACCCTGATAAGCGGAGTCAATTTGGAATGGGAACAGATGGATTCAAATCAATGCCTCATTGTGGATGATGAAAGCGACCGGAAGATGCTGCTTGTAAATATCACAGGTTTGAGCAATGATGAAGTTCTTGAAAAAATAGACACCAATTATTGTTTCTGATGTCTCCTCCTTATTAAAAAGACTGCCTACAGCAGTCTTTTTATTTTAATTTGGCGTTCACGACTTTGTCCGCCCCATGCAGTTTCTGCTATAATGTTCTTGAGGTGATTTTTTGAAAACTGTAAACATATACACGGACGGAGCATGCTCCGGAAACCAAAATGACGAAAATCTCGGCGGGTGGGGTGCCGTTTTGGAGTATGGCCTCCATTCAAAGAAGATATTCGGGGCTGAAAAAAACACTACCAACAACCGAATGGAAATGACTGCCCTCATAGAAGCTCTCGAAGCCATGAAGGAAAAAGATCTTGTTCTGAACATTTTTTCAGACAGTGCATATCTTATAGACTGTTTCACTAAAAAATGGTATCTGAACTGGAAACGAAACGGATGGATGACGAGTGGCAAAAAGCCCGTTGAAAACAAGGATTTGTGGATACGTCTTTTGAACTTGATAGAAGAATACCCCTTCATACGCTTTCACCGCATAAAGGGGCATTTGAATCCAGCCAAGAAAGACATGGTTGACAAGTGGTACGAAAAATTCAAAGCATGGAACGGAAACGATTTTACATATGAAACCTATCTCCATGTTGTTGAAATGAACAACGAGGCCGACGCTTTGGCAAACAAGGGCGTCGATAGCCTGAGATAATGATTCCTGTTTTGATTCCTCGCACAAAACTTTACCGGCGCTCGAACGCGCCGGTTTTTTCCATTCCTGAAATCATGTATTTCGATGCAAAACCTACGAATATTCCTGTTCCCACAGCAGCCACAATGAGCAGCGGGAGATAGAATATTATTTTTATATTCTGGATTATAAGCGCCGCCATAAGCAATTGTCCAATGTTGTGGGAAACTGCTCCCATTACACTTATGCCTATTATGCTTACCCTGGGCCTTAGGAATCTGTGCATTGAATACATCACCGCAAAGCTCAGAAGCCCTCCTGCAAGGCTGTACAGAAATCCAGAAACCGAGCCTCCCACAAGCATGGTCATTATTGTCTTAAGGACCACTATGGAAAGCACTTCCTTGAACGAGAAAAAGTACAATGCGGTCAAGGTTATTATGTTCGCCAGTCCAAGCTTAGCCCCCGGAACGCCGAAATTGACGGGTATGGAGCTCTCTATCACATGCAAAACGAGAGCCTGAGCCACAAGCAGGGCTATGAATACAAGTTTTTTAGTTCTGTTCATCAAATTCCATCCTTTGCCGGCTTAACTTAAAATTCGATCAGGCTGTATCCCTGCTCTTTGAGAAATTCTTCGTGCTTTACGAGCGCGTCTATAAGTATTTGTATGTGCTCTGTCATGTCGATGTTTAATTCTTCAGCACCCTTGTTGAGTCCCTCACGGTCGACTTTTGCTGCAAATGATTTCGTCTTGAGTTTCTTTTTTACAGACTTTGGTTTCAGCCCTCCGAAAACCTCCGGCCTCATCAGAGCAACGGCAACTATGAAGCTTGACATTTGGTCAACCGCATAAAGAGCCTTTGCCATGTTGGTCGTTCTCGGTGTGTCTGTGTAATCCGCATGGCCTTTTACTGCAAGGCAAAATTCCTCCGCGTATCCTCTATCCTTAAGTATCTCTGGACCCCTGAAGGGATGCTCGTCAGGATATTTTTCGAAGTCGATGTCATGGAGAAGCCCGCAGCTCGCCCATGTTTCCTCGTCTTCGCCATAGTATGCGGCATATCCTCTCATTCCCGCTTCAACCGCAAACGAATGCTTTAGCAGACTTTTGCTTTCAACATATTCCTTCAACAATTCAAACGCTTCAGCTCTTGACGCCATAATCCCACTCCTCATTTTTATTGTTTTTACTTCAAGTAATCGATGATTATTTTAACTGCATTTTCGAAACGCTTGCTGTCGACATGCTCTCCTTCGTCCACCCCTGCAAGGCAACTAAGAGCATTGTCCTCCACTATCATCATCCCCACCTTGTTTATGGAAGATCTGACGGCCGCTATTTGAACGAGAATTTCCTCGCACGGTTTTTTTTCCGAAACCATTTTTTCGATGCCCGTAATGTGGCCCTTGACAGTTTTAAGCCTCACAATTACATTTTCCCTGAAAGGATCAAGCTGTTGCGGCAATTTTTCCATATGTACCTCCTTTAAGAATATTTATATGTAATTATATCATAATCAGTTAATGGGAAAAACAGCTTGCAGCGGGCAGATGTCAGGAAAGGAATAAGTACAGTAGTAAGTAAAAAGTGGAAAGTGGAAAGAAAAGGCATAAAAACAAAAGAAAGTAGAAAGTTGGTCAGTTGGTCAGTTGGAAAGGAATAAGTACAGTAGTAAGTGG
>Ga0102926_1000478_pt1 | contig 22953 bp, 27 predicted proteins | sample SalPonR1_A_D2_MG_FD_78173 | JGI IMG/M metagenome (GOLD analysis project Ga0102926, IMG submission 78173) | Salt pond soil microbial communities from South San Francisco under conditions of wetland restoration - Salt Pond MetaG R1_A_D2_MG | ecosystem: Environmental > Aquatic > Marine > Intertidal...
CACCTCGCGCTCGGTGGTCGAGACCTCGTAATTCACCCGCTCGCGGGTTTCCTCGCGGTTGCTTTGCGAGTCGGCGTCGCCGCCGGCATCGCCCTCGGGCAGGTTCGAGGCGACGGTGACGGTGCCGTCCGTGCCCGAGGCGCTCTCGATGTTTTCCTCGGTATCGGTGCTGATCGCCACGCGGCTCTCGGGATCGAAGCGGCGCTCGCGCAGCTTTTCGCTGCGCGTCTCGGTCTCGAGCGTGACCTCGACCACCGCGTTGCCCGCCCCGACGCGCGCCTCGAGCAGGCGCAGCGCCCGCAGGCGCAGCGCCTCGGCGCGGTCGTCGGGGGCGTTGGCCGGCGTGTCCTCGGCGGCGCCGACAAGGCCGCCCTCGCTGTCGATGACGGCGACATCCTCGGGCGCGAGCCCCGCCACGGCCGAGGCCACGAGGAATTGCAGCGCCCGCGCGTGCCGCGGCGAAAGCCCCTGCCCGCCGGTGGTGACCGAGACCGAGGCAGAGTGGCGGATATCGCGCTGGAACGGGTTCGAGCCGGACGTGGCGAGATGCACGCGCGCCGCGCTCACGCCCGGATGCGCGAGGATGGTGCGCGCAAGCTCGCCCTCCTTGGCGCGCCAGTAGGCGGCGTCGAACATCTGCGAGGTGGTGCCGAAGCCCGACAGCCCGTCGAGAAGCTCGTAACCCCGGTTGGAATTGGCCGGCAGCCCCTCGCCGGCCAGCGTCATGCGCAAACCGTCCCGTCCGGGCGCGGGCACGAAGATGGCGTCGCCGCGCACCTCGTGGGCGATGCCGCGCTGGTCGAGCGCGGCGATCACCTCGCCCGCCGCCGCGGCATCGAGCCCGGCATAAAGCAGGCTCATCGACGGGGTCGCAGCAAGCCGGGCAAGGCCCAGGACGGCGGCGAACATGCCCAGGGTGGCCGCCCCCACGATGAGGCGCCGCCGCGTGTCGAGCGCGTTCCACAGGCCGAGAATCTGCTGCACGGTGATGCCTCCTGACGATCGGCGTTCTGCCGGTCTCTGGGGTCATCCTTCCTGCATCAGGCTTAACATTCGGTTAGTTCCTGTCGGGTTATGGTGCCCGTGCCGGCCGGAACGGGGGATCATGCCATGGCGGACGAGGAGCAGACCGAAGACACCGCAGGCCGCGCCGCACCGTCGCGGCTGCCGCTGATCGCCGGGCTGGTGCTGGCGCTCGCGGGGGGCGGTGGCGGGTTCTATGCCGTCCGGTCCGGGCTCCTGCCTTTCGGCCCCGGTGCGGCCGGGCAGGAGGCGGACGAGAAGACGGAGGCCGGGGCCGGCAACCCGTCGCGCGGGATGCAGGAGGCCGTCGATTTCGGTCACCTCGTCTACGTGCCCGTCGAACCGCTGGTCGTCTCCTTTGCCGATGGCGGGCGAAGCCGTCACCTGCGCTTCCGCGCCGAGCTCGAGGTGCCCGGCGACGCGGCGCCCGAGGTGACGCGCGTGATGCCGCGCATCGTCGATGTGCTCAACACCTACCTGCGCGCCCTGCGGATCACCGACCTCGAGGAAAGCGCGGCGCTGCCGCGGCTGCGCGCGCAGATGCTGCGCCGGGTTCAGGCGGTGGTGGGGGGTGCAAGGGTGAACGACCTGCTGGTGATGGAATTCGTGCTCAACTGAAGGGAGGCGGAGATGGACCTGATTGCCGATATCCTGCTGGTGGCAGGGGCCCTGGGGGCGGGGCTCTACTGCCACGTGCTTGCCCGCCGGCTCAGCCGTTTCAACGATCTCGAGACCGGGGTGGGCGGCGCCGTGGCGGTGTTGTCGGCGCAGGTCGACGACCTGGCGCGCACGTTGCGCGACGCGCAGTCCGCCGCCGGTGCGGAGACCCGCTCGCTCGAGGCGCTGACCGACCGCGCCGAGACGGTGGCCAAGCGGCTGGAGTTGCTGGTGGCCTCGATGCACGACCTGCCCGAGCCGCAGGCGCCGCCCGCGCCTCCCGATCCCGCGGAGAACGGCGCGGCCCCGGTCTTCCGCCGCCACCCGCCGACCGGCGGCGGGGGGGCGGCATGAGCCGCGCGCGGCCCCGGTTCCGGCTGCGCCCGCGCGGGACGCTGACGGTGATCGCGGTGCTGCTGCTGGTCTCGGCGCTGGTCCGGCTCGGCGACGGCGCGGGCCGGGCCATGGCGCGTGCCGATGCCGCTGCCGCCACCGACACAGAGGCATCGGCCCACTGCGAGACGCCCGCCGACATGCAGCGCCTGCTCGACGAGATGACGGCGCGCGAGGCGCGCCTCGCCGATGACGAGGCCGCCCTCGCCGACCGGCGCGAGGCGCTGGCCCTGGTCGATGCCGAGATCGCGCGCAAGCTCGACGAGCTCGCGTCGGCGGAGGAATCGCTTCGCCGCACGCTGGCGATCGCCGAAACCGCCGCCGAGGACGACATCGCGCGGCTCACCCGGGTGTACGAGACGATGAAGCCCAGGCAGGCCGCCGCGCTCTTCGAGCAGATGGATGCGCGATTCGCCGCCGGCTTCCTCGCCCGGATGCGGCCCGATGCGGCGGCGGAGATCATGGCCGGGCTGTCGGCCGGCGCCGCCCACACGATCAGCGTGGTGCTTGCCGGGCGCAACGCGGCGCGGGAATGACCGGCGCGGAGTCAGGGTTCCTTAACCCGCCGGTGGCAGGATGGAGGCCGGTTTCATGACGCGGAGAGGGCGATGATCGGCATCCTTGGCATCCTGGTCGTGGTGGTGATGGTCTTCGGCGGCTACCTCGTGGCCGGGGGCAAGCTCGGGATCATCCTGCACGCCGCGCCGTTCGAGATGATGATGATCGGCGGCGCCGCGATCGGTGCCTTTCTGATCGGCAACGATATCGGCACGATCAAGCACACGGTCCGCAGCATGGGGCGCGTGTTCAAGGGCCCGCGCTGGAAGCCGGAGGACTACCGCGACCTTCTGTGCCTGCTCTTCACGCTGATCCGTCTCGCGCGCCAGAATCCGGTCGCCGTGGAGGAACATATCGAATCGCCGGCCGCCTCGGCGATATTCGGCCGGTATCCCCGAATCCTCGCCGATCCCGAGGCGGTGTCTCTCATCGGCGACACGCTGCGCTCGGCCTCGATGAACTATGACGATCCCCATCAGGTCGAGGAGGTGCTGGACAAGCGGATGGAGGCGCAGCAGCAGCACGCCCTGCACCCCAGCCACGCGCTCCAGACAATGGCAGACGGGCTCCCGGCGCTCGGTATCGTCGCTGCGGTCCTCGGCGTCATCAAGACCATGTCCGCGATCGACCAGCCGCCGGAAATCCTCGGCAAGATGATAGGCGGGGCGCTTGTCGGCACCTTTCTCGGCGTGTTCCTCTCCTACGGTTTTGTCGGCCCCTTCGCCAACCGCCTGCGCGACGTGACCGAGGAGGACGCCCATTTCTACAAGCTCATCCGCGAGGTGCTGGTGGCCAATCTCCACAACCACGCGGCCAATATCTGCATCGAGGTGGGGCGACAGAACACCCCGCGGCACAACCGGCCCGGCTTCGGCGATCTCGAGGAGGCGCTCAGGGCCACGCGACAGGAGGCGGCATGACCCGCGCGCGGCCCGCCACGATCCTCGCGGCAGGGCTCGTCCTGTGGCTCGTCGTGGTCGCCCGCCCCGTGGCCGCGCAGACGGTCCCGGTGCGCTCGGGTGCGCATGACGGGTTCGACCGTCTCGTGCTGGACATGCCGGGGCGCAGGCCATGGCGGGTCGTCCACCGCGCGGACGGGGCCTCGGTGATCTTCGACGGGGCGCCGCTGCGCTTCGATCTCGGCGCGGTGTTCGACAGGATCGGGCGGCAGCGGCTGCGCGCGATCTCCGCGCCCGGCGGTGGCCGGCGGCTCGACCTTGGCTTCGCCTGCGATTGCCGGATCGCGCCGTTCTGGCACGCCGGCGACATGCTGGTGATCGACATCGCCGACGCAATCGCCGACGCAGCGTCCGGGCCGCCCGTGCGCCGGACGGCGGCTGCGCCTGCCTCTCCGGCGGCCCGGGCGTCGGCCCGCCCCCGGCCCCTGACGCTGCCGGGGGCGGCGGACGCGCGCGGGCCGCGGCGTTTGTCCCCCGCCGGCACGGCCCTGGCCGCGCGGCTCGACGGTCGTGCCGGTCCGCGAATCGAGTCCCTGCCGGACACCGGGGGCGCGCCGCCCCGCGACGGGCTCGATACCATGCGGTCGGCCCTCGGGCGGCAGCTTGGCCGCGCCGCAAGCCAGGGGCTCGTCTCGCTTGCGGCGGACCGGCAGGGGCGCGCGACACCGCCGCCCGCTGCGGTGCCGCCCGTCCCGCAACCGCCCGTCCCGCCGTCCGCGTCGCCGGAAGTGTCGCCGCCCGACGGGTCCGGACACGGGCCCCGCGGCCCCGCCGTGCCGGGCCTGCGCATCACCACCAGCATGGACCGCGACGCCATCGGGGTGCCGCGTGCCGGCCCCGCGCCGGGTGCCTGCCCGCCGGGGCCGCATCTCGATGTGCCGGCCTGGGGCGGCACGCGGCCCTTCGCGTTCGAGCTGGGGCACCTCAACGGCATGCTCTACGGCGAGTTCGACACGGTGCGCGAGGGCGTGGCCCTGCGCCTCGCGCGTCTCTATATCCATCACGGCTTCGGGGCCGAGGCGCGGCAGGTGCTCGGATGGCTCGATCGCGATGCGCCCGGGGTGGCCCTCGCCCACGACCTCTCGTGGCTCGCGGAGGGCGCGCCGACGGCCGCGGGAACGGCGCTTGCCGGGGCGCTGGGCTGCGGCGAGCCCGCCGTGCTCTGGGCGGCGCTCGCCGGGCCCGGGCTGCCCGGGGACGCCGTGTTCGATCACCGTGCCCTCCGGCGGTCCTTCGTGGCGCTGCCCGCGGGCCTGCGGCGCACACTGGGCCCCGATCTCGTGCAGCGGCTCGTCGCCGCCGGACACCGCGGGACGGCAGACGCGATCCTGCGGCAGCTGCGCGGGGGCGATGCGCCATCGGATGCCGAAACCGGCATGGCGCGCGCCGCGCTGGCCGCGGAGACGGACGACGACGCGGCGGCCCGTGAGGCGCTGCGCGCGGTCACCCGCACCAATGCCGAGCAAACCGGCGTCGCGCTGGCCGAGACCATCGAGCGGGCGCTCGCGCGTGCCGCCCCGGTGGATTTCGACGATGCGCAACTGGCCGGCGCACTGGCCTTCGAGCATCGTGGCACGCCGCTCGGGGGGCGTCTTGCGCAGGGCTATGTCTCGGCGCTGGCCGCGTCCGGTGCGTTCGACGAGGCGATGAGCGAGTTCGAGAGGTTGCGGCCCACGCTGGAAGGCCCCGACGCGGCGCGCGTCGCGTCGGTGCTGGCCACCTACCTCGCGGGTCAGGCCGACGACATCACGTTCCTGCGCGCCATGACAAGCGATCGGATCGCCGCGCCCGGCGCGCTCGAAGGGGGCGCGGCGCTGGGCGTCGCGCGCCGCCTGCTGGCGCTGGGCTTTCCGGCACAGGCGGCCCGCCATGTCGCGCGGGCGCAGGGCGTCTGGCCCGGGGCGGATGCCGGCGCGCGCCGGATGGTGCGCGCGCGGATCGCGCTGGCGCAGGCGCGCCCGGCCGCCGCGCTCAGGGAGCTGCTGGGCCTCGACGGCGAGGCGGCCGCGCTGCTGCGCGCCGAAGCGTTTGCCGCGCGCGGGGATCACGAGACGGCGCGGCGGCTCTTTGCCGCCGGTGACGCCAGCCGCCGCGCGGATCGCGCCGCGCTGCATACCGGCCGGGCCGCGGCGATGGCCGAGGCAAAGGAGCCGTCCCTGCGCGCACTGGGGCAAGCCCTCTCACGGGATGCCGCCGCCCCGGCGGTGCCGGTAACAGCGGATCCGGCTCCTCACCGCGCCCTGCTGGAGCGCAGCACGGCGCTGCGCGGTGCCATGGCGCGGCTGCTCGCCGAGACCCCGGCGCAGCCCGCGACGCGCTAGCAATCGCACCGGGGCTAACCGAATCTCAACCATGACGCCGCAGGCTCGGGACACGGTGCCGCCACCGTCACAGAAGCAGGGAGGGCCCCCGTGCCAGGCCGCCAGCCACCTTTGCCCGTCGCCGCGGCGCGCCGCAGTCCCGATCCGGCCCGGCCATGCCGCGCCTGACCGGTGCCCGGCTCTTCCAGCCGACGGTGCTCCTGGCGCTGGCGCTGATGGCGATCATCGCCATGATGATCCTGCCGGTGCCGTCCTGGGTGCTCGATATCGGGCTGGCGGCCTCCTTCGCGCTGGCGATCCTGATCTTCACCGTCACCCTGTTCATCGAGCGGCCGCTGGATTTCTCGTCCTTCCCGACGATCCTGCTCGCCTCGCTGATGCTGCGCCTGTCGCTCAACGTCTCCTCGACCAAGCTGATCATCGGCGAGGGCCACAGCGGCACCGCCGCGGCGGGCCACGTGATCGAGGGGTTTGCCGATTTCGTCATGGGCGGCAGCATCTTCCTCGGGCTCGTCGTGTTCGGGGTCCTGCTCATCGTCAATTTCCTCGTCATCACCAAGGGGGCCGCGCGCATGGCCGAGGTCGGCGCGCGCTTCGCCCTCGACGCGATGCCGGGCAAGCAGCTGGCGATCGACAGCGATCTCTCGGCAGGCGCCATCTCGCACGAGGAGGCGCGCGAGCGCCGCGATCGCGACCAGCAGGAGACGACCTTCTTCGGCTCGCTCGACGGCGCGTCCAAGTTCGTCAAGGGCGACGCCATCGCCGGGCTGCTGATCACGCTGCTCAACCTCGTGATGGGCCTCGTCATGGGCACGCTGGTCCACGACATGGCGCTGGGCCAGGCATTCGAGACCTACGCCATCCTCACCGTGGGCGACGGGCTGGTGACGCAGATTCCGGCGGTGGTGATCTCCATCGCCTCGGCGCTGCTGCTGGCGCGCGGCGGCACGCTCGGGGCGACCGATACCGCCATCACCGGCCAGATTCTCCGCCACCCCCCGGCGCTGGCGACGGTGGCGGTGCTGATGGCGCTCTTCGCGCTGGTGCCGGGCCTGCCCTTCCTGCCCTTCATCACCGGCGCGCTGGCGCTCGGGGCCGTCGCTGCCTTCGGCCTGCGCGGCCCGCGCGAGGCAGAGGACGGGCCCGAAGACGCGAGCGCCGCCATGCCCGCGCCCGAACCCTCGATGGGTGACATTCTCGAGCTCGACGACATCCACGTGGCCTTCGCGCCCGACCTCATCAACATGGTGCTCGACCCCGGCGAGGGGCTCGACGCGCGCATCGCCAACATGCGCCGCCATATCGCCACGCGCTACGGTCTGATCCTGCCGGAAATCCGCCTGACCGACGAATCCGCCCTCGAATCCGGGAGCTACGCGATCCGCATCCAGGGCGTCGAGCAGGCCCGCGCCGGGCTGCGCGCGGATCATTTTCTCGTTCTCGACCCTGACGGCCACCCCGAACTGCCCCCGGGCGAGACGGTGCGCGAGCCGGTCTACCAGGCCCCCGCGCGCTGGATACCGGCGGCGGCGCGCGACACGGCGGTGCTGGGCGGCGCGACGGTGGTCTCGCCCGGCGAGGTGCTGGCCACCCACCTGCTCGAGGTCATCCGACGCAATCTCGGGCGGCTGCTGACGATGAAGGCGATGCGCCGCCTGCTCGACGAGATGGTCAACCTCGCCGATGCGGGCCGCGCCGAGGCCAACCGCAAGCTGCTCGAGGAGATGATCCCCGACCGCGTCGCGCCGGACCTGCTGCACGGTGTTCTCCGGCTCCTGCTGGCCGAGCAGGTCTCGATCCGCAACCTGCCGCTGATCATCGAGGCCGCGGCCGAGGGGCGGCAGGGCGGGGCGGGCGCCGAGGCGGTCTGCGAACATGTCCGCCAGCGGCTCGGCTTCCAGATCGTGGGCGAGCTTACCCGCCCCGACGGCACGCTGCCGCTCATCCAGCTTGCGCCGGACTGGGAGGAGCGGTTCCTGGCGCACCAGGTCGAGGCCGGGCACGGGCGCCCCGACGTGGCGCTGCCGCCCGATCTGTTCAATGCGCTCACCGGCGGCATCGCCGCCGAGGTCAACGCGGCGCTGGAGCGCGGGATCAGCCCGGCGGTCATCACCTCGACACAACGCCGCCGCTTCCTGCGGATGGCGCTTGCGGCCAAGCAGGTGCGCGCGCCGGTCCTGTCGTTCGAGGAGATCGGCGTCGAGGCGCAGCCGTCGCTGGTGGGCATGGTGGCGGCATGACCGGGCCCGAGGCGCTGCTCCGGCTGGGCCAGGACGTGCTCTGGCTGCACGCCCTGGTTTTCTTCCGCGTGGCGCCGATGATCGCGCTGTTTCCCGGCTTCGGCGAGCGCACGGTGCCGGTGCGCGTCAAGCTCGGGCTCGCCCTGGCGCTGACCGCGATCACCGGCCCGGCGCTGGCCCCCGTGCTCGGGCCGCTGCTGGCCGCAGGTCCCGGTCCCGCCCGGCTCATCCTGACCGAAACCGCCATCGGCCTGCTGCTCGGGCTGGGCATCCGCCTGTTCGTGCTGGCGCTGCAGACCGCGGGCTCCATCGCCGCGCAATCGACCTCGCTGGCGCAGATACTGGGCGGGGCGAGCATCACGCCGATGCCCGCCATCGGCCATCTTCTGGTGACCGGGGCGGTGGCGCTGGCGATGATCCTCGGCCTGCACCTGCGTCTCGCGGAATTCGCGATCGAGAGCTACCGGCTGTTCCCGCCCGCCCGCCTGCCGGGTGCGGCGGGCGTGGCGGCTTGGGGGACGGGCCGCGTCGCCCATGCCTTCGCCCTGGCCTTCACGCTGGCCGCGCCCTTCGTGATCGCCTCGATGCTCTACAATCTCACGCTCGGCGTCATCAACCGCGCCATGCCGCAGCTCATGGTCGTCTTCGTCGGCGCGCCCGCGATCACGGCGGCGGGGCTGGTGCTGCTGTTCCTGCTCGCCCCCGCGATCATCGGCCTCTGGGCAGACGGTCTGCGCGCGTTCCTCGCCGATCCGTTGGGGGGCACCTGATGGCGGGGCAGGAGGACGACAGCGACAAGACCCACGAGGCGACCGAGCACAAGCTGCAGAAGGCGCGCGAGAAGGGTGAACTCGCCCGCTCGGCCGATCTCAACACCGCCGGGTCCTATGCCGGGTTCCTGCTCGCGGCGGTCGCCGCGGGCGCGGGCGCGATGCACGAGGCCGGATCGCTGATGATGCGCCTCCTCGATCAGCCCGACCGCATCGCGCCGCTGGCCTTCTCGGGCGGGCCGGGGATGGCTGCGCTCGGCGGGCTGCTCATCGGCGTGGCGGGGGCGTTGTCGGCCTTTTTCCTGCTGCCGGGCGCGGGGGCGCTGCTGTCGGCGGTGGCGCAGCGCAGCCTTGTCTTCGCCACCGCGCGGCTCGAACCGAAACTGTCGCGGATCGACCCGGTAGAGAACGCCAGGAACAAGTTCGGCCCGAGCGGGCTTTTCGAATTCGCCAAGAGCACGGTCAAGCTCGTGGCCTTCTGCGCCCTGCTCGGCGCCTATCTCGGGGGGCAACTGCCGCGCATGGCCGCGTCGCTTCATGCCGGTCCGGGGCAGGTCGGGGCGCTGATGGTGCGCATGGCGATCGAGTTTCTCGCCGTGGTGGTGGTTATCGCCCTGCTCATCGGTGCGGCCGATTTCCTCTGGCAGCGATTCGACCATGCCCGCCGCCAGCGCATGTCGCACAAGGAGGTCCGCGACGAGCACAAGGAACACGAGGGCGACCCCCACATGAAGCAGCAGCGCCGCCAGAAGGGGATGGAGATCGTCTCGTGGCGGATGATGGAGGACGTGCCGGGGGCCGACGTGGTGGTCGTCAACCCCACCCATTTCGCCGTGGCCCTGCGCTGGAGCCGGGCCCCGGGCACGGCGCCGGTCTGCGTCGCCAAGGGGGCCGATCACCTGGCCCTGCGCATCCGCGACCTCGCGCGCGAGCACGGCGTGCCGGTGCATCACGATCCGCCCGTGGCCCGCGCGCTTCATGCCGGAACCGCCATCGGCGAGGAGATCGACCCCCGCCACTACCGCGCGGTTGCCGCCGCGATCCGCTTTGCCGATGCGATGCGCCGCAAGGCGCGGCATTTCGGATGACGCGCGACAGTCACGCCGCGCTCTGTGCGCTGACCGACGCGCTGCACCAGCGCGAGGCCGCGCGGCTGCGCGCCCTGCGCGACGAGGAGGCCCGGCTGCGCGCGGCGCTCGAGCGGCTCGACGCTCAGGCCCGCGACGCCCGCGCCCTGCCGCCCGAGGCGTTGCGCGGGCTGCGCGAAATCGGTGCCGACATCGTCTGGCAGGGCTGGCTGGCGCGGCAGCGCGCGGCGCTCCGGGATGCGCTCGCGCGGGTGCTGGCACGCAGGGAACAGGCCCTGCCCGCGCAGCGGCACGCGTTCGGCAAGGCCGAGGCAGCGCGCGCGACCAGCGCGCAGGCGCGGGCCATGGCGCGCGACCGGGCGGCGCGGCGGCAGGCCGGGCTGCTCGATGACCTGGGCGCAATGGCGCGGAGGCGGGCGGGGCGCGGCGGCGGGCCGGATCAGGTGTTCTGACGGGCGATCTCGGTGATGAGCACGCTGCGCGCCACCGCGCCGAGCAGGTCGCGGGCCACCTCCGACAGCATCCGGCGCAGAACGTCCATGCTGTTGGCATTGGTGAATTCCCCGTCGAACCCGCCCCGGTTGGCATGGTCGAACAGCACCTGGAGAAAGCCGTCGCGCAGCTTGGGCTCGCGTGCATAGACGGCCTGGGCGTTGCCCGCGGCCACCTCGATGCTGAGCGACAGAACCACCATCGCCCCGATCCGCTCGCCGTCCAGGATCGGGATGACGAACTGGTTGTTGAGCCCGACGAAATCGCTCGGGCCGCTCTGCGGCTCGGGTGTCGCGGCGGCGCTCTCCGGCGGCGTGGCGCCGGGGGTGTCCGCGGCGGCAGCGGGCGGGCCCTCCGGGGCGGGGGCGAGAAGCAGCGCCGCCCCCACGCCCGCGCCGGTGCCGGCGATCGCCATCACAACGGGGAGCAGCATGCGAATCATGTCCGGTCCTTCCTTGCCACGGCTCAGAACGGCAGGATCGCGTCGAGCACCTGCTGCCCGAGGCGCGGTTGCTGCACATCGGTGATCTGGCCCCGCCCGCCATAGGAAATGCGCGCGGCGGCGATCTTGTCATGGGTGATCTCGTTCTGCCGCGAGATGTCCTCGGGGCGCACGAAGCCGCTGACGAGCAATTCGCGCAGCTCGAAATTCACCCGCACCTCCTGGCTGCCGCTGATCCGCAGGATGCCGTTGGGCAACACGCCGGTCACCGTGGCCGCCACCCGCAGGGTCAGCTCTTCGCTGCGGCTCACAGACCCGTCGCCGCCGGACCTGCCGGAGGACTCGATCCCCACCAGCCGGTCGAATCCGGCCCCTGCGGGCAGGTCCGCGTCGGCGCGCTGCGGCAGGCTCAGCAGGTCGGGCACCGACAGCTCCTCGGATGCGGTGCGGCTGCGCTCGGTGGCGTTGGAAATCTCCGCCTCCTCGTCGATCTCGATCACCACGGTGAGGATGTCGCCGCGCCGCGCCGCGCGGCGGTCCCCGAGCAGGGACCGCCGGCCGCCGCTCCACAGCGACGCCTCCTGCAACGGCGCGCGATGCGCCGCCGCCACCGGCAGGCCGGGGTCGAGCATGGCGATCTTCTCGCCGCCATCCTGCGCGGGCGAGAGATCGGGCGGCGTGCCGATGTGACCGGCCCGGTCGCACCCGGCGAGGCCAAGAAAGACAAGCAGGATCAATCGTCTTGTCATGCCGCCCCCTATCGTGACACTTCGATCCGGCCCGATGCCGTGACGCGCCCGGTCACGGTGGCGCGCGAGCCGAGATTCATCGCGCGCACGTAGTCCCCCGGCCCCGCCCGCGCGAGCGCGCGGCCCTCGGTCACTATGCGCAGCCCGCCGCGGACATAGACCAGCGGCACCACCTGGTTGCGCTCGACGACCGCGGGCGTGCCGATATCGCCGGCGCGGATCGGGCGGCCCGGATAGAGCGCGACGCGCGCCTCGCGCCCGATCACCGCGTCGAGCGTCACGCCCCCCGATTGCCGCCCCTCGCGCAGGATCACGTCCTCGGGCGCGATGATCTCCTGCGGGCGGATCACGCGCACCGGCTCGATCAGGTCGGCCCGCGCGGGCAGCGCCGCGGCCAGCGCGAGGATCAGCAGCACGGCCCGCATCACCGCACCTGCGTCGTCGCCGCGAGCATCTGGTCGGCGGCGGTGATGACCTTGGCGTTGAGCTCGTAGCCGCGCTGCGCCTCGATCAGTTCGGTGATCTCGCGCACCGGATCGACCGCGCTGTCCTCGAGATAGCCGTGGCGCAGCGTGCCGAGCCCGTCCTCCCCGGCGGTGCCGACATTGGGCGGCCCCGACGCCTCGGTCTCGCGGAACAGGTTGCTGCCGATCGCCTCGAGCCCCTTGGCATTGGCGAACCCCACGAGGTTGAGCTGGCCGAGCGACTGCGCCTCGGTGGTGTCGTCGAAAAACGCGAACACCTCTCCCTCGGGGTTGACCGACAGGCTGCGCGCGTCGTCGGGGATGGCGATCCCGGGGGCCACCGGGAACCCGTCGGAGGTCACGATCAGCCCGTCGGCAGAGCGTTTGAGCCCGCCGTCGCGGGTATAGGCGGCCTGGCCCGAGGGCAGCGTCACCTCGAGAAAGCCGGCCCCGTCGATGGCCATGTCGAGATCGCCGCCGGTCTCGCGCAGCGAGCCCTGCGACAGGTGCACCGAGATCGCCGCCGGGCGCACGCCGAGCCCGAGCTGCACGCCGGTGGGCAGCACCGAGCCGTCGGCGGCGCTGATCGTGCCCGCGCGCGACACCTGCTGATAGTGCAGGTCGGCAAACTCGGCGCGGCGGGCGTTATAGCCGGTGGTGGACATGTTGGCGAGGTTGTTGGAGATCGTCTCCACCCGCATCTGCTGGGCGGCCATGCCGGTCGCGGCGATCTTGAGAATGCGCATGTCGTGGCTCCTCCTGCCTAGCGGACGAATGTATCGAGCGCGTCAAGCACGCGCCGGTTTTCGGTCTCGAGAAAGCTCTGGCCCATCTCGTAGGCGCGCTGCACCTCGATGAGCCGCGCGATCTGGGTGACCGGCTCGACATTCGAGCCCTCCAGAAAGCCCTGCTTGATCCGGCCCCCGGGGGCCGGCTCGATCCCGTCCCGCGCCGCGTGGAGATTGCCGCCCGCGCGGATCAGCGCGCCGTCGCCCGCCGGACGGAAAAGCCCGAGCTGCGCGAGCGGCCGCCCGTCACCGCTCAGCGTGCCGTCGGCGGCGAGCCCGGGGGTGCCGATATCGGGCGGGACGAACACCGGCGCGCCGCCGGCATCGAGCACGCGAAAGCCGTCGGCGGTCACGAGATCGCCCCCCGCCGACAGGGCAAAGGCCCCGGCGCGGGTGAGCCGGTTGCCCTCCGGCGTCTCGACGAGGAAAAAGCCCTCGCCCTCGATGGCGAAATCGAAAGGGCTGCCCGTGGGCGACAGCGGGCCCTGGGCGCCCGATGTCACGGGGATGTTGCCGCGCGCCATCGACAGCGACGGCCCGTCCCCCGCGCGGCGCACGAATTCAGAGAATACCAGCCCCTCGGCGCGATAGCCGGTGGTGGCGGCATTGGCGATGTTGTTCGCCACGATCTGCATCTCGCGCATCAGCCCCGACTGGCGGGTGAGCGTGGCATATCCTGCGGCTTCCATGTTTCAGCCTCCGATGATGAGCGGCACGAGCCGGTCCTGGAAGAAGGTCACGAGCGTCTGCGTCATGAAGCCCATGCTGAGCCAGAAGGTGACGACGATCGCGCCGAGCTTGGGCACGAAGGTGAGTGTCAGTTCCTGGATCGAGGTCAGTGCCTGAAAGAGCCCGACCAGAAGCCCCGCGACGAGCGCCACCACGAGGATCGGCAGCGACACGATCAGCGATACCCAGAGCCCCTCGCGCAGCGTGTCGTAGAAGAGGATCTCGTCGCCCATCGGATCAGACCGGCATCCGCAGGATCTGCTGATAGGCCTCGACCACGCGGTTGCGCACGGTGACGGCGGTCTCCACGGCAAGCTCGGTCTGCACCAGGGCCTGCACCAGCGCATGCGGGTCGGCCCCGCCGGTCATCGCGGCGACGGCGGTCTCTTCGCCCTCGCGCAGCGTGGCGGCGAAATCGCGCGCCAGCGCCGCGGCGGGCTGCGCGGTCTCCGCCGAGGGGCCGGGCCGCGCGGCGTGGCGCAGATCGGCATAGCCCCGGGCGGCGTTGAGTGCGGAAACATCCATTGCGGATCTCCTTTCGTCGTGGTCAGCGGTGGCCGGCTATCGGCGCAACAGTTCCATGAGCCCCGAGGACATCTCCCGCGCCTGGCTGAACATCTTGAGATTGGCCTCGTAGCTGCGCTGCGCCTCGCGCGCGTCGGCCATCTCGATCATCAGGTTGACGTTCGAGCCCTTGTAATGGCCCGTCGCGTCGGCAAGCGGATGGGCGGGATCGTAAATCTCGCGCAGCGGCCCGCGGTCGAGCCGCACGGGGCCGGGGCTCACCCCGCCCGTCTCCGGCCCCGGGCCGGCCGCCGCGAAGGCGACGGTCTTGCGCCGGTAGCCGGGGGTGTCGGCATTGGCGATGTTCTCGGCGACGTGGCGCAGCCGCTGCGCCTGCGCGCGCAGACCGCTCGACGAGACCGAAAGCGCGTTGGAAAACTCGCTCATTGCCCGTCCTCCTAGTTGCGTCCGATGGCGGCGCGCAGCACGCCGAGCCCCGAGCGCCAGATCGCGAGGGCGCGGTTGTGCTGTCGTCTCACCTCGACCGCGCGCAGCATCTCGGTTTCGAGCGCCACCGAGTTGCCGTTGGGGTCGCGCGTGGCGGTGCGGTCGATCCGCGGCGCGAAGCCGGGCGCGATACCGGCGTGGCTGCCGTTCAGATGGCCGGGCCGTGTGGCGCGCGGCGCGAACCCGGCCGTGCCGCCGAGATACGCGGAAAACGGCGCGATGTCGCGGGCCGCGTAGCCGGGCGTGTCGGCATGGGCCATGTTCTGCGCCACCACCGCTTGCCTGGCCCCGGCATGACGCGCCATCGCGTGCGACAGGCGGAACAGGTCGATCTCTTCGAGCATCGGGATTCTCCCTCGCTTGGCTTCAATCAAGGCTTAACCCTGATTCGTTTAGAAATCGTTCCCGGGACATGACAGGAGCGCACGCATGGGCCAGACCGGAATCGCGGGGATGGAGGCGGAGATTTCCGCGCTCAGCGCGACGCATGCGGTGGGCCGCGTGGTCGCGGTGCAGGGGGGCATCCTGCGGGTGAGCGGCCTGTCGGCGGCGGCCCGGCTCGGCGACCGGGTGCGCGTGGCGCGCCGGGGCGGCGGCCCGCTCACCGGCGAGGTGCTGCAGCTCGAGGCCGCCGCGATCCTGGTGCTGCCCGATGCCGCCGCCGAGGGCGTGGCGCTGGGCGACCGGGTGCGCCTGCTCGGCGCGCCCGGCATCGCCCCCTCCGACGACTGGGCCGGGCGGGTGATCGACCCGTTCGGCGCACCGCTCGACGGCCGCCCGCTGCTGCGCGGCCCGTGCCCGCGCCCGCTGCGCGCCGCCCCGCCCGATCCGGCCGCGCGCCGCCCCCTCGGGCCCCGGCTCGAGACCGGTATGGCCGTCTTCAACACGCTTCTGCCCGTGGTGCGCGGGCAGCGGATCGGGCTCTTCGCGGGGGCGGGCGTGGGCAAGTCGATGCTCATGGGTCATCTTGGCCGGCACATGCAGGCCGACGTGGTGGTGGTGGCGCTGATCGGCGAGCGCGGGCGCGAGCTGGGCGAGTTCGTGCGCGACGTGCTGGGCCCCGAGGGAATGCGCCGCGCGGTGGTCGTCGCGGCCACCTCGGACCGTTCGCCGCTGGTGCGGCGGCGCTGCGCCTGGACGGCGATGGCCGTGGCCGAGCATTTCCGCGATGCCGGGCGGCAGGTGCTGCTGCTGGCCGATTCGATCACCCGCTTCGCCGAGGCGCATCGCGAGGTGGCCACGGCCGCGGGCGAGATGCCGGCGCTGCGCGGCTTCCCGGCCTCGACCTCGCACGCCATCATGGCGCTGTGCGAGCGCGCCGGGCCGGGGGCCGGGGCGGCGGGCGACATCACCGCGCTTTTCACCGTGCTGGTCGCCGGCTCGGACATGGACGAGCCGGTGGCCGACATCCTGCGCGGGGTGCTCGACGGGCATGTGGTGCTCGACCGCGACATCGCCGAGCGCGGGCGCTACCCGGCGATCGACGCGCTGCGCTCGGTGTCGCGCAGCCTGCCGCGCGCGGCCAGCGATGAACAGAACGCCCTCATCGCGCGTGCGCGCGAGCTTCTGGGCCGCTACGCGCGGTCCGAGACGATGCTGCGCGCCGGGCTCTATGCCGAGGGCAGCGACCCGGGCCTCGACCAGGCGATCCGCGCCTGGCCCGAGCTCGACGCCTTCCTCGCCGCCCCCGAGCCGGGCGACATCGCCAACAGCTTCGCGCGCCTGTCGGTCATCCTGCGGCGCGCGGGGGCCGCGGGCGGCGCGCCGGCCGGCGCCCCCGCCGCCGGGCCGGGGGCGGGCGTCGCGGCGCGGCCGGGCGGGCCCGGGGTGGCCTGATCCGCGCCCCGGCGCCCGCCCCCTCGATCCGCGCCCCGCCCGCCCTTGCGCCCTGCGCGCCGGGCACGGGGCTCTTGCGGGCCCGGTCCGGGTGCGCCGCGCTCCCGCGCCGGTGCCCCCGCCCCGGCAAGGGCGGCACCGGGCCGCGGGCGGGCCTGCGCTCCGGCGTCAGAACAGGCGTGGTGCCGATTGCAGCAGTGTCAGCGCGATGGATTGCGCGGACGCCGCGGTGACGTTCGCGACCTGGTCGCGCAGCAGGAACTGCCGGACAAGCCCCTCGCGCAGGCCGTCATCGACGAGGTCCCGCGGCGAGGCGATATCGAGCTGCCGGGCCGCCGCCGATCGCAATTCGTCGAGCTGCCGGTCGAGATCGAGCCCGCCAAAGCTCTGCGGCAGCCCGAGCGCGGTCTCGAAGGTCTGGCGCAGCGGCGGGGTGCCGAGGATACGGAACCAGAGCGCGGTGTCGGTGCCGCCTCCCGCCGCGAGCGCGGCGAGCTCGCGGTCGGCATTGAGCGCGAGTCGCAGCGCGCCGTCCTGCGCGCCCACCGCGGCCTCGAATTCGCGCCGCCGGAACTGATCGACGATCCGCGCGCCGAAGCCGGGCGGCGGCGGCCCGCCCCCGTCGCCCGAGAGATGGCCGAACGCCCCGGCAAAGGCGCGGTAGCGGTCGTCCGTCATCCGGTTGGCCAGCGCCTCGCGGTCGCCGGTCCCCTGCTCGACGATCGCCCGGACGAAGGCGCGGCTGTCGATGTCGTCCTGCAGGCCGAACGCGCCGAGCGCCACCCGCAGCACGCGCCGGTCCGAAACGAGATCGGCGGCGCTCTCTATCCCGGCGATGGATTGCAGGAAATGGTCGGTGTCGCGCTGCAGGGCGGGGGCCGCGTTGAACAGTGCCGTCTGCCGGTCGATCGTGCGGCTGAGCAGCGCCCATCCCGGCAGGCCGCCCAGGGGAACGACCGGCGTGAACATCAGGCGCTCTTGCGGTGGGCCAGCAGGCGCGCCTCGCGCGGCAGCAGCGCGCGAAGCGCCTTGAGGCAGCGATAGTGCTCGGCCGCGACGAGCGCCGCGCCGGCAGCCGCGAGCAGGGCGCGGCTGTCGGGATCGCGCAGCACCTGGCTGAGTTCCTCGATCCGCCGCAGAAGCGGGTGGTGCATGTCCTCGGGCGTGGCGTCGCCCGAGAGCACGAGCTGCGCGGCATAGCAGGCGCGCCGCACCGGTGTCGTCGCCTCGGTCGGGTGGATGGCGTCGCGCAGGCGCAGGATGTGCGCGTCCGGGGTCACGATCGACAGGCGCGCGCGGCGGTCGCCGTTCTCGATCACCGCGCCGTTCACGAGGACCCGCTCACGCGGGCCGAGTTTCAGAACCAGCCCGCTCATGTCGCGCCGCCCGCGCCGCCCGTGCCGCCCGCGAGACCGCGCATCACCGCGACGTTGACCTCGACCAGCGGCTCGGCCGACGCGCCCTCGCGCAGGACCTTGCCGCTCTGGACCCGCGTGAACTCCGCAAGGTAGACGAGGCCCGCCCGCAACGCGGCCGGCAGGCGGTTGGCCGGGTCCGCGATATCGGCGGCGAGGATCGCCCAGAGCCGGCGGTTGTCGTGGATCGCGGCGGCAAGGGCCGGCATGTCGTGATCGGTGGCGATGGCGGATTTCAGGCGGTGCGTGACGCGCGCAAAGGCGCGGTACTCGGTGGCGCGCGGCGTATGGACGGCGCCGGGCTCCGCGCCGTAGGCGGCTCTGGCCTGCAGGGTGGTGTTCACGTCTTGTCCTTTCGTGTGGTCGGTGCCGGGCAGGGGGGCGGCCTCGGGTCAGGGGCGCCCGGCAGGCGCCCCTGCCGGGATTACCGGAACAGCGACAGGATCGCCTGCGGCGCCTGGTTGGCGATCGACAGCGACTGTGTCGCAAGCTGCTGCTGCACCTGCAGCGCCTGCAGCCGCGCCGACGCCTCCTCGAGATCGGCATCGACGAGCGAGCCGATCCCCGAGGTCAGCGAATCGGTCAGCTTGCCGACGAAATCGGACTGCGTCGAAATCCGTCCCTCCGCCGAGCCGAAGGACGCGGCGGCATCGACGGATTTCTGGATCAGGCCCTCGATCGCGTTGAGCGCGCCGGTGGCCCCGGCATCGGTGGTCACGTCCACGGTCTGCAGCGCCCCGAGCCCGCCGCTCGCCGCGGAAGAGCCCGGCGTGCCGCCGGCCTGGGCGCGCAGGCCGATGTCGAGATTGGCATTGCTGGTCCCCGAATCGCCGTTGGTGATGGTGACCTGGTTGCCGCTCACCGTGGCCGAGAGGCTCAGCGACGAATCGGTCGCCGCCTCGAAGAAGGCGTTGATCTGGTTGGCGAGGTTGCCGGCCACGTCCGCCGTGCCGTCGGTGGCGCTGGCAACGAACTGGAAGGTGCGCTCGCCGGTCGCGGTGCCGCCGCCCGCGATGTTCACCGGCACGTTGCCGAGATCGATCTGAAAGCTGTCGCCCGCGGCGACCTGCCCGATGGTGATCACCTCGCTGGCGTTGTTGGCGACCGAGGCGTTCGACGTGCCGCCGTCGATGGTGGCGGCATCGTCGTGGATCGTGGTCGATCCGGCGCTGTCGATCAGCGCCTCGGCCGCGGCGGTATCGGCGAGGTCGCCGGTGCCGAACGCCTGTGCCGTGACGGGCGTGGTCACCGACAGGTTCTGGCGCGCCACCTCGATCTGGGCCGCGGTCACGTTGCCCGAGGAATCGCGGTCGAGCGACGACAGGATGTTGACCGGATCGCTGCTGCTGCCATCGACGAGGTTGAGCCCGTTGAACTGTGCCGCGCCCACGACCGCGCCGATCTGCTTGGTCAGCGCGTCGATATCGGTCTGGATCTTGGAGCGGTCGACATTCTCTTCCTGCGCGGCGACGACCTTGCCCTTCACCTCGGTGAGCAGGTCGGTGACCGTTTCGGCGGCCTGCCGGCCGACCGCGACCGTGGACTCTCCGAGCGACAGGCTGTCGGAAATGGCCTTGAACCCGGCGACGTCGGATTCCATCACCTTGGAGATGGCGAAGACGGCGGCGTTGTCCTTCGACGTCGATACCTCCTTGCCGGTCGAGATCACGTCCTGGGTCTTGGCGAGATTGGCGTTTACCGATTGCAGGGTCTGAAGCGCGACCGTCGCGCTGTTGTTGGTCAGGATGCTGGACATGGTGTTATCCTCATGACTGTGGCGCGTTCGCGCCGGTTGACGGGCCGCCGCCGCGGGCGGCCGGGCGTGTCCTTCTGACGTTTGCGACCGGCCCGTGCGGGCCCCGGTCGCGCCATCTCTTCGCGAGTGCCCGGCCAGACTGGCCCGCCAGGCGCTAATGGAATGCTAATCGCCCCGCGCGATTTCGCGCGCATTCGAGACAAATCGCTCAGGCCCGGCGTTCCATCCTGTGCCCGAGCGGCGCCGCGATGGTCGTCTTGCGGCCCTGCGGGTCGTAGGTGTCCATGGCCCCGCGGAGTCGGCGGCAGGCCGACAGCCGCGCGCTGGCGCGCCGTATGCCCGCGAGCGTTCCGTCGAGCAGCGCCTGGTTGCGCTGCGCGGTGCCGCGCAGCCGGCGCAGCGACGCCAGCGCGCCGGCCCCGAGCTGCCCGAGATCCGCCGCGAGCGCCTCCTTCTCCGGCGCCAGCGCGCCCACCGCGTCGAGATCGCCCGACAGCAGCGCCGCCCGCTCGCGCGCGAGCAGCGATTCGAGCCGCGCCCCGAGCCGCTCCGGATCAGGCGCCGCCACGGGACGTCTCCGCGATGGCCGCCTCGATCGCGCCGGCAAGGCCGATGCCGCCCGCCGCCACCATCTCGCGCGCCATCGCCGTCCGGTGGACCGAGGCGAACTGGCTCTCGCCGGTGCTGCCGCTGAAGCTGTTCTCCTGCTCGCCGAGGCCGGTCGCCTTGAGCATTTCCGCGAGGAAACTGACCTCGAGCGCCTCGGCGGCATCGCGGCGCGCGGCCGCCGGGGCGGGCGGGGCGGCATCGGCGACCGGGCGGGACAGGGACACGAGCATGGCGTTACCTCCAATTTTCCGAATTTCACCCGATCAAACCGCAAAGCCGTAAAGAACCGGTAACCGGATTCTGCAATTCTCTCGGAATGAACGGATACCGGACCGGATAGGGGCGCAGGATGGCTGTGACGGAGCTTCGCGGCGGGGCGCCGGCCACGACGGGGGCCGGGGTGCGACCGGGGGCGGCGGCGCCCGAGCGCGGCCCCGGGCCGGCCTTTGGCGCGGTGCTGGGCGCGCAGGAGCGGCCGGACGCCGAGGCAGGCGATGCCGGCCCGTCCGCCGCGCCCGGAATCCCGCAAGGCGCGGCATCCGATGTCGGGCCGGCGGACGGCCCGCGCGCGCAAGACGGGCCCGGCGCAGAGGATGTGGCGGGCCCCGGCGCCGTGGCGGGTGCGCCCCCGGGCGCGTCCGCGCCGGGGGCTTCGCCGGCAGCGAACGGGGCCGCCGCAAGGGACGGGGCGTCAGACGGCCCCGGCGGGCAGGGTGCCGGCGGTCGGGGCGCACCTGCGGTGCCCGGCGCACCGGTAACGCCCCCTGGGGCTGACAAGAGCGCGGGCAAGAGCGCGGACAGGAGCGCGGACAGGCCCGGTGACGGTACGGCCCCGGTCCCGGCATCGCGCCGCGCCGCGCCGGGCACGGCCGCGTCGCGCGGCGTGCCGGCACCTGCGCCCCCGGCCATCGCCGCGCCGCCGCCCGCCGCGGCTGTCGTCGCGGCGATGGCCGACGCGGCCGACCCGGCCGGTCCTGCCCGCGTCCCGCCCGAGCCCGGCACTGCCCCCTCGCCGGGCAGTGCCGTCGCCCCGTCCGCACAGCCGGGCGGCCCCGCGCCCGACATTCCGCGGCAGATCGCCCTGCGCATCGCGCAGATGGCGGAGGGCGGGCCCGGCCCGGCGCGCGGCACGGTCGAAATCAGCCTCAGCCCCGAGGAGCTTGGCCGCGTGCGCCTGCGCCTGCACCCGTCCGAGGCCGGGCTCAGCGTGACGGTGACCGCCGACCGCCCCGAGACGCTCGATCTCCTGCGTCGCAACATCGACATGCTGGCGCGCGAATTCCTCGGGATCGGATACGACGGCGCGCAGTTCGACTTTGCGCAAGGCGGCCCCGGCGCGGAGGCCGGCCCGAACGCCGCCGCCCCGGGGGACGCCCCCGCGCCCGGCCCCGCGCCGCCCGAGGCTGCCGCGCCGCCCCCGGCAGCGTTGCTCGTGCTGGGCGAGCGGCTCGATATCAGGCTCTAGAAAGGACAGACCATGGACCAGATCACAGGCATCGCCACCGGCTCCGCCGCAACCGCGCCGCTCACCTCCGCGGCCGGGGCCGCGCCGGGCGACCGCGCCGCGCTCAGCGCGGATTTCGAGACCTTCCTGCGCATGCTGACCACGCAGATGCAGAACCAGGACCCGCTCAACCCCGTGGAATCCGCCGATTTCGCGGTGCAGCTCGCCACCTTTTCCTCGGTCGAGCAGCAGGTGCAGACCAACGATCTTCTCACCGGCCTCGGTGCGCAGATGGCGACCCTCGGCATGGGGCAGTTCCCGGGCTGGATCGGGCTCGAGGCCGAGGCGCGCGCGCCGGTGCGGTTCGCCGGCGATCCCGTCGCGGTCGAGGCGGTGGTCGATCCGCGCGCCGATGCCGCCGAGCTCGTGGTCACCGACGGGCAGGGCACCGAGGTGGCGCGCGCCGCGCTGCCCGCCGAGAGCGGCCCGCTCCTCTGGGCCGGGCGCGACGCGCAAGGGCGGGCGCTGCCCGAGGGGCGCTACACGCTCGCCGTGCGCTCGCTCGCGGGTGGCGAGACCATCGCCAGCCACGAGGCGCACATGCGCGCCCGCGTGGCCGAGACACGGCTCGACGGCGGCGCGGTCCGGCTGGTGCTCGACAACGGCCAGAGCGTCGCCCCGTCCGAGGTGGTCGGCCTGCGCCCGCCCCGGCAGGGCTGACCGCGCGGCGCCCTACGTCAGCGTCACGCCCAGAAGCGCCAGCCCCGCGCCCGCCGCAACCCCCGCCGCGCCCCACGCGAGCCGGCCGGGCCAGCGCCGCTGCCGGGCCGGGGCCTCGGGGGCCGCCTGCCGGATCAGCGCCGCCTCGACCAGTCCGGGCAGCCGCGGGCCATAGCGCGACAGCACCATCGCCGTGCGCCCCAGGTCGCGCAGCGCCGCGCGCGGGCCCATCTCGCGGCGGATGTAATCCTCGACGACGGGGCGCGCGACCTGCCAGATGTTGATCTGCGGATCGAGCGAGCGCGCCACCCCCTCGACCACCACCATCGTGCGCTGCAGCAGGATGAGCTCGGTGCGCGTCTCCATCCCGAACCGCTCGGTCACCTCGAACAGATAGCTCAGCAGGCTGCCCATCGAGATGCGGCTCGCATCCATGCCGAAGATCGGCTCGCCCACCGCCCGGAGCGCGCGGGCAAAGGCATCCACGTC
>Ga0102926_1000481_pt1 | contig 22879 bp, 16 predicted proteins | sample SalPonR1_A_D2_MG_FD_78173 | JGI IMG/M metagenome (GOLD analysis project Ga0102926, IMG submission 78173) | Salt pond soil microbial communities from South San Francisco under conditions of wetland restoration - Salt Pond MetaG R1_A_D2_MG | ecosystem: Environmental > Aquatic > Marine > Intertidal...
TATATTCAGTTTATAAAGCTTACAACTTTGGCATTATAAATGGGAAATCAGAAAACTATTTTCATCCACATGAAAATATAACCAGAGAAGAAGCTGCTATAATATTAAAAAATACTTTAGAATACTTAAGTGATGAAAAGTTTCAAAAACAAGAATTGAAATTTGAAGACGATGAAGATATTTCATCCTGGGCATATGATGCTGTAGAATTTGTTAACTCTGCAAATATTATGAAGGGTATGGATAACGGTAAATTTGAACCTAAAGGCAACTTTACATACGAACAAACTTATACTACTATAGATAGGATAAAAAGTTTTTATAAGTAGTTATTTCTAGCTGTGATAATGTTAAATCTCGGACGTCGTATATAATTCTTCCAAAGTAAATAGTTTTTATGTAAAAAAAATCTACCATTGCTTTAAAGATTCTATTAGACGATTATTGTAATCTATGGCAAAGTTAGTACTTTCTTTAAAATATTTGATTCTTTCTTCTGAAACTATTAATTCTATATCATAACTTTCTTTTAATAATCTGTTCTGAAAATTAAGTGTTTGAATTATTAAGTTTTCAAAGTTATCTTTAAAATTGAAATTAGAAATTCTGTTTAACAAAACAATTCTGTGATCTGTTAAGAGTTGTTTGTTTTTCTTATCATAATAAAAAATTTTCCCTGTTCCATTTTTGAAAATTGAGCAATTAGATTTCACATATTCGTTTTTATAATAGTAGTCTTCCTTTGAGATATGATTGCATATCATTGGTTGATATAATTCAATACCATTAATAAAGTGATTACGCCTAATTAATGGAACTATTTTTCTCTTAATTCCTTTTTTAAGTTTTACATATACTTTATCTGAAAAATTATTCTCTATCTGATATATTTTTTGGGGATAGGGAAACCCAATTCTTCTTGAAAATAAAAATTCTTTAGAAACATTGAAAAACAAATAATTATTAATCCTAATTAGAAAACATGAAGGTTGCATTTGAAAAGCTAGATTATCTACGCCAAAAAAATTTATACCTTTATTTAAGCTATTTACTTTATATATAATAATCATTCTGTCAGATTGACCTAAGCGATTTTTAATATGAAATCTGGGCATAATACTCAATGGATTTTCATTTAACGAATAGAACAAAAGCCATAAACCTATTCTAACTTTATCAAACCAATCTAATAAAACATTAGTTTCAATAAAATTTTTTTCTAAAAGTTTTAAAAAAATAGGTTTAGTTTGGGCTTCTAATTCGCTAAATTTATCATTACATTTTTTACAAGCAGGGAATGTAAGGCTATTAAAAGAGAAAGATCTAATTTTCTTTTTTTTGCGATCTACTCCTACATTTATATTACGATTAAAGTCTCCGGTATACTTTATTAACCATTGCGGGATTATGTGCTCTTTAGTTTTATCTACTGGTTTCTCGCCACAAAAAACACAAAATCTATCCATAAAAATCCTCCATAAATTTAATATTTTAATTTAAAATATTTAGAACTATCGATTTTTTTTGTGTACATCGATTTAGAAATAATAATTCTATCTCTATATTTATCTATTAGATCATATATCTCTGAATAGAAGGGTCCCAATAATTCATTGGACAACTTCCTTATAAATATATAAGAAATTATTCCATCATAAATTGATATATTCCTTTCTCTGTTAGGATCCATATTAACAGTATGCTTAGCCCTATTATATATTGTTATGAAATCTTTAATGTTTTCATTAATATCAATATCTTTTATTTCGGACTTAAAGTAGCTATGATATAAAGTTCCAAGAGTCTTTCTATTAATTTTTTTTAATCTATTTATAATTTTTTTGGTTAAAATAAACTTCATTACAATTTCAAGATGCAAACCTAAATCATCAAGTATATATCTTCCATTCGGATAACTATGCATTTCAAACTCGCTTCTGGCATATTGCAGAGGTCTAAAAAGTTCTCTTCCTACCCCTTTTGCTATAGGAGCTGGACCTTTTGGATCTGGTGAAAAGCTGTACCCTCCGATTTCTCCTATTTCAGCATCAAATTTCCAAAAAAAATCAATAAATTCATCGTAATTATAATCCACTAAGTTAATTAACTTAAAAATTTTTTCTTTTTCATCCTCATCAAAATTATTATAAATTCTATAACTTTGTTTTAGTATTTCATTACTTTTAATAATATCCATTTTATACCTTCTGTTCGACTTATTATTCTAAATTAAAAATTAACCCTATAACCAATCATAAACAAGGCGGTTTCTAAGGCTCTTAGTTGAAACTTTTCATCAACCTTATTGAATTTCGAGTCCGTAGTACTTAATATTTCTCTTAGTAACCAATTAGCTTTAATATTATTTTCAGTATGACGTTTCTGGTTATTTCCTAACTCTGAGAACTTATACTTATTATTCCCAGGATTACGCCTATTTTCTTTTACCCCTTTATATTGATATTCTCTTCCTCTACCCCATGCAAAAGATAATTCTTCAGGAACTTCATCTAATAATTTGTCTTCACAAAATTTTCTAACTAAATATCCTAAAGCTGAACCTACACGTCCATCATATATAATAAAATCATCCATACAAAAGGAGTATATCTTTGAGAATCCGGAATTCATAAAAATTTCATCTGAATAATATTCTGAAAGTGCTTTGTTGCTCTTAAATGTGTTTATTACATTTTCAAAATAATTAACTATATCATCATCTAATTTGTCTATTTTATTACTGTTGTTATTAGATACACCACCCCATTTTAATATTGAAAAACAGAGCTCTTTACAGCGATGATTGTTCTGTCTAGCTATACTTGTCTTTAGTCCTTCTGATAGCTTCTCAATAAAATACATACTATCATAAAAAGATCTTCCTTCAATAGTCTCTCCACTTAAGGGATCTTCAGTCTTAAAATTCCAATAATAGTTCTCAAATGCTGAGTATATAGAGTTGAAATAATAATCACCAGATGGTTTTTTCATATGATACTCATGAATAAATGAGTCAGGTTTATCTAATCTTACTGAAATCCAATCTATAAAATTAATTACTGCTGCTGAAGATAAAAATTCATTTCTATACATAGCTTTCCTCTCAAAATATATTCATTATAATAATATCAAAATATTTTTTATATTACAATTTTTGCAATAATAATATTTAAATAACAATTATATGTTTTTATTTAAATATTATTATCTTGTTTTATTTCTTATAAATTCCCCCCTAAAAGTTGTATTACTCTTAGGGGGATTTTATTATTGAAATTATTTACATTTTCCTTCTTACCATAAAAAGTCTGTTATTAAACATCTTTCTTTAATCTCTTCATAAGCATTTTCTAAATCTTTAAAAACATTCATTTCATAATGCTTATAATTTAAATATTCATCTACCAAGTTAACTTTTTGTACTTCTACACTATCTCTAACCGTATTATTAAGTAAAATGTATCTTTTTTCTTTTGAATTTTTTTTAATATCGTTCTTCATATCCTCATGGAATCTTGATCCTACTTTTACTTTGTTAAGTAATACATGAACATTATTATTAGGATTAATTTTCTTAATATGTTCTGTTTTATTAGCAGTAAAATTTAAACCATTTTTATTTGGACATGTAACTAAAACAGTATTTCTTGCTGAGTTATAAAGATCTGTTATAAGTGGACTATCAAAATCGTCTAAATCAATTAGAACATGAATAAAATCTTTGCTTAATGATTCTATTTTTTTCTTCAGAATAGACATTTTATTAACATCAAAGTATTCTTCTGGACTTAAGCATATGTTTAAATTACTAAATCCCTTGGCATAGTAAGTAAAGTTTGTCACTCCCAGGGAGTCTTCAAAAAAAGACTTTTTATGAACAAAATTCTTGTCATTACTGATATCCCCGTTTAATACTTTTTTTGCATTTAGAATAGATACTTTAAGTATTCTAGGGTCTCTATAATATGATGTTAAATAAAAAGCAAAGAAATTGACAAAAAAAGTGCTTCCATTGCTATTATTCGATATAAAAATCATTATATTTTCGATACCTTTCCCCATTGTTTTTCACCTCCTTTATTATTTATTAGTTTATTATATGCATCTTATTATTTTTATATTCCTAAATATTAAAATGAAATGCTATTACTTTAAGTATCTTTTTAATAAATTTGATTTTATTAAAAATAATGTTTTTCATATTGTTTTTCATTACTAAAGTTATCTAAAATCTTAACATCTATTTACCAGCAATTTTCAAAATTAATAAATAATACAAGAAAAAAGCCTAATAATGTCTATATAGACATTATTGTATCTTTGAAAAATAATGGAATATTTTTTTATATAAATGCATATAAAAACCTAAAGATAAAATAAACAAAAAAATATCTATCCCTTTAAATGTTGAATTTTCAATCTTAACTCTAGTTCACCTATATAATATTTGTATTATCAAAAATAGTCATAAAAAAAATAGTGATAATGTCAAAAATAACTCCATTGATAATCTTTTAAATATTTTAATAAAATATTTTTTTACACAAAAATAATGCTCTTAATAGTCCAATAAAGTTTAATCATGTTGATATCAAGTTTATTAATAATTAATTCCCTAATTTTAATATCTACTTTATTAAGCCTTTATAACTGATATAAACACACAAAAAGTTGATAAAGGTTTAAATCTGAACGCTTGTTAATTTCTTCTAAAATCATGGAATATTTTTCAAACTAAATGCATATAATAAAATAATGAATTAACTTGAAACTAATAATGTTGATAACAACTTTATTAATAATTAATTCCCTAATTTCAATATCTACTTTATTAAGCATTTATTACAGATATGAACACACAAAAAGTTGATAAAGGTTTAAATTTCAACACTTGTAAAATTTCTTGTAAAAGCATGGAATATTATTTATGCAAAATGCATATAATAAAATAATGGATAAACTAAAAACTAATAATGTTGGTAGTGACATCTATAAAAATCTAAAAATATTAATAGATGTCAGTAGTATCATTATTAGAATTCTAAGAAAATAACGTTAATTGGATAATGAGATCAAATAAAGAGACTTCCTAAACTCCAACTAACAAGAAAAGATCATAGGAGGTCAAAAAAATGAATGAAAATAATAATGGATATACAGAATTTTCAAATGAATTACTCGAAAGAATTGCAGGAACTAATTTTAATGGTATTCAAACAAGAATACTAATGGCTATTGTCAGACAAACTGATGGATTTCATGTAGATGATAATTGGATGTCAACTGAAACATTGATGAAAATCTTGAGAGCCTCTAGGACAGCTATTAAAAAGAATTTAAATATTCTTATTGATTCTAATATAGTAATTGTAACCAAAAACTATACGAGAACTACCAGTAGAAAGCTAAAAATTAATGAAAATTATAGCCAGTGGAAAAATTTTAATGTGCCCTGTAAAGAAGATATCGTACTCTCAAAGAAATATAGAATGAGAAGCAGATTAGACAATGAAATTAACTCCGAATCAAATTTAGAAAATGATATTCTAAATAATCAAAATAATAGTGACTCTCATGAGGGTAACAATCGTGACCCTCACAAAGATAAATATTCTAGCCCTCATAAGAGTAGGAGTAATGTACCTCATGAAGAAAGTGTATGTTACCCCAATAAAGAAAAGAAAAGAAATAATAAAAAAGAAAAAGAAATAAATGATTTTTTTGAAGAAATTTGGAACCTATTACCAAGAAAAGATTATAAGACCAGGGTTAAATATGATCAGAGAAAAATGCTTTATGAAGCTTACGGAAAAGAAATATTGTTAAAAGCAGCTGAAGATTTTTGTGAAGATATGAAAAAAATAAAAGATGAAGAATATATAACTCAAGCTTCTAACTTCTTTAATAAAAAAGCAGTTGAATATGCAAACAAAATTGTTGAAGAAGAAAAAAATAGAATTATACCTAAAGGAGAGTGTGAATACTATGATTAAAATATAGAAGATTAAAATAATAAAAAAGATACGCTACTGATGAAAAACAACCTATAATAAAAAAATGAAAAGGAGATAAAAAAGCTTATGAATATACAAGAAATTAAAGAAAAAGTAGGTCAGGAAGCAGAGAGAATAATTTCAAGAGATTATAGCTTAGAGAAGAAAGGAAAAATGCATAGATGTCCTAACAATACCGAACATAAAAATGGCGATCTTCACCCAAGCATGTCTTGGAATCCTGAAGCACTTCATTTTTATTGCTTTACATGTGGAAAGAAGATTGACATCTATGATTACTACAGGGAATACTTAAATCTAAATCATAAAGAAATAGAAGCAAAGTTAAACCAAAAACCAATAAATAAAACAAAAAGAAAGGAAAATAATATGTCAGTTAAAAATAATTTATTAGAGAAGGATTTAAATCCACTTAATACAAACCAAAAAAATTATCTTGAATCCAGAGGAATAAGTAAGGAAACTTATGAGAATTTTAGGTTGAAAATGATTAAAGGAAATATTGCATTACCATATTATTGTAATGGTAAAGTTGAGGGTATAAAAATAAAAAATTTAAAGGATAAGAAACCTAAGTATTTCTCTGTACCTGGATCACAGTTCGGGTTTTTTAACAAAAATAATATTAATGAAGATGAAAATTCAGTTTTAATTATAACTGAAGGAGAAATTGATTGTATGACTTTATATCAATGTGGATATAGTAATGTTGTTTCAATTGGTACGGGAGCTAATGCTTTAAACAAGTTACTTACTAAAGAGAAAGATTTTTTAGAAGGATTTAAAAATATCCTTTTAGTAAGTGATAATGATAAAGCAGGAAATAAAATGGATAGATATTTTTTAGAGAGATTAAATTCAAAGGTGATGATTCCTGATAAAAATTTATATGATAATTGCAAAGACATAAATGAACTTTACATGTTAAGAGGAAAGAGTTATGTAGATAAACTTATAAAAAGTGCTTCAAGAAAACTAGAAGGTCTAAGAGATTTAGATAAAGAACCTTATAAAGGATTAAATACACAAGGGAATTTTATACCAACAGGCATATTTTCCATAGATGAAGCTATAAACGAATTAGCTCCAGGTTTTGTTACATTAGTAACAGGTAGAAGTAACGGTGGCAAGACTACTCTTGTAAGACAAATTACCACTAATGCAATTGATAATGATAATAGGGTTCTTTACGTATCCGGAGAAGGTTCAGATGAAATGTTTTTAAATAAACTTTACGAGAATGTTATAGGAAGTAATATCAAGTATTATGATGAGGTTAAAGTGAACAGAAAAATTCATAAGGAACCAAAACCTAATATACTTAAAAAACTTCAAAAATGGCATAAAAATAAGTTGTTTATTTTTAATAAAGGCTTATCAAGCCTCAAAACAACTGATGAACTATTTAATATGCTAAGTACTGAAGTACAAATTAATAATCATAATCTTATTGTAATTGACAACCTTATGAGCATTTTACACGTAGCCAGAGCTGATGAAAAACTTGAAGCACAAGCTGATTTTGTACAAAGATGTTGTGATTTATCCAAAGCAGAAGGAATACACATCATACTTGTTCTTCATCCAAATAAATCCATTAGTAAGGGTCAGAAAATGGAATTTGAAGCAATAAGTGGTACTTCGGATATCTACAATAAAGCAGATATAATAATCGCTGTAACAAGGTTCTATGATGATAAAAATATCACCTACGGAATAGATGGTGAATTAGAAGTATTAAAAAACAGAGATTATACAGAAAACCCCTGTGTTAAAGTACATTTCAATAAAGAGAATACAAATTACTATGAGATAGATAATGAAGGGAAGTTTAAAGTAAAAATAATAAAGGGAATTGAAGATATAGATTAAGGTCAAGTTCTATTTAACATAAAGATTAGTTTTTACTGAGAGTTCCGTGATAATTATTCACTAAGAATATAAGTACTAGGTTTATAAATACACCTAGTACTTATGTTTTTACAAAATTACAAATTTCATAACAATTTTAGTAGATTTATTGTTTAAAAAGTTAAATTTCTAATTCTTTTTCTAACCATTCTTTAAAATTATCTGAATCTAGATTTATAATATCTTTGTAAATTTCCTCAATATTTTTAGGTATATAAATAGGTAAATATTTAAGAAAAGCATTTTTATAAATCAAGAATCCATTTGCTTTTGGAACAGATATTTTCCTATATATTTTACTTATAATATCTGAATTAAGGTATTTAGTGATGTATTTTTCGTATCTTTTATGTTTGTCTTTTAATTCTGATCCACATGCACTGTCAGAGTAAAAACATCTATTACATAGAACAAAATCATTTTTATCGCTTATTTCAGAAAAAACTATTTTTCTATTTAAAAAATGCTGTTTTTTTCTAGGATTCCAAAGTTCAAACCATTTCTTATTACTCCTTCTAAAATAATCTCTATTCAATAAAGTATCTTTAGATTCTAATAAGTAGGCATACAAATTAGGATTTTCTTTCATTAATCGTTCTTCTTCAATAAGAATATTTTTCCCTTTTTTGTCAATATCATATGGATAAAAAACAAATTCATTAGAAAACCTCAATTCTCCATTTTTTATATTTTTCCCTTTATATACAGGTTCTAAAAAATTGTAATTCATTTTTTTCTTTTCTATGATGTTTTTAGATATTATGTAAACAGAATTATTACCAGTAACAATACCTTGAGAAATAGATTCTGTTATAGAACCAAAGGTATGTATGCTTCTTGATTTGATTTTATTTAAAATTTTAATTTCTTTAGAGTCTTCTAATAACCAAACAGGTTCATTTAATGATTCTTGATTTATTTGATGAAATTTATTTTTTTTAAGATCTTCATCAAATATTTTAATATTATTATTTTTATTTTTTTTGTTCTTTTCAAAACCAAAAATACATGTATATGTTGTAGCTGAATCAAAAACTTGACTATCACTGAAATCAGATATCATTTTAATAGATGTGTTATTTAATATATATTTTCTAATATTTCTACCATAATTTCTTTTATAAAAATATGATGGACAAATAAAAGATACAAATCCATTTCTTCTTAGAATTTCTATTCCTTTTTCTATAAATAAAACATAAAAATCATATTTACCTTTAGCAGAGTAAAACCTATCTTTATAATATTCCTTATTCTGTACATTATGAAACCCAATGTAAGGAGGGTTACCAATTACAATATCAAAACCACCTTTTTCTTTGAAAACCTTTGCAAATTCTAGCTCCCAAATAAAATAAGGTTTTATATTCTTTTTAAGAGATTCTTCATATTTTTCTAAACTTTTTTTATTATTATCTTTACTTAATTTATATCTTATTAAGTCATCTCTTATTTTATCTATTCTCTTCATTAAATCAACTTTATTCTTATCATTATCTTCTTCAAAATATCTATCTTGAAGTTTAAACATCTTATTCAACATATCATCAGAATGATTCATTAATAAATTAAGTTGTATATTATTAGATAAGAAATCTGAATCATTGTTTTTAAGATTATCATTAGATTTAAAGAGTATTGATTTATCAAACAATCTAGTTCCTTCGAAATCATCAATCAAACTATCACCCACATGAATATTCATATCTAGATTCGGAAGAGGGTGTGGTTCTGCATTTCTATTATCAATTTCTTGATCAACCACTAATGATAACCATATTCTCAATTTAGTAATATCAGCTGCACTAGGTTCAATATCAACTGCAAATATACAATTTTTAATAGTATCTAGTTTCATATTATATTCAGAACGCCTATTTCTAATAAAATTCTCGCCAAATCTTTCCTCAAAACCCCTTTCTTTATCTTTTCTAATTATATATTCTGTTATGTTATTACGAGCTTTAACAATTTCATTTAACATTCCTAATATAAAAGCTCCAGATCCAACAGCTGGATCAGCTATTCTTATTTTTTTTAAAGCTTCATCGATTTCTGCAATTTTATCAAAAATTGATTGTTTTATTTTTTTATTCATATTAAATGCTATATTATGTTTAACCACTCTTCTACTATCTTCATCTTTTATTAAATCACCATACAAAATAAACTCTTTAATATCTTCATAGAGTACCCCTGTTTCATTAACTAAATGATTAATTAAACTCTCCTGACACATAAAGTGTACTATCCTTCTCGGTGTATAGAAAGCACCTTTTGATTTCCTATCACTTATATCTAGTAAGTTTTCAAATATTTTACCTAACATTTCTGGATCAATAGCAACTTCTTTCTCAAGAGGCTCATCTTCATTCATGGTAAAATTAAATCTATCAAAAATATCTAAAATTCCATCAGCTTCTCTTCCTTTCTTCGTTTTATTTGAAAATAATTTATTAGGAATTTCAAAATTAACATCTTGCCAATGATAACCTTCTATTGGTTCAAATAATCCACCATTAAGAAACGGTATTTTACAATTAAACAACTTGAAATAATGATTTTTTCTTTTTGCATTTAATGCTGAATAGAATAAAGGTTCTAAATAATCATTGTAAAAATTTTTATTGCTATTCTCTGAAGAATTAAAAATTTTTTTTACAAAAGTTTTATTACCACTTCCCCAAGGCATATCATATTCTGTGCTTAAAAAACAATCTGATAACAGTTCGGCTTCATGTTCATTCAACAAATTTAAATTTTTTGCTGATAAAGTTGCATATTCTTTAGAATTCTTTTTAAAAACTCGTTTTAATATTTTTTTATGTGCTTTATCCTGGTTATCATATAATTTTTTAAATTTATCTATGGAAATAGCATGGCTTTTAGGCATTATTCTAACACCTAGCCAACCTTTCTTTTGTATAAAATATAAAAATGTTAACTGACCCATTAGTTTTTTAGCGAATTGTTCTGAAAATTTATCTATCTTAAATCCCAATTTTTTTGTTTCCATAATAAATGATTCATCATTTTCTAAATATTCCTTTAAATCCAAATATTTTTCTTTGTATTGCTGGAAAAAATCTTTTGTAACTTTTTCTACACTAAAAGCACTTTCAATTTCATCTAATGTAGGGTTATGTTTATCATCTTCAAAAATTGGTAATAACTGCTCTAATGCTGTATGTTTTGGTTCATTTTCCCCTACTAAATAAGAAAATCTTCTAGCAGGAGTCAATTCTAACTCAATACCCTTCTCTGAAAAAGAATAATCAAGTCTAACAAATGACAATCTCCAAGTTGTCTCACCTTCGTTAAAAAATGCAACAATAGCCGCTTCTAAATTGTTAATATCTAAAATCTTTGAGATAAAATTTCTTTGCATACTTCTAGCTCTATCTATGCTCGAATTTCTTTTTAATTCTACTGCTAATACCTTTATTTTGTTTTCTTCATTATCAATATAATCTGCAATAGTATGATAAGCATCTACATAATCTGCATATTCTCTCCATATCTGTGTTCTTCTAAAAGCATTTAGCATCTCTGGTTCATTAAAAAATTCTCTTGTGAATTTTTTAAACCGTTCAACATCAAATTCTTCTTCAAAGGTTTCCTTTAATACCCTAATCTTTGCTTTATTCATATTATTAATTCTCTCCCTTTAAATATAAAGATAATATTACTTTCATATCACCTGATAAATCTATCTTTTTATTATTTTTTCTTACTTCAAAATATTTATCAGGTACAAGTTCTTTAATTATATATAAAATTTTAACTGGTTCAGTTAAACCTTTGCTTTGTTTAATTATTCTTTTGGTTATACTTGCTGGAATATTTCCTTCTTCCCACATAGTTTTTAACTTATTTATTAAAATATCTTCTTTATCTGTGAAATGTTTGCACTTTGATATAGCCTTTAGCATTTTTATCACTTTTGCATCATTTCCTTTTTTAGTAGTTTTATCTATTATTATATCTTTTTCTTCTTTAAGACATATTTCAAATCCTAATTTATTTAGTTCTAAATGTTGGAAATATTTTTTTGGTATTTTGGCTTTCTTAACATTTTTATCAACTTCTAAATAATTCATTGCTTGTAGAAAGAAAATTTCATTTGAATCTTTTTCATCTGCAATAAAAAACTTTTTCAATCCACCTTTCCTAACAAAAGTAAGAGTTTTATCACTTAATAATTTTTTATTGTTTCTACCACTTTTTGCTTTCCTAGGTAGGGTTTTAATTTTTTGATAAAGTTCTTCATTTTCATCTCTTACTTGACGAATGATATTCAGATATTTCAACTCAGATACTTCATCATTATCATCTGATTCTAATGCCTCTTTACTATTTAATTTCCTGTATAGATTATGAGAAGAAACTTCTTCGTCTTCTGAAAGGTATTTAAAATCTTCTCCTAAGGTATCATGGAATGCTTGTATCTTCGAGATGATATTTTCTTCTAGAGGTAAATGAGCATTGGACTGAGCAGCTGGAAAGAAGTTGTAAACATAAATATTATTGTATTCCGTTCCTACCCTGTTAATACGCCCTATTCTCTGCATTATTTTTGTTGGATTCCAGGGTAAATCGTAATTTATTATGACATTGCTTCTATGAAGATTTATTCCTTCTGCCAAAACATCAGTTGTTACTAAGAAGTCAATATTGTTTTTCTTTTCATATAAAAAATCAGGATTATAATTTGCTTCAATTTCCTTTCTAACTTCATTAGACCCTTGTCCACTATATACTAATACTTTATCAGTATATTCGTCTTCTAGGTAAGAACCAATATATTCCGCCGTTTCCCTTGATTCAGTGAATATAATTATTTTTTTCCCTGAGATATTTTTATTTGATTTAAGCTCTAACAAGAATTGATCTTTTTTAGGATCTCTTTTAATTTCTTTCCATTCATTTTCAAGTTCTCTTAATATTTTTAAATCATGCCTTATAGCAGGAATAAATTCTTCTTTAAAAGAATTTAAAGGGTAATACTGAACAACCTCATCTTCAACAAGTTCCATCAACTTATCATCATCTCCACCGTCTAAAAGGTCGTATACATCAATTTCCTTGCTTATATACACATCTCCATCTAAACACATTTCTAAGAATTTTTCATAAGATTCTATAAATCTTTTTAAAGTCTTTTTAAAAGCCTCGAAACTACTTTCAAGTCTTTTAATTAATATAGATTTCATAAATCCAGACATATTTTTTTGAGATGACAATAAAGATGCTACCTCTTTAGTAATATCTTCTAAATAAGTAAGTGGTTTATATCTTGAATAAGTTAGGTTTTGGATACAAGTTATTGTATGATTAAATACAGTTTCTATTTCATTATCATATAAATATATGATTTTTTCTGGATCTGTTAATTCAGGAAATTTTAATTCCTGCTTTTCTAAATCATCTTTATAGTATTCCATTATTTCATTTCTAGTTCTTCTAATCATAACATTCCTTAAAACCTGGTCTCTAATTATTTCAGAATTAGCTTTTAAAGTTTTCGAATAAGTTTTAGTTCCCTTATCAAGTTTTTTTAATTTTCGATCTAACTTACCAAAAAACTCTTCTAAATTTTTATAATTGGGTATGATTGTACTGTTATTTTTTGGTTGAAATAAATAAATTTGATTAGCAATATCACTCGAATAATTATTTTGGGGTGTTGCAGTTACTAATATAACCTTCTTGTTGTAGCAAATTTCATGAAGCTTTTGAAAACTATCAGTCTTTTGATTTCTAAATCTATGAGATTCATCAATAAAAACATACTTAATATTTTCCATTAAATCTTTATCTTCAAGTATACTATCTAACTTACCTAAAGATTCAACTTTAGCTGATACTTCGAATTGATGAAGAGTTCTTTCCCAATACTCCTTAAGCACTGGAGGACATATAATAAGCTTTCTTCCCCTCAGTGTTTGTCCTAACATTGCACATATAAATGTTTTGCCAAGTCCTACTACATCAGATATGAAGACCCCGTTATAAGCCTTTAAAATCTTTCTAGCTTGTACTACAGCATCCTTTTGATATTGAAGTTTCATAAATCCATCTGGTGTTTTATCTATCCAAGTTTCATTTTTATCTTCATTTATTTCTTCTTTAAAATACTCATATAATGTTTTTAAAAATAACTCATATGGTGTAATGTCATTTCTAATCCAAGTTTTTTTTCTCACTGTTTCTATATATTCATCTGAAATATCAACAGATGATTCCCATAATTCTTCAAATTTATTTAATGCATATTCTACATCTCTACTATCTTTAAGTTCGACATTGAATTCTAAATTATTAATGAGACCTGATTTAGAAAAATTACTTGAACCTGTTATAACAGTTCCGTATTGATCGGGTACTTTTTCCATATCTTTACGAATTATATATACTTTTGCATGTATTGGTGCATCAGGATATATTCTCATTTCTATTTTCCCGTTTTTTAGCCACTTAATAAATGTTTCAACACCTTTTTCAACATTGTAGCTATCTTTTGAGTATTTCATTTCATCTACTATATCCTCTGAAAATTCTTTTTTTACTTCTTTATGAGACATCTCAAAGGATAGCTGTTCTTCATTTGATTTTTCAATAATTTGAACTGTTTTCTTATCTACATTTAACCCAACTAAAACTCTGATTTTCTCAACATTTTCCATAGCAGGATACATTAAATAAAATCCACTAGTTCTAAAATATCCTACTAACATATCATAAAACTGTGTATTAGACTGCAATATTTTATTAAATCTATCATATAAATTTCTTTCTGGTTCATTTGTGAAAAAAGTTAGATCATTGTGCTTATACAACATAATAACTCCTATCTATAACTTAGAATAGTTATCTATATATTTTAATCTTTAGTATATATTGTATATGTAAAGCTTTCTTTTTTCAATAAATATACGATGCATATCGTTAAATTGAATTAATAATTATTATTTATATTATATCTTATTAAAAAGAACCATCACAGTTGAAAGAAGGAAAAAAGTTACGAAAATTATAATACTAAAATCTGTGTTTATTTGTGTTGAAACTAGAAAATCTATTTATAAATTATGTAACTATTAAAACCTATGTTATAATAAAAATATATCAATTTTTATTATATAGGGATGTGTAATTAATGAGCTTAAGAAAAGGAAAAACTAAATCTATTTTAGAAAATTCTATAGACAGTGCATTACTTGCTGTTGAAATATATAATAAACCTCGTACTCGTTTTAGAGTTGAAAATTATATTATACTAATGATCATAGCCTGGACTCGTTTATTTCATGCCCATTTTAATAACACAATTGGATCAAAATATTTTTATAAAGAGGGCTCTAGATATAAAAGAATTGATGGTGAAAAAAAAGCCTGGGAAATAAAAACTTGTATGAAAAAATACGGTAAACTTAGTAAGGCAGAAGAAAAAAATTTGAATTTTTTTATGAAACTACGCAATAAAATTGAACACCGCCATATCGAAAAAGAAACGCTAGGTACTTTAATATTTGGAGAATGTCAAGCTCTTCTTTATAATTTTGAAAATACTCTAATTAAATTATTCGGTAATGACTATAGCATAAATGAAAATCTAGCTTTTTCATTGCAATTTTCAAAAGTAATGACTAAGGAACAAAAGCAAGCACAAAAAAGTTTATTATCAAGAGAAGTAAAAAGTCTTGTAGAATATATTAATAAGTATAGAAATGAATTATCAGATGAAGTATTTAATAGTCAGGAGTACTCAATTAAGTTCATAGCTATTCCTAAAGTAGCAAATGCTAGTAGAAACGACCTTTCTGTAGAATTTCTAAAATGGAACTCTTTAACTAATAAAGAAAAACAAGAAGTTCAAAAATTAACAGCTATTATAAAAGATAAGGTTGTTAAAGTTGAAGGTTCTAATACCAATAGATATCGACCTAGTGTAATAGTTAATAAGGTTGTTAAATCAGGAATTTGTGACTTTAATATTAGTCATCATACAAGCTTATGGAAACTATTTGAAGTTAGACCTCAGGTAAATTCTGAAGATCCCTTTGATACAAATACGGAGTTTTGCTATTATGATGAAGCTCATGATGATTATCTCTATACTGAAAAATGGGTAGATTTTTTAATTAATATCATTTTATCAAAGAAAATAAAGTTAAATGATTTGAGTAACATGGTTTCAAATAAGCAATATTTAAACATTAATGATTTTAAATTATAAGATAAAACATATTATAAAATTTACCTTAATCTTAATTCCTTTATACTTGGTTTTTTTGATTATTAAACTTTAGATTTTAATTTATAACTTAATGGAGTGCTAAATATGAATAGGTTTTTTATTTTAATAATTATAGTAATTCTAATATTTATAGAGATAGCAAAACAATTACTATCGCTAATTAAACTCAAAGAAAAAGAAGAGTTTGCTAATGAATTTCATAACAAGTTACTTGAATATGTAGAAACAGGCGGAGATGATTCTTTGTTCTTATGGCTAAGTAAAAATGCAGTAAAAATGCAAGAATATATGGGTAGTTTCGGTATTACATCTTATCAACCACCTTTTTCTAATTATTATATTACCAACTACATGATTATAATAAATGGACTTGATGAAGTTAAAAAGGATTTTTATATTGGATATAATCAACATTTTGAAATAATAAGAAGTTCAATTTTAAAATATTTAGGAAGTATCGATGTTAAAAGGAATAAAATTAAATCTATATTAAGAAATCCTATACGTCTTCTAACCTCCTCTATTAAATCATTATTATTACTACCTTTATCAACTTTATATGAATTTGGAATTTTAAATTCAAAAATTATATCTGTGATTAATAATAGTAACTTTGCAAAATCTTTATCCGGTATTTTTTCTATTTTATTTGTTTTATCAGCTATAGTATCATTAGTTCTAGGATGGAATGAATTTGTTTCCATATTAGAAAAAATATTAAATCTATAATGTTGTTTATGATACTGATGAAGAAAAATATAAATGGATTTCTAAAACGACATAAATGATTGCTAATTTTCGTAGTGAAGTCTTTGATTCATATGTAAGATGGTGTTTATCAATTAATGGACTTTACAAAGCAAATGAAAAATACAGTTCACCTGATTACAATGAATTTTTTACTATTGAAGCAATGCGAATAGATAATGATGGGGTCATGGGGGATTATTGACATGGTTAGACTTCTTGAAAAATTTATGATGGACTAGAGACTATTTTGAAAAATTATGTTACAAAAACAAATTCATATGTGGATAACCCTCAACTTTGGGAAAAAATGTATCAACATTCAAAGCTTTAAAAAAACTTAGAAATCTACTTATACATGGAAATGATGTTGCAGATGAGGAGTATGATGACCTTACAAAACCTGATTTTTTAAGAGACATACGTATTGCTGAAAGAGAAAAGATAAATCTTATAACTTTACATATACAAAGTCTAGAACTGTATATTTTCATTTTCTTACTAATTTATACAAAGGAATCTTTGATGTGCTTATCAGAGATGAGACTAGTAAATAGCTAATATTTGGAGTGAACTGATGAATATAAAAGACGGAATTAAAGAATTCTTTAGTAGTAATTATAGCGATTTAAGAATGGAAATTAAACCTATAGAGGTTTTTAGACGAGAATTTATTAGTCAGTTTCCTAAGAACCAAATACAGAATATGCAGTTGGATGATTATGTTGTTGGTAAGGAAAAAGAATCGTTTTGTTATTGGCTTGAGACAACTTTGAGACCTTTAGGTAGTATAAAGGGTGGTTCAACAGCAGATAAGAAATTTGGAGTTTACTATAACAAAAAATATGGTGAGTATAGAACGATTCTGAAATGGGACAAAAACAAAAACCCTGAAACTGCATTCTCAAATATTAAAATAGAGATATCGAAACTATTAGTAGCTGGAAAGAATGTTGATATTGATGCAATAATAGATAATAATATTTCACCAATGTTTAAGCACAAAATATTATCGACCTATTTTCCTAACGATTATTTAAGTGTATTCTCAGAAGTACATGTTGATTATTTCCTAAAGAAGTTGAATGTACCCTTTGATCAATCACTTCATGTTGTAGAAAAAAGAAGAATACTCTATGATTTCAAAAACTCACTAAAGGAATTCAAAGATAAAGACAACTACTATTTTGTTTCTTTTTTGTATTGGTGGAATAATCCTAAAGTTAATAATATAAAACTTTTGCCTATGAGCAAAAATATGTTCCATGATTGGAATTATGTAGAAATTCAAGAATTATTCCTACTTGATGAGTTAATTAATAATAATGGTTATTTAAAATATGCTAAAAAGGGAATGAATGCTTCCAAGGGAACTTTAGTATTGTTTCAGTTTGATAATCTGGTTATAGGGTCTGCGAGATTATTAGATGTAGTTAAGTATGATGAATCAATGGATAGATTGTATAAAGGTGCATTTGTATTTGATACAAGTAGTATCAAGGTTTTTGATCCTATCACTACAGATGAATTACAGGCAGTAGACAATTCATTTAAGAAATTCTCTCAATTTAAGCAAACTATAGACCCTATTTATTATGAAGAACTAATGGCATTAATTCAGTTGAAATTAAATAGTTTTCTTCCAGAAGAAATACCACAAGAAGAAACTAGTAAATTTTCAGAAGGTTCTAAAAAGGCAATCATCGTAAATTCCTATGAACGTAATCCTAAAGCAAGAAAAGAGTGCATAAGAATTCATGGAAGCAAATGTATGATATGTGATTTTGATTTTGCAAAAGTATATGGTGAGCAGTTTGAAGGAAAGATACATGTTCATCATAAGAAACCATTATCTGAACTAGATGATGAATATGAAGTTAGCCCTGAAGATGATTTAATTCCTGTTTGTCCTAATTGTCACATGATTATTCATTATAAGTCAGGTAGACCATATACAGTTGAAGAAGTTAAAGCATTTTTAAATAAGGATTAATGAGGATTTATGGCAACTTATAAAGAGGTACAAAGTTTACATGAAGGTTAAATAGAATGCTGAATTAATACATTCTGGATTGCATATATGAAAGAATATCATAGATTGTTTAAAGCGTAGTACTAAATAAAAGCTTTATGGATTATATTATAAATTCCTGTTCAAAAGAAAAATTATAAAGTTAGAAGGGCAGAAATGGTCTTCTTTTTTTTGAATAAAAATGTATGAAATGATATAATAAATATATGTTTGCGTATTCTTCAATTCTTGAGTTAAGAATTACATTATCTTTTTGAGATTTTTTATAGAAATCATTTTTCAAATAATTAAAGCTATTTGAAATAAATTAATTTTATTCAAGCTTTTAAGGAGAAAAAACAATATGGATGAAATCAGTATTATTGACAAATTATCTGATACTATCTCAGAAAATTATAAATTAAGATCAAAGTATATGTGGAAGCTAATTTCTAATTCTACTCGAATTAATCATATTGAAAAAAGTCATTCAGATATACCTCGTATACTTGTTCAATTCTGGGATAATGCTGGGACTATACCCACCGATGTCAAATCGTGTCTAAATAGTTGGAAAACACTTGATAATTATGGTTTTAACAGGTTACTGTTTGATGATGAAAGTTCTAAAAAATACATCACTAATAATTATGCTTCTAAATATTTAGAAGCTTTTAAATTATGTAATCATCCAGCAATGCGAGCAGATTATTTTAGGTTGTGTTATTTGTATCAAAATGGTGGCTTTTATGTTGATGCTGATGATGTTTTTATTGGTGATAACATTGAAATGTTTTATCAAGATAACAAACTAAAGATACAACCCTTGTGTTATGATACATTGAAAGATCAAATGGTTAATACTAGCAATTTATCTATTTTCAATAAGCACTGTGATGAATATATATATTACGCAAATAATGATCCTATTATAACACCTCCTTGCCACCCAATTATACAAATTGCCCTTGATAGATCCACAAATTATCTGTTGGATGAACCCAATAGGTCTAATGACATCCAATCGATAACTGGACCCGGTAATTTAACTGCCAGTATAGTAAAATATGCTATGAAAAATCACTTTTCAAATAATCATTCTGATTTTACATTTTTACATAATTGGTATAATATTTCCATTCCAAAGTGGCCTCTTGATTATAGAGAAGATAACCGTAATTGGAGATTATGGGATGGTAGTAATATGTAGCTTATTAGATAAAACTACTAGGAGAATTTATCATGAATATGAAGTTACACAAAAGCCTTATAAATAAATTAAAATATAAATTAGAGTATCTATTGAGATTGTTAGATACAAAACCTATATCTAATTCTTTTTCTTCGAATAAAAAAAATGATACTATTAATAGAATATATGTGATAAATCTAGACCGTAAACCTTCCCGTTGGAAACAAGTTAAAAGAGAACTTAATAGGGTTTCTTATAATACAACTGAGCCGCTAATTAATATCTCAAGAAGGTTTTCTGCTATAGATGCAAGATATTTTAATGGTGAAGTTAATCAAAATAATTTGATACCATATTATACATTATCAGATCAATTAAAGGTTGAACCAAATGATAAGGTTCCAGCTAATTCAGATTTTTTATTACAAAGCATAAAGATGACACCACAAGAAATTGCTATTGCTTTATCTCATATTGAAGTTTGGAAATTAATAGCTCAAAGTAGTATTCCATATACTCTTGTTTTAGAAGATGATGTTTTTTTCAAATTTGGGTTTGCCAAAAATTTAGATGCAACTTGGAAAGAAATTCTTGAACTTGACTTAATTAAAAATTCATTTGATATACTATATTTATCTTACGATGAAGTTGGGCAAAAAAATAAGAAACAATGTTATCCTGAAATTATTAGAAAGCCTAAAATTGGTATATGGCAAGCTTCTGGATATATTCTTTCGTTAAAAGGTGCTTTGAAATTGCTAGATATGCTTCCAGTTTATGGTCCTATTGATCTTTGGCTTAATTTAAAGTTTGAAGCTTTGAATGTCTATCTTACTAAAGAACCCATTATTGAACAAAGGTTTGATATCCCTTCAACAAACTCATATTCAATTATGCCCTTATTATCTAGAATAGGAGTACATACTGAAGAAAAACCTCTTTTGATACAGAAAAAAAATCTTAATGGCCCAGTTTTTGGTTTTGGGACTCCTGACTCCGGTCTTACTTCTTTAGCCTTAGCCTTGTCAATATTAGGATATACCTGTTGTAGTGATATATCTAAATTACCAGAAACTGAGCTAAGAATTTTACAATCAAAGAATAAAAAAAATTATTTTAATGCTTATATAAATATTGGCTCACTTGATAATTTATCAATAAGTGAACTAATTAAGATTTACCCAAACGCAAAATTTATTTATACAATTGCGGATAATAATAAAATATCCTCACTCGATAAAGAAAAATTTCTTTATTTGCCGAGTAATCATTTTGATAAATGGGAATTATTATGTTCGTTTTTGAAATGCGAGTATCCTTCATCCTCTTATCCAGTAATTGATGAAATCGGACAAAGAAAACTAGATAAGAAAAGAAGTATTTATAAACAACCCTCTAAATATAAAAAACTTAAGTATGATAAATTACCTTGGATTATAGATTCTTTTATATGGATGGGAATAAAATTAAATGAAGGTTGCAATACTAATTATTCGGAGTATAAAAATGTACTAAACTGGTCTGGTAAATATAACTTAGATACTACTAATTGGAAGATTAGGAATGATACTTTTCCTAGTAATCTATCGTTATTCGATCCAAATAATGTTCAAGTAGATGAAAATAGATTAATCCATCTGAATTTAAAAGAATATTCATCAACAGTACGCTCTTTTTCATCGGCAGCACTAACTACACAAAAAAAATATCTTTATGGTAAGTTTAGTGTTGAACTTAAACCTTCCAATATATCAGGTCTTATAACTGGTGTTTTTCTCCATAGAAATAGTCCCCATCAAGAAATTGATATTGAGTTTTTGGGTAAAGATACAACAAAAATATTAGTAAATGTGTTTTATAACCCAGGAATTGATGGTACAAAACTTGAGTATGGATACAGAGGAACTCCTATTCTTATTAATCTTGGTTTTGACGCATCAAAAGATTTTCATGAATATAGTTTTGAATGGAATACTGATTCTATCCGATGGAGTGTGGATGGGAATGTTATTTATGAAAGAGTTTTATGGAATCCTACTCCAATTCCTAACTTACCAATGGAGTTTAATGTGAATCTTTGGCACTCAAAATCTGTAGAACTTGCAGGAAAATTAAGAAAAACAAATCTTCCTGCTCAATCAATAATTAAGTCAATAAATATTTGGAATAACATAGATAATTAATACTTTTTAATTATCATATATGCTGAAGAAGTTTATATAGTTAACCGTACTTGTAAATATCATAGTCTCCATAATATCTCTAAGCCCTCAAACCTATTCGAATAATCACACACAAATTAATATAACAATACCAATAGGAGATTGTGTAAATGAAAAGTAACCATAAGTGATATCCTGCTGAATTTTAAATTTTTCAATAGTAGAAATCTTATATTTAATTCTTTTTTTAAATAGGAAAAAGAGTTTGTATATTAACTAAATCCCAGACCTATCAGTGTATACATAGGTCTGGGATTTTTATATAATTACTTTATAATATACTAAATTGGTGTGAACCTTACCATAAATAGTCAATAATGTGACTATTGACTCTATTGAAACTTCTGAGTTTTATTCTCTTTTTCCAATAATGATACTTTTACCTTATCTCTACCCTTCCCTGACTTCTTTATTGGAATAATCAATTATAATTTTTTTGCAATTTTTACATATCCAAGCTTTTAAAAGAAAATCTTTAACAGTGTTGTTTTCTAATAAAACCTCTCCTTGTTTTGGAAGTAA
>Ga0102926_1000484_pt1 | contig 22841 bp, 20 predicted proteins | sample SalPonR1_A_D2_MG_FD_78173 | JGI IMG/M metagenome (GOLD analysis project Ga0102926, IMG submission 78173) | Salt pond soil microbial communities from South San Francisco under conditions of wetland restoration - Salt Pond MetaG R1_A_D2_MG | ecosystem: Environmental > Aquatic > Marine > Intertidal...
ACGAAGTTGCTGTACGACACCGGGAAGCTATTACCGATGGGGTGGCCCTCGTTGGTCATCTTGATCGTGCCGACCCTCTTGATCTTCTTCATCCTTGGTCGGCCGATCGGCTTGGACTACCCGGCGCTGAAGGGTTTCAACTTTCAGGGGGGGATACAGATTCGCGGTTCGTTGATCGCGCTTTGGCTCGCGCTGGCCGTCTACACCGGGGCTTTCATCGCGGAAAACGTCCGGGCCGGTATATTGGCCGTCAGCAAGGGGCAGACCGAAGCGGCGGCCTCATTGGGGTTGCGTCCGGGGCGGATAATGAACCTCGTGATTCTGCCACAGGCCCTGCGGGTGATCATCCCGCCGGTAATCTCGCAGTATCTCAACCTCACCAAGAACTCGTCACTCGCAATTGCCGTCGGCTACATGGATATCACCGGGACCCTTGGCGGCATCACCCTGAACCAGACTGGCAGGGCGATCGAGACGGTCTTGTTGCTGATGCTGTTCTATCTGGCGATCAGCCTGACCATTTCGGGGGTGATGAACCTCTACAATAATAGCGTCAAGCTGAAGGAGCGCTGAGATGTCGGATATACACCAGCATTCCGTCGCATATGTCCGGGATTCGATGCTGCCCGAAGCGCCGCCGCCGGCAACAGAAACCGGTATTATCAAGTGGATGCGTGAAAACCTGTTTTCGGGCGTTTCCAACAGCATTCTGACGCTGGCGGCGCTTGCCGCAGTCTACTATCTGCTGGCGGGATTTCTGCCGTGGTTGTTGAACGGCATATGGGACGCGCCATCGCTGCGCGCCTGCCGTGATATCCTGCAAGGGGATGTTGGTGGGTGTTTCGCGGTTCTGACCGAGCGCTGGAACCAGCTTTTGTTCGGGTTCAAGTACCCGTCAGAGGAATACTGGCGCCCAACCATCGCCTTTGTGCTGCTGTTTGCGGCGGCGGCGCCTGTGATGTTCCCAAACCATGTGCCGCGGGGCCTGTTCATCTTTACAGGCCTATATCCCTTTTTGGCCTATTGGCTGATCTGGGGGGGGCCCATTCTGTCTCCGGTGTTTGGTCTGGTTGGGTTTGTCGTAGGTTACCTTGTGTGGAACCGCTTGGTGGCACAGTCCTTCGCCGCCGGATTCTTTGGGGCCATCGCGGCGGCTATGGTGACGTGGTGGATCGGTGGCATGATCGTCGAGGCGATGGCAAGCGAGAGCACGCTTCTGGCTGCCGTACCCAGCCGGGACATGGGGGGCTTCATGCTCAACATGATCCTTGGGACGGTTTGCGTATCGCTGTCGATTCCCTTCGGGATCGCGCTGGCGCTTGGGCGGCAATCGGACATGCCGATCATCAAGTGGATTTGCGTGCTTTTCATCGAGTTCATTCGCGGTGTGCCGTTGATCACGCTGCTTTTCGTGGCAAACGTGGTTCTGGCCTATTTCCTGCCGCCGGGCACGGCCTTTGACTTGATCCTGCGGGTGATCATCATGATCACGATGTTCGCCTCGGCCTATATCGCCGAGGTGATCCGGGGCGGCCTTGCCGCTTTGCCGAAAGGTCAATACGAGGCCGCCGATAGCCTTGGTTTGGATTACCCGCAGGCGATGCGCCTGATCATCCTGCCGCAAGCGCTCAAGATCTCGATCCCGGGGATCGTGAACGTGGCGGTCGGCTTATTCAAGGATACCACGCTTGTGTCGGTCATTTCGATGTTCGATCTTGTGGGCATGATCCGCGGACCGATCCTTGCCTCGACCGAGTGGAATGGCGTGTACTGGGAGCTTCTGGGCTTTGCCGCGCTTCTGTTCTTCGTCGTGTGCTACGGCATTTCGCAATATTCTCAGTGGCTGGAACGTCAGCTGCAAACTGAACACCGTTAAGGAGGGCAGGGCACCATGTCTGAAGCCGCTCAATTGCAAGTCAGCGACGAAGTCGCGATCTCAATCGAAAACATGAACAAGTGGTACGGCGCTTTCCATGTGCTGCGCGACATCGACCTCACGGTCAATCGTGGTGAGCGGATCGTGATTGCGGGGCCGTCAGGCTCGGGTAAATCGACGTTGATCCGCTGCATCAATGCGCTTGAAGAGCATCAGAAAGGCAAGATCACCGTGGATGGCACGGTATTGTCGTCGGATGTTAAGAACATCGACAAGATCCGGTCCGAGGTCGGGATGGTTTTCCAGCACTTCAACCTGTTCCCGCATCTGACGATTCTGGAAAACTGCACCTTGGCGCCGATCTGGGTGCGCAAGACCCCCAAGCGTGAGGCCGAGGAAATTGCCATGCATTTCCTTGAAAAAGTTAAGATCCCCGAGCAGGCCGATAAATTCCCCGGTCAGCTATCGGGCGGTCAGCAGCAACGGGTCGCGATTGCGCGGTCGCTGTGCATGAAACCGCGGATCATGCTGTTCGATGAGCCGACCTCGGCGCTTGATCCAGAGATGATCTCGGAGGTGCTCGACACCATGATCCAACTGGCCGAGGAAGGTATGACCATGCTGTGTGTCACGCACGAGATGGGATTTGCCCGGAAGGTGGCCAACCGGGTGATTTTCATGGACCAAGGGCAGATCGTTGAACAGAACGAGCCGGAAGAGTTCTTCAATAACCCCAAATCCGAGCGCACGAAGCTGTTCCTGAGTCAGATTTTGGGCCACTGATTTCGGATAGAACGAAGCTGAAAACGCGGCCCTTGCAGGCCGCGTTTTTGCGTGGAGCGTCGTGTCGAATGGGGGCGGTCTCGTTGCCTTGGACTTAGTCCAAACCCGCGATAATGGCGCGCAGGGTGGTGATGCCATCGCCCTTTTCAGAGGAGGTCAGAAGGATTTCGGGGAAAGCAGCGGGGTGCGACGACAGTTTCCCGCGCACCTGTTTCAACACGGCCTCGCGATCCTTGGCCTTCACTTTGTCGGCCTTGGTCAGCACGCATTGGAAGGTCACAGCAGCGCTATCTAGCAGACTCATGATTTCTTCGTCGACGGCTTTGATGCCGTGGCGGGCATCAATCAGGACAAAGGCGCGGCGCAGGGTTTGACGGCCCGAGAGGTATTGTTTGAGCAGGCGTTGCCATTGCTCGACCTTGGCCAGCGGCGCATTGGCATAGCCATAGCCGGGCAAGTCCACGAGGTAACGCTCTTCGCCAAGTGTAAAGTAGTTGATTTCCTGCGTGCGACCGGGGGTGTTTGAGGCCCGAGCAAGCGCCTTGCGCCCAGTCAGCGCGTTGATCAGGCTGGATTTACCAACATTCGAGCGCCCGGCAAAACAGACCTCAAGCCGGTCGGCCGGCGGCAGGCCGGACATGGCGACCACGCCCTTTAAAAAATCAATGGGGCCAGCAAACAGCTTGCGGCCCATTTCGGCGGCCATTTCGTCGGGGTCGGGCGCGATGGGGAACGGTAGGGTCATTCCAGTACCTCAATCGGATCGCCAAGGGCGATATCCCCTGAGCGGGTCACCTCGGCATAGATGCCAAAATTCTGATGCCCGAAATGGGTTTTGAGGGCGGTGAGGGTCTCTGCGTCACGCTCCCCGGTGTCGGGGTTTGCCGTGGTGGCAAGGCAGCGGACGATCGGTTCGCGAATGGTGAGTTCGGCTTCGCCCAGCGTGACGGTTTTGCCGATCCAGTCGAATTCGACCCAAGGCTCAAGCCCGGCCATATGGATGTTGCCACGCCAGCGCAGTGGCGAAATCTCCTGTTGCATGGATTGGGTCATCATGTCGTTCGACGCAAGGTTCAACAGGCTGATCGAGGGGTAGTCGGTATCAGTCATGCCGCGCCCTTCAACCCGCACGATGCGGGTCGATTGCGCTCTATTGTGGGGCATCAGGGGGCGGACCCAGTTTAGGAAGCTGTCAGTCTCCCGTTCAGGGTCGAAGGACAGGTCTGGACGCTCGGGGTGGGTCAGGGTGACCCGGCCTGTCACCTCGTCGCAGCGTGCGTTGATCGCCATGAGCGCGGCCACCTTGGCCCCGCGCGAGAAGTTGGCGCAGGGCGACCATGCGGTTTCGTCGGCCTGTGCAATTTCATGCGCTACGGCCCATCGGCGATCCCAAGGCATGGTCTGACCCTTGGTCAGGGTGACCGTCTCAAGGGCTTCCCGGCCATGCCCCTTGATGGGGTGACGCCAAAGGGCCGCGATGTGCGCGGTCATTTTTCTTCCGTCTGCGGATTGCGTTTGCAGCCGGATTTGATGTTGCCCAGCAAATCGGGCCTATAGCCTTGGCTGCGCATGATCAGGTACTGCTGCGAGAAGGTGATCGTGTTGTTCGCGATCCAGTAGATGACCAGCCCGCTGGCAAAGCTACCCAGCATGAACATGAAAACCCAAGGCATCCACGCAAAGATCATTTGCTGTGTCGGGTCCGTTGGCGCCGGATTGAGCTTTTGTTGTAGCCACATCGAGATACCCAGCAGGAGCGGCAGGATGCCGATAAAGATCAGCGCCATAATCGAGCCGGGCTCGGGTGCGTCCCAAGGGAAGATGCCCCAGAGGTTATAGAGCGACGAGGGATCGGGCGCCGAGAGGTCCTTGATCCAACCGATCCAAGGCGCGTGGCGCAGTTCCAGCGTGACGAAGATCACCTTGTAAAGCGAGAAGAAGATCGGGATTTGCAGGAGGATCGGCAGGCAGCCCGAGGCGGGGTTGACCTTTTCCTTCTTGTAGAGCGCCATCATTTCTTGTTGGAGTTTCTGGCGGTCGTCGCCGGCGGTCTCCTTGATCTTCTCCATCTGCGGCTGGAGTTCCTTCATCTTCGCCATCGAGACATAGGATTTATAAGCCAGAGGCAGAAGAAGAGCCTTGATCAGAAGGGTCAGGGCGATGATGGCCCAGCCCATGGACCCGGCGAGGCCCATGCCTGTAAGAGTGACGTTCAGCCAATGGAGCACGGCGAAGATCGGTTTGGTCAGAAAGAAAAACCAGCCCCAATCGATTGAATCGAGGAACCGCTCGACGCCTTCCTCATTCTGATAAGACCGAATGGCTTCCCATTCCTTGGCACCTGCGAAGAGACGCGTTTGTGCCGTTGCTTTCTCACCAGGCTGGACAGTTAGCGTCGGTTGTACCGCTTCGGTCTGGTAAATATTGCGAGCGGGGTCGTATTTGTTGACGGATTTGAAGGGTGTGCCCGGATTAGGAATGAGCGTCGTCATCCAATAGTGGTCTGTAAAGCCAGTCCACCCGTTTTCGTTGACTTGAAGGACCTCCGCTGGGGCACCTTCACGCGGGTTGAATTCATAGTCTGCCACGTCGTCATAATCGACTTCGGCCAGCTCACTGTCTGACATTGAAATCAAGCCTTCATGCAGGATGAAGAAGTTCTTCATATCTGCAGGCTCGCCGTGGCGGGCAATAATCCCATAAGGCGCGAGCGTAGGCGTCTGACTGCCTGTGTTTTCAACCGATTGTATGACGGTGAACATGAAGTCTTCGTCGACCGAGATCACGCGCTCGAAGATCAAGCCCGCCCCATTATCCCAACGCAACGTGACAGGCGACTCCGGTGTCAATTCGCTGTCTTCTTCGGCTGACCAAATTGTATCTGCGTTTGGAACTTGATCAGGGGCCAGACCGGCACCAGGAGCCCAGCCGAACAAGGCATAATATGGCTCTTCGCCACTTACGGGCTGAAGCAATTGAACGATGTCCGAACCGGGTTCAAGCGTTTCGCGGTAATTCTTCAACGACAACTCATCAATACGTCCGCCCTGAAGGGAGATGGCGCCTTCAACGCTTGGCGTGTCGATCGCGAGTCGCGGCGCATCCTGAGACAGAGTCGTCGCGCCACCCGATTGAGCCGCGACAGTTGTATCACCTTCGGCTTTAGGCGTACTTGCCGTGGTCGGCTCGGATGTCGTTGACTCAGCCGCTGTCTCGGGGCTGAGGGTCTCCGTCTGCTCAGGCGGAGGGAACACCACGAACCACACCAGGATGACGATGAAACTGAGCGCGGTTGCGAGAATTAGGTTCTTGTTCTGATCGTCCATCGTCGGTGGCCACCTGTCTGTTGACGTTCACGGGGGTTCAACAGAGTGCGGGGGCAAAGGTCAAGTGGATTCAGGGAAATCGGCTGTGTGTGTCGCACTGGATCACGAGATTCACCCTGTTCGCCGTCCAATGCGCGGGGGCTTTTGTACCTTTTGCGCATGAGCCTCGAGCCATTCCATGGTGCGTTCGAACGGCATCGGCCGCGCAATTCCATAGCCCTGTACATGACCACATCCGAGTTGGGCCAGCATGGCGTGCTCCCCGGCTGTTTCGACGCCTTCTGCGATGGTGTCCAGCCCCAATCGTTCGGCCATAACCAGTATTGCTGCGATCATGTCTTTTTGATCTGGGTCTTGATCAACCTTCACCACAAAGGATCGGTCGATTTTCAGACGTTGAATAGCGAAGCGGCGGATCGAGGAGATCGAGGTGTGCCCGGTGCCGAAGTCATCCAGATCAATATGGCATCCAAGGTTGGCCAGGCCACGAATGTTACTTGAGATCGTGTCATCTGGGGATGTGGAAACTACGGTTTCCAGTATTTCAACCGCAAGACGGTGCGCGGCTATGTCGAAACGATCCAAGGTCCACGCCACGCTCTCGACAAGCTTGGGGTTGCGTAGTTCGTCAGAGCCGAAATTGACGCCAACCCTTGGAATCTCAAGGCCGAGGCTGTCCCATTTTGACATGGCGATGAGCGCATCGTTCAAGATGACTTCGCCAAGGCGTTCAATATGCCCAGAGCGTTCGAGGTCCGGCAAGAATTCTGCGGGCGGGATCATACCTCTGGACGGATGTTGCCATCTTGCGAGCGCCTCGAACCCGGTCACCATTCCGGTTTCCGTTGACACTTGGGGTTGAAACCAGGCTTTGATTTGGCCCTGCTCAAAGGCAGTCTCTATCTCGTGACTCAAATGGGCGGGCGCGTTATCGGTAATGGTCAAGTCACGCGAAAACGCGCGTAACCCTGACGGTGCATGGCGTTGGGCGTCTCGAAGCGCGAGTGTTGTTGCATCGGCCAGATCGGCCCCGGCCGGATTGGAGAGCGTATCGCTGGTGCAGAAACCAATGGATGCAGAGATATAGATATTGGCCGCATCCACCGCCAATGGTTCCTCGACCGCGCTTTGTAGGCGCCCTGCAAGCTTTAGGGCTGTTGGGTGGTCGAGTTGGCGTGTCGGCGCGATGATGACGGCCAAGAGGTTCTCGTTCAAGACGCGCACGCGATCCTGATTTCTGACGGCTCTCTTGAGGCGGGCTTGGGTCTGGTCCATGATGTGCGTCATGGCCGATGACCCAAAGCGGTCAAGGATCGTACTGTGATCATCGATTTCTACCATGTAGCATACAGTCTTGAGGGCTTTGCGCCGCGCTATCGACAACACTCTGTCCAGTTCGTCTTCAATTCTGTCGTTATGCGCCGAAGTTGCCGTGCTGTCTCTTTGTTCCGCAAAGGCCATGAGTACGGGAATGCCCAGTGCGGTGACCAAGAGCAATAGTTCCCCACCAAGCCAAAAACTACCTAGAACAAGCGCAGGCAAAAACGCGAGAACTTGTGGCCTTTGGCCCAAAACGGATGCCAGGCTCAGGGCTTTGCCAAGCGAAGACTTCAGCGATAGTAACATGCGGGCTTTCCCAAGAGTTGCCGCATGACGGTATCTTTGGTGGCCTCAACAGCGGCTTAACGCAGCTTAGGCAACCCCTCGGGATTTTCGTTCAATTTTAGGGACCCACGTTCGAGACCTGCGAAATCAAAGAGATTTGGGTCCAAAAGGTGTGAGGGCCGCGCATTCATCAGCGCCCGAAACATGACCTGTCTGCGCCCTGGGGAATTGGCTTCCCAAGCGTCCAAGATGCTTTTGACCTGTTGGCGCTGCAATCCATCTTGCGATCCGCATAGATCACAGGGGATTATAGGGTACTGCATGGCCTTTGCGAAACGCTCACAGTCTGACTCGGCTACAAATGCCAAGGGACGGTAAACGAAAAGATCACCCTCTTCGTTTACAAGTTTCGGGGGCATCGTGGCCAAGCGCCCCCCGTGAAACAAGTTCATGAAAAAGGTCTCGAGAATGTCATCACGGTGATGACCCAAGACGACCGCTGTGCATCCTTCTTCTCGTGCGATGCGATAAAGGTTGCCACGCCTGAGGCGCGAACAAAGCGCACAATAGGTACGTCCTTGCGGCACCTTGTCCATGACGACAGAGTAGGTGTCTTGGTATTCCACTCTGTGTGGAACATCCATTTTTTCGAGGAAATCAGGCAAAACCGTCGCGGGAAATCCCGGCTGCCCCTGATCCAGGTTACAGGCCAGGATGTCGACGGGTAGCAGGCCGCGCCATTGCAACTCGTGCAAAACGGCCAGCAAGGTGTAGCTGTCTTTGCCGCCAGAAAGACACACAAGCCAACGTGCGCCTTTCTCAATCATCCCAAACTGTTCAATCGCTTCACGCGTCTGGCGAACGATTCGTTTGCGCAGCTTTTTGAACTCGGTACTGCTTGGTGCACCGGAGAAAAGTGGGTGGATATCGTCAGCCTCGTCCAACATGGGCTGCCTATAGTTATTTTGCGGCTAGCGAACAAGCCGCTTGTGCGGCTAGTGGCCTTCGAAACGTCCGGCCTTAGATCGTCTGGTCGTATTCACCGACCTGCGGTTCTGTCCGAATAACGGCATCGATCGCTTCGAAGATTGCGCGCATTTCCGCTTCGCTTTCGCTGCTTTCACAGACCACGACCAAATTAGGTGTGTTCGACGACGCGCGAACCAAGCCCCATGAACCATTGTCCAAGATGACACGGGCACCATTGACCGTAACCAAATTGTCGATGGTCCGCCCGGCGACCGTCTCACCGGCTTTATGCTTGGCGACCAACTTTTCCACCAAGCGATCCAGAACGTCATATTTCTCGGTATCGGCGCAATAGGGCGACATTGTCGGCGTTGACCAAGTCTGTGGCAAGGCGCGGCGAAGATCGGACATCGACTTGCCGGGGTTGCGATCCATAAGTTTGCAGATCTCGACGGCCACACGCATACCGCAATCATAGCCGCGCCCTACGGGTTCGGCGAGAAAGTAGTGGCCTGATTTCTCAAATCCCGCGAGCGCGCCGATTTCCTTGACCCGGCGTTTCATGTGAGAGTGACCGGTTTTCCAATAATCGGCTTTCGCCCCATGCAGTTTCAATTCGGGGTCTGAGGCGAATAACCCGGTTGATTTTACATCCGCCACGAAGGTCGAATCTGGATAAAGTTTGGACAAATCCCGGGCCATGATGACGCCCACCTTGTCGGCAAAAATCTCTTCGCCCTCATCATCGACAACGCCGCACCTGTCGCCATCACCGTCAAAGCCAAGCGCAAAGTCCGCACCGCTTTCTTTAACGCTGTCGGCCATATCATGGAGCATCTCCATGGCTTCGGGGTTCGGGTTGTAATGTGGGAAGGTGTAGTCCAACTCGTTATGGGAGGGGATGACTTCGACACCTATCCGATCGAAAAGATCGGGCGCAAACGCCGATGCGGTGCCGTTTCCGGTGGCACAGACAACGCGTAACTTTCGCGACATTCTGAAGTCGCCCACCAGATCGTCCAGATAAGCCTCGCGGACGCCGTCGATGAATTCATAGCCACCGCCTTCGCGCGGTTCTCCGTGACCATTCAAAACGATGTCACGCAGTTCGGCCATTTCATCAGGGCCATGTGTCAATGGGCGTTCAAATCCCATCTTCACACCCGTCCATCCATTCGGGTTGTGACTGGCCGTGACCATTGCGACAGCTGGAGTATCGAGGTGGAATTGAGCGAAATACGCCATCGGGCTGAGGGCCGGGCCAATGTCCTTAACCTGAATTCCCGCTTGTATGAGTCCCAGCATGAGCGCGTGTTTGATGGCTAACGAATAGTCCCGATAGTCATTCCCAACCGCAATTTCGGGTTTGATCCCACGCCGTTGAATCTGTGTTCCAAGTCCCAGCCCCAAGGCGGTCATCCCGGGAAGGTTGATCTCCTCGGGATATTTCCAGCGGGCATCATACTCCCGGAAGCCTGTGGGTCTGATCATAGCGTCGCGCAGGAATGACCAGCTATTTTGAACAACGTTTGAGGATGGCTTTTTCACGTTCGTAGTCACTTGTATCGCTCACTCAAAGGCTTATCGGATCAGATTTTGCCAACCTGTCGAATTTCATCAGGCTTTCGATCAGTGCCGGCATCTGAGAAAGAGGAATCATGTTGGGTCCGTCCGAGGGCGCGTTATCCGGGTCCTCATGGGTCTCGATGAAAACCGCGGCAACGCCAAGCGCCACGGCGGCACGTGCCATCACCGGGGCAAATTCACGTTGGCCGCCCGTACTTCCCCCCTTGCCGCCCGGTTGCTGCACAGAATGCGTGGCGTCCATGATGACCGGGTAACCACTTGCCGCCATTTGCGGCAAAGCCCTCATGTCCGTCACCAAGGTATTGTAGCCAAATGACGTTCCGCGCTCGGTCAGCAAGATCTTGTCGTTGCCCGTGCTTTCGATCTTCTTGATGACGTTCACCATGTCCCAAGGCGCCAGGAACTGGCCCTTTTTGACATTGATCACGGCACCTGTTTCCCCTGCGGCTACCAAAAGGTCCGTCTGGCGACACAAGAAAGCGGGGATTTGGAGGATGTCCGCGACTTCGGCCACCGGAGCGCATTGTTCCGGCAAGTGGATATCGGTCACCACAGGCACGTTCAGTCCGGTTTTCACCGCCTCCAGAATCTTGAGGCCGTCGCCCATGCCCGAGCCGCGCCGTGCCGACACGGAGGTTCGATTGGCCTTGTCGAAGCTGCCTTTGAAAATCAGTTGAGCCCCGTGTGCGTCGCAGGCTTCTTTGAGCTTGCCCGCGATCATCTGGGCATGATCGATGCTTTGCAGCGCGCAGGGGCCGGCAAGAAACGTCAGTGGAAGGTCATTGCCGACGCTCAGACCAGAGATGGCGATATGTTTCATGGATTATGACGATACCTGTTCTCTAAGGATGGATGCGGTAAGCGAGATCATCAGGTAAATGCCCGAGAAAATCAGGAAGGCCAACACGGTATTCTCGAAAGACCGCGGATAGGAGGGGTCTTGAGAGGCCACTGGCTTCACGCTGACAGTGAGGTAGCGAACCTGTTTGTTTGCCTCGATCTCCGATTGACGCTTGGCTTCCAGTGCTGACTGTAAAACCATATCAGCAGTCGCAAGATCGGCTTGAGCCATCTGGATTTCCGCAGCCTGTGCTGCAAGAGAGGAACTGCCTTCTGTGGCGCTGTTCAAGCGTGCTTCTTGCTTTTCCAGTTCTGCCTGTAGCACTTCAATCTCGCTTTCGAGTGCGGCCACTTTCGCCCGATTGGGCCTTTGGTTGTTCATTTGCGTATTAAGCGCCAGCTGCTTTTCCTGAAGCTGCATTTCGACCGAGTTGATCAAAGCCCTTATCGACGCGATCTCGCCTTCAGGATCAAGAAGTGACCCCTCTTGGATTTCCACAAGTCTCTCTTGTGCCGCACGGCGGTCTCCCTTGGCGTCTTCCAGGCTGGCTTCGGCTGTTTTCACAGCGTCTCGCCGTTTCTCTTGGCTCAGTTGATCGACACGCTCCTCGGCATATTCCAGCAGCTTCTCTGAAAAGCGAGCACTTGTTTCGGGATCGGCGGTCGACAACTCCATCCGAATGACACCCTCGGTCGGGTCATAGCCAAGATTCACATATTTTTTGTAGAGCTTATAGGCGCTTTCGTTGCTTGCATCGGGGGCAAGTCGTTGAATGGGGTCAATCCATTCCTGACTAAAGTGATCCCGGAAACCCACGTCTTGATCCAGACGAAGCATGGCGTCTTTTGATTCCAGATAGGATTGGGTCGCAATCGAATCCTGTCCCGTTGCAAAGGCAGTGCCACTGAATAAGCCGGCGGGACTTCCGGTGCCGCCCCCATCCGCTGTCAGGACAAGGAACTCTGACTTGGTGGAATACATCGGGGTCGCGACGGCATAGAAGTAGTAGCCGGCGATCAGGGTTGGAAGGAAAACAAAGGCTGCGAGACGCGTCAGCAAAAGCAATAGTTTGCGACGTCGGCGTTTTGCTATGTCACGCTGTATCCCTTTGATCTCATGCGCTCGGCGGTCAGCCGGGCTAAGCTGTTCGGTGGACGGCAGGTTTTGCTGACCCATGGGAACCGTTTGCGGCAGTTGGACTTTCGGCTGTCCGCCATCGGGCTCCGAAGACTTTGGTGCGCGCCCATCCCCATCACCGCCAGATCCACCACCCGGTGCGACGAGTTCCAGAATATTAGCACGTTGAAACGGATCGACACCCTTGGCGCGCAAAAGCCGCACGGCATCAAAGTCCGATGTTGGTGCAAGGCCATATTTCTGCGCCATACGGCGGGCCATGCGGAGTTGCCGCCCCGTCAGGCCTTCTTTGCGAATATCGTCGATGCTTTGGGATGCGGCCATTTCCCGGGCCGAGCTGATCTGTCCCTCGTGCGCTTGTGTCGGATGCACATGTGCCGAACCGCCGTCTTTCTGCGGGGGCGCTCGCGGCGTCTCCTGCTCGGACGTCTGCGATTGAGATCCGCCCGTGTCACCCGTGGTTGGGGCGTTTCGGCGGATGCGGAATTTTCTAGCCTTGGGTTTCGTAGTCATAGAGTTGCTTTGCCTCTTCCAAGGTATCAAACATGTATAATTGTCCGTTCATCAGGACCGCAGCCGAACGCGCGAATTTTTCCAGCGTTTCCGGTTGGTGCGAAACAATCACGACCGTGGTCGTACGCAGCCGCTCTTTGAGGATCTCCCCGGCTTTGCGATTGAATTCAACGTCTGTTGAACTGGGCATGCCTTCATCAATCAAATAGATGTCGAAATCCAGCGCCAGCATCAGCGAAAAAGTAAATCGCGCTCGCATCCCGGATGAATAGGTGCCCAGTGGCTGGTCGAAATACTCCCCCAAATTGCACATCCACCGGCAAAATGCCTCAATGTAATCTGGATCGAGGCCATAAAGCCGGGCGATGTACCGTGAGTTTTCCATCGCGGAGATTTTCGAAATCACGCCGCCCATGAAGCCGAGCGGAAAACTGATCCGACAGCCACGCCTTATTTCGCCTTCATCGGGTTTTTCAAGGCCGGCCATCATGTTGATGAGGGTTGTTTTGCCGGTACCGTTGGGGGCCAGGACGCCGAGTGAGTGACCTATTTCGACACGAAAGCTCACGCGGTCAAGAATTACCTTGCGCTGCGTGCCAGTCCAAAAAGACTTACTCACATTGTCGAATTCGAGCATCCAGTTGCTCCGATGCTGCTCTTGCCTGACCTCTTTATCGAGGCTTTGTTAACGGACGATTAGCCTTATTTCGCGCATTATGCAGGATTGATGGGCAATATTCCAACAAAACTGGGCATTTTTATGCCATTGCAGGAAAAATTAGTGTTGTGAGGGTTTTCCCGCATAGGTCCCGTTTTGAAGGGGGGCAGATGCAGCTGACGCAACTGTCTCTATGCGATCATACGCATTAGTGTGTGTGGTGGATATCGCCCACGGCAAGCACAGGGGACGCATCTATTTCCTCTGCATCGAGCATGCTTGCGACTCGTTCCAGAACCGCGACGATCATCGCCTGTTCCCATTCCTCAAGACTTTCGAACTGTTTCACGTACCTCTGTTGCAAAGCATCAGGGGCAACTTGTACCTTGGACAGACCCTCATCGGTGATCTCAAGGTCCATCTGGCGGCGGTCAGTGGTTGAGCGATGCCGCGTCAAAAGGCCTTTGCCTTCCAGCTTCTTGATGAGGGCTGAGACTGTAGCCATGGTCACGCCCATGCGCTGCGAGAGATCGGTCGGCGTCGCGCGCCCTTTCTCCGCGACAATTTGCAACACGCGAAGTTGAACCGCCGTAAGGCCCGCCTCGCGCGCCAAGTCGCGCGCGTACATCTCTGTTGCACGAAGAATGCGGCGAAGGGCGATGAGGCTGATATCTGTGCGGTCCAAGTCAAGCTCCGGGTAAGGCCTTGATAACTTACCCGTTTTTTCAATCTGCGCAATCCGCGATGGAGAAGCGTTGTTTTTACTAACTAAATGTTTCATGCTCGATATATAACCCTAAGCATATAAACATACAAATAAAGGGTTTAATTCCGCAATGCTCGGTTAATTGCTTAGCCTCTTGAAATATTTTGCGCAGCACGTATTATTAGGCATGCAAACAAAAAGGGACTGAAAGCCGTGCATAGCATTCAAGGATCAAAAGCCGAGACAAAGTTGACCTTTCGCAAACCCGCACGTGAGGATGGTGCAGCGATTTGGGATTTGATCTCGTCTTGCCATCCGCTGGATGAGAACTCGATGTATTGTAATCTCATCCAGTGTGACCACTTTGGCGATACTTGCATCCTCGCCGAAATGGATGGTGAGCCTGTGGGCTGGATCTCGGCCTACATCATGCCGAGCGATCCGGAGACACTCTTTGTATGGCAAGTTGCCGTGTCCTCCAAAGCACGCGGCAAAGGTCTTGGCACGCGGATGCTGGCCGAGCTATTCGATCGTGATGAATGCGAGGGCGTCAATCGCCTGCAAACCACGATCACGATCAACAACGATGCCTCGTGGGCGCTGTTTGGGCGGTTCTCAAAAGCTCAGAACGGCAAATTGCGCAGCGAGCCGCATTATACCCGTGAAGACCATTTCGACGGACGTCATGCGACGGAACACATGGTCACAATCGAATTCGCCGAGGAGCTGAAGCGCGCGGCCTAACGTCTTGCGCGCCAGCCTTCAACTCTCCTAACCAAAGGATTTATCATGTCGACTGACACGTCAGCCGAAGTTTCCATTTTCAATCGCCGTGAATCAGAGGCGCGCAGCTATTGCCGCAGCTTCGAAACGGTCTTCACCACTGCCAAGGGCGCGGAAATGACCGATGCTCAAGGGCGGACGTATATTGACTTCCTCGCCGGGTGTTCCTCGCTCAACTATGGGCACAACGACGTGGATATGAAGCAAGCGCTTGTCGAGCATATCGCGGGTGATGGCATTGCTCACGGGCTGGACATGTACACCGCCGAGAAAGCCAAGTTCCTTGAGGCCTATGAGGACAACATCCTCAAGCCGCGGGGCATGGACTACAAGGTGATGATGACCGGCCCCACGGGGACCAACGCCGTGGAAGCGGCGATGAAACTGGCCCGTAAAGTGACCGGTCGTCGCAACGTAGTTTCGTTTACAAATGGCTTTCACGGGATGACCATGGGCGCACTGTCGCTGACCGGCAATGCCGGCAAGCGCGCCGGTGCGGGCTGTGGTTCGCTCTGTGGCGCCACCCACATGCCGTTTGATGGAGCTTTTGGCGATGATGTCGATACGCTGCACCAAATGGAAATGATGTTCGACAACCCGTCTTCGGGTGTCGATGCGCCTGCCGCGTTCATTTTTGAACCCGTTCAAGGTGAGGGTGGCCTGAATGCTGCGTCGAACGAATGGATGCAAGGCGTGGCCCGTTTGGCCAAGAAACTTGGCGCCCTGCTGATCGTGGATGATATCCAATCGGGCTGTGGCCGTACCGGGACGTACTTCGCCTTTGAAGAGGCCGGGATCAAGCCGGACATGATCACCCAAGCAAAATCGCTGTCAGGTTTCGGCCTGCCGTTTGCTGCGCTTTTGATCAAGCCTGAGCATGATATTTGGAAGCCTGCCGAGCACAACGGCACCTTCCGCGGCAACACCCATGCCTTCGTGACCGGGCGGGTCGCAATTGAGAAGTTTTGGAAAGACGATGCTTTCCAAGACGAGGTGCAGAAGAAGTCGGCCATCCTCGCCGAGGGGCTGCAAGCCGTTGCGGATGTCGTATCGGATGCCCGCCTCAAAGGCCGTGGTATGATGCAGGGCGTCGATGTCGGTTCGGGAGAATTGGCGGGTGATATCTGTGCCCGCGCCTTTGAAAAGGGGCTCATCATCGAGACGTCCGGCGCACACGATGAAGTGGTCAAGGTGCTGGCGCCGCTGACCATCCCGGAAGAGACGTTGCGCAAGGGTCTCAACATCCTGCTGGATGCTGCCCGCGACGCGACGGTGAACACGAAGATCGCAGCGGAGTAATCTAATGATCGTAAGAAATTTTGACGACGTGGTCAAAGCCGGTAATTCCGTTTCGAACGCAGACTGGACGTCGGTGAGGATGCTTCTGGCAGATGACGGAATGGGGTTCTCGTTCCACATCACCTTCCTCCACGAAGGGAGCGAGCATACGTTCGAGTACAAGAACCACTTTGAAAGCGTTTATTGCATTCAGGGCAAGGGTTCGATCACTGATCTGGCAACCGGGGAAACCCATCAGATCAAGCCGGGTACCATGTATGCGCTGAACGAGCATGATCGTCACGTTCTGCGGGCCGAGGAAGAACTCGTCATGGCCTGTGTTTTCAACCCGCCGGTGACCCGTAAAGAAGTCCATCGTGAAGATGGCTCCTATGCCGCGCCGGAAGAGGTTTCCTAACACCAGAGAGGCATTTCAGGGCGCAAGCCATGGAATGAGCTTAAATGACTTTTGAAAACCACACCGTCGAAAAGATCGGTGGCACGTCGATGTCGCGTCTGAACGATTTGATTGAACCCTTGTTCAAGCGCGACAACAAAGCCGAGATGTATAACCGAGTGTTCGTTGTCTCGGCCTTTGGTGGAATCACCAACTTGTTGCTTGAGCACAAGAAAACCGAAGAGGCTGGTGTCTACGCATGCTTTGCCAACGATGAAGACGACCACGGCTGGCTCGATGCGTTGTCCAAAGTCGCGAAAGGCATGCGCGAGGCCCATGCTGGCGTATTGTCGAACCCGGCGGATATCAGCGATGCGGATGATTTCGTGCGTGACCGTGTTGAAGGTGCCCGCAGCTGTTTGATCGACCTGCAACGCCTGTGTTCTTACGGGCATTTCCGGTTGAGCCAGCACATGATGCTGACGCGCGAGCTGTTGTCTGGATTGGGCGAGGCGCATTCGGCTTATGTGACCACCCTCGCGTTGCGCCGCGAAGGTATTGATGCCCGCTTCGTCGACCTTAGCGGTTGGCGTGATGAACGCGAAATGACCCTAGATGAACGCATCAGGGATGGTTTCGCCGACGTGGACGCCACAAAGGAACTGCCCATCGTCACAGGCTATGCCCAGTGCAAGGAAGGCCTGATGGCGGAATTCGATCGTGGGTATTCAGAAGTGACGTTCAGCCGCATAGCGGCCCTGACCGGTGCGCGCGAAGCGATCATTCACAAGGAATTCCACCTGTCTTCGGCAGACCCGAACCTTGTTGAAGGCGAGGTGTATAAGCTGGGTCATACGAATTATGACGTTGCGGACCAGCTTTCGAATATGGGTATGGAGGCCATTCACCCCAAGGCGGCCAAAACCCTGCGTCAGGCAGATGTGCCTTTGCGCGTCACCAACGCCTTTGAGCCGCATGATCCCGGCACGCTCATTGATGACCAACCTGCCGAAACCCCGGCCGCCGAGATCGTGACGGGCCTTGATGTTCATGCGCTTGAGCTTTTCGAACAGGATATGGTCGGGGTGAAAGGCTATGATGCGAAAATCCTCGAATTGCTTACGCGGCACGGTATTCGCATTGTGTCCAAGACATCGAACGCCAATACGATTACGCACTTCGTGGACGCGCCACTTCGAGATATCCGCAAGGTCGAGCGGGATTTGAACGCGGTTTACCCTAGCGCGGAACTCACTATTCAGCCGCTTGCCATCGCTTCGGTGATCGGGCGCGACTTGTCGGGGCTGAAGGTCTTGGCCAACGGCTTGAAAGCGTTGGCACAGTCGGATGTCGACGTTATCACGGCGCATCAGACTACGCGCGCTGTCGATGTGCAGTTCGTGGTGCCGCGAAAAGCGCTTTCGCAATCTATAGGTGCCTTGCATGCTGCGTTTTTTGAGCGTGGCAGCCAGCCAAAGGTTTTGACTGAACCCCGCAAGGCGGCTTAACGCGAACACCGCATTGCGTGCTATCATCAAGGCCCTGCCACCCTGAGTGGCGGGGCCTTGTTCTTTTGTGCGATGACTGCCCTTAACAACCCGCCTGCCAGAAGTCATAAAGGGTTCAACGTGTCGGGGCGCTCAGGTGATAGAATGACGAAAGGCCACAGTTGATGCTGCGCTATGCCGGGCGGAGGATTTTTTCTCTGGTCGTGTCGCTGTGGGTGGCCAGTGTCGTGATATTTCTTGCTTTGGAAGTCGTGCCCGGGGACCCGGCCGCCTATATGCTGGGTCTCAACGCGCAGGAGGATACGTTGAATGCCCTGCGCGAGGAACTGGGCCTGAACGGCGGGCCAGTCCAAAGGTACTTGTCTTGGACCGGCGGGATGCTTCAGGGAGATTTTGGCACCTCCTACACCTATAGCACGCCGGTTTCCGAGATGATCGCGGACAGGCTCTGGGTCAGCCTGCCACTGGCCCTTTATGCCTTGGCGCTGTCCACGCTTATCGCCTTTCCGGCGGGCATTTGGGCCGCGCGGCGGCGCGGATCGGTGGTGGACCTTGCGATAATGGGGGGGACACAACTCGGCGTGGCGATTCCGAATTTTTGGTTCGCGATGCTGATGGTGCTGGTCTTTGCCATCAACCTGCGTTGGTTCAACGCCGGAGGCTTCCCGGGATGGGAGGGGGGCATGGGCCCCGCCATCAAGGCATTGACGTTGCCCGCCATCGCCTTGGCTTTGCCGCAGGCCAGTATTCTGGCACGCGTCATGCGCTCGGCTTTGCTGGATACTCTGGGGGAAGATTATATTCGCACGGCCCGCGCCAAGGGCTTGTCGCGGGGGCAGGCGTTACGACGGCATGCCCTGAGAAACGCTCTTGTTCCTGTGCTGACGATCATCGGGTTGCAGTTTTCCTTTCTGCTGGCCGGCGCGATCATCATTGAGAATGTCTTTTATCTTCCGGGGCTTGGCCGGTTGGTTTTCCAAGCGATCAGCGCGCGGGATTTGATCGTGGTGGAGTCGGTGGTGATGCTGTTGGTTTTCTCGGTCATCACGGTCAACTTCGCCGTCGACATGGCCTATGCGTGGGTTGACCCACGGCTAAGGGGGCGCAGATGAGGGTGAACCTTTGGATCGGGGGGGTGATCTCGGCGATTGTCACAGGCGCGGCGGTCTTGTCGTTTCTCTGGGTGCCGCATGACATCGAGGCCCTCAATATCGCCAACAAGATCAAACCACCTTCGGGGGCGCACCTTCTGGGCACTGATCATTTCGGGCGCGATATCCTGTCGATGCTGATGGTTGGCGCGCGCACGTCGATTGCCGTGGCCATCGTCGCCGTCGTTATCGGCATGGGACTCGGTGTGCCGTTGGGGTTGGCCGCTGCCGCGCGAACGGGCAGTTGGCTGGATGAAGTCATAATGCGGGGAAATGACCTGATCTTTGCCTTTCCGAGCCTGCTGATCGCGATCATGATTACCGCTGTTTTTGGCCCCGGCGCGGTGAATGCCATTATCGCCATCGGCATATTCAATATCCCCGTCTTTGCCCGCTTGACGCGTGGCGCGGCTCTTTCGCTTTGGACACGGGATTATGTGCTTGCGGCGCGCGTAGCGGGCAAGGGGCGCCTACGTATCAGCGCCGAGCATATCCTGCCGAATGTCACCAACCTTCTTATCGTCCAAGGCACGATCCAGTTCAGCCTTGGTATCCTTGCCGAGGCGGGATTGAGCTATGTCGGTCTGGGGGCGCAACCGCCTGTTCCAAGCTGGGGGCGAATGCTGGCCGACAGCCAGACGATGATCTCCTTTGCACCGCATATGGCCCTTTTCCCGGGGTTGGCTATTTTGTTGACGGTGCTGGGGTTGAACCTGATGGGGGACGGGTTGCGCGATTGGCTGGACCCTCGCTTGGCGAGGGATGCGCGATGAGCCTGCTGGATATCGAAAACCTGAGCGTCAGCATAGGCCGCGCGACCGTATTGCACGATGTCTCGCTTGCGCTGGACGCCGGAGAAATCCTTGGCGTGATCGGCGAGTCAGGTAGCGGCAAGTCGATGACGGCCCTGTCGGTGATGCAGCTTTTGCCGCGCGGGGCGGCCTGTGACGGGCGCATCATGGTGAATGGCCACAGTATTCTTGACCTGCGAGAGTCTGCGCTTTGCACTCTTCGTGGCCAAGAGGTGGGCATGGTATTTCAGGAGCCAATGACGGCCCTCAATCCGCTTCATACCATTGGCGATCAGGTGGCCGAAACAATCCTGATTCACGAAGACACAAGCAAAAACAAGGCTATGCAGCGCGCCGAAGAGGCCCTGCGCCGGGTTGAATTGCCGCCCGAGCGCGTGCCGCTGTCACGCTATCCGCACGAATTGTCCGGTGGGCAGCGGCAGCGCGTGTGCATTGCCATGGCCATCGCCTTGCGACCCAAGTTGCTGATTGCGGATGAACCCACCACGGCCCTTGACGTAACGACGCAGGCAGAGGTGTTGAAGCTACTCAAGCGGTTGGTGGACGAGGACGGCATGGGCCTGTTGTTGATCAGCCATGACTTGGGTGTCGTGGCAGGTATGGCGCATCGGATCGTGATCATGCGCGAGGGCCGCGTGGTGGAGCGTGGACGCTTCGACAGCCTGAAGGAGCCTTATTCGCTTGCTCTGATGGAGGCTTCGGATCACAAGCCTGACCGGGTAGAGATCTCTGACCGCACCCCGCTTTTATCGGTTCGGGATGCCGTGCGGGACTATCCGGCGCCGCGCGAGGGGTGGTTCGGCAAGGCCGGTGTGCATCGGGCCGTAGGTGGTGTCAGTTTCGATATCCAACACGGCGAAAACCTTGGATTGGTGGGGGAATCCGGTTGTGGCAAGTCCACGCTGGCGCGCGCCATTCTGGGCCTGGAAGAGGTTCAGGGCGGCACGATTACCTTGAAAGGACAGCCCGTGTTCGACGGCCACCGCGCCAATCGCGCTGTGCGGCGGCGGATGCAGGTGGTGTTCCAAGATCCCTATGGCAGCTTTAATCCACGCTGGACGGTGGCGCGCTCGATCGCAGAGCCGTTGCACCTGCTTGACGCGCCGCCCAAGCCGCTTGCCCGGGGGGAGGCGGTCGTGGAAGTTCTTGAAAACGTTGAACTTAATGCCGAGGATCGGCACAGGTACATCCATGAGTTTTCTGGCGGCCAGAGACAGCGGATCGCGCTTGCACGCGCACTGATTATCAAACCCGACCTGATTATCCTCGATGAGGCGGTGAGCGCCTTGGACGTACAGGTGCGCGCCCGGATGCTGGACCTTCTGGCCAGCCTGAGCGACCGGCTGTCACTGACCTATCTGTTCATCAGTCACGACCTGAGCGTGGTGCGCAATGTGACCGACCGGGTACTGGTCATGAAAGATGGCCTTATCGTCGAAGAAGGTCCGACCGAGGACGTCTTTGCCAAACCGGCCCATGCTTACACCCAACAATTGATCAATGCGGTGCCAAGACTGCCGAAAACTGTTTAACACGCAGCTTTGTATTGCACCGGCGCGGGTGGTGCGGGATGCTGGACCAAGGTTGTATCGCGCCGAAAGGACAGCCCCCATGCCCCTGAAAATCTTGACCGCCCTTGTTTTTCTGGGCTTGAGTACATTGGCCGGGCCAAGCGCGGCGCAATCGGCCAGAGACAGCCGCGATGAGATCATTGATCTTCTGGGCCGCCTGCCGGAGATCGCACCAGTGCGCAACCAACTGATCGACCAAGGGTTCCGTGGTGAAAAACTGGCCCTTGCCGAAGACCACATGCGCCTGATGATGAATGACAAGCTTATAGCAGGATATATCGCCGATAGGTTAATAGCTCTTTACGATGGCGACCTGTCGGGCGGCGTAGCGACCGAGGGGCTAATCGCGCCTTTGTACGACAGCGGCATCACGCATTTGCCTTTGGCGGAAATGAAGTTCTTTCACCAGATGCAGCGCGCCCTTCTGGACGGCATGAGCAGGCGCCATTGTGGGCTGATCGTGAAGGGCGACATGCGGCCACAGCGCATGGAGGACATTCTTGGACGTGCTGAAACATATTTTACGATCAAGACCTTGCGCACCTATTACAGGATTCAGCGCAAGGCTGTCCGGTTGGGTGTGACGCGCGCGCCGAAGCAGCTTAGCCCGATAGCGCGGGCGCGTATTGAACGGCGTATTTCCGAGGCTTTGAATGCCCGTGTGCAATCCGTGGAAAACGGTCGCGCGGTGGCCCGGACTTTCGATAACCTGCAACGTGCGAGTGCTGCGTCGGCCTGTGATGCCGGTAAACTGTTTGCCGATGTCATCCTTGACCTTGAGGGGCGGGATCTGCGCGAGGCGCTTATTTACCTTAGTTCTTCGTGATGGTCCGGCTTGAAGTCGCAAACCGAACGGCCCGGTGGTTATGGTTGCAAGTCAATGGGTTGGCAGAGCCGCCGACCGGGCCTTTGGATGTGATGGGCATGATCCGAGAGCTTGGTTTCGTGCAGATCGACACGGTGCGCAATGTCACGCGGGCGCATCACCATATCCTTTGGTCGCGCAATCAGAATTACCGTGAAGGGATGCTTTGGCCCTTGCTGGAGCAGCGCGAATTGTTCGAACATTTCACGCATGATGCCTCGCTTATACCAGTGGATGTGCTGCCGCTTTGGCGGCGGCAGTTTAAGCGGTTGGGCGAGAAGACGGCACGGAGTGCGTGGTTTCAATCGGGATTGGGCCGGGACGAGATCAAAAAAATACGCAAGCGTATTGAGGCGGAAGGCCCCCTTTCCACCCATGCCTTTGACAGCAGTGCGCGCGGCGATGAGATGTGGGCACGGCCGCCTCACAAGAAGGCATTGGATCAAATGTGGTATGCCGGGGAGTTGGCGACCAG
>Ga0102926_1000486_pt1 | contig 22815 bp, 26 predicted proteins | sample SalPonR1_A_D2_MG_FD_78173 | JGI IMG/M metagenome (GOLD analysis project Ga0102926, IMG submission 78173) | Salt pond soil microbial communities from South San Francisco under conditions of wetland restoration - Salt Pond MetaG R1_A_D2_MG | ecosystem: Environmental > Aquatic > Marine > Intertidal...
AGATGCCTTAGGTGGAGAAATGGCTAAAAATATGGATGAAACTATGATTCAGATAAGAATGTTAAATACAAGTAAAGGTCCAGCAGTCCATGGTTTAAGAGGACAGGCAGATAAAGAAGAATATCATAGAAGAATGAAAAGAGTTCTGGAAAATGAAGAAAATCTCGATTTAAAACAGGAAGTTGTAGAAGATATAGTAGTTGAAGATGGAGAAATTAAAGGTGTAATAGGTAAAACAGGTATTTTTTATCCAGGTAAAAAGGTTATTTTGACAACTGGAACTTTTCTTAAGGGTAAGGTTATTATTGGGAAAACAATTTTTGAATCTGGTCCTAACCAGCAATATCCTGCTAATAAATTATCTGAGTCTTTGAAAGAACATAATTTAGAGTTAAGACGATTTGAGACTGATACTCCGCCAAGAGTTAATAAAAATAGTATAGATTTTTCCAAAATGATAAAACAAAGTGGAGATTCTGGTCTTGCTTTTTCTTTTGAATCAAAACCATTTGAGAGAGAGCAGGTTCCCTGCTGGTTAACTTATACTAATCAAAAAACTCATGAAGTAATTAGAGAAAATAAGGATAAAAGTATATTATTAACTGATGAAGAAAGTGTTGGACCTCGCTATTGTCCTTCAATTGAGGATAAAATTGTACGTTTTCCAGAAAAAGAAAGACATCAAATTTTCCTGGAACCTGAAGGTGAACACACTGAGGAATATTATGTTGCTGGATTGTTTACTGGTTTACCCTATGATGTTCAAATTGAAATGATAAGAACTATGGAAGGACTTGAAAATGCTGAAATTATGAGACCTGGGTATGCTATTCAATATGATAGTATAGACCCTGTTGAATTAAAGTCAAGTCTTGAAACTAAAAAAATAAAAGGTCTTTATACGGCTGGACAAATCAATGGTACTTCTGGTTATGAAGAAGCTGCTGGTCAGGGAATAGTAGCAGGAATTAATGCTGGATTAACCCTAAAAGGAAAAGAAGAAATGATTTTAAAAAGATCTGAATCTTATATTGGGGTTTTAATTGATGATTTAATAACAAAGGGAACTAATGAACCCTATAGAATGATGACTTCTAGAGCAGAATACAGATTGGTTTTACGTCAGGATAATGCTGATCAGCGCTTAACCCCTAAAGGTTATGAAGCAGGGCTGGTTTCTGAAGAAAGATATAATAATTATAAAAAGAAAATAAAATTAATTGATGAGGCTCTGGAGTTTTTGAAAAATAATAGAGTTACTCCTACCTCAGAAGTTAGAGAAAAATTAGAAGAATTAGATAGTGGAAATCTCAGTCAACCTGCTACTTTAGAGAAATTACTGAGAAGACCGGAATTAAAATTTGATGATATAAAATATTTTGTTAAAGAATTACCAGACTATCCTAAAGAAGTTAAAGAACAGGTGGAAATTCAGGTAAAATATAAAGGATATATAGAAAGACAGGAATCTCAAATAGAACAATTCAAAAAAATGGAGAATAAAAAAATACCGGAGGATATAGAATATAGTGAACTTGAAAATTTACGAATAGAAGCAAGAGAAAAATTAGACAAAGTAAAGCCCGACTCTTTAGGACAGGCTTCAAGAATTTCTGGGGTATCTCCTTCTGATATTTCAGTGTTGATGATATATCTTGAAAAGAGAAAACAGGAGCGGTGATTTTATGAAATACAATGATTTTAATGATTATCTAACAAAAGGTTTAGATCAAATAGAGATATTATATACACCTCAAAAAATAAAAAAGTTATGGAATTACATGAATTTTTTATTAAAAGAAAATAAAAAATATAATTTAACTAATATAACAGACGAAAAAGAAATAATAAAAAAGCATTTTCTTGATTCACTTGCCCCTCTAGTTGAGGTTGATATGAGCTATTTTCAAAAAATAATTGATATTGGTACCGGCCCTGGTTTTCCTGGGATGGTTTGGAAGATATTTTTTCCAGAAAAAGAGTTTGTTTTAATTGATTCTACTCTAAAAAAGGTTAATTTTTTAAAAAAGCTATCTATAGAGTTAGAAATTTATAATAAATTAGAAATAAATCATGGAAGAGCTGAAGATTTTAGTCATCAAGATAAATATAGAGAAAAATTTGACTTAGTAGTGAGTAGAGCAGTAGCTCCTTTAAATGTTTTAAGTGAATATACCCTTCCGTTTGCTTCTAAAGGTTCATTTTTGTTTTATTATAAAGGTCCTAATTATGAAAAAGAAATTAAAAATAGTGAAAAAGCCTTTAAAACATTAGGAGGAAAATTAGAAGAAAGTTTAAAAATTAATGTTCCTTTATTAGAGGCAGATAGATATTTAATAGTTTATAAAAAAATAAAAAATACACCTGATAAATATCCACGAAAAGCAGGAATTCCTAAAAAAAGACCTTTATAACAAAGGATATTTTTTAATAATCAAGAATTATATAGTTGAAATTGATGGAGGTATTTATAATATGAAATTCCCCTTTTTACAAGATAAAAATAATAAAAAAATAAAATCAGTTAATATAAATAAAATTGTTGCTAACCCTTATCAACCAAGAACTGATTTTGATGAAAAATCACTAAAAGATTTAGCAGAATCAATTGATAATTTTGGTATAATTCAGCCCTTAACAATTAGGCCCCAGGGGGAAAAATATGAATTAATTGCTGGAGAAAGAAGATTAAAGGCTGCTAAATTAGCCGGTCTTAAAGAGGTTCCAGTTATTATTAAAGATTTTGATAATCAGGAAACAGCTGAAATAGCGTTAGTAGAAAATTTACAAAGAAAAGATCTTGATTTTTTAGAAGAAGCACATGCTTATGAGCAATTAATAGATGAATTTGATTTAACTCAAGGAGAATTGGCCAAAAAAATAGGCAAAAGTCAGTCTACTATTGCAAATAAGCTTCGAATACTTAATTTGGATCTAGATATCCAAAAAAAAGCAAAAAGTCCCCATGTTTCAGAAAGACATACTAGAATTTTACTCAAAATTGATGAAAAAGAAAAACAAAAAGAAATATTAAATAGAATTATCAATAATAAATTAACTGTTCGGGAAACAGAAAAAATTGTTGAAGATTTATTAAAAGAAAAGAAAAAAAAGAAGAAAAACAAAATTAAAACTGCATTTAAAAACCTGAAACCATTTACTAATTCTTTAAATAAGACTATAAATGAAATGAAAAAAGCAGGACTTGAAGTTGAGGTTAATAAAAACAAAAACGAAGATTATATTGAGTATAATATTAAACTTCCTAGAAAAAGGAGGGAATAAGGTGGTCAATAAATTTGCAATTGTTAATCAAAAAGGTGGAGTAGGAAAAAGCACTACCGCTGTTAATTTAGGAGCCAGCCTGGCTGAAATGGATAAGAAAGTTTTAATTATAGATGTAGATCCCCAGGGCAATGCTACCAGTGGTTTAGGAATAGAAAAAAGTTCTGTAGATGAAAGCATTTATAATGTGTTAGTTGATGAAGTTGATGTTAAAGAAGCTATAGTAGAGACTGATACCAAAAATCTATTTCTTTTACCATCTAATATAGATTTAGCCGGAGCTGAAATCGAACTTGTTTCTATGATGTCTAGAGAGACAAGACTTAAAATTGCACTGGAAGATAAAGAAGATGAATTTGATTATATTTTTTTTGATTGTCCACCTTCTTTAGGATTATTGACATTAAATGCTTTGAGTGCAGCTGATAGCATTATTGTACCTATTCAATGTGAATATTATGCCCTTGAAGGTTTAGGTCAATTAATAGAAACTATTAAATTAGTTCAGAACAATTTAAATCAAGAACTTAAAATTGAAGGTGTAGTTCTTACTATGTATGATGCTAGAACTAATCTTTCTAAACAGGTGAGTGATGAAGTTAAAAACTTTTTTGATAATAAAGTTTATAAAACAGTTATTCCTAGAAATGTAAGATTAAGTGAAGCTCCAAGTTTTGGTCAGCCTGTTATTGAATATGCATCTAATTCTAAAGGTGCTAAGATGTATAGAAAATTAGCAAAGGAAGTGAATAATAATGTCTAAAAAAAGACTAGGAAAAGGTTTGAGCGCCTTAATTGCTGATAATAATAAAGAACAAGGTGCTGATCAAAAAATAACTAAAATTGATGTAAAAAAAATAGAGCCTAACCCCTTTCAACCTCGTAAAAAATTTGATACAGACTCCCTTAATGAACTTAGCCAATCTATAAAAGAAAATGGGATTATTCAGCCAATCACTGTTAGACAGGTTAAAGCAGATTTATATCAAATAGTCAGCGGTGAGAGAAGATGGAGGGCTTTTAAATCAATTTCTACTAAAAAAATTCCTGCTATAGTCAAAGATTATAGTGATAAACAAATGATGGAAATTGCTTTGGTTGAAAATTTACAAAGAGAAGATTTAAACCCAATGGAGGAAGCCCAGGCTTATAATAAAATGATTGATAATTTTGATATGAAACAAAATGAGATTGCCGAAAAAGTAGGAAAAAGTCGTTCCTCTGTGGCTAATACTTTAAGATTGTTAAATTTACCTCCTAAAATTCAGGTATATGTTTCACGTGGAACAATTTCTATGGGCCATGCCCGTGCATTACTTTCTTTAAAAGAAGAAAAAAAACAAATTGAAGTAGCTGACATGTTAATTGAAAAAGACTTTTCAGTTCGTAAAACAGAAGAATATATCAGCAAAATAAAGAAAAGCAAAGAAAAAAAGAAAAAAAACAGCTCCAAAACTAAAGAAAAATTGGATGAAAAGTGGGAAAAAGCCAGAGAATTATTAAGTAAAACTCTAGGAACTAAAATAAAAATAGCAAAAAGAAAAAAGAAAAAAGTTATCACTATTGAGTGTGATGATTATAAGGATATGGAGAAATTAATCGAAAAAATACAATAATAAAAATGGACTAATGTGGTTGTTTCACGTGAAACATTTAAATGAGGAAAAGGGAAAAAGACTATTATATCGAATATATAAAAAAGTAAGTATGGTTTTTTCTTTAAACTATTGTAATTTAATAGGGGTGTAAAAACAAAATGAGGATTATTATAGTTGGTGGAGGCAAAGTTGGTCGCTATTTAATCAATGATTTATCAAAAAAAGGTCATGAAATAATTTTAGTTGAACAAAAAGAAGAAAAATGCAATATGATTAGTGATAAATATAATATAAGTGTAATTTGTGGAGATGGATCTGAAAAAGAAGTTCTTGAAAAAGCTAAAATAGAGGAAGCGGATGTTTTGTTGGCGGTAACTAAAAATGATCAAAATAATTTAGTGATTTGTCAATTAGCTGAAAGACAATTTGAAGTTCCTCAAACCTTTACAACTGTAAATACTCCTGGAAACGAAAAATTATTTGATTGGTTAGGAGTTAATGTTGCAGTAAGTAGTGCTTCGATTTTATCAGCACTCGTGGATCAAGAAGTTGCTGTTCAGGATTTGAAAGGGATTTTAGCAAAAGATCAGGATGAATTAAAAATGATAAGATTAATTGTAAATGATAATTCTCCTGTTATCAACAAAAAACTTAATGAAATTAATTTACCTTTAGAATCAGTCCTGGTGACTATTTTAAGAGGTGATAAACCAATTGTACCTAGAGGGAATACAAAAATATTATCTGGAGATTTAATTGTAACTTTAACAAAACCAGAATTTGAAGAAGAATTAGTAGATATGTTTAGTCCCAGTCAAAAGAAAGAAAAAGCAAATTAGTAAGAATAAAGTAGTGAGGAAGGCAGGTATCTATGATTGGAACAATAGTAAACACAGCAGCGATTATAGCAGGAGGATTTTTAGGAAATTTTTTGAAGGGAAAATTTTCTTCAAGGATACAGGAAACTGTTATGCAGGGAATAAGTCTGGCTGTAATGTTAATTGGATTAAAAATGGCCTTTAGTCTTGATAAAAACAATGGCACTATATTGATAATTTTCAGCCTGGTTATAGGTGGAATTATTGGTGAGGTAATTAATATAGAAAAAAAATTAAATAATGTAGGAGATTGGTTACGGGAAAAAGTTGGGGATGATGAATTTTTTGTCCAGGGTTTTGTCCAGACAAGCCTTATTTATTGTGTTGGAGCAATGGCTATTATGGGAGCAATTCAAGATGGATTAAATAGTGATCCATCCCTTCTTTATACTAAATCTCTTTTAGATGGAACTTCTTCAATAGCTTTTGCAGCTACATATGGAATAGGGGTGGTTTTTTCTGCTATCCCAGTTTTTATTTATCAGGGTTCTATAACTCTTTTAGCTTCTTATGCCCAACAAATTCTCAATGATTCAATGATAATGGGAATGACAGCTACCGGAGGATTGTTGATTTTTGCGATTGGATTAAATATAATAAAAGTAGCGAAAATAAAAGTGGGAAATTTATTACCATCATTATTAGTTGCAATTATTCTTTTTGGTATTTTTTAAAAGAAAAAACAAAACCTTAAATATGGGGAATAGCCCTACAAATAAGGAGTAGAGGAGAAAGGGGTAAAATATGATTGGTTTTATAAGAAATATTCTGGGATTTTTGCTCGAAAAAGTGAATATACATATAAGTCCTAAATCTCCAGGAAAAAGTGTGAAAAATTTTAAATTAAGAAAAATATATCCAATCATTTCAGTAGTTTTAGTAGTTATTACAATTTTTAGTTTAGGATTTTTATTTAATAGTTATCACAGTAAATATCAATTAGCTAAAAACAAATTAGAGAAATTAGAAGGAGTTTATAAAGAAAAAAAAGAATTAGAAAAAGAATTATTAACTTTAAGTAGAGAAACTGAAAAGTTAAAACAAAGTTTAAATGAATTAAAAGAATATAATAATGATATAAATTCAATGATAGCTAATGATGATAACGGATCTAAAAACAAAGAAAATAAAAAAATAGAAAATATAGAACTGAGAACAGCAGTTTCATATAATTATCAAATTTTAGAACAGGGTATACCTCGAGGCGGAGGAGATTTTCGATTACTATATCAGGATACAAATGAAATGATTAAAAATATGCAAAAAAATATTAATATGATTAGAAGAGAAATCCCTGAACAAAAAGAAGAATTAGAAACTCTTGAGGAAAATGTAAAAAAACATAATGAAAAATTAGCAGCAACTCCAACAATTTGGCCAGTTAAGGATAATAAGGAAGGATATATTTCTTCTAATTTTGGTTGGAGGAATGATCCTACTACATCTGAGAGAGAATTTCATGAAGGTTTGGATATTGCTGTTTGGTATAATACACCTGTTATGGCAACTGCTTATGGTACAGTAAGTTATACAGGTTGGGAAAATGGTTTTGGCTGGGTAGTAAAAATTGATCATGGTTTTGGTTATAAAACCATTTATGGCCATCTAAACCATATAGAAGTAAAAGAAGGTGAAAATGTTAAAAGGGGACAGACAATAGCTCTTACTGGCAATTCAGGACGAAGTACAGGCCCTCATCTTCATTATGAAATTCGGGTTAATGATTCTCCTAAAAACCCAAGGGAATTTATAGGGAGGTAAATATGTTTGGAAAAAGCGATAATAAAGGATTAGACAAAGATAAAGTAGAGACTATTTTAGGAACAGGCACAAAAATAGATGGAAATATAAATTCTAAAGGTTCTTTGCGAGTTGAAGGAACAGTAGTTGGAGAAATTGAAGTTAAAGGTGATTTATTTGTTGGGGAGGATGCAAATATAAAGTCAAAAGTAAAAGGGAGAAATGTAATAATTGCCGGTAAAATAGAAGGAAATATTATTGCTGAAAATAAATTAGAAATTTTACCTACAGGAAGAGTAGATGGAGATATTCAAATGAAAACGATTAAAATTGAAGAAGGGGCCAAATTTGAGGGAAATAGTAAAATATTAACTAATTCTAAGAAAAAAAAGTCAAAAAAACAAAAAGAAAATAAAAATAGTTAATTTTTTAATGATATAAATAGGTAGGGTGATATAATTGAGAGAAGAAGATCATTTAAATGAAGTATCTGAGGAATTAAAAGAGAGATATGAAGAAGCTGTTTCTGATTTAGAATTTGGTAAATTTGAAAAAGCTCAAGAAAGTTTAGAAAAATTAGTAAATGAAAAAGAAGATTTTGCTCCTGCCTATAATAAATTAGGAGTAATTTTTCTTTATAAAAAAAATCTAGAAAAAGCAGATGAAATGCTAAAAAAAGGGCAAAAATATGATGATGAATTTGCACCAATTATAACTAATTTTGGTAGTTTGGCTAAAAAAAGAGGTAATCTGGAAAAAGCTGAAGAATTATACAGGAAAGCTCTGGAGATAAATGATGAATATGGTCCTGCTCATAATAATTTGGGAGTTGTTTTGAGAGAAAAGGGCAATTTTTCTGAATCTGTAAAACATTTAAAAAAAGCTAAAAAATTAGGTTCATATTCAGTGAAAATAAGTGATGAGCCTTTTTATAAAAGAAAAGGTTGCCTTGTTCCCTTAGGACTTGCAATTCTTTTTTCCATTCTTATTTATCTATGGTTAAGTTAATTGATTAAGTTGAGGAGGAACCGCAAAAATGCCTAATAAATATAACAAAGGTGAAAAAGTTAAATTTAAGAAAAAACATCCCTGCGGAGGCGATACCTGGGAAATAATTAGGGTAGGAATGGATTTTAAATTAGAATGTAGAACTTGTGGTAGAGTTGTTTCTATGTCCAGAAAAGATTTCGAAAAAGCTGTAAAAGAAAAAATTAATGAGAATTAAATTTCTTGATATCTTGCAATCTATTATAGAGAGTGCTATAATAAAAAATGATGGTTATAGCCATCTATTTTAATTTTAAATAATATAAAAACCATTCCCTTAATTAAAAAAGGGGCGTTTAGACCAAATGGAGGTGAAATTTATGCGTAAATATGAAACTATCTTTGTATTGAGACCTGATTTAGAAGAGGATGATATTGAAAAAAGCATCAGCAGAATTAAAGATGTAATTACTAATAGTGAAAGTGAGATCATTGAAGAAGAGATTTGGGGTAAAAAATCTCTTGCTTATGAGATTAATGATTATAGATCAGGTCATTATACAGTTTTGACTTTTAAATCAGATGGTAGTGTTATTGATGAACTGAAAAGAAATTATAAAATAATGGACAGTGTTATTCGTCATCTTGTAGTAAAAAAAGAAAACTAGACTAAAATCAGGGGTGGTGTTCTTCTTGTTAAATAGAATTACTCTTATCGGACGTCTTGTCAGGGATCCGGAATTGAGATATACCAGTAATGGAACCCCTGTAAGCAATTTCACTTTGGCTGTAGAAAGAAATTATAAAAACAAACAGGGTGAAAGAGATGTAGATTTTATAAAAATTGTTACCTGGAGAGGATTGGCTGAAACCTGTGCTGAACATTTAGGCAAAGGACGGATGGTTGCAGTTGAAGGAAGATTACAAATCCGTAAATCGCAAAATGAAAACAGAACATATATAAATCCTGAAGTAGTGGCTGATAATGTTCAATTCTTGGATTGGCCAGGAGATAATTCTGGTGGCAGCAGAAAAAATAATAATATGAGTCAAAATAATTCTGCTCCAAAAAACAGAAAATCTCAAAATAATTATCAAACTCAAAATAATAGCCAGAATAATTTTGAGGAAGACGAAGACTTTGATGTACCGTTTTAAAAGGAGGGATATTTATGGCAAGAGGTAGAAGTAAATCATGTTATTTTTGTGGTAATGATAAAGAAATTGATTATAAAGATATAAATACATTACAAAGATATATTACAGATAGAGGAAAGATTGTACCACGTAGAATTACAGGGAATTGTGCTAAACACCAAAGAGCAATTACTACTGCAATTAAAAGAGCTCGTTCTATTGCTTTACTACCATATGTAAAAGATTAAGATTTTTATTAAAGGAGGCTAATTAGCCTCCTTTAATTTACATTTTATGAGAGGTGTTAATAATTGAAATGAATGAAAAAGTGATTGATATTATAAAAGCAGTTTCAGCTGTGGTTTTACTGACAATATTAAATATATATATTCCATTTCTAAGCCTCTTTGTACTGATCGTCTGGCCAATACCTATAGTATTGACTGTAATAAAACATAGTTCAAAAGAAGCAGCTATAGTTATAGCAATAGCTGCCTTGATAAATGGCATCTTCTTTTCACCATTAATGGGCCTATTGGCAATTGTTGGATTTGGATTTATTGGTTTTGTGCTTGGTTCATCAATTAATGAAGATCTTTCTCCTGTTAAAGTTCTTATTTTTACGGTAATAACTGTTTTTGTATCTCAAAGCCTTATTTTAACTATTTCAATACAATTTTTAGGTTTTGATATAAATCAAATAGTTAATGAATCTATGACAGCGGTAATGGGGACACCGCAAATTGATGAATTAATTTTAACTCAAATAAAAAGTGTAATAAAATCAATAATCCCAGCAATATTATTTGTTTCTTCGGTTTTGGTAGGGGTAGTAAATTATTATATTACAATGTGGTATATAAATAGAATAGGTATTGAAAAGAAAACATTTAAAGATATAAAATTATGGAACTTTCCTAAGTGGATTATATCACTGGGAATATTAATAACTTTAATGTTTTCTCAAAATATATTTTTATTAAATTTAAATATAATTTTTTCATTTTTTGCTTTTATTCAGGGGTTTAGTGTAGGTTTATATTATGTAAATAAAAAGGGAAATATGTTTTTGAACATTTTATATGTATTCGTGGTTTTCTTAATACCTTTACTTCCCTTTGCTTTAATACTCATAGGATTAGTAGATATGTGGTTTGATTTTAGAAAAATAAAAATAAATTAATCAAGGGGGATAATTTTAAATGGAAGTAATTTTAATTGAAGATGTAGAAAATCTTGGTTCTGAAGGTGAAGTTGTTGATGTAGCTGGTGGTTATGCTAGAAATTATCTTTTTCCAAAAAGATTGGCAGTTGAAGCGACTGAAGGCAAGAAAAAACAAATAAAGCACAGAAAGAAAAAGAAAAAACGTAAAGAAAAGGAAAAAATAGCTGATGCTAAAGAAATGGCAGAAAAATTAGAACAGGAAAAGTTCATTTTTCCTGTGAAAGCTGGAGAAAATGGAAAGCTTTTTGGTTCAGTTACAAGCAAGGATATTGGCGAAAAAGTAAATGATGCTGGTTATGATATCGATAGAAAAGAAATTGATTTAGATGATAATATCAAGGAATTAGGAGTTCATAAAATTCCAGTAAAAATTTATAAAGATGTTTATGCTGATATAAAAGTTGAAGTAGTAGAAGCTGATGAAAAATAATAAAGAATAAAATATAAAAATGTAAAATATAAAAATGGATTTTAATCCTTGATCTAACAATCATATGTTAGGTCAAGGATTTTTTTATTGACAGAATAAAAATGTTGTAGTATAATATGACTAAATCGTCATATGACTAAAAAGTCATATGGTAAATATATATTATTTCCCGGGAAATAATATTTTGGAGGTGAACAATTTGCCAACATCTACTTTTTTTAATCTTCCTCAGCCAAAAAAAGAAAGAATAATTGATGCAGCTCTAGATGAATTTGCTGATCATTCCTATCATCAGGCAAGAGTTAGCAATATAGTAAAAAAAGCTGGTATAGCAAAAGGTAGTTTTTATCAATATTTTGAAGATAAAAAAGAAATTTTTAAATATATAATTGATATTATGGGAGAAAAGAAATTAAAATATTTGAAAGATGTAATAAAAAAGCAGGCAGAAATGGATTTTTTTGATTTTTTAGAAGAACTATATAAAGAAGGTATAAATTTTGCTAAAGATCATCCCCGTTTAAATAAGATTGGAAATAAATTGTTTTCGGATTCAAACAGTGAAATATTTGAAGAAATTATGGATATAAATAAAAACAAAAGTATTTATTTTTATGAAAATATTCTTAATAAGGGAATTGATAATGGAGAAATTGATCCCCAAATTGATATAAAACTTACTGCCCATTTATTAACTAAAATTAATATTTTTATTGGAGAATTATTATATAAAGAAAGTGAGGTTGGTTTAGATGATATGAGAATAGTACAGGAGGTATTATATATTATCAAGAATGGATTAGAATTGAATAAAAAAGGAGGGGACAATATTGGCACTACTTAATTTAAAAGATGTTAAAAAGATTTATCAACAGGGAGAAATAGAGGTGCCTGCCTTAAATGGTATAAATATTGATATTGAAGAAGGTGAATTCACCACTATTTTTGGACCTTCAGGTTCTGGGAAAACTACATTTTTAAATATGATAGGTTGTCTTGATAAACCTACTTCAGGTGAAATATATTTTAATAAAAACAAGTTAAAAGATTTGAATAAAAAAGAATTAGCAGATATTAGGAGATATAATATTGGCTTTATTTTTCAAAGTTATAATTTAATTCCTGTACTTACAGCTTATGAAAATGTTGAATTTGCTTTAAGGTTAATAGATGGGGAAACAGATAAAGACATAAAAAATAAAGTAATGAAAATCTTAGCTGATGTTGGTTTAGAAGGACTTGAAAAAAGAAAACCTAATGAACTTTCTGGTGGACAAAAACAAAGAGTTGCTGTAGCAAGAGCTTTAGTAAAAGAACCTAAATTGATTTTAGCTGATGAGCCAACTGCAAATCTAGATTCAAAAACCGGAAAAGAAGTAATGGAAATTATGTTAAAAATGAATGAACAGTTAAATACAACTTTTATATTTTCAACTCATGATCCTAGAGTTATGGATTATGCCAGACGTTTGATTGAAATTAAAGATGGTCTTATTTCTGATGATGAAAGGAGGTAAGTGTTATGTTTTTGCTCAAATTAGCATTTAAAAACCTTACCCGCCATCGTAAAAGAACATTAATAACTGCTTCAATAATTGCAGCTGCAGTTGTTATATTTTTAGCTTTTGATTCTATTTTATTAGGTTTAAATGAAGCTTCTTATAAAAATATAATTAATTATTCTACATCTGAGATGCAGGTTGTTAAAAACGAATACTGGGAAAATAAAGATAACTTACCTTTAAATAATTTAATTGAAGAAGATCAGGAGTTTATGAATAAGTTAAGTTCCAACAGTATTATAGAAGGTTATAGTAGGAAACTTATTTTTCAGGCAAGATTAAATAATGGAATTGATGAATTGCCAATTAAGGCAGTAGGTGTTAGAGGGGATGAAATTAATAGAACTTTAGATTTGAAAAGCAAAATAATTGAAGGTGAATTTTTTCTAAATGGTGAAAAACATGCAGTTTTAGGTAAAGAATTAGCTGATTTAATGAATTTAGAATATGGTGATTATTTAACATTATTAGTAAGGACTAAAGAGGATACTTTTAATACTATAGAATTAGAAATCGGTGGATTATTAAAAACTCCAAATCCAGAGGTTAATAAAAACAATCTTTATTTACCTTTAAATATTGCTCAAGATTCTCTTAATTTAAATAATGAATTTAGTCATTTATTAATTAAAACCAAAAATAATATTGAAATAGATAGAATAGCTGCAAAATTAGAAAATGATCTAAAAAATATAAATCAGAATTTAAAAGTAGTTCCCTGGAATGATTTAACTGCAGTTTCCGTTATGACTGCTAAACAGGGGGCAAATCGAATGATTTTAGGGATTATTCTTTTGCTGGCGGCTATTGGAATTATTAATACAGTAATTTTAGCAGCTTTAGAACGCATGGAAGAAATTGGAATGATGAAAGCTATGGGAATGAAAAGAAGTGAAATTATTATTTCTTTTGTTCTGGAATCAACTGGATTAGCAATTATTGGAGGAATATTAGGTTGTGTTTTTGGGGCAGCAGTAATATTTTTTATGCATAATTATGGTATAGATTTTGCTGCTCTTTATGATATCAATATTAATGAATTTGGTATTCCAATTGTTGATAAGATTTATGGTGCATGGAAAATTACTTCTTTTTTCTTTGTTTTTATATTCAGTGTAATTGTTTCTATGATTTCTAGTATCTTTCCTGCTTACTGGGCAGCTAATAAAAATCCTGTGGATGCTATTCATCACAGATAAAGGAGGGATCATATGGGTTATTTAGTTAAATTGGCTTTTAAAAATATATTCAGACATAAATTACGTACTATTGTTTCAATATCAGCAATTATTGTAGCCATTATAGTTGTAGTTTTTGCCAGAGGCTTAATTAATGGGATGATTAATTCAACTTATTCAGATTATTTTCACTATCAATCCGGACATGTAAGAGTTATTAATAAAGAATATGAACAAAAAGAAAGACTTCTATCATTAAATCATACTGTGAGTGGGTTTTCTGAAGAAGAAGGTCTGGATACAATGTTTGAAGAATTTAATAATATAGAAGGTGTTGAAAGAGTAATACCCAGATTAAAATTTGGAGCTATAGTTAGTACAGGTGATGAATTGGTTGAAATGATGGGTTGGGGAGTTGATTCACAAAAAGAATTAGATTTTACAAATTTGGGAGAAAATATTGCTGAGGGAAGAATGGTTGAAAAAGGAAAAATGGAAGTTGTTATGGGAGATAGTCTGCTTCAGGATTTAAATAAAGAAGTTGGTGATAAAGTAACTATTGTTTATAATACAGCTTTTAGTTCTCTAAAAGGTGCTACTTTCAAAATTGTAGGGAAAGTTGATAGTAATTTAAAACTACTTGATGAAAAATTGTTTTATTTGCCATTAAGTGTTGCTCAAAGACAATTATATCTTGATGGTCAAACTACTGAAATTTTATTTGAATTAAAAGATCGAAATTTGGCTGGAGAGACAAGCAATAAAATCAATGCTCTTTTATCTAATAAAGGAGTTGCTGATAAATACGAGGCAATTAACTGGCGAGAAGGTGGAGGCATAATTTCCTTTTTTGATTTAGCAAAAAACATATATAATGTAATATATATTTTCATTGTTGGTCTGGCCAGTTTTGTAGTAATCAACACTTTGATTATGATTGTAAAAGAAAGAACTCAAGAAATTGGAATGATGAGTTCTCTAGGATTGAAAAAAAGTTCGATTTTAAAGCTATTTATTTTTGAAGGAACAGTGATGGGTATAATCGGTAGTTTTATTGGTGCAGTTTTTGGAGGTATAATAACTAAGGTTCTTTCAACTGTTGGTCTTGACTTTACTCAAGCATTTGAGGGAATGGGTGAAGAAATAATAATGAGCACTATAATTTACCCTGAACATTCTATTTCAAATTTGATTTTTGCCTTTTTCTTAGGAGTCATAATTGTAAGTTTAGCTAGTATTATACCAGCACGAAGAGCTGCAAATCTAGAACCTACAGATGCTTTGCGTGATATAGAATAAGAGGAGGTTAAACTATGAATACTAATAAATTAACTAAGATAGATTTTAATATGAAATTAATTACTAGTTTTTTAATAATGATTTTCTGTTTAATATTTTTCAGTCAAAATATGATGGCTATAACTGCTGAAGAAATCATTAATAAAAGAGATGAAAATGAATATATAGAATCTGCTAGAATAGAAGCAAAAATGATTATAACTAATTCAGGACGTGAAATGACTAAAGAAATGGTGTCAATTTCTAAGGGAGAAGATGCTTTTGTTGAATTTACAAACTCTAGAGATAGAGGCACAAAATATCTTAAAAAAGGAGATAATCTTTGGATGTTTTTCCCAGATGCTGAAGATGTAGTAAAAATTTCCGGGCATATGATGAATCAAGGAATGATGGGCAGTGATTTTTCCTATCAGGATATAATGGAATCAACTAAAATGACCGAGCTTTACAACTTTGAATTAATTGGAGAAGGTGAATATAATAACCGCACCTGTTATATATTAGAAGCTACTGCTGTTGAAGGTAAGGAAGTTTCTTATTACAGGAGAAAAATTTGGATTGACAAAGAAAGGTTTATTGCTTTAAAAGAAGAATTATATGCACAAAGTGGTAGGCTTTTAAAAGTTAGTGAAGTAAAAGAAGTTGATGAATTTGAAGGAAGATATTATCCGGTGATAAGTATTATGGAAAATAAACTAAGAGAAAATACAAGTACTGAATTTATTGTTGAAAAAATTGAGTTTAATCCTGAGATAGATGAGAGTATATTTACATTAGAAAATTTACAATAATAAGGAGGTAATTATGAATAAAAAGCTTTTGATTATTTTCAGTTTTTTACTAATAATTTTACTATCCTTAACTGCTTCAGCTGAGGTTGAAATAGGTGGAGAAGTAGGGGTTGATTCAAGTGTTATTTTTAATAATAATCAAAGTGAATTTTATTTAACAGAGAATCTAAAAATTAAATTATTTATTCCTCAAACAAAAAGTGCTGAAGTAAAAGTAGATTTTGAGCTAAGGAATAATCAATTTGGTACAAACACTACTTTTAAAAAATTATATATAAAAAGAGGATATAATAATTTTAATATTAGTCTGGGAAGACAGCCGGTTTCCTGGTCATTTGGATCATTAATTAATCCAGTTGATTTTAATTTTGGAGCAGAGATTATGGATCAGTCTCAATCAGCTAAATATATTGATGCTGCAAAAATTTATATACCAGTTAACTGGAAATCTGGAGTGGAAATAGTGGCCAACCCTCAATTAGAAATTATTGATCCTGAATCAAAGAAATTGAATTTTAAAGGTACAAAAACTGGGATTAGGGCTAGAACTATGATAAATAATTATGATCTATCATTAAATTATATAAATGATCCTCTGGATATTAATAGAAAAAACAAAATAGGATTAAGTTTAAAAGGTGACTTAGGACCCCTGGGTCTATATTCAGCAGTTAGTTATGAAAAATCGACTAAGCAAACCATTGAAGATGAAAATATATATTTATTGGGACTTGATTATAGTAAAACAATTAATTATGATCAGCGAGTTTATTTACAGGGAGAAGTTATTAATTTAAGCTCAATTAAACTCAAAGAATTTGCAACAACTTTATTACAGGCTGACATCTCAGATAATTTAGAATTAGATGAAAAAAGATATAATCTTTTAGCAGGAAATATATCTTATTCAATTAATAATTTTTCAAGTGTAAATTTATTTTTATTAGGGAATATTAATGACAGCAGTTTTGCCTTAACACCTCAATATAAAAATCAACTACCTGGAAATATAGATTTAACTATAAGTAGTATTTTAGCAACCAGCAAAAACAAAGATTTTTTCAATCAGGAAAATGTACCACTATCCATAAATTTTAATTTAAGCTATTCTTTTTAAAAATTAATTCTATAGATAAATTTATTTGTTATGGAGGGTTTTTATGTATTTAATAAGATTAGCAATCAAAAATCTAACCAGACATAAAAAAAGAACGTTATTAACTGCAGGGATTATTGCTTTAGCAGTAGTATTTTATATATTTTTAGATTCTTTAATGTTGGGTATGAGAAATAAAGCTTTATCAAATATAATTGATTTTGAAAGTGGTCATATTCAGGTTGCTAATGAAAATTATTGGGAGCAAAGAGATGAATTTCCTTTAGAAAATTTAATGAACCAGGATGGAGAAACAGCAGCAATAATAAAGGAAACTGAAGGAATAAAGGGAATTTCTCCTCAATTAAAATTTCTGGCCAGATTAAATAATGGTGTGGATGAGATTCCAATTCCTGTTGAAGGAGTTATACCTCAAAATGAAAAAGAGGTATTTGAAAAAGATAAATATTTTGTGAAAGGTGATTATTTTGCTAAGGGTGAATATAAAGCTGTTTTAGGAAAAAATCTAGCAGAATTAATGGGGCTAAAAAATGGTGATTATTTCACTTTAGTATTTAGAACAAAAAATGAGACATTTAATACAATTGATTTACAAATATCAGGGCTTTTAGAAACCCCTAATCCTAATATCAATTCTAATAGAATATTTATTCCTCTTTCTATAGCTCAGAAAGTTCTTAATGTAGATAATAAAATTAGTCAGTATGCTATAAGAACAGAAAAAAAGGAAGTTGAAGAAGAAATTAAATTGTTAAATAATGAATTAAATGGTGAAATAACAGCTTTTCCCTGGCAGGATTCTGCTTCTTCTATGATAAAATTAAGTCAGGCTCAAGAAATAGAAAGTGAAATTATTTTAGGTATTATTTTAATTATTGCTGTTTTAGGTATTATAAACTCCATTATATTAGCAGGAATAGAAAGAATCGAAGAAATAGGGATGATGAAAGCTCTTGGTATGAAAGAAAGAGAAATTATTTTGACATTTGTTTATGAATCTACTGGCATTGGAGTTTTAGGAGCATTTATAGGATCTGTATTTAGTTTTATAGGAGTTGGTTTATTTCAAAAATATGGAATTGATTTTTTTAAATTAATGGGAACCGACTATGATTTTAGTGATTTTGGGATGCCAATTATGGGAAAAGTTTATGGTGAATGGAATCCTGAGACCTTTCTCTTTATTATTGTATTTGTGATTTTGATTAGTAGTATAGTTAGTATTTTTCCTGCAATGTGGGCAGCTAAAAAAGAAGCAGCAAAAGCAATTCACCATAAACAATAAAAAGTCTATAATTATCCAAGTTGTGTTTCATCTATAAAATATTTAAATGAGATTACTAATGGTAGTGAAATCAAAACTCCAATTAAGCTAAATCTCATTCCTACTAAAAGACCATATTTATCTATGAAATAACCAATTGCCATTGGTCCCAGACTATAGATGATTGTATAAAGAGTTGAAAAAAGACCAAAACCTGACCCCTGATATTTTTCAGGGGATTTTTTCATTACATAGGAATTGATTAAGGTATTATGGCTTTTGAAAGTAATTCCTAGAACTATAAGTGTTAAAATAATCATAAAGTGATTAATATGTAGGGTAAAAATAATAAAAAAGATGAGATTAAGAGCAGTAAGTGTAGCAAAAATTCTTTTTACTCCAAATTTATCAGCAGCCCAGGCAACTCCCATTTTGGTAATGAGTCCACTTACAGCTATTATTGTAAAAAGCTTATTGGCATTAGAAAAACTATAATTTTTTGCTTCAGCTAAAGCAGTAGGAATAAAAGATTCAAAACCTTTTATAGCAAAAAAACCAAAACCTCCTACTAAGGTAGCCCAAATTATAAATTTTCTAAGATTAGGGTGTTTGAAAACTTCAAATATTTCCGTTAATTCTTCTTTAAAACTATTTTGATTTTCTGGATCACTTTTTATAGTTTTTTTGATTTTTTTGCCTTTCATAAAATAGGCAAATAAAAAACTGGTAATTATAATTCCTATACCAGCAGCCAAAAATAGACTATTCCAGGAATAACCTAGATTTTCTAGAAATAAAATTACAGCTAAAGGTGCTATAAAACTGGCTGTACCTCCAAAAAGTTCTAAAAGAGCAGTGGAAGTTGTTTCTTTACCTGTTTTTCCTATCAAAACTGAAAAAGTATAGCCTGCTGTAGTATAAAGGCCTGTTGCTCCTCCCATTAAAAATGATAAAATTGCAAGAACTAAATAATTTGGTGAAAAACTTAATAATAATAGACTTAAACCTGTTAAAAAACTACTATAAATTATTGTTTTTTTACAACCATATATATCAGTTAAAATTCCGGAAGGGAATCTGGTAAAAGCATAACCTAAATAGACGAAGGTTATTAGAGAGCCAGCCTGAGTTGAACTTATACTTAGAGAGTTTTTTAAAGGTGATAAAAGTGGGGTATATATGAATTTGGCAATACCGGAAAAGAAAAATAATATTGAATTTAGTACAAAAACTACAATATAGTTTGGATTATCTGTGTCCATTAATTAGTCTCCTCAAATATATTTTGGATCATTTTTTGAAATTTTTCTGGTTCATAATTTTTATAATCTTCTATTAGTTCTAAAACTTTATCAAGTTGTTCTTTAGTTATTTCGCCATTTTCATAAAGGTCATAATAATTGTTAGTTAAAGTTAAAGTTATTTTTTGATCTATATTATCTTTATTAAGCATCAGGCATACTCCCTTCTATTGATACATTTTCAGGATCAACAAAACGAATATGTTCTTCATCAAATGAAAGTTTGATAGAGCCGGTTTGACCGGTTCTTTGCTTGGCAACAATTATATCTGTTTCATCTTCTGTACCTTCTGCAATAGCTTTTTCACGGGCGGCAGCACTTGTATGTGCTTCCCGGTAAAGAAAGATTACCCCATCAGCAATTTCTTCAATATTACCAGAATCTCTTAGGTCAGATAAAACCGGTCTTTTGTCAGATCTACTTGTAAAACTTCTACTTATCTGTGAAATCAAAATAATAGGAACATTTAATTCAGATGCTAAATTTCTTAATTGGAGAACAATTTCACCAATTGCTCTTGAAGTGTTTTGAATCTGATCATCAGGAAGTTGAATCATTTGCAGATAATCAATAACTACTAAACCAATATCATCTAATTGAGATCTAAATTTACGTAACCGGGCTCTTATTTGAGCGACATTCAAACCTCTTTCATCAGAGATCATTAATGGGTATTCATGCATATTATCAAGTGCTTTAGAGATGCGATTTTCTTCTTTTTCATTTGTTTGGCCCTGGGAATATTTCCAGGCATGAACCTGTGATTCAGAAATTACCATTCTATCTACTACCTCAGTTGCATCCATTTCAAGACTTATCATTGCTACTGGTACATCTCTTTTTAAGACATTTTGAGCAATATTAATAGCAAAGGCAGTTTTACCCATACTGGTAGATGCTGCTATTACAGAAAGGTGACCCTTTTTGAATCCGCCAATTAAATTATCGAGAGAAATAAAACCACTTCTAAGACCTACATCTGCTTCTCCATTTTTTCTTTCCAGGTATGATTCAAAAGAATCTATTAGGGCTTCTTCCATTGAATAGATATGTTTATCCATATCTGTTGATTCATTAGTTGCCTCAAAAATTAATTCCTGAGCCTGAGCCTGATAATCTCCAATATCAAGATCATCATTATCAGCTAAATTTTTGATTTTGTTTGCAGCTCTTAACAATAAATCTTTTTGATGTCTTTCTTTGATAAGGTCTATAGTTGGTTGGAGTTCTTCGACTGTATTAAAGCCTGAAGTTAATTTATCAATAACTTTTTCTGGCTTTTTAATAACTCCATCTTTTTTTAATTTAATAAATAATTTAGTTTTTGAAATTTGGCTATCTCTTTGAAATTGATTTAAAAGTATTTCATAAATGAGTGAAGCCTGAGGATTTTGAAAGTGTTCTACTTCAAGAACATCTGCTACTTCATCAATTTTGCTTGGGAACTGAAGTAGTATACCCAGTAATTGAAACTCTGTTCTGGCTATTTCATTTTCATCACTCAAATATTTTTCTTCAACTGCCATTTAAGAAACCTCCTTTTACTACAGATCCCAATAAAATTTATCCCATTTTTTTATATTATCCTCTTTATCATTTTTATTTTTTTTATTTTGATTTGAATCATGATTTCTATTATAATTTTTCTTTTTTGCAAAGTATTTTCTTGCTTCTCTTACAGATCTTATTTTATTATTTTTTAGTGGCTTTATAAAATTATCTTCAATATATTTTAAAGAAGGTTGACCATCTCTTTTTCTTTTAACTCCTTCTTTTATTGCATACTGAACCATAGAAGAACTCAAGGCAAAATCATCTATTAACCAGCTTTTAAAAGTTTCCAATTGAGTTGGGTTAATATTTCTCCATTTAATACCATATACTCTTGCCAGGTCTTTTGTTTCTCTATATAATCTATCAAAATATTTTAATTTATCAAGATCAAAAATTTCTTTATTGTACCAATCATCTATAATCCCTCTTAAATAATAGAAAGCATTATTATGATTTTCCTGACCTCTTTGTTTTTCCAGCCATTTATTTACTCGTCTTATTAATTCCTGTAGAATTTCTTTGGAAAAGTCATTTAACCATTTATCTATTTCTTTATTAAATTGACGATAATCAATATCATCAGCTAAAAAACTTACTATAGCTTTTTTTATTTCGTTAATTGAAGGAGCTTTCTTTTTAATTATATTTTTGCGATATTTCTTTTTATCCTGGAAATTATTGAAAGTTTTTCTGTTAATTAATATATTTTTCTCTTTTTTATTTTCATTAATATTTTCTTTGTTTATTATGATTTCAAATTCTTTATTGTTTTTTTTCTCTATATCGATTATATCATTGTCATTCATGTAATCAAGGGATTTTTTGATTTCAGATAAATTACATGCTAAACTTGAAGTAATATTATTTAAATCTAATTTTAGATAATTATCTTTTTTTAAATGGGTTAAAAGATAAAGAAAAACAGCAAGTGAAGAGTCAGGAAATTTTTTTAACAAACCAGCATCTATTGCAGATCTACCAATTTCAAGACTTTGTTTTTCTTCATGAGCCACAAGTTTAACTTTTTGATGTTCTAAAAAATTAATATTACCCATTATAAATACTCCTTTTTATTATTCTTATACATCACCTTAATATATTATTTCTCTAATAAAATGTCAAATCCTTTTCAAATTTATCTTTCTTGACTAATCACTAGAGTTTTAGATATAATTGCACTAAGGAGATAATTATTTATTAAATAAGATCTAAAAAAGAAAGGAAGATTTATTTGATTGGAAGATATTCTTTACCACAAATGGAAGAAATTTGGAGTGAGGAAAATAAATACAAGAAATGGCTTGAAATAGAAATAGCCGTTTGCAAAGCTAAGGCTGAATTAGGAGAAATTCCTAAAAAAGCTGCTGAAAAAATTGAAAATAATTCTAAACTTGATCTAGAAAGGATTAAAGAAATAGAAAAAACTACTCGTCACGATATGTTAGCTTTTATCGAAAGTATTAATGAA
>Ga0102926_1000490_pt1 | contig 22793 bp, 14 predicted proteins | sample SalPonR1_A_D2_MG_FD_78173 | JGI IMG/M metagenome (GOLD analysis project Ga0102926, IMG submission 78173) | Salt pond soil microbial communities from South San Francisco under conditions of wetland restoration - Salt Pond MetaG R1_A_D2_MG | ecosystem: Environmental > Aquatic > Marine > Intertidal...
AGCCTCGTATCTCGGGATTTCCCAGCCTGCGGTCTCGGCCTCGATACAGAGGTTGGAGAAACAGCTAGGGTGCATCTTGTTCGAACGTGAAGGCAGATATCTAAGGCCGACACCCACTGCCGAGAATCTGGCGCGCGCGGTGCGGCCCGTTTTTTCGGCGATGGCAGGTCTCACCGAAGAAGTGAAACGGTTTGCGACGGTCGGCGTGGCACATCTTCGCATCGCCGCCACGCCCTCGCTTGGCCATGGTGTAGCGCTTGAGGCGCTCAGGGAACTGCGTCGGCGCCATGAGGAGTTGAGAATCGAAATTACGGTCTGTGCCGACGATCAGGTCTTTCAGGCGGTGGAACTGGGTCAGGCCGATCTCGGGATCGTATTGGGCGCGACCGAGGAAACGGCGCTCAACCGTACGCTTCTGCCGCCGACACATCTGGTGGCTGTCATCCCCCGAGATCATGCCCTGACGAAACATGCCACGCTTGGCCCTTCCGAACTGGTCAAGGAAGATTTGATCGACGCGGGCAAAGTGATCTCTCCGCTGGTGGCGGGCTCGTTCGCGCGGCAGGGGGTGATCTATGCCCCGCAGTTCGAGGCCCATCAATCTCAGACGGCTTGCGCAATGGCCGGAGCGGGGCTGGGTGTGACAGTTGTCGATGTGTTTGCAGCCGAACTTCACGCGTCCAAGGATAGTGTAATCCGCCGCTTCTATCCGCCCACCCGGCTCACGAATACCGTGCTCACCCCGGCGTCAGTCTCTGACGCGAAGTCCCGGCTTCTGGCGGAATACACCCGCGCGTTGCATACCGCGACCGAGCATATGCCATTCCTCGCGCATCAGCATAGATCGCCAATATATAACTGAAAATTGGTTTTTAATTCTTTTATTTATATATCTTTTTATTTAAGTTAAGTTGGTTTTTATTACAATAAAACAATTACCTATAAGAAACCCTTCTCAGGAAAGCATCCTGTCATTCCACCACTGATGTAATATTGACCGGCACCGGTGTGTTGCGCCTAGACTGATGGTGAAAGCTTTGATCACGCAGGAGGCATTCATGTCGGCATCGCAGGGAACAGCGCAAATGGCGCTCATTGGGGGGCGCATCTGGCTAGGCCGTGATCATGGCTGGGCGGAAGCGATCGCTCTTGCGGACGGCAAGGTTTTGGCCAGTGGATCGGATGCAGACATCCAGAGGCTGGTCGGCGATGAGACAAAGGTTGTCGATCTCAGGGGGCGGCTCGCCACACCCGGCCTTAACGACGTTCATATGCATCTTCTGCCCTACGGCACGGCCATGGCTGAAGTTGATCTGCGCCCGAACGCAGCGCCCACGATTGCCGCTGTGAAAACCGCACTCAGTGATCGCGCCGCGACCGAATCGACGGGCGAATGGATCGTTGGGCGGGGCTACGATCACTTCGCCTTCGACGAAAAGAGACACCCGACCCGCAAGGAGCTTGACGAGGCATGCCCGGATCATCCGGTCTATATCGTACGGACCGACGGGCACCTCGCGGTTGCCAATTCTCGGGCATTCGAACTGGCGGGGATCACCGCCGACACGCCCTCGCCCGAGGGGGGCTTGATCGAAAAGAAGGACGGAGAGCTTACGGGCCTCGTGGCCGAGACGGGGCGTGAGAAAATCATGGAGGTCATGCCCGACAAAGCCGTTGACGAGCTTGTCGACTCGATCATTCGCGGTGGTGAGGACCTTCTGTCTTATGGAATTACGTCCTGCATGGATGCGGCCATCGGTATCCGCGATGGCTGGACCGAAATGGAAGCTTACCAGAAATGCCATGCGTCGGGCCGTATGCCGCTCAGGGTTTATGGCACGCTCATGGGGGACAAGACCCGCAGCATCCTGCCGCGATGCATGGATGAGGGTCTGACCACTGGAACGGGTGACGACATGTTCCGCATCGGTCCCGTCAAAATCTTTACCGACGGGAGCGCGGGCGGACGGACCGCCGCCATGAAGCAACCCTATATGGGGGGCGGACAGGACGACACTGGTCTTCTGTGCATTCCCGATCAGGCCGAGCTGAACGCAATGGTGCTTGAGGCACACAAGGCGGGCTACCAGATGGCCATCCACGCCATCGGGGATGCCGCCATCGAAGAGGTGCTTACCGCATACGAAGCTGCGCAAGCCGCTGATCCGGCACCGGGCCGGCGCCACCGGATCGAACATTGCGGTTGGCTGAGCGGTGATCACATGGAGCGAATGCAGAAGATGCATGTCCTTCCCGTGCCGCAGCCCTCGTTTCTTTACTATTTCGGTGATCTCTACCTGACTCTGCTCGAGAAAGAGCGTGTCGCCGCCTCGCACCCGATGCGCCGCTGGCTTGATGCGGGGCTGCACCCTTCGGCCTCGACCGATTGTCCGGTAACCGAGATCGCGCCGATGCCTGTCATTTATAACATGGTCACGCGCAAGACCCGGCAGGGCACTGTCATCGGCGCGGATCAGGCCCTCAGCATGGACGAGGCGCTGCACGCCTACACATGGGCCAGCGCCTATGCGACCCACGAAGAGAAGATCAAGGGCACGCTTGCAGATGGACAGTTGGCCGACATCGCCGTGTTCGATCGCAACCTTTTTGAGATCGACCCCGAAGAGATTGTCGATACGCGCTGCGATATGACCATTCTCAACGGCCAAATCGTATATGAGCGTGGCTGAGACATGATCGACACGGCTGTCAGGCGCCTGCTGCAATCCATCCCGGTCCTGATCGGGGTGCTGATCCTCGGGTTTCTTCTCATACAGCTTTCGCCCGGCGATCCGGCGCGCGTCTTTGCGGGCGCCATGGCCCCACCCGAGGTGGTCGAGCAAATCCGCGAGCAGATGGGGCTTGATCGCCCGATGCTGGTGCAGTTCTGGGCCTATCTGGAGCGCGTTCTTCAGGGCGATCTGGGCCGTTCCTTCATTTCCAACAAGACCGTGGCGAGTGAACTTGGGGCGGCCATTGTTCCCACGCTCGAGTTGATGTTCGCCTGTCTTGTCTGGTCCATACCGCTAGGCATCGCCATGGGCACGCTGGGTGCGGTCTGGCGCGGCTCCTTCCTCGACAGGGCGATCATGGCGTTTTCTGTTGCGGGTGTGTCTCTGCCGATCTTCTTCATTTGCCTTCTGCTTATCCAGCTTCTCGGCGTGAAATGGCAGCTTTTCCCGTTTATCGGGCGGGGCGGTCCGCTCTGGACACTCGAAGGTCTGCGCCATATCGCGCTTCCGGCGCTGTCATTGGGGCTTATCTTCATCGGGCCTGTCGCCCGGATGACCCGGTCAAGCGTGCTTGAGGTGCTTAAGCTGGACCATGTGCGCACGGCGCGCTCCAAAGGGCTCAAAGAACGGCGTGTGAGTATCAAACACGCGCTGCGCAATGCTTTGTTGCCGGTTATCACGCTTGTCGGTCTTCAGGCGGGATACCTTCTCGGCGGTGCGGTCGTGACCGAGACGATTTTTTCCTATCCCGGCATCGGCCGGCTTTCGGTTGGTGCGATCCTTTCGGCAGACTACCCACTGGCACAGGGGTGCATTCTTGTGCTCGCCTTGGCCTTTATCATCATCAACATGATCGTGGACATGCTCTATGCGCTCCTCGATCCACGGGTGCAGGGCAAATGACGATACCGGCGGATATCGAAAACACGCCGCCTCGGCGGCAAGCTTGGTGGCGCGCCCTGATGCGTGATCCGTCGGCGGCGGTCTCGATGATCGTTCTGGCGCTATTTGTGCTGGGGGCGGTGCTGGCGCCCTTGATTGCGCCACACGATCCGTTCGAAGGCACCCGAAGTGTGATGCAGCCGCCGGTATGGGCGGAGCGCGGCGACTGGACCTATATTCTCGGCACTGACGGGCAGGGCCGCGACATTCTGAGCCGCCTGCTCTATGGCACCCGCCTCACCCTTCTGATCGGGCTGCTTTCCGTTGGCATCGGCGGGTTCATCGGCTCGTTTCTGGGGCTTCTCTCGGCGTTCTATCCGCGGCTTTCGCCCTTTGTCATGCGGTTTGCCGACGTCATGCTGTCGTTCCCGGCCATCCTTCTGGGCCTTGCCCTCGTGGCAATATTTGGGCCCGGTGCGCTTCCTGTCATCATCGCGCTTTCGATTGCCACGGTGCCCGATAGTGCGCGCATCGCGCGCTCCATCGCGCTAAGCGTGATGCAACAGGAATATATCGAGGCGGGCCGCGCCATAGGGCTGTCGGACACAGCGGTCTTTACCCGCTATCTCGTGCGGAATTCGATTTCGGCCATCATGATCTTCATGAGCCTTCGTTTTGGCCAGATCATCCTGATCGGCGCCGCGCTCAGCTTCTTGGGGCTTGGCGCGCGTCCGCCGGCGGCGGAACTGGGCATGATGGCCTCGCAGGGGCGCGATTTCATCCTGTTCGCCCCGCACATCGCCTTCATTCCGTCGCTTACAATTTTCATCATCGTGCTTGCGGCCAACATCACGGGCGATGCGCTTCGCGATGTCCTTGATCCGCGCATGCGATCCTGACTTCACCAAGCCCTGAATAAATGGGCGACAATCCAAGGGAGGAAGTATAATGAAACACCCCTCGAAATCACCCGGACGGCTGCTTTTGGCCGGTCTGGTTGCCACGCTGCCGCTGGGCGGCATGGCCGCGGCACAAGAGATCACTATCGTCCGCGAAGTCGACAGCAACAACTATGACCCGCAGAAATCGGTGGCCCGCGCGGCGGCCGAAGGGCTGTTCATGATGGGCGACACACTTGTTTCGCTTGAACCGGACATGCAGACCGTTTCGGACGGGCTCGCGCATAAGTGGGACGTTTCGGAAGATGGCCGCACCTACACGTTCCACCTGAAGGATGGCGTTACCTTTTGCGACGGGAAAGAGATGACCGCTGAAGACGTCGTCTATTCCATAAAACGCTGGGTCGATCCCGAAACGAAGTCGCCGGTGGCTTGGCGTGCGGGTGACGTCAAGGACGTGGTGGCGCTCGACGACAAGACTGTCGAGTATCAGCTTGAAGAGCCATTTTCGGAACTGCTCTATCAGCTTACCCAAAGCTTCGGCACGATCGTCGACAAGGACAATGTTGAGGCGCTGGGCGAAGATTTTGGCATCAGTGGTTTCAACGGGACCGGCCCCTATTGCTGGGAAAGCTGGACGCCACGGGACAAGCTGGTGATGACACGCCACGAAGGCTATGACTGGGGCCCGTCTTTCTATGACAACGATGGCGCGCCGCACATGGCCAAGATCACGTGGCAGGTTGTCCCCGAAGAGAACACCCGCACCGTCGCGCTTCTCACTGGGCAAAGCCAGGTGACACAGTATATCCCCGCCATCGCCATCGACCAGATGAATCAAGCGCCAAGCGTCGAGGTGCAGCGGTCCGACGAAGCGTTCTGGACGTATTTCATGGGGTTCAAGATCAACAAGGAAAGTGTGTCAGACCCGGTTGCGCGCGCGGCCATGAACCTTGCCGTAAATCAGGAGGCGCTGGCCGAGGATCTGATGTTCGGCAAGGTCGAGCCAGCCTATAGCTACGTAAGTCAGGGCGCGCTTGACTGGAACGAGGATCTTGATGACGACCTTCTCCGGTATGATCCCGAGCGGGCCAAAAAGATGCTGGACGAGGCCGGCTGGAAGGTTGGCGAGGACGGCGTCCGCGAAAAGGACGGCATAAAGCTTCAGCCCACGGCCTATGTCTTTGCCGGGTCGACATGGCAGAAAGTGTCTGAGTTCGTGCAGGCCGAATTGCTCAAGGTCGGCATCGATCTTGAAATTCAAGCCTTCGACGCGACGGTCGCTTGGGGCAAACTTGCGACACAGGAGTTCGACGTCTTCGGGATGAGCTTTCCCTATGTCTCTTCGGGCGATGCGCTTAACCTCTACTTCCGGTCCGAGAACATGCCGACGCCCAATCGCATGAACTGGGACGATGAAGAAACGGACATGCTTCTCGACAAGGGCAAGACCGCGCTTGACGATGAAACGCGCGCCGACGCTTACGGCGAGGTTCTGAAAAAAGTGCATGAGGCCGCCGTATGGCTGCCGCTCTATCATGAGCCGATGTTCATCACCCACACCGCCGAGATGGAGCCGGTCGTGCCGCACAACAACTACGGTGCCGGTCTCTACAAAGGGCTGGATCTCAAGTTCAAGGAATAAATCCTTGGGCGACCGGGCCGGCCGGTGCATTCCGGCCGGTCCGATTTTCTATTACCTCGACAGGAGCGATCGACATGACGGGAACAACAGTCATCCGCAACGCGAGCTGGGTCATCGCATGGGACGCGGATAGCGGCCGCCACACCTATCTCAATGATGCCGATGTCGCCTTCGAGGGTGATCGCATCATCAGCATCGGCGGCACCTACGAGGGAGAGATCGAGCGCGAAATCGATGGGCGTGGCCGGCTTGTCTCTCCGGGGCTGGTGAACATCCATTCCCATCCTCTCTCCGAACCTATGAACAAAGGATTTCTGGACGAGCTTGGAAGCCCCCGGCTCTACATGTCCTCGCTATACGAATTCATGCCGCTCTTTCGTCCCGATGAAGAGGGCACCAAAGCCTGCACCGAAGTCGCGCTATCCGAGCTGTTGTTGTCTGGGGTGACAACACTCACCGACCTGTCCGTCCCGTATGATGCTTGGATCGACCTGTTGGATCGGTCGGGCATCCGTGCGGTGCTTGCGCCGATGTATCGGTCGGCGCGGTGGTTCACCAAGAATGGCCACGTGGTCGAATACGAATGGGATGAGGATGCGGGCCGTGAGGCGATGGCCAAGGCGATGTCCGTCATCGACGAGGCCAACGTGCATCCCTCGGGGCGTCTCTCGGGAATGGTTTCGCCGTCGCAGATAGACACCTGTTCGGCAGACCTGATCCGCGACAGTTTTGATGAGGCCCAATCGCGCGGCATCAAGTTTCAGATCCATGCCGCGCAGTCTGTGGTGGAGTTCCACGAGATCACGCGCCGTCATGGGCTTACACCGCTTGAGTGGCTCGATGATCTGGGCGTTTTGAAGCCGGGGGCCATCATCGGCCATGGCATCTTTCTCAACAGTCATTCTTCGGTTCACTGGCCCGAAGCCGACGATTTCGGCCTTCTGAGGGATAGCGGTGCGGCGGTGGCCCATTGTCCCACCGTGTTCCAACGGCGTGGCATCGCGATGCAAAGCGTGGGCCGCTATATCCGCAGTGGCATTCCCGTGGGGCTCGGCACCGATACCTATCCGCATAACATGCTCGAAGAGATGCGCAACGCGCTCTACAATTCACGGCTCATGTCGGGCAACCCGTTCGATCTGCGAACCCATCATATCTTTGATGCTGCAACAGTTGGCGGTGCGTCGATCCTTGGGAGGGATGATATCGGGCGACTTTCTAAAGGGGCCAAGGCCGACCTGTTCATCGCGGACATCACCCATCCCGCGATGCGCCCGCTGCGCGATCCCATCCGCTCGCTTGTCTATGTGGCCGCCGAGCGCGCGGTCAGAGATGTCTTTGTTGATGGGCGGCAGGTCGTCTCCGACGGCAAGGTCGAGGCCTTCGATCTTGATGACGCCACTGCCCGCCTCGAAGAGGCACAGCGCCGCGCGGAGGATCAGTTCCAAAAGCTGGACTTTGCCGACCGCACGCATCTTGAGGCGTCGCCGCTGGTTTACGAGGCTGGCACATGAGTGACCTGCTGTCGGTGAAAGATCTCCGCGTAGGCTTTCGCGACGGGCCGCGCATCATGCGCGCGGTAGACGGCGTCAGCTTCTCGGTGGATCGGGGGCGCACTCTGGGTGTGGTCGGGGAATCCGGGTGTGGAAAATCCATTGCCATGCTCGCGATCATGGGCCTCGTGCCTCAGCCACCCGGCGTAATTCAGGGGGGTGCGATCACTTTTGACGGGCAGAACCTTCTGGATTTGTCCGAAAACCAGATGCGCGGCCTGAAGGGGGGGCGTATCGGTATGATTTTCCAAGAGCCGATGACCAGCTTGAACCCCGTGTACACCTGCGGTGATCAGATCATGGAGAGCTTACGCGCCCATAATTACAAGGGCGAAATGCGGGCGCGCGCGATTGAGTTGCTGGATCTGGTGGGCCTGCCGTCCCCGGCGGAACGCATAGATGACTACCCCCACCAGCTTTCGGGCGGACAACGTCAGAGAGTGATGATCGCCATGGCGCTGGCCAACGATCCCGAACTGCTGATTGCGGACGAACCCACAACGGCGCTCGATGTTACGATTCAGGCCCAGATACTCGACCTCATTCGCGAGTTGCAGAAAAAGACGGGCATGGCCGTGATACTCGTCACCCACGACCTTGGGGTTGTGGCCGAAACCTGTGATGACGTGGTGGTGGTGTATGCCGGCGCGGTGGTCGAACGCGCCTCGACGGAAGAGCTGTTCGAGAACCCGCAACACCCCTATACGATCGGTCTCATGGCCGCCGTGCCCCGCATCGACGACAAGGCAGAAAGCCTTGCCACCATTCCCGGCACGCTGCCGCCCCCGTGGCAAAAGATCACTGGTTGTCGCTTTGCTCCGCGTTGCCCGCTGGCTGATGATCGGTGCCGCCGCGAAGAACCTCCGCTCGATCCAGTGGGCGGGTCGGGACATCTGGCAGCCTGCTGGTATGCGCCCATCGACGAAACGGAGGTCTCATGAGCGATCCGGTCCTCAAAGTGGAAAACCTGACCAAGCACTATCCCGTTCACCGCGGCATTCTGCGCCGACAGGTCGGCAGCGTTCAGGCGATGACAGATGTGAGCTTCGAGGTGGCCCGCGGTGAGACCCTCGCGGTGGTCGGAGAGTCGGGCTGCGGCAAATCCACCATGGGCCGCACCGTCCTGCGCCTGATCGAGCCGACGTCGGGACGGATTTCCCTCGAAGGTCAGAATGTGACCGACATGCCCCGGGCCGAACTGCGCGAGGTGCGCCGCCGGATGCAGATTATTTTTCAGGACCCCTATGGTTCGCTCAATCCACGTATGACGGTGCGCGAAACATTGGCCGAACCACTTCTGCTTCACGGGGTGACCGACAGGGCCGGGCTTGACGACCGCATCGACGAGGTTCTGTCTCTCTCAGGATTGTCGAGTTTCCATGCGGAACGCTATCCGCACGAATTTTCCGGTGGTCAGCGTCAGCGTGTTGGCATCGCCCGAGCCCTAGCGACTCGTCCCGGCCTTATCGTCTGTGACGAACCTGTTTCGGCACTCGATGTGTCCTTGCAGGCTCAGATTGTGAACCTGCTCCAGAAACTACAGCGGGACTTTGGACTGGCCTATGTCTTCATCAGCCATGACCTGTCTGTCGTGCGTCACATCGCTGATCGCGTCGCGGTGATGTATCTCGGGCGCTTTGTCGAGCAGGCCCCTGTCGAGACACTTTTTTCGCGCCCGCTGCACCCTTATACCCGCTCTCTCATAAAGGCGGTGCCGCTACCCGACCCGACCCGGATACGTGACGAGACACCGGCGCGCGGCGACGTGCCAAGCGCGCTGTCGCCGCCGTCGGGATGCGCCTTCCACCCGCGCTGTCCGATGGCCACCGACCTGTGCAAGGAGGTGCGGCCCGAGTCTCGCGCCATCGGGGAGACCTTGGTCGCTTGCCACCATGCCGAACAGCAACTGGAGGCGCGCGTGGTCGCACCGGTCGAACGCAAAACGCTGGCTCGGCGGCTGGCTGTGCTTGAAAAGGCAGGCAAAATCGCGCAAACGCCCACAAATACAAATAATCACAAAGCGGGGAACATGCGATGAATGGCGCCGAAAGCTTGTTGAAAAGTCTGCACTCGGCCGGTGTCGAAGTCTGTTTCGCCAATCCCGGAACCTCGGAGATGCAGTTTGTTGACGCGCTTGACCGAACGGGTCTCATGCGGTGTGTTCTGGGCCTTTTTGAAGGCGTGGTGAGCGGCGCAGCCGATGGCTATGCGCGCATGGCCAAAAAACCGGCTGCGACGCTTCTACATCTGGCACCCGGTCTGGCGAATGCGGGGGCCAACCTTCATAACGCGCGTAAGGCGCGGACACCGATGCTGAACATCGTGGGTGATCACGCACGTCGGCACCTGCGCTATGAAGCGCCTCTGACTGCCGACGTGCCGGGGACGGCGGCGGCCTTTTCCGATTGGGTGCGCACCGTTCAGAGCACCGAAACCATTGCTGGCGACGCCATGGATGCGCTGGCCGCAGCGTGGGGGCATCCGGGCCAGATATCGACGCTTATTGTGCCGGCGGATATCGGATGGGAACCTGTGAGCGGGGTCGAGCCGGTGGACCGTGCCAAGGCCCGCGCGCCCCGCAAGATCGACGACGACATGCTGCGTCGTGCTGCCTCGTCGCTTGGGCCCGATGCGGTGATCCTCTGCGGTGGAAACGTGCTCGAATCCCCCGAGTCCATGGCGCTTCTGGCCGGGATCGCTGAGTCCACGCAATCCAAGCTTTTCGCGTCTGGCCCCCTGCGTCGCATGGAGCGAGGCAATGGCCGCCACGATCTGCCGCGCGTGCCTTATCCGGTGGATGATGCGCTTGCCGCTCTGTCGGGCTTTCGCCGCGCCATTCTCGTCTAGGCTCTGCCGCCGGTTGCGTTCTTCGCCTATCCCGACAGACCGAGCCTTTTGCTCCCTGAGGAATGTGAGACCATACCACTTGCCGACTTCGATCAGGACGGCCCCGCGGCGATCGAAGCCTTGGCCGATCTTGTCGGCACTAAGGCAGCCCCCCCAAAAGCCGCCGCGCGGTGTGAGCCACCTGCACCCGGGCCGATGGACGATGCGCATATTTCGGCGGCCATCGCCGCCGCCATGCCCGAGAACGCCATCGTTATCGACGAACGTCTGACAAGCGCCACACAGGCCATGCCACTTTCTGCGGGCGGCCCTCCCATATCGTGGCTTTCAATCACGGGTGGCGCGATTGGTATCGGTGTGCCGCTTGCCACTGGCGCAGCAGTGGCCTGCCCAGACCGTCCCGTCGTGGCGCTTCAGGCCGATGGCTCCTCGCTCTATACGATACAGGCGCTGTGGTCGCAGGCGCGAGAAAACCTTAATGTCACGACGATCATCTTTGCGAATCGCGGCTATCAGATTCTTAAACAAGAGCTCTACAAGGTTGGGCAGAACCCAGGGCCGGGTGCGCTCGATATGCTCGAACTGGACCGCCCCGAGTTGGATTTCGTAAGTCTGGCCAAGGGTATGGGGGTGCCCGGGAAACGGATCACCTGCCCGGCAGAGCTTTACCGGATGATCATCGACGCCTCAAAAGAGCCGGGGCCGTTCCTGATTGAGGCTGTGCTCTGAAGCACCGGCTCCAACCGTGCCCCCCGCAGCGCTCTGCTCAGACAGTCGCACCTTTCCAGATCGAGCGAAGCTGATCGGGAAGCGATATCGGGTCGAACGGCTTGGTGATCACGTCAGCATTGAAGTCGGACTTGAGCTTCTCGACATCAAGGTTCGACGCCTTTGCGGTCACGAACACGACAGGTGTATTGGCAAAAGCCGCGTTCTCACGAAGTTTCGCGACGCTTTCGCGCCCGTCCATTCCGGGCATCATGACATCCATGAGAAACATGTCCGGGGCAAAACTTTCGGCGCTGTCTACTGCCTCGGCGCCGTCATGGCACTGAAGAATTTCAAAGCCCCCCACCATTTCGAGCGACATCTTGGCGATTTCGCGGATATCGGGGTCGTCCTCGGCATGCAGAATCTTCTTCAGTTCACTCATCGCACTCAACTTCCGGATGTTAATGACATTGGACATAAGGCTAACATGCTTCTCCGGGGCGGCCTATGATTTTAGACAATAATCTCAGCTATTTTGCTCATGCGGCCTGGCGTCGCTCGCTTCGTCCTCCAAGCTCGTCTTCTCCGGCCATGGGCAGCATGACATAGAAGGTTGTGCCCTCTCCAAGCTTGGTGTCGAAATGGACCGTTCCGTCGTGTATTTCGAGAATCGCCCGCACGATCGTAAGCCCCAGGCCAGTGCTGTTTATCTTGCCCTGAGCGGGAAGATCAGATTGCGTGAAAGAGTCAAACAGGGTGGCGTGTGCCTCCTCGGGGATACCCGGACCGCTATCGGCCACTGAGATGCATATGTTATGATCGATCGCTGAAACACCGATATCAACCGTCGCGCCCTCATCCGAATACTTCGCGGCGTTCGACAGAAGGTTTGCCAGAACCTGAAGAAGACGCCCGCGATCGCCATCGACGAGTAGCGGCATTTCGGGCGCTTCATAGCGGAAATCGACGCCAAGGCCCGCAGCGTATTCTCGGTCATTCAGGATCGCTTCGGACACGAGATCGCGCGTATCGATGCGTTCAATTGTCATGTCCATCTTACCGGCCTCAAGCTTGTTGAGGTCCAGAATATCGTTGACCAACCTCAGGAGGCGCTCGCAGTTTTTCTCGGCGATGCCCAGCATCGAAAGGACACCCGGCTCAAGCTTGCCCAAGGTGCCCGCTGTCAAAAGCTGAACCGCGCCTTTGATCGACGTCAGCGGCGTGCGAAGTTCGTGCGTCATCATCGAGATGAAGCTCTTCCTGCTTTCCTCGGCAAGCTTCTGGTCGGAAATATCGCGCAAAACCACGATACAGGGTTGCTGCCTGTCCTCGGCTTCAATGATCTGCACGGTGGCGTCCATCGGAATTCCCCCTGAACATGCCTCGAACCGGGTTGTGGTTTGGGTTTCGTGTGACAGGGCACCGGTGCGCGCGACAAGGTCTGCTTCGGTCATGTTGTCGAGGATATCGGTAAGCTTGCGGCGGCGATATGTGGCTTCGCTCCAACCATGACGCTTTACCGCGGCGCCGTTCATATAACTCAGGCGAAGGGTCTTGGCATCAAAGATCAGCACGTCTTCGGGCAGAAGTTCCAGACAGCGAGTGAGCTGTTTTTCCCGCTCGCTCCTGCGCTGTTCTGTCATATCGGTGGCTAGGTAAATGGTCTTAAGGTGGCGACCGAACGCATCGTGCATTGGAATGGCTGTGGTGTGGAAAATGCAGGCTGCGCCCTTGCGGTTCATGACTTTGACGTCACCGTTCCAGATGTCTCCGGCGCGCGCGCGCCGCAGGCTGTCTTCGATCGGCGCGTCCTGCTCCTTGTGCAAAAGCGAACGAAGTGGTTTGCCTTCTACCTCTGCCGGGCGATACGCGAGCACCTCGGTGAAATTGCGATTCACCGAAAGGATCTGACCCTTGGGATCGGTTGTCACGACCATCGCATGCTTGTCCAGCGCCTGCTCACGGAACGCGAGTTCAAGTTCCTGCCCTTCGATGATTTTTTCGCGAAGGCGAACCGTTTCAACGCCGCGCCGATACGCGATCAGGAGAAGTCCCGCCAATAGAAAGAATACACATGCTTGAAGAATTCGCGGCACATTGAGGCTGGCGGCGAGCGCCCAATCTGTACCTGTCATCGCGAAGATCAGATAACCAAACCCGGATAGGCCGCCAATTGAGATTATTGAAAAACCGAAAAGTCTGCTCATCTCTATCACCTACCAACGCCAAACTCGAAAAATGCTTCGATTTGCTTCATTCCGCGTTGCTCTTCAGAAGCTCTAAAGGCAGATGACGGTGCCAGTTTGGAGAGATTAAGGCTAAACTAAGGCAACTTCTATTGCGAGTTGTGCCGCTCAGGCGGCTTGCGAGGCCTTGGCCGATGTTTTGGGGGAATTTGCCTTCGACGCGGCAGGCAGCGTGAAGCGGAACGTGCTGCCTTTCTCGACCTCGCTTTCAATGGACAGTTGGCCACCCTGCAATTCGACAAGCCGACGCGAAATGGTCAGGCCGAGGCCGGTGCCGCCCTTCTTGCGTGTTACCGATGAATCGGCTTGGCGGAACTGTTCAAAGATCACCTGTTGGCTTTCGGGAGCAATTCCACAGCCAGTATCGGACACGAGAATCGCGACATCCTCGCCCTCCGCCTTTGCATGAATCGTAATGTTCCCGTCGTCAGTGAACTTGAGCGCGTTGCCCACCAGATTAATCAAGATTTGCCGCAGGCGAAGTTCATCCGCGATGACGCGTTCGCCATGAGTGTCCAGCCTGAGCTCGAGTGATTTCTGCTCGGCGGCCTGTGAAAATTGATTGGCGACCGAGGCCACCATGTCATCCAGTGCAATTTCGGTCGGCTCCATGTCGAGTTTGCCCGCATCAATCTTGGCAAGGTCAAGCATCTCGTTGATCAGTTCGAGCAAGTGCTTGCCCGATTCCTTCATGCGCACTGCATACCCGGAGACTTCGGTTTTGATCGCCGCGAGGTGTTCGCTCGCGGTGTCCGGAGTCAGGGTTCCGTCCTGTGTTTTTGTCTCGAGGGCACTGACCGAAGCCAGAAGATCGGGTTTCGCCAGAAACGCGTTGTATCCCAAGATCACCGTCAGCGGTGTGCGAAGTTCATGGCTCATCACGTTGAGGAACTCGGTCTTGGCCACGCTTGCCGCTTCGGCGTCGCGCACGGCATTATAAAGGTCAGAGATGTCTGTCCCCACGCCGCGGTAACCCGCGAACTCTCCGTTCTCATCGAAGATCGGCGCACCGGTGACACGAATCCAGACGCTGTCGCTTTTGGTGCCACTTGCCCGATAGACGAATTCGCGGAAAGGTTCACGCGCCTCGAGCTTTGCGGCAAGCCAGTCCCAATCGGCGCTTTCCATGGTTTTTGGAAGAGTCCCGTAGACCTCGAGGCGGGTCTTGCCGATCATGTGCTGAGAGGATTTCCCCATAAGGCGATCAAACCCTTCGGAAACGAATGTAAATCTTAGATCCTTGTCCTGCTCCCAGAACCAGTCATCGCTAATCTTGGCCACGTCCATGAATCGCTGGGTCGCTGCGTCGCGTTCTCCGAGGGCCGCGCGAAGCTGATTGTTCGAAGCCTTGAGTGCGGCTTCCTTCTCTTTGAGTTCGGTTATGTCGACGCGGATACCGACGCGGCTGCCATCGCTGATGGGTTGATTTATCGACCGCACCCACCTGCCGTTTGCCAGCGGATATTCCCATTCATATTCTGGGCCCGCGAGGCGTTCGGAAAGCTCCTGAAGCCACTCCTCTTCGCGCCCGACCGCTTCCGGATATTCGCCATGCTCAAGACCATACTCCAGCATTTCGCGGGATGTCGCGCCGATTTTCACCGCCGGGGCTGTCTTTTCATACAGCTTGCAGTAGGTTTCGTTGAACATCTCAAGCTTTCCGTCGCTCCCGAAAAGCCAGAAGCCAGCAGGCAAGGCGTTGATGGCATCGCGAAGCCGGCGTTCCGCCTTCTCGGCGCGAAGCCGGCTTTCGATCTGCTCGGTGATATCAATCCGCAGCCCGACCCGGCCGCCACTGGGCGTCGCGCGTTCGAGGATGCGAAGGTAGCGCCCGTTATCAAGCGCCTGTTCGATCGTCGTGTTGGCGGCGCGGTGCGCTGCCATGCGCTCGGCCAGCCATGCATGTTCGCGACCGATCGCATCGGGAAATTGTCCACGCTCAAGCCCAAAGCGCAAAATCTCTTCGAACGTCGTGCCCGGTGTCATAACCTCGGCGCTTTTGTGATAGATTTCTTTGTATCTGTCGTTGCAGAGAACAAGGTGATCGTCGGCATCGAAAAGGGCAAAGCCGTCAGGAAGCGTCTCGATCGCCATCATGAGTTGATCCTTCGCTTCTTTCGCGAGGCTTTCGGCGGCCTCGGCGCGGCGGTGGACCTCAACTTGCCGTGTCACATCTATCCGAAGACCGACGCGCCCCCCTTGCGGAGTCAGCTTCTCATAGATCCTGATCCAGCGGCCATCGTCAAAAGCGATAGTGAAATCATGGCCTTCCTTGGGCGGTTTCTTGAGTTGCCTGGCCAGCCATTCCTCTTCTTGACCGATCGCGTCAGGAAACTGGCCTCTTTCAATCCCAAGCCGCAATATGTCTTCGAATTTTGCACCCGGCTTGATGGCGTCTGCGCATTTGTCATGCATCTGAGCATATTGGTGGTTGCTCAGAATCACACGATTGTCCGCATCAAGAAGAACGAACCCATCAGCAAGGCTGTCGATCGCGGTCTTCAAATGCACCTGTGCTGAGATGCTGTCCTGCTTGTGCTTGCGGAGTATGAGCACAAGACCGATCGCAGATCCGAACAGGATGAAAAGCCCGCTATAAAGCAACCAAGGCACCTGATACGCGGCACCCCATCCCCCCTTAGGCTTGACACCGATCAGGACGTTCATGTTGTGCATGCGCCATCTGTCGGTCAAAGGGTCCGCACCGATCAGGTCTTTATCTCCGACGACATGGGCAAGGTTTGCTGACGCGAGTATGGCATCATACCCGCGTGATCCATTGCGGGTCTCTGTCATCGACAGGGCTTCTTCGAACACAGCGTTCGCATCCAAAACAACGGCGACCGACACGAAGCTTTCGATATCTGGAAGGCCGACCGGCATGCGCAATATGATGCCAAGCCTCTCCTGCAGGAGGGGGAGGGGCCCCTGAATTTCTGTCTCTCTGGTGCGACCAAGCCGCTCGAGAACTTCGCGTTGTGCCTCCATCTCGCCCACGTCCCGGCCGACCAGGTCGCGGTTTTCATCGTAGGGATGGACATATCGGATGATCGAGCCTTCGATCGCAGCGAGGTTCACAATCGAACTGTCTTCCATCGCGAACCGCGCCGCGAGGCGCGCGAATTCTGACTGATCTATATCGGTGTTGAGTTCGAGCGCCGTCGCCAGACCGCGCGCGCGAAGCTCGTGATCAACGAGTGACATGGTCATGTGGGCTTGCAGATCGGCAAGGAACTCTCCGGCCTCAGCCCGCTCCACTTGCTCGAATGTTCGCTGTCGGAAGGTATCGACCGCGTAGATGGCTATGATCAGGGCGAGCGGTATGAGCGCGCCCATCATGAAACGTGTGCGGCGGGTCTGTCCAAACATATTCGTGGTGTATGGCCTACTGCTCAATTTATGCTCTTTTTTACCACCCTAGCTTGCGTGAAATGTCAGGCAATCACTTTTCACAACCAACGGCCACCTGTGGATAAATGTGGCTCGCAGGTCACGAAACAAAAGTTTCCTCGAGTTTATCCATGAGAGCTTCGACCGCGATGATGGCGGGTTGAAGGGATGGTGTGGAACAGTTTTGCACAATTGCCTCGTTCCAGCGCTCTTCTGTGTTTCTCGCCGCCTCTCCGACGTCGTGAAATCCCAAGGTCGGGGCAAGCCCCGCAATCTTGTGGGCCGACGCACTAATTGCGCGGGCGGCCGCGAGAGCGTCGCTGCCATGCCGCACTTCGATCAGGGCACCCTCCAGGTGAAGAATGCGCGTTTCCACCTCGTCGAGAAACTTCGCTCGGAGCGCCTGAATCGCCTGGTGCATCTCAGCAGGCATGGCTGACACGTCGGACTCAGCTTGCATGGCGCTTCGCGGGCATTGTGCCGCGCGCCGGTGCAGAGGTCGGATTCGATGCGGCACGGGCATCGTCTATGGCACGATAGATCAGGTCGGTCGCGTCGCCGAAATGCACAAGGCGCGGCATCTGGGCCTTGCCGATGCTCACCACGGGCAAGCTCACGTCATCTCCGAGCAACGCATTGAGGCCCCGGGCGATCCGGTCGTTGATCTGCAACGCAAGCTCCTCCGGGTCGGCATTGCGTGTTCTGGACCTGATGCAACAGAAGTCGCCCTTTCCGGCATAGGACAAAAGGGATTCGCCATCGTGCAACACATCTGAAATTGCCTGCGCGACCTCTCCGAGAATGTCCATGAATTCGCCACCACCCGTCTCGGCGAAAATGCGTTCGACGTTCTTGATGTGAATGCCGACCGCGGCGTTCGAATAAAGGTGCAGTTTGCCGAGGCGCAGAAGATAGTTCTCCATGCTCGAAAGGGCGATGACCCCGTCGACCTCTTCAAGAAGGATGGGGGCCCCAAAATCGACCTTGGCCTGCGGGGCCCGCGATGCATCTCCAAGCTGACGCAACAGCATTGAACTGTTGACCCGCTCCGCGACGAGATTTTCCACCATGCCCATGCGCGCCCCAAGCTCGACCCGGTCGATCGGCTTGTTAACATAGTCATTTGCACCGGCGCGAAAGGCTTCGTCGACATAGGATTTCTCGGTCATTGCGGTGATCATCACGATCGGCGTCACGGCGTACTCGGGGCGCGCCCGAATTCGTCCGCAAAGCTCGATACCATCCATACCGGGCATTTTAATATCCAGCAGGAAGCAATCGAATGGTGATGACTCACTGGCGATTGCATCAAGCGCGGCTTGGGCTGAGGTGCATGTACGCACGTCCGCATAGCCCAGCGACCCGAGATATTTCGACATCAACTCCAGGAAAAGCGGCTCGTCATCAACGACAAGTAATTTCATGTTATGCCTCAGTCAGTTTCGCTGGAGTCGATCACCGGCTCCGCACCTATTAGTTGAATCGAATTGACCCCTCAAATGTGGCGACAAAATGGTTTTTGTTGATCATTCGCGCGAAATTTGCGGTGTTTTGAACTTCTTGATGGGCATAAGGCGGGGCGGCCCCATATCTGTTCCCGCAAGCTCAGGAATGGACTGGAACAGGATCAGCGCGCGGTTATCCCTCAAGAGCGCCCAGAAGGCCCGTTGCCATGTATTGATCGTATTCCGGTGCAATCGCGCACAATGCACCAAGGGGCGGCACCAAGGGTCTCTTGAGTTGTGGCTATGATCGCCCAGGCACCCGGTGCGAGCAACGTTGCCGCATTCTTTACATTCGAGGTGGCCGCGCAATGTCCCGCCGATGCTGCGGTCTGCCTTATGACACTCCCGGGGAAGGCCCGGGACGCTTGGCGTTTATCATCCTGTGACAGTTCGCACAAACAAACATCAGGTCGGCCAGCGTGGTTTTCGCGCCAATTTGCATTTCGGGCATTGGCACTGTGAGATGGTACTCGATAAACCCGTAGCCGGCGCAACAGACCGGATGCTGCGTCCCTCAACCAATACCCACCGTCGGATCTTCGACACACTTTCCATCAATAACACCTGCTCTCTGCTCCGCACTTTTGCGCGGATGTTAGCGAAAACAGGCGGGGTCAATTTTGCACACCGATTCACACCACCAGAGAGATGAAAGCGGCCATTCAAGGGGGCAGATGCACCGCCCCTCATGCTGAACCAAATACTAGGGTCAACAATGCGCACGAAGCGGGCAGTGCAAACTTTGCAACTCATTCACAAAAGACAGCTCGAGCCTCACGCAGCCCTTAGTTGCTCTCAGCGCATTCTTCTGTTTGGTCTGCGTGCAGCGAAGGGCAAATTACGCCCGTGCGGCTACAAAAATTTGAAACTCTGAATATTTTATCGCGGGTTTCTGGCCGCGTTAACATATTGACGGTAGCCGCTGTGGTGTTGAAGCGCCCAAACCGTCGTTTTCGCCTGTGACAGAAACGCATGAGTTTTGGCCGATCTGGTGTATCCGCGAACTCTTTAAGAACATTGTCCATCCCTCCGCAAAGGTCACAAATTTGTTGATAGCGGGATATCCAACAGGCTAAGCTCGGATGCTAGACTGTTCGCCCAGCGAAGAGGAGAGAGCAATGTCTTCTGAACATTCCGGCCAATGCCTTTGTGGCAAAGTCCGCTACAACACCGGCAGCGCCCCGCTTTGGGTAACGGTCTGCTATTGCCGTTTTTGTCAGCGCGCCACGGGGTCGAACAAAATGATTGAACCGATCTTTGAGCGGGATTCCTTTTCATTTTTAGGTAACGATCCCGCAGTTTACACGCTCCCTTCTGACGGCAGCGGAAAGGACATTAATGTCCATTTTTGCGACAATTGCGGAACAAAGCTTGCCTTGACCTTCGAACGATGGTCCGACCGCATTGGAATCTACATCGGAACTCTGGATGATCCGTTTTCGATTGCGGCCACCCCGGAGAATAGCAAGCATATCTTTGTTTCCGAAGCTCGCCCCGGGACGATCTTGCCTTCGGGCTTCAAGACTTTTGAGCGTCACGCCACCGAAAACGACGGTACACCGCTTGAGCCGACAATTCATTCATCACCTCATTTTGTTGGAGTCTGACACGCGCTGTCCGGCGCGTTTGCGCGACGAAGCCAGCGCGTACGGTTGACAGAAACCCCCTGACAAAACCTCCCGGCCTAAAACGGTCGTTATTGACTCAAGGAACCTTCATACAAGAAGCTTTGCCTCATGTCGCTTGAGCGATCGGCGCGCTGATTGAAACGCTGATTTTTTTCCCTTCTCACGCAAATCAGGGAACAGCTCGAATAGCTCGGTCGATTGTTCTTGATCCATCCCAGTCAGTACATTTTGACCGGGATTGAAGCTCTCGCTCCATGCGCCGTCGGCCAGCACAACTTCATGTTGATCAAACAGGAAGTGGAGGTAGACCACACTATCTACCAACATTTTCTCGAACCCGGGCAGATATGTGAGATGCTTGGCTGCAACGAATATTTCGGGATCACCAAAGAAAACTGACGACGACGCTGACTGCCAGAGCATCCTGTGCTGTGGTGAGACCATCATATCCCGCTCCGGGATGCCGTCACCAAGGGTACCGCGTTTGATCAGGATCGGTGCGAGATGTGTTCGTCGAATAAGCTCCTCACGCGAGAGCGCCCGGCGACCTATCCACTTGACCGGCTGGTAGCCATGATCACGCGTGACAAGCACGTCTCCCTCACTGATATCCTCGGCAGGCACTAGGCCACGCTTTGTCATCAGCAGTGATCCCGATGTGAAGCATGGAACGACCGGCTCTTCCGGCTCGTAAGTTATACCGGTGCCACTTTCCATATCGGTTACTTTAAACGCCTCGATATCGTACTCGCCTTCGAGCGTGACAACGCTGTCTACCTCACCATCTGAATCGGAATCCACATTCAGGATGGCTGAGCCTTCTTCGACACGCAGTTGATCATCGGTAAATTGTGCGTCAGAATAAAATAAAAGATCACTTTCCCCAAAGCCTGAAATCTGGTCCCCATTCAGTTCCTCGGGCAATCCAAAGACAATATTTCCGCCGTTATTGATCTCAAGGTCGTCATCGCCTGCTCCGCCTTGCAGAACACTTCCGCCGCCTTCCGATATCAGAGTATCCTCACCGTCGCCGGTCGACATGAATGCTGGCGTCGTTTCCGCGTGGTAATTTACACCTGCATCGGTGTACACGGCGTCGTTTTCCAATCTGTCCTGTACCCAGTTTCCGAAGCGCTCCCCTGCTTCCCGAGCACCGGTGATATAACCTTCGCCCGCCTCTCGAGGGTTTATTCCAAACATACCCCACGCGTTTTCCGGAACATTTTGTAAATCTTCCCATCTATTTGAAACGAAATTGAAAATTGTATCCGCTGGGGGGATCAAGTTCTCGAAGGTTGGCCCAATAAAATCACGCGTATCTTCAACAGAGCCTCTATTTTCGAGCAAATCTTCCAGGGCTAGGGTTTCGAATGGATTCTCAAAGCCATAGCGAAGCTCAACAGTCTCTAAGGCGGATTCAAATGCAAACTTGGCAATCGCTATCGGTGCCGAAGGAGCCGCGACAGGCAAAGACGATAGAAAGCTTGAAGCAATATCCACTCGGTAATCTAGCGTTTGTAAAAATGTATCATAGTCGAAATCGAAATTGGTGATTGGGACATCACCTGTCGTCGATCCCAGAAACGAAAAACTCTCGTCGCTAAACTCTGTTGAATTTGTGCTTGTGGACAGCAACTCGTAACCGCTGAGCGGCCGGATTTCCGAGGAGCCATTGTCTTCAACTGTGCCGATAGCGTCATATAGTGCATCTTGAAACCAGTAGCCGGTGTGAGCATCAGCGATGTAGTCAATCAAGGAACCGGAAAATCCCGATATGTCATTATCGGATGTTATTTTATCAAAAATTCCGTATTGAACCCGCCCGGAAATATAGGCATCCCCGGCCAGCTGAACCAGATCGCCACTTGTCACGAAGTGAGTAACATCCCGAACATCCGTGTCATCGAATTGATCCGCATCACCCTGAGGTATCCCAGGACTATTAAATGTCGCCAACGTCCCAAGCGACAGCTCGCTAAGCTCGGGTTGTTCATCGGAGGTCAGCCTTGAGGCGATATACTGGGTCTGTGCGCCACCTTGACTGTGACCAGTAATATTCAGCGCTTGGCCCTGCTCAGTACTACGCCCGATCCAGTCAACAATATCATCCCAGCTCTCATCGACTTGCGAGCGCCCGACGCCATCAGGTTCAAAATTGGAGGCCCAGTCATCTGCGTTGGATGACCCCCGGATGGCCAGAATTGGCTCCGCAGTCGGAGAGGTCATGCCAACCGCGAAAAACCCTTCATCAGCACTACCCTGTGAGAGCACCTCGAACTCGTAGCCCTGTTCAAGAATATAGGTGCTGGCGCTCCCTGCACTGCCGAAGGCGTAATAGTCGTCTGGCTGAGCACCCAATCTCTGATAAGCAACAATTCGCGCTGCGATCTCCAGGTCTTCGGTGCTCGGCTGATAAAGAGAAGGGGGCGTTTCAGGGTCCTCGGGCGCTTCTGGATCGTCAGGGATCACCGGGCCTTGTGGATCGTCACCGTCATTCGCGCCGGTGCCGATGTCCTGGTCCTCGAAAGGCGAGGCGAGGGTGACGACACCGGAGGAAAGCTCATCTGCAACGGCGCTGGAGACGCCACCATAGTCGCTGTCACCCCATGTGACGACCGAGCTGTCCTCTTTCAGCGCTGCAAAAGCGCCGCCGGTCGAAAAAATCTCTGTTACACCGCCGGACAGGTCTTCCAACACATCGCCGGAGTCTCCTCCAGAGCCCGAACCCCATGTGACGACTGAGCCGTCCTCTTTA
>Ga0102926_1000503_pt1 | contig 22544 bp, 20 predicted proteins | sample SalPonR1_A_D2_MG_FD_78173 | JGI IMG/M metagenome (GOLD analysis project Ga0102926, IMG submission 78173) | Salt pond soil microbial communities from South San Francisco under conditions of wetland restoration - Salt Pond MetaG R1_A_D2_MG | ecosystem: Environmental > Aquatic > Marine > Intertidal...
CGACGTCATGTTGATTGAAACCATGACGAACACTCTTGAAGCAAGGGCAGCATGCGATGCAGCGAGGGAACTTGGCAAACCTTTTGCTGTGTCGTTCCGCCTGGAAGCGGATGGCGGCCTAAAATCCGGTGAAAGCCTCGCGCAAGCCGTCGCCACGGTTGCACATTACGCACCCACGGCCGTGATGTTGAATTGCTGTGATCCCGAAACCCTCACCACCGCGATGCCTGCACTGGTGGCACTATATCCAAGGGTAGGCGGCTACGCCAATGCCTTCAAAAGTGTCGAGAACGTAGCGAACGGCGGCCTGGTAGACACCCTGGAAGCACGAGAGGACGTCTCACCGGCAACCTACGGCGCTGCCGTGGCGCAATGGTTGAATAATGGCGCCGTGGTCACCGGTGGTTGTTGTGAAATAACACCCGCTCACATCCGTTATCTGACGGATAGCTTCAACCATCAATTCGAGATTATCAGGCTTTCGCAGTTGAGAGGCAGGCCATAGGAGACTCATCACCAGCATGGCCCGCTCCCTTCAACAGCACACCGTGCGGCGTTGTTGACGAGTCGGTAGCCAGTGGGGAATACCGCTAAAACCGGTATTCCAGAGAGAGCCGAACGACTTCGTAATCCACTTACGACGCCCGGTGTTCCACGCCGACATCCACGAGTGACAGGGCTTACCAGGTAACGCCTGCGCCGGAGGTGAACGCCGTGCCGGAGTCATCGGGAAGTCTATCGCCCCGGTCCAGTTCCCAGCGCTGTGCGCCCAGAATACCGAACACCGTTCAATCAGGTGCAAGTTCGTAGCGCGGCAGCGCGGTTGCATCGTCGTCCACGTCGTTCCACCAAGGCCCGCTGTCCGTCACCAGCCGGTTGACGTCGGCAGCGCCCAGATGAAGTGCGGCGGACCAGGGCCTGTCCTGCGCGCTGGCGGACGACCAGCCGAGCGCTACGAATGGAAGAATGAACAGCGTCATCGTGTTGGCTGAAGATTGCATGGAACTTTCCTCCCTGTGCTTTCCTCAAACCATTTCCCCTCACTGACGCTACAGCCCGGTGGCGGGGTGTTCAAGGCCCGTGGAACATGTCCTGGCGAAAAGCAGGTCCGCTGTTCTATGCTCAAGGCATGCGTGCGATGCAATTTCATGGGCCGGGCTCGGGGCTGAAGCTGAGCGAAGTTGCCAAACCCGAGGCTGGCCCCGGACAGGTGCGGATACGGGTGGAGGCCTGCGGCATCTGCCGCACAGATCTCCACGTCCTTGACGGCGACCTCAAAGATCCAGTGTTGCCGCTGATCCCCGGGCACCAGGTCGTCGGCGTCGTGGATCAGATTGGTTCGGGCACGACTGCACTGCAAGCTGGAGACCGTATCGGCATACCCTGGCTCGGCTCCGCCTGCGGCCATTGCCGTTTCTGTCACGCCGAGCAGGAAAATCTGTGTGATTCACCTTCCTTTACCGGGTACCAGATCAACGGCGGCTTTGCCGAGTACGCCGTCGCCGACGCCCGGTTCGTATTCCACATTCCGCATGCCTACTCGCCGAAGCATGCTGCCCCACTGCTCTGCGCCGGACTGATCGGTCATCGATCATTGCGCATGGCGGGTAAGGACTGCCAGTACCTGGGGCTCTACGGTTTTGGTGCCGCGGCACACATTGTCGCCCAGGTAGCCCGTTTCGAGGCGCGGGAGGTCTACGCCTTCACCAGGCCCGGGGATGCGAACACGCAGGCCTTCGCCCGCAGGCTCGGCGCAGTCTGGGCGGGGGGCTCAGATGAGCCGCCACCCCGGCTTCTGGATGCCGCGATTATTTTTGCTCCGGTGGGCGCGCTGGTGCCCGCAGCACTGCGCACCGTGCGCAAAGGCGGCACTGTGGTCTGCGGTGGCATTCACATGAGCGACATTCCCACCTTCCCCTACGCCGATCTCTGGGGAGAGCGCCGGCTGTGCTCCGTAGCCAACCTGACGCGCCGCGACGGCGAGGAGTTCTTCGCGGTGGCGACCAAGGTGCCAGTAACCACGCGGGTGACCACTTATTCCCTGGAGCAGACAGCCGCAGCGCTGGAGGACCTGCGTCATGGGCAATTTGATGGAGCCGCCGTGATTCTGCCCTAGTGGGCCACGCGGTAAGTTCGGTAACGCTCAGAGCCGCTGTGCGGGCGCGAATCCAGGCGCGGTCGCCGGCAAGGTGAAGGCGGCGCCACCGGTACCGCGATGACCACTTCGCCAGGGGCATATTTCTGCAGCGCGTTTGTCGCCGCGCGCATCGTGGCGCCTGTGGCCAGGCCGTCGTCGACGAGGATAACGGTAGTTCCCTGTATTCGCGGCCACGGTACTCCGCGAGGGCCTCTGCAAGTCGCTGGCCGGCAACGTTGCGATCGAGGAAGCGACCGCGTGGCCCACCAGCCAGCTTCGCTTACCGATTCAATTGATGGGGCCGTTTTGGCCGGTTTTCCGATGGTTGGAGTTGCCGGACACGATCAGAGGAAGTCAGGGGAACCATTCTTCCTCGAACGCCAGACTTTCCAGGATAATCCCAGCATCGTTACGATAGGCTTGTGCTCTCTCGACGGGGAATGTCATGAGCACCTGCACCGCCTGACCCGAGGTTTCTCCCAGCAGGACATAACCGGCCTGTTCCCGGGTATCGCTGAAACTGATGACCGTTTTCACCCAGTGATACGGAAACTCTTCTGATCGTTCCGACCGAATGCTGTTGATTGTCCAGCCCGCCCCGGCGATCAGACCGTCTGGACCCATCACCGAGCCCTCGAGATCGGCGGCCGAGGCGGTACCTGCCGGGAGGAACACGTGAACCCTGGCGTTATCCATGGCATTGCCGCGGGGAGCAAATGTAAAGGAGAAACCGCAACCCTCGCCAATGCAACCGCCGTCCACCACCATGGAAGCCGGATAATTCGCTCTGATGGGATATCGATAGGCCGTGCCGTCGTAGGTTTGCAGGGAACCCGCGTTTGCGGGATTGATAGCCTCGGCCGTCGCGGAAGGCCCTTTCGCGCGGGGTGGCACTGCGGTCTCGTCGTTCGGGGCGTTGGGAGCGCAGGCTGTGATTACCATTGAGGAAATCCCCGTCAGTAGCGTTAACACACCGCATCGCTTCATCGTATTCAAAACGCAACGGCACGCTCGTCCAGTGCTTCACACCGGCGAGGTACCCATCTGCTTGAGATGCCGCTTATCGTCGTGGCATTCACGAGATCCTCCAGTTTACGCGGGCTCACAGTGGCCACCGTCATGCGGTGTCAGCCACGCCCCGGGGCACCAGCGCTGACTTCGAATGTCCTGATGATAAGGGTCGGTTCAATCGCGATCAATTCCCCGCCTCGACCACGCTGCCCCAGGTCAGAATGGTAGAGACCCAGCTGTCCCTGCGTGAAGGGCCAGGTACGTGTCATACGTGGGCAACCGAACAGACAGGGCTCGCTGGGCACCTTGAGCTTGAAGATCAACGTATTATTCATACTCATAAGGTATCTGGTTCACGCTGGCCATTGCGATAATGGACGCCACTGGCGGAATTCTGGCCAGCATTTTCGCAGTCTCGCGGATGATCAGGAATCTGATAGACACGATCACTGACAGCCGGATTTGAATCGGAGGGACGCGGCGACTGTCCCCTCTTTGGCATGGCTCTGGAACCTAAGGAAGTCAGTCTGGATGATGGCCCCTCTGAAGAACTCACGGATATGACCCGCCGGTTCTGGATCGGGTTGGTGCTGACACTGCCTATGTTGGTGCTCGACATGAGCGGCCCCCTTACCGGTCTCAATCACGTTGTGGTACCGCAGATGTCGAACTGGATTCAACTGTTCCTGGCGACGCCTGTGGTGGCCTGGTATGGCTGGCCGTTCTTCGTCCGGGGCTGGAAATCCGCACTCCGCCGCAGCCTCAACATGTTCAACCAGTCTGTGTCGCCTGCCGGGGCCGCACATGCCGGCGCACCGCCAGGCCGCGCAAGCGCAATCGCGATTGACAGAAGTCAAGGCGACGTCATGCCGTCTGTCCTATACTCAGAGCACGAGCCTGTATGGGAGGAATATCATGAAAAGTTCGCTGTGCGTTACTGCTGCCCGTTACGGGCTTGCTCTGCTGTTCATTGCGGCCGTCGCCGCCTGCAGCGAGGAAGACACACCTGTAAAAGGCTTCGTTCTCCCCGAGGGCGATAGTGAGCAGGGCAAAGCGGCTTTTTTGTCGCTGGGTTGCCAGCAGTGCCACACCGTGGCCGACTCCGACATCGAGCAACCTGACGATGCCCCCCATGAAATCCAACTCGGTGGCAGGCTGATTCAGGTCGAACACTATGGCGAGCTGCTCACATCAATCGTCAACCCGAACCACCGCGTGGCGCCCCAGCATGACGAGATGGGCGATGGAGAAGGAGACCCGGTCTCTCCAATGCCGGATTTCACCGATACGATGACGGTGGTGCAGTTGATTGATGTCGTTGAATTCCTGCACTCCAAGTACACTCAGGTGCCGAAATATTCCGGTCGTTACTACCATTACCCAATGTGACCGCTCCCAGCGGGGTGGGCGGAACGCTTTCGGCTCTGGTGCAGCGGGAGCCGAAGCGGTCTGCTAAAGCGCCACTAGAATCGATATTCGAGGTTCAGTCGAACGGCGTCATAGTCCACTTCCGACGCCTGGTATTCAAGGCCGACGTCCACAAGTGGAACGGCTTGCCAGCTAACGCCAGCGCCATAGGTGAACACCGTATCGGAGTCATCGGGAAGTATATCGTCCCGCTCCAGCTCCCATCGTTTTGCGCCCAGAATTCCGAACACCGTCCAACCCGGTGCAACTTCGTAGCGTGGCAGCACGGCCGCGTGCCATGCACTGAAATCCACATCCTCGCGAATGACCACAGCGGGGCAGATTGCGTCTGGAGGGCATGTATTGTCACCACGCAGGTTGTTTGCTTCCTCGTACATTACGCGAAGCGCGAGCATGGGCGACACCTCATAGCCAAGGCTGACACCCAGCGCGGTTGCATCATCATCCACATCGTTCCACCAGGGCCCGCTGTCCGTTACCAAACGATTAACGTCGGCAGTGCCCACATGAAGCGCAGCAGACCAGGGCTTGTCCTGTGCGCTGGCAGACGACAAAACGAGTGCTATCAATGGCAGACTGGAGAAAATGCGTGTGTTAACTGAAGTTTGCATGAAACCTTCCTCCTTGTGCTCTGCTTTGCTTTGCTTTGCTTTGCTTTGCTTAAGGAGCTTCCATCAAACTATAGTCCGGACACAGCTTTTTTCAAGCCGTTGCGAGGTACGACGCGCCACGCGCAGTCTGATTACACCAGCAGCGCCAAAAACGAAGGTGGCAGCGTCAACGGGTGGGTGACATCCACGCGGCCGGCAAAACCCAGTTCCGGAACCAGGCGGCGACATCCTTAGCCAGCATGGGCTTCGCGATGTAGAAGCCTTGCACGTAATCGCAACCCAACGTCAGCAGCAGCTCTCCCTGAGCTTCAGTCTCAACGCCCTCAGCGAGAAGCTCAAAACCATACGCGCTGCAAATCCCGGACACCGCCTGCACGATGGCGAGATCATCAGGATTTTTTCCGATGTCGTCCACAAACCACTTATCGAGCTTCAAGCAATCGACCGGCAATGTCTTCGCTCGAAAATCGGCAGCCTGCAAATCCATGGCTGTAAGATTAATGCTGACACGAGCACTGTCACCGCATGCCAGGCCTGATTCCAGAAAGCGCAGTGCGCTATCCGCTACCCAGTCGCCAACGGCAATCATGATGCCATCGCTTTCAATCATGGGAAGAAACGCACGTGGCGCCAACAAGCCTTTATCGGGGTGATGCCAGCGGATGAGTCCCTCATAGCCAAGAACCCCGCCCTGCCCCAACTGCACTTTTGGCTGAAAGAACAGCTCAAATTCGCCGCACTCAAGGTCTTGTCGAACCTGTTCAATCTGGGCATTGCGCTGCCGTACCCGATCCTCCTGAGTCCGGCTGAACAGCATGTATTGTCCAGGCCCCTTGAGTTTTGCCTGATACAGAGCATAGGCGGCTTGACGAATCATGGCCTCTGCGCTTGCACATTCAAGTCGTTCGCACGCCGTCACGCCCATACTTGCCGTCATTTTCAACGAACTGCCGTCGACATCAAGGGGTTCCTTAACGCCAGCGAGCAAGGCCTTGATTGTCTCTTCCACAGGCGGCGACGACTGCGGGTGGCGCATTACCGCCATAAACTCATCTCCGCCGAGCCTGCACAGTTCCGTGCCGTCGGGGACCTTTGCGCTCAATCGGTGCGCAAACGCCTGCAGCACATGATCTGCGGTATCCACACCAACTTTTTCATTGACCTGGGTGAATCGATCAATGTCGATATGAATTAATAGCACCGGCACAGAGGTACTGGTCTGCTCGTTGAGCAGAGACTCAAGCACGCGTTTGATGCCATTGCGATTCCGAAGACCGGTCAAAGGATCAAAATAGGCAATATGTTCGAGCTCAGCCTGATGCTGCTTTACGCGGGTGACATCCCTGAAAATGCCAACAAGACAGCTTTGGTCCCCACGCTGGAACGGCCCCCTGACGCTGATTTCCACATGCCTTGGTTGACCGCTCTTCTGGAGTATTGTCGCCGCGATGGTGTCGTAGCTCACTCCGAGGACGAGCTTTTCGAGGTGCCCGCGGTGAATACTTTGCTCCTGCTCGGGGTGCAGCTGGAGCACGTTCATTCCAATCAGCTCATGATGTGGTCTTTGGGTGAGGTGCTCTGCTGTCGCATTACAGTCGACGATGAGCCATGAGCCGGCATCCACAACGAAGACTGAATCGGGAATTGTGTTAAACAGCATTTGAAATCGCTGCTCACTTGCACGGTATTCTTCTTCCAGAAGCGCGCTCTGTGCAGACTTCAGCGCTTCTTCAGTGCGATTGCGAGCCACGCGCTCTTTGATCAGTTCAATGGTATTGGCGCTCAGCTCGCTATACATATCCAGGACGGCCTGAATGACTACGGACATCGAACCTGCCATGGTCCTGTCTGCACGCTCGAGAGCCTCAGGCAACGACGCGCCTGAATCAGCGGCGATAGTAGCAATCGCCATACGCCTGTCGTTATCCAGGATATGGGAGGCCAGCCAGCGCGTCAGGAAACCAAACAATCCATCGATAAACTCCTCGACGTTGCCACGCCCCTCGCGGATCTTGTTTATCGTCTCAAAGAATTCCCGGTGCGCGTTTTCGTGCACTCGCAGCATCTCGTGCTGACTGAAGTGCCGGTGCCAGATGTCTTCTTCTGTATCAAAATGATATTTCGCGTAATCGGCCAGCTCATCGAGTATCTCCACCATGTCTGTCTGGCTGACCTCACCGGACACAAAATGTCTTGCGAGTCGATTCAGAATATCCACCAGTTTGCGGTGCTGCTGGTCAATCACACTGATGCCGGTATTGAAATTATCGTTCCAGGGAAAGATCTCGAATGGTGGACTCGCGTCGTTCATTGGGACTCTCGCTAACCGATAGTTGCCTGATTCTAGCCTACTTTTCGGGGTAGCTCATTGAGGTGTAGTGTGGGTAACGGGGGGTGGTTCTTTGACCGCGTAAACTATTACCTTGCACGTTGTGTACGGTATCCTCGAACCGGTACGTTACCTTTGTGCAAGTAAAGCCACGCTACAGAGAAATATGCAATGGAAGACATCAATATTATCGAATCACACGAGACTGATGACGCCAAAGTTGAGATCGTGGAATATAACAAACTCATTGGCTCATCTGACGCACGCGCTGCCGAGCGCCTATTTTTTGTGCAACAGGCAGGAATGACCCTAAAGACAGTGCGCATCACACTTAAAAACTCCAAGGTGCGCATCGAACCTGGCGCGCTCTATTACATGGAAGGTAATCTTGAAATGAAAGCCTCGACCGGCGGCGGTCTTCTCAAGGGTCTTACGCGGAAAGCGCTATCGGGCGAAACTTTCTTTGTTAGTGAAATTCACGGCAGCGGGGTGATATATCTCGAACCAACCTTCGGTCACTTCATGCTTATCCCGGTCGATAACGATGAATACATCGTCGATAAGTCACTTTTTTATGCAGGCACTAGTGGGCTCGATATTTCTGCTGCGGCGCAGAAGAACGTTTCCTCAGCAGTCTTTGGTGGCGAGGGACTTTTCCAGACAAAAATCAAAGGTACGGGAACAGCGGTTCTGTACTCCCCAGTCCCGCGAACGGAAATCCAGGAGTTTGCGTTAGAGGACTCACGTCTTGCTGTCGATGGTAACTTCGCACTCATGCGCACCAGCGGTGTGACATTCAGAGCTGAAAAATCTTCTAAATCCTGGGTGGCTACTTCAGTCTCCGGCGAGGGACTTCTGCAGACTTTCACGGGCTCCGGCAAAGTGTGGATTGCTCCCACACAGGGCGTCTATGAAAAGCTCTCTACCGAGCGCGGCCTCATTGAGCTGGCAGGCCCGCCTGGAGCTATTTCGACGATGGTGGACGAAAAAAACCCAAAGAAAAAGTAGGAGTTCTTAGCGGATGGCAATTGATCGCGATGACAAAATTGCGCTTGGTTTTATAGGCGGTATCACCGTGGTAATCACCATCGGTGTTCTCGTCGCGCTTAGATGGCTGCTCGCAAGCGTCCTTGGGATTATTGATCTCGATACAGGAGGTGTTGGCTGGCGAGAAGCGTTCCAGGCAGCGGTCGTCATCTCTTTTTTATTTGTTCTTGTCTTCGCGCTAGTTGCTGGCGATGGGGTTGTCGGTGAATTCAGCTTTATGATTGTGGCGTTCTTCCTCATGGTGGCGTTTTTCACCGGCTCTATTGCAATCATCCTCTGAACGGCCTGTGAAACCGGAATGCCCGCTCCAGTAAAGGTACGCAGTTAGATGAAATAGCTCAACTAAACCGTGCGGCTTTCCCCCACAGAAACTGGTTATTCCGAGGGGGAAGGGTCACGGCATCGCCCGAAAGCGGGAGAAATAGCGTCCCAACAGCGGCTTACAGTCGTGCCAGCCGGTCCGCAATTCACTGGATGGACACCCGGTGCCGATCCTGTTTTTGAAGCAGAAGGTTGCCGCATCTATTGTCAGCCAGCTGGCGTGATAAGCCGCATCGAGCAGAGCGCCGTGCGCGGATCGAGCCTTACCAACACCTATAGGAGAAACAGCATGAGCAAACGACTCACCATAGAATTAAGCGAAGATGCCACAGCAAGATACCTCGAGCTTTCTGGCGCGCGTACCGCAGCGGAGTTATCCGAGGACTGCGAACCCTCAGGGCCGTCGCTGAGAATTGATATTCATCCCGTGTATGGCTGCGAGGTTGGATTCCAGCGCGGGGGTACCTACATCGATATCGGTGAAGCCCGGTGTAATCTGCTGGATGTGGATGGCTAGAGTCAAAGCGCGGCTTCGTATCCGGCACCGGTCAGGCATTCACCCAGGGTACGGCAACGAATTTGCCGTTATCCAGGGCCTGTTCGCCATCCCAGCGGTAGGCCACCAGCTGGCCGCCGGCGCCTGCAGCAATGCTGTAGTCAAGACAGGCCACGTTGGGCGCAAGCCTCGTCGGCACTCCGCGTAGCCAGTAATGCCCAACGAAGAGCGGCGGGTCTTCCGGGTCGTAGGCCAGGCCATGATCGAGACCCACCGGATCATCGGGGATATGGGTCAAGGCCGCAGGCGGACCAAGGAAAAGCGCTTTGTAGCTCTGCGCCGAACGGTCCCACCACTTGATACGCATGTGGTGTCTTTGGGCGCCATAGTTGTCCGGGAAAGATATGCCCTCGGGCAGCGGAATTTCCTTGCCTTTCAGCAGCGTTTCCACGGCGTTGAACTCCATGCTGTCCTTTGTGCTTGATCGCCGCAGCAGCTCGTCTGTCATCTGAGGGCCGGCGTGCTTGTCGCGCAGCATTGCCATTGCCACGGGGTCCCAGCAGGCGTGCACGACGCGCAATCCGTCCTCTTCAATCCAGAGTGGCAGCGAGGCAAACCAGCCCAGAACATCGCGGTAGGCATCTGAACCAAAGGGAAACGCCTGCAGAAATGCCGCACTTTGACGCGCGTTCTTGTCCGTGTGCGGTCGCAGCCAGCCACCCTGACCATCGTCGGTGCCGTAGGCCAGCGCATTGAATTCATGATTGCCCATCACCGCCAATGCACTGTTGTTCTCGACCATGGCGCGCGCAATGCTGATCACTCTGCGCTGATGAGCGCCGCCGTCGATGAAGTCACCCACGAACAGCACGCGGCGCGCCGGATGGCGATAAACACCGTCAATTTCCCGGTAGCCCAGCTCATCGAGCAGGCGCTCCAGGCTCGGGGCCTGGCCGTGAATGTCGCCGATCAGGTCAAAGGCGATGGCTGTCATATACTCTTTCCTCGTACTGAAGCAGTGCGCTATGTGTAGCTTCGATTTTTCGGCATACACAAGCTCGGATTCCCGGTGTAGTTTGCTCTGGGTATTCTGGGTATTGCCAAGGATCACACATTAGACTAGCTTAGTGGCCGTGGAACCCCACGCACAACAAGAACAAGCAATCAAGGCCGGAGTTTTTCAAGCACCTCCCAACCCCTCGGAAATGGCGCCGCCTTGTCTGTATTTTTCACATTAAGAGTGCAACTGCATGGCAACGTCAGTTACTGGTTCGGTCCTGCAAGCAAAATTTAACTCCCTGAAAAAATATTTAACCGTGCTGGTGGCTGTTACCTCCTTGTCGGGCTGCTACGATATCGTCTCTGTGGACCAACCCCCCAGCACACAGATAGAGCAAGTTTTTACTGCAACAGTTACTGGGGGAGCTAGCAGCACCTGCACCAATTGCAAGCCTTCACTTGGCATTGCAGTACCCGCATCCTGGACTATAGCCGACTGTCAATACCGGATAAATCTAGGCGCGCCTCTCAGCTGTACAGCTGATACTGATGACCCCCCGATACCCGATCTAGAAGAAACCCCTGATATTGAATGGCGGAAGTTTCTGGGATCGCCCGTTGAAATAGCTCAGCAGGACTCGATAGTTGTTGAGTGGCAAGTGGTTCCGAATACCGCAGGAACATATTCACTGGCTTACATTTTAGGCGCGCAAGATTTGGCTTCAGCGCCCCAAGCCCAGTATAGCGATATCGCTCGGCGCGAACTAATAGTAGGAGAAATCCCTCCCGTTCCAGCAATGGGGGCAATCCACTGGACGCTTCTAGCATTGGGCTTAATGGCCATTGTCTTTGTCTACATGGCCAAAACACATCGAAGATTCGGTCCTATCAAGGGCGTCTTCATCGCACTGTTGTTCGTTTGGGTGACGGGTAACGGTGAAGAATCTGCCGCGGACTCAGAAATCAAACCAATGGCTCTAAGCCACGAAAATATTCTTAGTTTGATCATGGCGCTGCGCAGCAGTGAGACTCAAGTGATTCTCGAAGACCCCAAGACATTTGCAGCGGAGAGATTTCTATTATCGGAGCCACAGAAGCTATGGTTGAGTTCGGCAGACGAAGATGTACTGCGGCAATCTATCGAATTGATGCTGTCAACTGAGAGCCTCTCTACGGTCTCGTGTTATGTCATTGCCGATAAATTCAAGTGCTCGGAGAAACTTGATAATCCCCCAGAGAATAATCGAGGTGATTAAGTCACGTTCTTTGAACTTCCTCTGGTTCACGGAGATTTCTGGCCTGCTCTATGTGAGCGGTAAACCAACCGCGCCCTGTATCACCGCTGGCCGATATGCTCCGGCTTGATGTTCAAGGGCAGCAGCGCCTCAATCTGTTCGACGCTATCGACCAACGGCAACTTCGTGTAGATATGCCGCAGGTAGGCGTAGGTCCAGCCCGTTGGCCCTCACGGTTTCGATCAGGGTGCAGAGTTTGATCCTGGCCTTCACTCCGGCCACCGAGTCACTGAACTGCCAATTCTTTCGGCCTGGGACAAAAAGCGGTCTTTTTTAAGATTTCTTTCTCCATCTTCAGACGCCGGACATCTTCCCGGAGCTTTCGAATCTCGGCCTGTTTTGCGCTGAGCTTCCCGTTACCGCGAAAGCCATGCCGTCGTCCGCCTCGTGCTGCCTGATCCAGCGGCACAGCATATTGGCGTTGATGCCCAGGCTGCTTGCTGCTTCTACCCGGCTGCAGCCCTGCTCCAATACCTGACTGATTGCATCCAGCTTAAATTTTTTCGAATTCTTCTTTCTCGTGTTCCTGCGGGAACCCACGGGACTGGACAGGACTGTCGCTGTTCGTTAACGTCTATCCATATGGATAATGAAACAGGAAGGCCGCGACATGGAGGTGCCCGGGGGAAGCGGCTCGACAGCGTTGGAATCATTATCCGTATGGAAGAAATCGGGTTATGCGCTGGGTGATACCGGCCTCAATGTATATTGGCAGGGCATCAGCCTGTTCCTGTTTTTCTTTTACACCGAAGTGATGGGTCTTTCCCCCGGCACGGCTGGCTTTACGGTGTTTGTCGCGTCCCTTTGGGATGGGCTGACGGATCCGTGGATGGGTGGAATTGCCGACCGCACGCGATCGCGCTTCGGACGGTTTCGCCCCTACCTACTGTGGGCGCCACCACTGCTGGCGCTCGCTTTTGTGCTGACTTTCTGGGTGCCAGAAGGCTTGTCACCAACGCTGTTGCCGGCTTACGCGCTGCTCACGCACCTGCTGCTGCGCACGCTCTACACCGTTGTCGCGGTACCCTATAGTGCGTTGTCTGCCCGCATTACCCAGGTCAGTCAGGTTCGCGCCAGTCTCGCGGGTTGGCGTATGCAAGGTGCGGCACTGGGCGGCCTCACCACGGCTGTGGCAACCCCCTGGGCGGTTGCGAAGTTGGTTGCGATGACCGGGGATACACGGCTGGGCTGGCTTTATGCCGCGATCTTAATGGCTGTGATTGCCTCATGCCTGTTCGTGCTGTGTTTTCTCAGTGTGCGCGAGCCTGTCGACGCTGAGCCGCGTGTTCCGGCCGGTGATAATCCCTTGTTCAGCTGCCTGCGGGATATTGCGACCGGAGCGGCCATGCTGCGGCGCAACGGACCGCTGGTGCGTGTTCTGCTGGCGATCGTAATGGCATCACTCTGCCTGACCATGTTGTCCAAGACCCTGCTTTACTGGTTTAAGTACGGTGTGGGTAACGAGGCGGCAGCCGGTATTGCGCTGGCCATCGGACCGATGTTGTTACTGGTGATTGCACCGCTGTGGGCGCGAGTGGCTATGCGGTTCTCGAAACGCACAGCCTGGCTGCTCGGCTGTGCCATCGCGTTTCCAGGGTACCTGGCTTTTTATTGGTTGCCCATGCGCGATGAGTTGAGTATTTATGTCTGCGTTGGCGCTATTGCGGTGGGCACCAGTGCGTTTGCGGTCATGTTCTGGGCGATGTTGCCCGACACTGTCGAATACGATGACTGGCTTTGCGGCGAACGCAATGAGGCCAAGGTGTTCGGATTTGCCACCTTCGCGCAGAAAGCAGCGCTCGGACTTAATGCTCTGTTCCTTGGGGTGCTGCTCGACCTGGTTGGCTTTCAGCCTGGTGCCGTGCAGACAGATGCCACGCTCGATGGGATGAAGGCCATCATGACCCTGGTGCCGGTGCTGGGCCTAGTGGTAACTGCCCTGGCGCTCTATCGCTACCCTATCGACGCTGTCCGGCATGTGGAGTTGCGGCGGCAGATTGCGGCTCGGCGGGGTAGGTCATGATTTGCCTTACTTACCTGGCAGCTGCGCGTCGGGACGGCGCTGACAAACGCATACCCTTTGCTACACTGAAGGGCTTTGACGAGTGGGTTTTTCATGTCATCTGTAGTTGACTGCGCGAATGAGACCGGCCAGCGGCGTGCCACGCAAAAAGCGGAGACGCGTGCACGTATTCTGCAGTGCGCTCTTGAGACCTTTGCGGCGCAGGGCTTTGCGGCGGCCAGCGTCCGCGAGATCGCGGCGGCGGCTGGCGTCAATCACGGCCTGATCCGTTACCACTTTGGCGATAAGGATGGTCTTTGGAAAGCGGCCGTCGGGTTTTTATTTGAACGTTTACATGCAGAGACTGCAGTTCCGGTAGAAGACGCCGGACTGTCGCTTTATGAGCAGACCCGCGTTCGCCTGCGGCGCTACGTCAGCTACTGCGCGCGCCATCCAGAGCACGCAAGAATCATGGTGCAGGAATCGGTGGTCGACAGTGAGCGACTACGCTGGGCAGTCGAGCACTTCATTCGCCCCGATCACGAGCTGCTTGCCGAGAGCCTGAATGCGCTGATGGCGGAGGGCATTTACCCGCGAGTCCCACTGCACTCACTGGTCTATATTCTCTCTGCCGCCGCGCAAATGATGTTCGCCCTCGCTGCCGAAGTTCGACTGGTATACGGCGTTGACGCGAATGACCAGACGGTGATCAACGCTCATGCTGATACTTTGCTTACCCTCTTTTTTGAGCATCGGGCCGTGGGTGCAGAAACGTGATCTGGTGTCATCCTCCCGGACTGTTCGGGTTCAACCTGTTTTTTCTACAAGGGGCTCTGCTATGACCGCTGGTCCTGCATCGCGTCTCATCGGCGCTGGCCTGATTATCTGGCTCTACTGCGCTGCACTGCTGGCGGAATCGGCGCCGCCGCGCCCGAACATCGTTTTCATTCTTGCGGATGACCTAGGCTATGGGGACATCGGCGCTAACGGCAGCACCTTGATCAATACGCCCAATATTGATGCGCTGGCCAGTGAAGGAATGCGGCTCAGTAGTTTTTATGCGCCCGCCAATGTCTGCACGCCGTCGCGAGCGGGATTCCTGACCGGCCGCCAGCCGGTGCGCATGGGCCTGGCCAAAGACGTAATCAGGCCAGGCAGTACGCACGGTCTGCCCGCTACGGAAACTACGCTCGCCACGTTGCTTCGCGGCGCCGGCTACCGAACGGCCATGATCGGCAAATGGCACTTGGGCAATCAGGCACCACACTGGCCCACCTCGCATGGCTTTGACGAGTTCCTTGGCGTGCCGTACTCAAACGATATGTCCCCGTTCCCGCTGTACCGTGATGAAGAGGTGATTGACGCGTCGGTGGATCAGACGACGCTGACCGCGCGTTATACCGAGGAGGCTGTGGCTCTAATTGAGGAGTCGGGCGATCGACCGTTTTTTCTTTATCTCGCACATACCTTCCCGCACATCCCCTTGTTCTCCGGGCCACCCTTTCGGGGGCAGTCAGGCGCAGGGCTTTACGGGGACACTGTGGAGACTATCGACTGGAGTGTTGGACAATTGATCGACGCACTCACGCGCAGCGGTCAGCGCGACAACACGCTGATTGTCTTCACGTCGGACAACGGGCCCTGGTTTGAGGGCTCGGCGGGGGTATCGCGAGATCGCAAGGGAGGTACTTGGGATGGCGCCTACAGGGTGCCTTTTGTCGCTTACTGGCCTTCGGGTCTCCCGCGCGGACAGCTGAGCGACGAGCCAGTGTCCGGGCTGGATTTGCTGCCCACCTTGGCGCGGCTTGCCGGAGCTGAGACCGATCACCTCACACTTGATGGCCGCGATATCTGGCCCGTGTTGAGCCAGGGCGCACCGACACCGCACGATGAACTGTTGTTCTTCAATGAGGATCAGATTGCGGCCGTTCGCAGCGGCGATTGGCGACTTGTACTTCGGGGTTACTACAAAATCTATGAAGTTCCCCTGGGTGATCTTGGCTACCCGCTGCTGTTCAATCTCGCCAGCGATCCCGGGGAGAACTACAGCCTGGCACCCGACCAGCCGGACGAGGTGGCAAGACTGCTTGCTATCGTAGCGCAAGCCCGCAAGCAGCTGGCGGTACCCCCACCCCCACCGTTTCCGCCGGCACCGCCGCGCACTGACTGATCACGTCCGCACTGCTCCTGCAACCTCCCCGTGTAGATCATTCGCGTCCGGCAGTTTGCTATCCGACTGGATAGCAAACTTGACGCGCCTGCGCGCGGAATCTTACTATCCGAACGGATAACAAATAATGAGCGGCTCGAGGCCGTGTTAATCACGCGAGGAAAGAACTATGCACGGGATTCCCTTTCGCGCCCTGCCGCTGGCGGGTGCCGTTTTCTTCTCTAGTTTGCCGGTGGTGCAGGCACAGCAATCGGCGCTTCTGGAAGAAGTCGTGGTGATGGCGCAGCGCTATGCTGAGAACCTGCAGGATGTGCCGATTTCCGTAACCGCCATTAGTGGCGACGCACTGGATCTCCGACAGATTGATGGTTTTGACCAGCTGCAGTATGCCGTGCCCGGAATCACCTTTGCGGCCGGCATCAATGCGCGGCAGTCTGCATCGACGATTCGTGGTATTGGAACCGGCCTGTTCAATGTGGGGATCGAGGGCAGCGTGGCCATGGCGATTGACGGCGTGATCCTTGGTAGGGAGGGCGCCGGGCTGTTTGATCTGTCCGATGTTGAGCGTGTGGAAGTCTTGCGCGGTCCGCAAGGCACCCTGTTCGGCAAGAATGCATCTGCCGGAGTGATCTCTATCATAACCCGCAAGCCAACAGACACCTTCGAAGCAGACGTAAAGATTGGCTATGGCACCCGCAATGAGCTGAATCTTTCCGGGTCTGTATCTGGGCCGCTGACTGACCGAATTGAAGGTCGCGTAAGCGGCTACTCCAATCAGCGCGATGGCTATGTGTTCAACGTCAATCCCGACGCACCCCAGGGTGAGTTGAATGAGCGCGATGAATACGGTGTGCGTGGCAAGCTGGCGATAAATTTCACGGAAAACCTCGATCTGCTATTGTCGGCTGACTATGCTAGGCGAGACCAGGCGGCCGGTGCGCTGACGCTGCGTAATGCATCTGCCGGCGGCCCCGGCTCTGGACTGCTCGGCTCTGGTGTGCCGGCGATCGGCACCGCCACTGCTGCCAGCGGCATAACTCCCGGGCCGGGCAACCGCCTGCTGGCGGCCGACGGCGTTTTCCGCAACCAGATGGAGAGCGGCGGTTTCTCAGCAGAGCTCAACTGGCGGCTGGGGGACTTCGAACTGGTGTCCCTGACGGCCTGGCGTCAGTGGGAGAGTTTTGATAACAACGACGCCGACCTCATCCCGCTCCCCTTCCTTGCGGTTAATCTGGGTGACCTGGAGCAGACGCAGTTCAGTCAGGAGCTGCGTCTGCTATCGCCACGTGATCAGCGTCTTACCTACACCCTCGGTGCGTTCTGGTTCGAGCAGGACCTTGATCAGATCAACACACAAGCCGGCACTGCCGGTCTTGATCTGCTGGGCGTGCTGCCGCCGGGCTTGCTACTGGGATCGGACATGGTCAGCGCAATAGAAGAAACCAACAAGGCGCTGTTCGGGCAGGGCGAGTACGCCATGACTGATCAATTCAGTCTGATTGTCGGCGCGCGATTGCTGCGCTCAGAGATTTCGGGAAATCAGCTACGCACGGTTACGCCGGGTTCAGTGGGCCCCTTTGCCGGACAGACCGTGACTCCGCAGCCATTGCGTGGAGAAGTGAACGACACAGCCCTCGCCTGGCGCCTTGGCTTGCAGTACTACCTGTCGGATCAGACCAACGTTTTTGCGACCGTCAGCAAAGGTTACAAGTCGGGCGGCGTGGTCAGCGGGCTCACTATAAACGGTACTGGCCCACAGAATACGCTGCTGCCCACAGTCGATGCTGAAATCCCGCTGCAGTATGAGCTTGGCATTCGCAGCACGGGTTGGGGTGGCCGCCTCACGGCCAATCTCACGGCATTTTACTCCACAATAGAAGATTTCCAGGCGCAGGCGCTGGTGCCAGCACCTGATGGCACCACCATCTTTTCTGTGACCAATGCTGGCGAGGCCCGGACCTACGGCTTTGAGGCAGACTTCACCGCGCTGCCTACCGATGCCATCACCCTGTCGCTGGCCATGGCCTACACTAACGCCACTTTCGAGGACTTCCCCGGAGCGCCGTGCTATGTTTTACAGCCAGTGGGCCAGGATGGCTGTGTTGACAGCAGCGGCAATGGGCGAGGGGACTTTCAGGATCTTTCCGGCGGCGATCTTGCCAATGCGCCGCGCTGGGTGATGAACGGCCTGGCCCGTTACGATTTCCAGCTTCTGGGGAAGCCAGCATTCTCGCAGGTCGGCGTGAGTTATCGCGACAGTGCCATCTCAAGCAACACCAACGATCCGAATACCCGCATTGGCAGCTATGCATTGGTGGATGCGCAAGTGGGCCTGAACTTCAGTGATGGGCGGGGCACCCTGGCTCTGTTCGGACGCAACCTGCTGGACGAGAGCTTCGCCGAGGCCATTGCCGGGCAGCCTTTTGATAATGGTGGCTATGCGCAATTCCTGACGTTTGAATCTATGCGTTCCGTTGGTGTGCGCGTGTCCATGAGTTATTGAGCCGGGGTGTCTATGCCAGATCCGCTCACATCAGAGCTGTCGCCTGAAAAAGGCCTTAGCAACGCCGATATTGATGCGCGCGTCGCTTTAATCCTGCAAGCGGCAACCCTGGCCGAGAAGGTTGCCATGATGTCGGGACGCGGTTTTTTTGAGCAGTATCGTCGCAGCGGAAGCACCTGGGGTGCTGAGCCGTATCGGGCCGGTGCGGGGTGCGAGCGTCTGGGGGTGCCAGCGCTCTGGTTTACCGACGGACCGCGCGGGGTTGCACGTGGCCAATCAACGTGTTTTCCCGTGTCCATGGCGCGGGGTGCCAGTTGGGATCCCTCCCTCGAGCGCCGTATTGGTGAAGTCATGGGAATTGAGATTCGCGCGCAGGGGTGCAACCTCTCCGGTGCCGTATGCGTGAATCTGCTGCGTCACCCTGGTTGGGGGCGCGCCCAGGAAACCTATGGTGAGGACCCGTTTCACGTCGGCGAGATGGGCGCGGCGTTAACAGAAGGTATTCAGGCTCACAACGTAATCGCCACGGTGAAACATTTTGCTGGCAACTCTATAGAGAACGCGCGCTTCAGGGTGGATGTACTTATGTGCGCGCGAACGCTGCGCGAAGTCTATCTGCCGCATTTCCGCCGGGTGATTGAGGCAGGGTGTGCGTCGGTAATGAGTGCCTACAACCGCCTGAACGGTGAGTATTGCGGGCAGAATGGTGCGCTGCTCACGGACATTCTCCGCCACGAGTGGGGTTTCGAGGGCTTTGTACACTCCGATTGGGTGCTGGGAGTCTATGCGCCTTACGCTGCCAGCGCGGGTCTTGACATCGAGAACCCCGAGCCTGCGCACTTTGGTGAAAAGCTGGTGGCGGCTGTCGAGTCGGGGCAGATTGCGCCTGCGGTGATCGACACTGCCTGTCGTCGCATACTGCGCACGCTATATAGCTTTGCCTGCGCGGAAGACCCGTTACCCGAGTATACAACAGCGCAGGTCGCCTGCCCCGAACATGTTGCGCTGGCGCGCGAGGCGGCAGAGAAATCTGCTGTGTTGCTGCGCAACCGCGATAAGACCTTGCCGCTCCCGCTCACCGCTAATGTAGCCGTGATGGGCCGCCTGGCTACGCTGGAAAACACGGGGGATGGCGGTTCCAGTCGCGTGAACGCGCCGTGGGTGGTCACTCCGCTGGCAGGTATTGGCAAGCTGCTGGGACAGCCAGATAAAGAACTCGCCGGAGACGAGCTCGATCCTTCTGCCGCCGCTGATGCGGCGAGAAAAGCCGATGCCGTGGTGCTGGTGGTGGGTTATACCGCAGAAGAAGAGGGAGAATACATTCCCGGAGATATTCCCCTCGGGGCGGCCGGCGCCGGCGCCGACGCTGTTGCGACGGCGACGGCGCGACGACCGACCGGAGGTGATCGCGTCGACCTGGGTCTGCCGCCCGCGCAGGTTACCCTGATTCAGGCCGTTACCGCAGCTAACCCACGCACAGTGGTCGTGATCGTCGCCGGTTCGGCGGTGCTTGTTGAAGGCTGGATAGACGCCACAGGCGCAGTGCTACAGACTTTTTATGCCGGCATGGAGGGCGGTCGAGCCCTTGCCGCGCTTCTATTCGGAGAGGTGGCGCCATCCGGCAAGCTACCCTTCAGCGTCGCGCGTGCAACCGCCGACTATCCGTTTTTTGATCCGCAAGCGGAATCCATCGAGTATGGTCCTTTGCATGGCTATCGCTGGCTGGATGTGCAGCACAGAGAACCACGTTTCCCGTTTGGTCATGGTCTGAGCTATGTAAATTTCACCTACCGCGCACTGCGGGTGCGTCGCAGTGTCGACGGCGTAAGTGCGCAGGTTGCTGTGTGCAACGAGGGCGAGATATGCGCCGACGAGGTTGTCCAGCTGTATGTGTGTTATCCCGGCTGTTTGGTTGAACGACCGGGCAAAGCGCTGCAGGCATTTTTACGAGTGACTCTTGCGCCGGGCGAGGTGCGTATCGTTCACCTGCAGATACCAGAGCGGGCTTTATACTATTGGCATGAGCCCTCGGACCACTGGCAGATGGAACCCGGAGAATACACGTTCCTGGTTGGTGGCAGCAGTGACAGTGCGTTGCAATTGGCTGAAAACCTTACGCTGTGATGCCACGCGAATTAATTGTGCTGGACAGCTGCAGGACAGACTGCCAACTGGCGTAGAAAGCTGCCAGCAACTGGAAGATTGCCATGAGTGGGTGCACGGCCCTACTCAAACGGATTTGATACGATGTGCCTGAGGCGTAGAGGGCGTATAAATCACATGTTAAGAGTAGATTTTCTCGCTGAGCATGTCGACTGAGACTGAAAATCTCGCAAAATTCCCGCCTATTGATCGGTCATTATGTTTCCAGCGGTGAAAATGCCATTCATATTTTTTCGTTCCTGAGCGGTAACAAGCGACAGCTCATGCCATGAGTTTTTCACTGGCTCCCTTGCTGGCTGATTGCGGTTGAGCTGGAACCTGCTACCGCGTGTCCTTCCCAGCGAAAAGCAGACGGATGTCCTCCGGAGTGTCCCTCTGCGTCAAGATAGCTGCCCCCTCAATAGGTACACTGCTGAAGGCACGGAGTATGACGCATGGCAAGATATTCGACGGCCTTCAAGGCCAAAGCGTTGGCGCGGTTGCTGCCGCCTGAGAGCGCAACGCTGGAAGACGTCTCTCGCGAGCTGGGGGTTCGAGCTGACACCCTGTCGCGGTGGCGGGCCGTGGCACTGAGTGACTCACGTGACCGGCTGTGGACCGGTCCTGCTCGTCTCGAAGCCGTTATCCACACGGCCAGTCTGGATGAGGAAGGCCGAAGCGCCTGGTGCCGCGAGAACGGTGTGTATCCGGAAGAGCTGGCGCAGTAGCGGGCCCAGGCGAGCGAGTCCTTGTCGGACCCGTCGTCAGCCGAAGCTTCAGGCAAAACAGACCGCGCCTCCCGGAAGGAGATCCGCAAGCTACAGCGTGACCTCGCCCGCAAAGAAAAGGCGCTGGTTGCGGCCTGAGGCGCTGCGTCTCGGCGATCGACGCCCGTCGGCGCAACGACCGGCGCCTGCTTCGCGCCTGACGGAAGCCGAGCGGCAGGAAATTCTCGCGGTCGCCAACTGGCCCGAGTACGCTGCGCTGCCGCCGACGCGGATTGTGCCCATGTTGGCCGACAACGGCGTGTATATCGCCAGCGAATCGAGCTTTTACCGTGTTCTGCGAGACGCGGGCCAGCTCAAGCACCGGGGCCGCTGCAGGGCGCCGGTGAAGCAGCGACCGCCGACCACGCATGTCGCCCGCAGCCCGAACGAGGTTTGGGCGTGGGACGTCACCTTCCTGCCGACGTAGGTCATGGGGCAGTGGTTTTACCTGCACCTGATCCTGGACGTCTTCAGCCGTAAAGTCGTCGCCTGGGAGGTGCACGCCACCGATGACGCCGATCACGCTGTGCGCGTGGTGAAGCGTGCCGCGCTGGCTGAGCGCATTGCCGGCAACGCCAACAAACCGGTGCTGCACGGAGATAATGGCGCCACGCTCAAAGCCACGACCGTACTGGCCATGCTGAACTGGCTGGGCATCAAGCCCTCGTACTCGCGACCCCGGGTCAGCGACGACAACGCCGATGCCGAAGCGCTCTTCAAAACGGCCAAGTATCGCCCGGAATATCCGAAGCGCGGCAGTGGGCCGCCGCTTTTGTGGACTGGTACAACCATGAACATCGTCACAGCGGTATCCACTACCTCACGCCGGCAGAGCGACACTATGGTCGGGATTGCGGCGTTCTTGAGGCGAGGAAAGCGGTTTATACCCAAGCCAAGGCCCGCTGCCCAAGCCGCTGGAACGGCCGTGCCACCCGAAACTGGGACCGTCATGAGCAAGTCACGCTGAACCCCGAAAGGGACGCTGTCTGCTCGGCGGAGCCGGCTGAAGTCATGATCCAGAGTCTGCTGGTGACCTGCCGGCTGCACGGCGTTAATCCCTACGAGTACCTGGTCGATGTCTTGCAGAGGGTTGGCACGCACCCGGCCTCCCGGGTGGAAGAGCTGACACCAAGATTATGGAAAACGCGCTTTGCGGACAATCTCCTGCGTTCGGACCTGGAGACGCTGACACATGGCAGATGAAGCGGCCTATCGGCAATGGCGCGAGAGTGCCAAGGCTGTGAAGGCAATTGCTGCCGACGACGGCCTGGCATTGTGGGAAAAAG
>Ga0102926_1000505_pt1 | contig 22496 bp, 21 predicted proteins | sample SalPonR1_A_D2_MG_FD_78173 | JGI IMG/M metagenome (GOLD analysis project Ga0102926, IMG submission 78173) | Salt pond soil microbial communities from South San Francisco under conditions of wetland restoration - Salt Pond MetaG R1_A_D2_MG | ecosystem: Environmental > Aquatic > Marine > Intertidal...
ACAAGGCCTTATGAATTTAAAGGAAAAAAAGTACCGGACATATTATTATCCGGTAATCATGAGAAAATAAACAGATGGAAGAGACTAAAATCAATTGAACTAACATTAAAAACCAGGCCTGATTTAATAAAAAACAGAGAAAAAATTTTGCAGGAATATAGAAAATTAAAAAAAGAATTTGAATAAAAAAATGTTGATTTAAGAATTCTATTATGCTATAATACATTGAAGTATACGGCGGTCCTCTGTTGATACACATGAACGCTGCAAAAAAGGAGGGTATACTATGAACGTTATTAAAATGTTAGAAAAGGAACAGCTTAAAGATAATGTTGCTGATTTTAATACAGGTGATACTGTAAAGGTACACTTTAGAATAAAAGAAGGTAACAGAGAAAGAATTCAGATGTTTGAAGGAGCTGTGCTTAAAAGACAAGGCGAAGGCGTAAAAGAAACTTTTACAGTTAGAAGGATTTCTTATGGAGTTGGAGTTGAAAGAACTTTCCCACTTCACTCACCTAAGATAGAAAAAGTAGAAATCGTTAGAAAAGGTGAAGTAAGAAGAGCAAAACTTTTCTACTTAAGAAAGAGAACTGGTAAAGCAGCTAAAGTTAAAGAAAAAAAATATCAAAAGTAGTATTATGAGGACGTAAGGTCCTCATTTTTAATAGGAGATGATTATATGAACTGGTATCCAGGACACATGAAAAAAACATATGAAATGCTGAAAGAAAATTTAAAAATAGTAAATTTAGTATTAATAATATTAGATTCAAGGGTTCCAAGAAGTAGTCTTAATCCTGAATTAGATAAATTAATTACTAATAAAGAAAAAATTTATATATTGAACAAATCCGACATCTCTGACAAAAAAATAAACAATGATTGGATAAAATATTTTAGAAACAATAAAATCACAATAGTAGAAAATAATTCCCTTAAGAATAAGAAAAACAAAGAACTTTTTGATAAAATTGAAGATGTTGAAACAAAGCTAAAAGAAAAATATTCAAAAAAAGGATTTAAAAATAAAACTATAAAAATACTAATAGTAGGGGTCCCTAATACAGGAAAATCAACATTTATCAATTATCTAACTAAAAGAAAAAGTGTGAAAACTGGAAATAAACCTGGAGTTACAAGAGGTAAACAATGGATAAAGGTAAAAAGTAAATATGAAATACTTGATACTCCAGGAGTACTATGGCCTAATTTAAAGGATGATAATATCAAATATAATTTGGCTGTGACAGGATTAATTAAAGATAATATTATAGATGATGTTGAACTTTCGATTTATCTCATCAACTATTTAAAGGAAGATTACATTGATAATTTAAGAGAGAGGTACAAAATAAATATAGAATCTGATGATCCATACATTGAAATATTAAACAAAATATCTGCTAAGAAAGGGTTTATTTTAAAAAATCATGAAATAGATTATGATAGAACTGCAGCGACAATATTAAAAGATTTTCGAAATGGGGCATTAGGAAAAATATCTTTAGAAAAACCACAAGAAGGTAATAATGGATAATTTTAAAGTTGAGAAAGAATTATGGGAAAAAGGATATAAATATATAGCTTGTATAGACGAAGTAGGAAGAGGATGTTTAGCTGGTGAAGTCCTTGCCTGTGCTGTTGTAATGCCGAGAGATGTATATTTTGAAGAAATAACAGACTCAAAAAAAATAAGTATTAAAAAAAGAATTTTGCTGTCGAAAATTATTAAGGAAAATGCGTTAGCTTATTCATTTGGAACTGCAAGCCCCATTGAAATTGATAAGCTTAATATAAAAAAGGCAACTTTAAAGGCTATGAGAATTGCTGTAGAAAATTTGAAAATTGATAATGATATAAAAATATATCCAGATATGCTTCTTATTGATGCTGAAAAGATAAGTTTAAATATTCCTCAAAAAAGCATAATTAAAGGAGATTTATACTGTCATGGTATTTCAGCAGCTTCAATTTTAGCAAAGGTTGAAAGAGATAATAGAATTATTGAACTGGTGAATAATAATAATATATTAAAAAAATATGACTTGGAGAACAATAAAGGTTATGGAACAAAAAAACATATTGAAGCAATAAAGCAACATGGTCCAACAGAGTTTCATAGAAAAACTTTTCTAAAAAAAATATTAAATAACAATAAACAAATCTCATTATCGGACAGGGATATATTATGAATCGTAAACAAATTGGCAGTAAATATGAAAAAATAACAGCTAAATTTTTGCAAAAAAAAGAATACGAAATATTGGATATGAACTATAGAAATGTAATCGGTGAAATTGATATTATATGTAAAAAAAATAGTATTATTATATTTGTAGAAGTAAAGGCGAGAAAAAATGACAAATATGGACTTCCGCGAGAAGCAGTAACTTGGAAAAAAAGAGATAAAATAAAAAAAACAGCACTTATATATATCAAAAATAAGGATCTATATAATTATGAATATAGATTTGATGTTGTAGAAATATATATAAATGAGAAAAAAATTAATCATATTAAAAATGCATTTTAAAAGGATACTTTTGTCAAAAAAGTATCCTTTTTGATTTTAAACTATTCCCTGATCAACCATAGCATCGGCAACTTTTTTAAATCCTGCAATATTTGCACCTGCTACATAATTGTTTTCCATTCCATACTCTTCAGCTGCATTTTTTGTAATTAAAAAAATATTTACCATAATTTCATGCAATCTGCGATCTACTTCTTCAAAAGGCCAAGATAACCTCATGCTGTTTTGAGACATTTCTAATGCTGAAGTTGCAACTCCACCTGCATTTGCTGCCTTTGCTGGAGCTAGTAAGATATCGTTTTCTAAGAAATATTCTATTGCTTCATTAGTACAAGGCATATTTGCACCTTCTCCAACAGCCATACATCCATTTGATACTAATTTTTTTGCTGATTCTATCTCTATATCATTTTGTGCTGCACAAGGTAATGCAACATCACAAGGTATGTTCCATAATTCAGATTGATCATCAACATATTTAGTCTTCGGATGGTAATTCAAATATTCACTTATTCTTTTTCTTTCGACTTCTTTAATTTTTTTGATTGTATCAAGGTTGATACCTTCTTCATCATAAATATAACCTTTAGAATCTGACATAGCAATAATATTTGCACCTAATTCTTGTGCTTTCTCACAGGCATAAATAGCAACATTACCAGAGCCTGAGATTACTATTTTTTTATTTTTCATGCTGTAATTATGAAAATTCAACATTTCTTTAAGAAAATAAATTGTTCCATAACCCGTGGCCTCTTTTCTTACGAGAGAACCACCGTAATTTAATCCTTTACCGGTTAAAACTGCAGGTTCATACTGATTCTTTATTCGTTTGAATTGTCCGTAAAGATAACCTATTTCTCTTGCTCCAACTCCAATATCTCCAGCAGGAACATCAACGTTTGGACCGATATGTCTGTGTAGTTCAGTCATAAAACTCTGGCAAAATCTCATTATTTCTGCATCAGATTTACCCTTAGGATCGAAGTTAGAACCACCTTTACCTCCACCAATAGGTAGACCGGTTAGTGAATTCTTAAAAATTTGTTCAAATCCTAAAAATTTAATAATACCTATGTATACACTCGGATGGAATCTTAAACCACCTTTGTAAGGACCTATAGCACTATTAAATTGAGTTCTGTATCCTCTGTTTACATGAATACCACCATTATCATCAGTCCAGGCAACTCTAAATGAAATAGTTCTTTCAGGTTCAACTATTCTCTCTAAAACTCCGGATTTTTCATACTCAGGATGCTTAACCATAACTGGTCTAAGAGAAGCGAATACTTCCTCTACTGTTTGAAGAAATTCAACTTCATGAGCATTTCTTGATTTAACTTGTTCTAATACATCATCAATATAAGACATGTATACCTCCTATTGTTATTTTTTTTAATTATATAACAAAAACGTAACAACATCAAATAAAATAAAAATAATATTATTCTTTTATTTAACAATATTAGATTGTGTTTCACAAATAATAAAAAAAACATATCAAAATTAACTATTCAACCATCAGATGTTACAAAATATTAATATATAAAATGTTTCTCTTTAATTGAATTTTTATTCTTTATTAATTATAGTAATATTAATAAAAATAAGGAGTTATTTATGCTATCAAAAATTAATACCTGTGTTTTACAGGGTCTTCAAGGACATAAAATTGAAGTAGAATCGGATATAAACAATGGTCTTCCTTCCTTTAGTATAGTAGGATTACCTGATGTAGCTATTAAGGAATCAAAGGAAAGAGTAAGATCTGCTATCTCAAATAGTGGATATAGGTTTCCAATGAATAGAATCACAATAAACTTATCACCAGCATCTATTAGAAAAGAAGGAAGCCAGTTGGATTTACCTATAGCATTAGGAATTTTAAATTCTATGGGCAAAATAAATGAAATTAAGGAAGATAGTTTTTTTATAGGTGAATTATCATTAAATGGTGATATTAAGTATGTAGATGGAGCATTACCTATGATCATTTCTCTAAGAGAAATGGGTATTAAAGATATATACATCCCTTGTGAAAATTTAGAAGAATGTAGTTACATTGAAGGTATCAATATTTTCCCTGTAAAAGATTTAATTGAACTTACAGGAATTTTAAATGGAACACAAAGGATGAAACCATTAAAGATTAAAAATTTTAATGATGTTGAAAAAACTAAGGAATATGATTTAGATTTTTCAGAAGTTAAAGGACAGGAAACTCTTAAAAGAGCAGTAGAAGTAGCAGTAGCTGGAAGTCATAATTTAATAATCGTTGGTCCGCCAGGTTCAGGCAAAACTATGATAGCTAAAAGAATTCCCAGTATTATGCCTGACCTGACTTTTGATGAAGCACTTGAAATAACTCAAATTTATAGTGTTTCAGGTATAAAACATGTTAAAAAACTTATTAAAGATAGACCTTTTCGTTCTCCACATCATACTATTTCTAAAACAGCTTTAGTTGGAGGAGGAAGAATCCCTAAACCTGGAGAAGTTTCGCTATCCCATTACGGAGTATTGTTTTTAGATGAAATGCCCGAATTTTCTAAAAAAACTTTAGAAGTTATGAGGCAGCCTATTGAAGATGGGGAAATATTAATTTCAAGAGCTAATGCTAACTTAAAATATCCTTCGAAATTTATGTTAGTTGCTAGTATGAATCCATGTCCATGTGGATACTTCGGAGATCCTAAACATGAATGTAGATGTACTCAAAATCAAATTGACAGTTATTTAAATAAGATAAGTGGACCATTACTAGATAGAATAGATATTCAAATTGAAGCAAATCCTATTAAATACAATGATTTGAAAAATAACGAAACGACAGAAAATTCATTTACTATTAAAGATAGAATTAATAAGGCTAGGGAAATTCAACAAATGAGATTTAAAGGTATAAATGTATTTTCTAATTCACAACTTTCAAACAAAGATATTAAAAAGTTTTGTAAATTCACGAATGAGGCTGAAGGTTTACTAAAAAAATCTTTTGATAGCTTAGGACTGAGTGCGAGGGCTTATAATAAAATAATAAAGGTTTCAAGAACAATAGCAGATTTAGATTTTTCAGAGATTATAGATGTTGATCATATAGCAGAAGCTATACAGTATAGAAATTTAGATAGAAAGTTTTGGAGTTGAAAATGAACTATAAAGATACCTTACTACTAATCAACAGTAGTATCGGCCCTAAAAATAATATTATTGATAATTTAATTGGATATTTTGGTGAAGCAGAAAAAATAATAGAAAACTTTGGTTATTACAAAAATGATTTGGAATTTATATCTGAGGAAGATAAAATAAAGATTGAAAAAAGTATAAAATCCGATTATTTGGATAATATAAAAGAATATATTTTAAAAGAAAATATAAAAATAACAACAAAAAAAGATGATGCATACCCAGAAAAATTAAATTTAATAGAGAATTCACCATTTATTCTTTATACTAAAGGTATAATTAATAATATTAACAAACTAAATCTAAATATAGGTGTAGTTGGATCAAGAAAGGCTACAAACTACGGGAAATGGGTTTGTGAAAAATTTTGTAAAGATCTTTCTTTAAAAAATGTAGCGATAACAAGCGGGATGGCTATAGGAATAGATACTATATCTCATAAAACCTCTTTAGAAAACAAAGGAACCACTATAGCTGTATTAGGATGTGGCGTAGATGTTGTATATCCAAAAAGAAACAAAAAACTTTATGACAGAATTGTAAATAATGGATTAATAATATCAGAGTTTCCCCTCAAATCTCAGGCTAGACCCTATAATTTTCCAGTTAGAAATAGACTAATAAGTGGTTTAAGCGATGGGCTATTAGTTGTAGAAGCAAGTGATAAAAGTGGAACATTGATTACGGCTACTTATGCAGCTGAACAGGGAAAAGAAATTTTTGCAGTTCCAGGAAATATAGATAATTACTTAAGCAAAGGGACTAATCAGCTTATAAGAGAAGGTGCAAAAATAACCGTATCGTCTGAAGATATTTTAGAAGAATTTTCTTTCTTAGATAATGTAATTGATAAAACCGAAGAAAATATAAACCTATCTGATTATGATGATGAAGAAATATTTATAATCAATTTACTGAAGGAAGGATCTAAAAATATAGTAGAAATAAGCGAAAAAGCAAGCATAAATCAAAAAAAATTACTATCAAAATTGACATTATTAGAAATGCAAGGTATTATATCACAAGAAAAAGGTAAAAATTTTAGATTAAAAAAATAGCTGGAGGAATTTAATGAGTAAAAATTTATTAATAGTGGAATCTCCATCAAAAGCAAGAACTATTAAAAAGTTTTTAGGGAGCAACTATAAGGTTAAAGCATCAGTGGGACATTTAAGAGATCTTCCTAAAAGCAAGCTGGGAATTGATATAGATAATGATTTTGAACCAAACTACATTACTATTAGGGGAAAAGGAAAAGTTATAAAGGAATTAAAAAAAGAAGCAAAAAAAGCCGATAAAATTTTCTTGGCGACTGACCCCGATAGAGAGGGAGAAGCAATTTCTTGGCATATTGCAAAAATATTAAAACTGGATGATTCAGACAAAATAAGAGTAGAATTTAATGAAATTACAAAGAATGCAATTAAAAATGCTGTTAAGGAGCCGAGAAACATAAATTTTAATTTAGTTAATTCTCAGCAAGCAAGACGTTTACTTGATAGGATAGTAGGATACAAGATAAGTCCTCTGCTTTGGAAAAAAATCGAAAGAGGATTAAGTGCTGGAAGAGTACAATCTGTTGCTGTAAAGCTGATTTGCGATCGTGAAGATGAAATTGAAAAGTTTGAACCAGAAGAATATTGGACTTTAGATGGAATATTTCATAAAGATTTAAAATTGGAAACTAAGTTTAAAGGGAAACTTGAAGGTAAAAAAGTAAAGAAAATAAAAATAGAAAATGAAGAAAAAGCTGGGGAAATATACGAGGAAATAAATTCACAAAAAAACGGTGAAGTTTATAAGGTAAGTAAAAAGAAGAGAAAAAGAAGACCACTACCGCCTTTTATAACCAGTACTTTGCAGCAAGATGCAAATAGAAAATTAGGGTTTTCAACTAAAAAAACAATGGTTGTAGCTCAACAACTTTATGAAGGAATAGATTTAAAGAATGATGGAACAGTAGGTTTAATAACTTATATTAGAACTGATTCATATAGGGTATCTGATGAAGCCAAGGCAAATACTTCTAATTTTATTAAATCTGAATTTGGCGACAAGTATTTACATGCTAATCATAAATTTGGGAAAAACAAAAAAGGAGCACAAGATGCCCACGAATGTATAAGACCAACATATATAGATAAAAAGCCGGATGCTATTAAAAAATCCCTATCATCAGACCAATTTAGGTTGTATAATTTAATATGGGAAAGATTTATTAGTAGTATGATGTCTTCAGCTCAATATGAAAGTTTATCAATAGATATAGATATAAAAGGATATGTATTTAGATATAATGGTAAAAATTTAATATTTGATGGATTCACGAAAGTATACAATATAAATGAAAATTATGTGAAATTACCAGATATCAAGGAGAAGGAGAAGCTGGAGTTAATTAAATTGATTAAGGAGCAGCATTTTACAAATCCACCGCCAAGATTTAATGAGGCGAGTTTAGTAAAAACAATGGAAGAACTTGGAATAGGAAGGCCAAGCACCTACGCGCCGACTATTTCTACTATATTATATAGAAACTATGTTAGATATGAAGAAAACAAATTTATCCCTACGGATATGGGAAAACTTGTAACTAAAGTTTTAGTGGAAAATTTTGAAAATATAATTAACGAAAAATTCACTGCAGAATTAGAAAACAAACTGGACTTAGTAGAAGAAGGTAGTGCTGAATGGAAAGAAATTATCAGAGAGTTTTATGAAACCTTTAGTAAAACATTAAAGAAAGCAGAAGAAAATATTGAAAAAATTGAAAAAGAAGTAATAGAAACAGATATTAAATGCGAAAAATGTGGAGCTAATATGGTTGTTAAAAAAGGAAGATTCGGAAAATTTTTAGCATGTCCAAACTATCCTGAGTGTAAAAATACGAAACCATATGATGAGAAAAATGGTGAAGAAGCCGAAGAAAAAATAAGCGATGAAAAATGTGAAAATTGCGGAGCGAATTTAGTAGTAAAAAAAGGTAGATATGGAGAATTTTTAGCATGTCCTAACTACCCAGAATGCAAATTCACAAAACAGATTACAAAAAGTACTGGTATTAAATGTCCGAAGTGCGATGATGGAGAAATAGTAGAAAAAAGAAGTAAAAAAGGAAGAACTTTTTACGGATGCAGTAATTACCCGGAATGTGACTTTGTAACATGGAATAAACCTGTAGATGAAAAATGTGATGAATGTGGAAGTATCATGGTAAAGAAAAACAATAAAAAAGGTGAAAAAATAGTATGTTCAAACAAAGAATGTACTAAAAAATAATATTTACAAAGTATATCCTTTATGATATACTACTTCAGGTAATACACACAGTTATTAATTTTGCAGGTAGTGCCATAAAAGTATTATTATGGTTCCTGTAGAAGAAGATGTAACTGGAGGAATAAAACTAAGGAGGAAAATTATGTCAATTGTAAACATGAAAAAATTATTAGAAGCAGGTGTTCATTTTGGGCACCAAACAAGAAGATGGAATCCAAAAATGGCGGAATACATCTTCACAGAAAGAAATGGTATCTACATTATAGATCTACAGCAAACTGTAGGATTAGTAGATAAAGCATACAACTATATTAAAGAAGTTGTTGCTAATGGACAAGATATTTTATTTGTAGGAACAAAGAAACAGGCACAAGAATCTATTGAAAAAGAAGCGAAAAGGTGCGGCATGCATTTTGTTAGTCAAAGATGGTTAGGTGGAATGCTTACTAACTATAAAACTATTAGAAAAAGAATAGATAGACTTCATGAACTTGAAGAAATGGAAGAAAGTGGTAAATATGAATTACTACCTAAAAAAGAAGTTATTCAACTTAGACACGAAGCAGACAAACTTGAAAAATTCTTGGGTGGTATTAAAAATATGAATGATCTTCCAGGAGCAATGTTCGTAGTAGACCCTAAGAAAGAAGAAAATGCTGTTAAAGAAGCTAAGATTATGGGTATCCCAGTAGTTGCTATTATAGATACTAACTGCGATCCTGATGAAATAGACGTTGTAATACCAGGTAATGATGATGCAATAAGAGCCATAAAATTATTAACTTCAGTAATGGCAGATGCAGTATTAGAAGCAAAGCAGGGAGTTCAATTAGAAGCAGAAGCAGCAGCAGAAGAACAATCTGAAGAAACAGATAACAGTAAAGTTGAAGAGAAAGAAAATACAGAAGAAAATAAAGATAATAAATAGATTTAATTTTAGGAGGGAAAAATGGCTAAAATTTCAGCACAAAAGATAAAAGAACTTAGAGATAAAACAAAAGCAGGAATGCTGGATTGTAAGAAAGCTCTTGAAAGCGCTGATGGAGATTTAGAAAAAGCAATTGATGCTTTAAGAAAAAAAGGATTAGCATCAGCTGCAAAAAAATCCGATAGAACAGCATCTGAAGGTATTGTTACATCATATATTCATGGAGATAGAATAGGCGTATTAGTAGAAATAAATAGTGAAACCGATTTTGTTTCAAAAAATGAAGAATTCCAACAATTTGCAAAAGATGTTGCTATGCAGATAGCAGCACAAAATCCACAATTTGTTGACGTTGATGATGTACCAGCAATAATTGTAGAAAAAGAAAAAGAAATCTTAAAAGAGCAAGCTTTAAATGAAGGAAAACCGGAAAAAATTGTAGAAAAAATGGTTGAAGGAAGAATAAGCAAGTTTTATAAAGAAATTTGTCTTATGGAACAACCTTTCATTAAAGATCCAGATACAACAATTAAAAACTTATTAAAAGAGAAAATAGCAACTATCGGAGAAAATATTGTAATAAGAAGATTTACAAGATACGAAGTAGGCGAAGGAATAGAAAAAAAAGAAGAGAATTTCGCTGAAGAAGTTGCTAAACAAATGGATATGTAATATTATAATAATGGAGAGCTATTTAGTTCTCCATTAAAATTATGCTTTCGAGGAGGTTTTATGAAACCTAAATATAAAAGAATAGTTCTTAAAATTAGTGGTGAAGCCCTATCGGGAAATAATAGTGGTGGAATAGACGAAAAAACTATTATGAATATTTCTAAAGAAGTCAAGAAAGCTAATAATATGGGGATTGAAATTGCTATTGTTGTAGGAGGAGGAAATATCTGGAGAGGAGCAAGTGCTAAACTTACAGATAGAGCAACTTCAGATTATATGGGAATGCTTGCCACAGTTATAAATGGTATGGCTTTACAAGATGCTCTTGAAAGTATTGGTGTTCCAACAAGAGTTCAAACAGCAATAGAGATGCGACAGGTAGCGGAACCATATATAAGAAGAAGAGCTATTAGACATATGGAAAAAGGAAGAGTTGTTATTTTTTCTGGCGGATCTGGGAATCCATATTTCTCAACAGATACAACTGCAGCTTTAAGAGCAGCTGAAATGAATGCTGAGGTTATTCTTTTAGCTAAAAAAGGAGTAGAAGGAGTATATGATGACGATCCAAATATTAATCCTACTGCTACTATGTACCATAAGTTGAACTATATAGATATACTAAACCAAGAATTAAAAGTAATGGATTCTACAGCAACATCTTTATGTATGGATAATGATATACCAATTATTGTTTTTAGTATTGAAAAACCCGAAAATATTGTAAAAATTATTAAAGGGGAAAAAATAGGTACTGTTATAAAAAGGGAGGAAAAATAATGTATTTGAAAGAGCATAAAGAACTAGAAGAACAAATGAAAAAAACAGTAAATTTCTTAAAGGAAGATTTAGCAACTATCAGAGCCGGTAGAGCTAACCCTAAATTAGTTGAAAAAATTCTGGTAGATTATTATGGAACTAAGACTCCACTTAATCAAATTGCAAATATATCAGCTCCTGAAGCAAGAGTGTTAGTTATTAAACCTTGGGATGCAAATGTTTTAGAAGATGTAGAAAAAGCTATCCAAATTGCAGATATTGGAATTAATCCAAGTAATGACGGCAAAATAATCAGATTAGTTATACCACAACTTACAGAAGAAAGAAGAAAAGAATTAATCAAAACTATTAAAAAAGAAGTAGAAAAAGCTAAAATTGCTCTAAGAAACGAAAGAAGAGATACATTAGATACTTTTAAAAAAATGGAAAAAAATTCCGAAATGACAGAAGATGATCTTAGAGATGCTGAAGATAAAGTTCAAGAGTTAATGGAAAAATACACAGAAGAAATAGATAAAATTTATGAAAAGAAGGAAAAAGATATACTTGAAGTATAACATTACCCATTTAATAGGGTGTAATTTACATGATGTGATAAATAAATTAAACAAGGAAGAAAATTTAATTTTTATTATTAGAAAAACTAAGGGTAGCAATGAAAAATTTAATCAAAATAAGTCTACACCAATTGTAGTAAGAGTAAAAGAATTAAAGGATAAGAAAATTGAACTTGTAGTAACTTATTTCTAATAAAACCCCTTTTATATGAGGGGTATATTTTTTAATGAGGTGATTATATGTCATCAAACAAACTTAATGATAACAAAAATCTTCCCAACCATGTTGCAGTAATAATGGATGGGAATCGACGGTGGTCTGTTTTAAATAAAAAAAATAGACTTTTCGGACATAGAGAAGGAATGAAAAGACTTGAAGAATTAATAGAAACTACAGGAGATTTAGGAATTAAATTTCTAACAATATATGCTTTTTCAACAGAAAACTGGGGTCGAGAACAAGAAGAAGTATCATACCTCATGAATTTGTTAGTTGAATTCGCAAAATTAAAGGGAGAAACTTTAAAAGAAAAAGGAGTTAAAGTTAATATTTTTGGCTCTAAAAATAATCTCCCAGAAAAAACAAAAATAGCAGTAAATAAATTAATTAGTAAAACTAGTGACAATAGTAAGCTAACTCTTAATATAGCTCTTAATTACGGCAGTAGAAATGAAATAAGCTTGGCAGTAAAAAAAATCATTCAGGATTATAAAAAAGATAATACAATATATGATAGAATAACAGAAGATTCTATAAAAAAATACTTATACTCAAAAGATATACCTGATCCTGATTTTTTGATAAGAACAAGTGGTGAAAAAAGACTTAGTAATTTTTTATTATATCAATTAGCATATACTGAGCTGTATTTTACTGAAACTTTGTGGCCGGACTTTGATAGAAAAGAATATATTAAAGCTTTAGAGGAATACAAAAGAAGAGAAAGGCGATTTGGAACATCATGAAGTATAAAGGTGGTATAAATATATGAAAAATAGATTATTTACGGGTATAATAGGTGGAATAATACTTGGTATATCAACTTACTTAGGTGGTGTTTATTTTTATGTTGTGTATTTTTTTATAGCAACGCTATGCCTGTTAGAACTTGTGAAAGCTTTTAAGAAGAACATATTTAAGTCTGGATATTATATTAACTTTATATTGAATGGGTTGTTTTTAATATTAGCTCTATATAAAACAACTGATTATGTTACCTTTATTCTATTCATATACATAGTTATAAATTTATTTTACTATGCGTTTTTAAATGCTAAACTGAATGATATTTTTGTTAATTTATTAGGAGGATTATATATAAGTTTTTTCTTTTTCCATCTCTACTTATTGAATGATACTTTATTTGTTTGGTATATATATATAATAGCCTTTTCTAATGATACTTTTGCATATTTTACTGGTAAATATTTTGGCAAACACAAACTTTCTCCAAAATTAAGCCCTAAAAAAACTATAGAAGGTGCTATTGGAGGTATTTTGGGAAGTTTGGGAGTAGCTTTAATTTACAACTTTTATTATGGGAATTTCAAAATAGAGATTATAGTACTTTTTGTAATAATATCTTCTGTTTTTTCAATTACAGGAGATTTAATAGCATCAAAAATTAAAAGGCAGAACAATATTAAAGACTTTAGCAATTTTTTGCCGGGCCATGGAGGATTTTTAGATAGATTTGATAGTATGCTCCTTGTGGTACCGATTATTTATTATTTTTCTGTTTTTATTAGTTAGGAGAGGATTGAAATGACAACTTTTATATCATCATTAATTATTTTTTCATTAGTAATTATAATTCACGAACTTGGTCATTTTTGGGCTGCTAAAAGCGTAGGAATTACCGTTCATGAATTTTCATTAGGTATGGGTCCGGAAATAAAAAGCATTCAAAAAGGTGAAACAAAATATTCAATTAAATTATTTCCTATAGGTGGATATGTAAAAATGGAAGGAGAAGATGACGATTCATTTGCAGAAGATAGCTTCAACTCAAAATCTGTTTTAAGTAGATTAAAAGTTATAGCCATGGGACCAATTATGAACTTTGGTCTTGCTTTGATTATCTTTGTATTAGTTATAGGGTTTTACGGTATAAATGGAAATACAGTAGAAGAAATTGAACCTAATTTAAATGAATATGACAAAGGATTAAGACCTGGCGACGAAATAATTAAAATAAATGATACAAATGTAAAATATTGGGATGAAATTCAAGATGAAATATCATCAAGTAAAGAGGGATACAATATAACAGTTGAAAGAAACAATGAGTTGAGTAGTTTCTATATTCCTCACAACTATAGATTTATGATAGGAATTTCTCCGGAAGTAGTAGATGATAATTATACAAATGAAATAGGTTTTATAGATGAAACTATGCCGGCTTTTGAAGCTGGATTGAGAACCGGAGATGAAATAGTTTCTGTAAATGGAGTGGAAACAAAAGAGTGGGAAGTAATTCGAGAATTAATAAATGATTCAGAAGGCAACACAATAACTATAAAAGCTCTTAGAGATAATGAAGAAGTAACTTTTAATGTAGCTCCTGATAACCAAATATCTATAGGTTATTATACAGAGATTGAAAAAGGAATTTCTGATATAATTTTGGGATCGGTTCATAAAACTTTTTACTATATAAATTTAATGTTTAGATTTATAGGTATGCTCATAGGAGGAGAAGTAGGCTCAGAAGCTATAGCAGGTCCTGTAGGAATAATTAGTATGATAGGGCAGGCAGCTAACCTAGGACTATATCCACTACTTAATTTAGCAGCATTTATAAGTATTAACCTTGGATTTGTTAACTTATTACCTATTCCAGCATTAGATGGTAGTAGGATTTTATTATTAGTTATTGAAAAAATAAGGGGGAAAAGAATACCTCCTGAAAAAGAAGGTTACATCCATTTTGTTGGATTTATACTATTGATTGCGCTAATGTTTTTTGTTCTTTATAATGATATAGTTAGATTGATGAGATAGGTGAAGAACATGACAAGATTAATTAAGTACGGGAATGTACAGGTTGGCAATGGAAATTTAATAACTGTTCAATCTATGACTAACACAAAAACCTATGATGTCAAATCTACTGTCGAACAAATTTTAAAACTTGAAGAAGATGGTTGTGATATAATCAGAGTAGCTGTACCGGAGGAAAAAAGTTCTGATGCATTAAAAGAAATAAAAAAAGAAATCAATATTCCTTTAATTGCAGATATTCATTTTGATTATAGACTTGCATTAAGTTCAATAAAAAACGGAGTAGATGGTATTAGAATAAATCCTGGTAATATAGGAAATGAAGAGAGAATAAAGAAAATTGTATATGCCTGCAAAAACAAAAAAATTCCAATCAGAGTTGGAGTGAATTCAGGCTCTGTAAAAAAAGAATATATCGAAAAATACAATGGAGTAAATGAAAACTCATTAGTAGCAAGTGCTCTAAATCAGATAAAACAAATTGAAAAATTTGACTATAGTAACATAGTAGTTTCAATTAAGTCAAGCAACGTTGTCGAAAATTATAAAAGCAATATAAAATTATCTAAATTAATAGATTACCCAATTCATTTAGGAGTGACCGAATCCGGCACCTATGAAAATGGAATAATCAAATCATCAATGGGAATAGGGGCGCTTTTGCTTCAAGGCATAGGAGATACTATAAGAGTTTCGTTGACAGCTGATCCAAGAGAGGAAGTTAGGGTAGGCAGAAAAATGCTTCAGTATCTAAATTTAAGACCCTACGGTCCAAATATAATTTCTTGTCCAACCTGCGGTAGAACTGAAATAAACATTGAAAATTTATCAAAAGAAATCGAAAATAAAATTATTGAAAAAAAAATAAAAATAGATATAACTATTGCTGTAATGGGATGTATAGTTAACGGTCCAGGAGAAGCTAAAGAAGCAGACATAGGTATAGCAGGCGGAAAAGGAGAGGCAGTTTTATTTAAAAAAGGAAAGTTGATAAAAAAAATTAATGAAAAAAATATAGTCGATGAAATCATTAAAGAAATAAAAAAAAGCTGCAATTAATGCAGCTTTTTCATGAAGTAGAGGTGAGAAATATAAATATTTATTCTTATTTACAGGAAATAAACATAGAAAACAAAATAAAATTTGAATCAGTTAAAATATCTGAAAACAACAAAAAAATAATTATAGATATCGATATAAATAGTTATGTTTCTTTAGAGAAACTTGACAATCTTGTTTTTTATATAAAAAATAAATTCTATGATTTTTCTGTATTAATAGACGAAGTAAGAACAAAAAATATAATAATTAACAATAATGAAATTTTAAGTAATGTAGAATATCTAATTAATAGAAAATATAAAAATCACACAAAAAATTTTAATACTAAAAAAATGAAAACCAATGAAAAAACAATAGAAATTTTTATAAATTCTAATATATTAAAAGAAAAAATCGAAAAGGAAGATTTTAGTAAGTATATAAAAAAAATTCTTAAGAAATTTTATAATATAGAAAAAGATATTGAGTTTAAGGTTATAAAAGAAGAACAAGAAATAAGCGATAGAATTGAAAATTATATTAAAAAAACAGATATTGATAACAGTTCCTCAAAAACAAAATCACCAAAAAATATTGGAAGAAGTTCAATTATAAAGGGAAAAAACATAAAAAAACCGCCTATAAAAATTAATGAAATACAGGAGATAGAAGGAGAAACTTACTGTACAGAAGGTAAGATAATAAGCTGTAAAACTAAAAAATTAAAAGAAAAATTATACCTTGTTACTTTGAAGATTACAGATTTTAAAAGTTCCATAAATATTAAAGTTTTTTTAAGAAAAGAAGAGGATTTAAATAAGTATAAGAAAATCGAAGATCTTTCAATTAAAGTTTCAGGAAAACTGAATTTTGATAAATATGCTAAAGAATTTGTACTTATGGCTGACAGCATTAATTTAATAGAGCAAGAAAAAAGAGAAGATTTATATAACAGAAAAAGGATTGAATTACACGCCCATACAAAGATGAGTTCTATGGATGGCATGAATAATTTTTTTGAACTAGCTAATCAAGCATATAAATGGGGACATAAAGCCATAGCTTTAACCGACCATGGAGTAATTCAAGGATTCCCTGAAGCAATGGAAGTTGCTGAGCAAATACCTATTAAAGTAATCTATGGATTAGAAGGTTATTTAGTTAACGATGAACTTGATTTAATTAAAAATCCTTCAGAGAATAATCTAGAAGATGAAATAATAGTATTCGATTTTGAAACAACAGGATTAAATCCTAAAAAAGACAAAATAATAGAAATTGGAGCTGTTAAATTAAAAAACAATGCGATTATAGATAAATTCAATCAACTTATTAATCCAGAAGTTAAAATACCAGAAAAAATTGAAAGTCTAACAGGTATAAACAATGATATGGTAGAAGACAAACCTGCAATAAGAGAAGGAATGAAAGATTTTTTTAAGTTTATAGGTAATTGCAGTACTTTATGTGCACATAATGCTGAATTTGATTATAGTTTTTTAGAGAACAATTATACCTTAAAAAAAGATTACACTATAATAGATACTTTAGAACTATCAAGAAGAATTTTAAAAAATAAAAGAAGGCATAACTTAAAATCTCTAGCAAAACACTTTAAAATTGAATTGGAGAATCATCACAGAGCTGTAGATGATTCTGAAGCAACGGCTAAGATTCTTTTGGAATTCTTTAATGTTTTAAAAGAAAAAAAAATAAATAGTTTAAATGAAATTAATAATTTTTTTGCCGATAAATCGAATATAAAAAATGCTAAAACATATCATGTAATAATACTTGTAAAGGATTACAAAGGATTAAAAAACTTATATAAATTAGTTTCCTTATCCCATTTAAAATATTTTTATAAAAAACCAAGAATACCAAAATCAATATTAAATAAATATAGAGAAGGATTGATTATTGGAACAGCCTGTGAATCAGGTGAATTTTATCAAGGGGCATTAAAGGAAAAAAACAATAAGGAACTAAAAGAAATTGCAAAATTTTATGATTTCTTAGAAGTACAACCTATTGCTAATAACTCACATTTAGTACAGAATGGGGTTGTTGAAAGTTTCAAAGATTTAGAAGAGATCAATAAAAAGATAATTGGACTTGGAGAAGAATTAAATAAATTAGTTTGTGCAACAGGGGATGTTCATTTTTTGAATCCATATGATGAAGTATATAGAAGAATTTTAATGTATGGCCAAGGTTTTAGAGATGCTGATAAACAGGCACCATTATATCTTAAAACCACAGATGAAATTATAGAAGACTTTAATTATATTGATAAAGAAAAAGCAGAAGAAATTATAATTGAAAACCCAAATAAGATAGCAGAAATGATTGAAAAAATAAGACCTATTCCTGAAGGCACGTTTCCACCTATAATTGAAGGTTCAGAAGAAAACTTAAAAAAGTTAACTTATGATAATGCAAAAATAATATACGGTAAAGATCTCCCTGAGATAGTCGAAAAAAGAATATCTAAAGAACTAAATTCTATTATAAGTAATGGTTATGCTGTAATGTACATAATTGCTCATAAACTGGTAAAAAAATCCTTAGATGATGGATATTTAGTTGGCTCAAGAGGGTCGGTAGGATCATCATTTGTAGCAACTCTATCAAATATTACAGATGTAAATCCTTTGCCACCTCATTACATTTGCCCTAATTGCAAATATTTTGAATTAAGAGATGGAGAAAACATTGGTTCAGGAGTAGATTTAGAAGATAAAATATGTCCAAAATGCAACACAGAGTTAAAAAAAGATGGACATAATATACCTTTCGAAGTATTTTTAGGTTTTAAGGGAGATAAAGAACCTGATATCGACTTAAACTTTGCAGGTGAAGAGCAAATGATAGCTATGAAATATGCAGAAACTTTGTTTGGAGAAGGATATGTTTACAGAGCTGGAACTATAGGAACCATTGCTTCAAAGACAGCTTACGGATTTGTAAGAAATTACTTTGACGAAAAAGAAAAGAAGGTAAATAAAGCAGAAATTGATAGACTTGTAGATGGTTGTACAGGTGTAAGAAGAACAACAGGACAACATCCCGGCGGGATAATGATTGTACCTAAAAATAAAGAAATATACGATTTTACACCGATACAATATCCTGCTAACAATAGTAGTTCGGGAGTAATAACAACTCATTTTGACTACCACTCTATTTCAGGAAGGATATTAAAGCTTGACATACTAGGACATGATACTCCAAGCATAATCAGGATGCTTGAAGATCTTACAGGGTATAATAGTAAAAATATCAGGCTGGATGATGCAGAAACTTTGTCACTTTTCAAATCAACTGAAATTTTAGGAATAACAGAAGAAGATATAAATTGTGAAGTAGGAACTTTAGGAATTCCTGAATTTGGAACAGATTTCGTTAGACAAATGCTGATTGATACTAAGCCAAAAACCTTCTCGGATTTAGTTAGAATATCAGGATTGTCACACGGTACTGATGTTTGGTTAAATAATGCTCAGGATTTAATTAGACAAAATATAACAACAATAGATAAAGTTATTTCAACTAGAGATGATATTATGACCTATTTAATTTATAAAGGATTAGATAAAAAACTATCCTTTGATATTATGGAGAAGGTCAGAAAAGGAAAAGGCGTAACAGAAGATGAAATTAAAATAATGAAAGAAAAAAATGTCCCGAATTGGTATATAGATTCATGTAAAAAAATAAAATATATGTTTCCTAAAGCTCATGCTGTTGCTTATGTTACAATGTCTTTTAAAATAGCATATTACAAAATAAACTTCCCCCAAGCTTTTTACTGTACTTATTTTACGTCTAAAGCTGCAGATTTTGATTCTAAGTTGGTATTAAAGGGTGAATCAACGATTATCAGCAAAATGAATGAAATAAAAGATAAGGGTAAGGATAGAACACAAAAGGATAAAAATTTATATACAGTTTTAGAGGTTGCATTAGAAATGTATAGGAGAAATTTTAAGTTTAAAAATGTTGATTTATATGAATCAGACCACAAAATTTTTAAAATCAGCGGAGATTATATAATACCTCCATTGATAAGTATAGAAGGTATGGGAGAAAATGCTGCAGAAAGCATCATTAAAGAAAGAAACAAAGGAAAATTTATATCTATAGAAGATCTTAGTAAAAGGTGTAAAATAACAAAAACATCAATTGAAGGACTTAAAGAACAAGGGTGTTTAAAGGAAATGGATGAAACAAATCAAATTTCAATATTTAGTTGAAAAATTTGATATATTATGCTATAATAATTTGAACAAAAATATTGAAAACAAGAGTGGGTTTGCCCCACTCTTTCTAATTGTGTAGGAGGAAATTAATGAACAAAACCAGTATAATTAGTAGAACTGAAAACCTACTTAAAGATATACTAAAAGATAAAGAAATTAACTTAGTAGAAGTTGATTATGTAAAGGAAAACAACATTTATTATTTGAAGGTATATTTAGATACAGATAAAGGTATTACAATAGATGAATGTAGTGAAGTAAGCCGCGAATTGAGTAAACTTCTTGATGATGAAGAGTTCATAGAAAATAGTTATTTCTTAGAAGTATCATCACCGGGGATAGACAGGCCTTTTAAATCAGTAGAAGATTACGGAAAAAATATAAATGAAATTATTGAAATCAATTTATATGCAAAGAAACATAATCAAAAAAAATTCATCGGTAAATTAATAAATATAGCAAAAGATAGTATCACTATAGAAATAGATGACAAAGATAAAAGTAAATACATATTTAATTTTGATGAAATATCAAAAGCAAATAAGCATATAGATTTTTAGGAGGTAGATATGAATAAAGATATGATGAGAGCTTTAAATGAATTGGAAAATGAAAAAGGAATATCAAAAGACGTTGTAATTTCTGCAATGGAGACGGCATTATTATCAGGATTTAAAAAGAATTATGGTAAGGCAGGAAAAGTAACAATCGATATAGATAGAGAAACAGGAGATTATAAGATATATGCAGAGAAAAAAGTAGTAGAAGAAGTAGAAGATTCTGTTTTAGAAATTTCGATTGAAGAAGCTAAAGAAATTAATAAAAATTTAGAAGTTGGAGATATTTATAAAAAACAGATAAAGCCGAAGAAAGAGTTTGGAAGAATAGCTGCTCAAACTTCAAGACAGGTAATTCTCCAAAAAATTAGAGAAGCTGAAAGAGATAATATATATAACGAATATCATGGTAGAGAAAGTGAAGTAATAACAGGAATAGTTCAGAGAATAAGTAAGAACAATATATTCGTAAACTTAGGAAAAATTGAAGGAATATTAACAGAAAATGAGCAAATACCAAATGAAACTTTTAATCAAGGAGATAGAATTAAGGCAGTAATACTAGATGTAAAAAACACAACAAAAGGAGCAAATATAACACTATCTAGAGTTCATCCGGATTTAATTAAAAGATTATTTGAATTAGAAGTTCCAGAAATATATGATGGCATAATAGAAATATATAATATTTCTAGAGAAGCTGGTTCAAGAACTAAAATAGCAGTATTTTCTAATGATGAGAATGTTGACCCTGTTGGTTCTTGTGTAGGAAACCGTGGTAGCAGAGTTAAAGCAATAGTTGATGAGATAAATGGAGAGAAAATCGATATAGTTGTTTATGATAAAGATCCGGCTGTATTTATTTCTAATAGTCTTAATCCAGCAAACACTTTAAAGGTTGAAACAAAGGAAAAAGAAAAAAGTGCTTTAGTTGTTGTTCCGGATTTTCAATTATCACTGGCAATTGGAAAAGAAGGACAAAATGCTAGATTAGCTGCTAAACTGACAGGATGGAAAATAGATATTAAAAGTGAGTCCCAATATGAAGGAGAGATAGATAAGGAGTAGATCTATTTATGAAAAACAAAAAAATTCCATTAAGAAAATGTTTAGGATGTGAAGAAAGATTTCCTAAAAAAGAATTGATAAGAGTTGTTAAGAATAAAGAAGAGAAAATATTCTTAGATAAAACGGGTAAAGCAAATGGAAGAGGAGCATATATTTGTGATAAACTTGAATGTTTTGAAAAAGCATATAGAAACAAAAAATTAGAAAAAACTTTTAAAACCCAAATATCGGAAGAAGTTTACATAAATATAAAGAATGAGCTAAAAGAAAATGAATAAAATCGATAATATGATTGGATTTGCAGTAAAAAGCAATAACATAGCAATTGGATATAAGCTTACAAAAAAAGGAATTCAAAACAAAAAAATTACCTTAACAATTGTAGCTGAAGATTTATCTAAAACTATAAAAGAAAAATTAGACAAAGTTCTAAGTAATGAAAACATTTATTATATACAGTATAAAAATAAAAAAAATTTAGGAAATATTGTAGGTAAAAATGAAGTCGGTGTTATAGGATTAAAGGATAAGAATATGACTGATTATATTATCGACTTAATAAATCAGGAGGTGTCCTATGAGGATATACGAATTATCAAAAATATTAAATGTACCGAGTA
>Ga0102926_1000506_pt1 | contig 22493 bp, 15 predicted proteins | sample SalPonR1_A_D2_MG_FD_78173 | JGI IMG/M metagenome (GOLD analysis project Ga0102926, IMG submission 78173) | Salt pond soil microbial communities from South San Francisco under conditions of wetland restoration - Salt Pond MetaG R1_A_D2_MG | ecosystem: Environmental > Aquatic > Marine > Intertidal...
GAATACAACACGGTTCGCCCGCACGAATCTCTGGGAGACGTCTCCCCAATCGAATTCCTAACCGACCGCGGCCATGCCGGAATCTCTAGTTATGACTGGACCTAAGTTGGGGAGGTTGACAATAGGTCTCGACGTCTAGCCTGTGCGCGGTCTGGCCCAGGCCAGTGATTGGTTTCCCGCGGTCTCTAGCGTCGTAAGATAAAAATATCGAACTGCCTCATGAGTCACGATCCCGGGCAGATACAATGGCAAATAGCTACGGTCACGACTGGTTGGAGATCGCCGGAGAGCCTGGTCGTAAGCTGTGACTCGGGTCACGGCCATTAGCCTAGTGAAATTCTAGCTATTCGTGGTCCGGTTATGAGGGAGGGGGACACCGCCTGTAGATGAATTCCTTGCGAATCCAGTCGGATTTCGTGTAGATCCCCGAAACGTTTGCTCCCACGAAAGAATAGCACTTATCAGAAGCGTCGCTAATCCTTCTTGGAACGCGCTTTCCAGTATTCGCTGATATCAGGCCAAACGCACATGCCCATGAAAGCCAGGCCGCCAGCAAATTCATGGTTTCCGTCTGCAAGAAACAAAATAGCCGCCACCAACAGTAACGTCCCTATTAACCCAGTCCTTTTTGTCCTTTTATCTAGATTCGCAGGCATCGAAATGGCAGAACTGTCGGGTAAATAGACACCGCCAGACTATATCGCATTTCCGCTGGCTCGGGTTGAATGTTAGCCCCGCACACCGGCCCGTCGCGCTCATGGCGGCTGAAAGCACCGGAGGTTCCTGGGAAACCGACTGCATCACGTGCAGCATGACGCTGTGCCCAAGCCAACTAGCAACGGTGTCCGCTGGTGCTGGTGAATGCCACAGCCAATAGAGGCAGACCGACACTTTGTGAGCTGCTTGGCCCTTCCGGCTTTTGGTTCGACAGTGGCCGATGCCGCTTGGCATACGACTGATGAGATTAGAGCGCTGTGATCGTCGTAATCTGGCCCTTAGTCAGAATAATTCCAGACAAAGGTAATTGACGTCAGACACCATATAGTATTTGAAAAATAGCTGAGGAGAGGACAATGAAGAAATTGCTTGCTTTCTTTCGCAACACCATGTTTCTTGGGGCGCTGTGTCTACTGTTGCTGACGACAACAATCGGTGCAATCACCTTGGGAATCCAAACAGCAGCGACACTTACGGCTGCAACTTCTACGGCTGTGGCCAAAGCGGTCATGAAGACCAAAGCAAAGGCTCGGATTCGGCGGGCTGTGGTCGCTATTCCCGTAGTCGGTCTAGGCGCGATGGTCTACTTCGAGGAAAGAAACTTCCGGGAATGGAAAGACGAACATCCAGAGGGAACCCGTCAGGAATACGGCTGTGAGGTCGTCGACATGACGGCAGAAGTCCTTGAGGAAGTACTGCAGGAACTGCCGGAATATGTTCGGCCTGAGCCTGAAACGGTATTCAAACTGATGCCGAAGTGCGAGGCTGAGACGGCCGCCGAGGGCGCCTGAATGCCCCAACGTGGGCCAGAGCGGCCCGCTCAGCCCCGAGACCGGCCTCTATGGCTCTGCCGTAACCGGGGGGGTGTCGGGGCCTAGATGGCCGCTCTGAGCCCTGGCGGGCCAGGTTTTGGGCCTTCGCGAAAGCCAAAACGAAGCTCAGCCTATCTTGTCGTGGTTGATTAAGTCAGGACCTATTAGTTCAATCTAGCGAGATAGGTGTCTCCAACAACGTCTCGAAGCTATCGTAGAACTCTATGTCTGTTTCGCAGGTAACCGCCACATTAGATACGTTAGTTCCGTCAATGGTGCCACTACTAGGAGTGATCGAACACTGATGCTGGCGAGGCTCACTCAAAGTGATTTCCCAGCTTGCCCCGTTGGCGATGGGGTGGGTAAATGAAAATTCGGCAGTCTTTTCAAAATATAAAAAAGATACGCCGTTTAGATTGAGTAAAAGGCCGGGGACCTTTAGTCCAGAGACGGTGCCTCCTATCGTGAAGCCTGCCTCACAAGAAACCGTCACGTCATTCACATCTTCAGCATTCACTGTACCAGTGGAGTTGGCAATAAAGCAGACCTGGGTAGGATCTGAGGGAAACGTCTCGATTTCGATTGCATAGCTAGTGTCGTGGTCGAGCTCGGTCTCAAACTGAAACGAACCGTTCTCGCTAATCGCAAGAATCTCTGTATTGTCCAGAACTAGCGCCAAGCCGTTTCCCTCCAGCCCGGAAATCGAGCCACCAATATTGTAGAAATTGACTAGAAAAGTCGCCGTAACCGCGCAGCCTTCAGTAACGTTTTCGGCTTGCCAATCTGTACCACTGGTATGTACAGGATTACAGGTATCGCCGCTGACCTTGACGAGGGACCAACCTTCATCCGGAATTACCGTAAAACTTGCCTGTTCACCCCAAGTCACCGTCTGGCTGGCCGGAGTGATTGATCCATTGCCGCTAGCAGTCGATGCAGAGACTTCGACTTCAGGTAGCGTCGATTTCACTGTCACAGTGTCGACTAAGCTGGAGAGATCGAAACTGTCGGTAACCACCAGTTCAAAAGCTAAAGGCGTCTCATCAAAAGGGCTCGTGAATGTCGGATTGGCGGCGGTACCGTCGCTCAGCGTCACAGGCTGTCCTGTGGTTTGGGTCCATTGGTAGCTAAGCGGAATATGCCCATCCGGATCGAACGATCCTGAGCCGTCGAGCGCGACTATCTCATCGGCATCCACCGTCTGGTCATCACCGGCATCGGCCACTGGTTGCTGGTTGATTACATCGACGGACGCTGTCGCACTCTGCTGGTTTGTGGCGTTCCTAGCTGTTATGGTGGCCACGAATCCGCCGGCTTCTTCGTACAAATGGCTGGGGTTACTTCCGGCATCGATGGCCAAATTTCCGTCGCCGAAGTCCCAATCGTATATCACGTTGGTGCCGGTGGTGATGGAAGCGCTGAAGGTGGTGGGCTGGCCGAGAACGCTCGGCCCGTCGCTATTAGCGCTCAAACCGTCGATGGCGGCATCCGCTACCGTGATCACAACCGTGTCCGGTGCGCTTAGAATATTGAGATCGTTGGTTACCAATAACTCGAACGACAGGTGGCCCGGCTGCGCGGGGGCGGTAAACGTGGGCCATTCGGCCCTGGAATCACTTAGCGTCACAGCTGTTCCATCGATCTGAGACCATTGATAGGTCAAAGTCCGCCGTGGATCCTCGTCAAACGAGCCGCTGCCGTCCAAGGTAATCAAGGACTCGACTATGGCAGTCTGAGCTAGACCGGCATCGGCAATGGGCGGATCCTTGGCGAACGAGGCCGTAGCATATACGTCGCCAGCCACGATCAGTGCTGTAGGATTGGCGCCACCGTCTAAATCGCCGCTCCAGTTGGCAAAGCTCCAACCGGCACTTGAAATTGCGTTTAATTCGACTGTAATCCCGAGAGCATACCCACCGGTTATAGGGTCGGGCTGCGGACTAATGTCCACGGAGCCCGATCCGAGAACTGTCAGGACCAATTCATAGGCATCATTCTCAAAGGCACCGAGGTCAATGGCCATACCGATTTTACGGGGATTGCCGTCTAAATCGGTGGCATTGTCGATGTCGCCGAAAAAACCATCATTCCCGCCGTCTATAGCCGATGAGCCAGCGCGCAGACGAAGATTACCGGTAACGGTCGGAGCAATTGAGGGATCCGGCGGCGCGATAAAAAGCGGATCGGTATCCGTCAAATTGGTGTTGTCTACGTCGGTTCCACAGGCTTCGTTCCAACTACCGTCAACTTTGCAATCTTGCACCAGACTATAGCTGATAAGTGGATTGCTGCCCTCATTGACGATGGAAGCAGATGCAGTGCCGAGGCTGTTGCCAGTCTGATTATTCCAGAAAATCGTGTTATTGACGGCGGGGTTGCTGGAGCTCGTATTGAGCATTCCACCACCCCCATTCTCGCTCCTGTTGCCACCGAAAATGACGTTAACGAGAGTCGGACTGCTGCTATCGTTGTACATTCCACCGCCGCCAAAGCCGGCGTTATCGCTGCTCAAAACGATATTACCGCTGAAGATAACATTGGTCAGAATAGGGTTACTGCCGTTCGTGTTGAAAATTCCACCACCCCTGACTTCGGCGCTGTTGCCTTTGAACTCAATATTGGTCAAAGTCGGATTGCTCAGCCAGTTGGCCATCCCACCGCCAGAGTCGACGGCAGTATTGGTGGTGAAACTCACCATGTTTAAAATCGGGCTGCTTTCAAAGTTAAACATACCCCCGCCCCAACTTCCGGAGCTGTTTTCACTAAATGTAACGTTTGTCAGGGTGGGGCTGCTGTCCCATCGATTCCACATTCCGCCACCCAAACCAATGGAACTGTTCCCGATGAACTTGACGTTGGTCAGTGTGGGACTGCTGCTGGTTAGGTTGCTCATAGCCCCACCGTCGTTCGCGCTGTTGCCGCTGAACGTGATGTTGCTAAGGGTGGGGCTGCTTTCGAAATTAGACATGCCGCCGCCCCGGATTCCCGCACTGTTACCGCTGAACGTGACGTTTGAGATGGTAGGGCTACCGCCAGAATTCACTATTCCGCCGCCCACCCCCTCTGTCACGCCAGCGGTGATAGTAAAACCATCAAGAATCGCCGAAACATCGGTGTTACTACCTGTGACTACATGGTCACTATTGTCGCCGGTGGTATCGGCAGCTTTGACCACAACGCCGTCATCATCGGCATTGTCATTATTATCAATGTCGCCAGAAAGCACTGTGGTATTTAATTGGAAGTCGCGCTCATCGCGCGTCAACTCCGAGCCGGCAAAACCGCCGTAGATCGCAACGTTATTTATTAGCTGAAAGGTGGCTGTAGTGTCTGCCCCACTTGTCGGTTTATAAACGCCAGTCGCCACCCAGATCTCATCGCCCGAAACAGCGACACTTAACGCAACCTGCAGGTCAGTGTAAGCAGCGCCCCACGAACTGCCATCGCCACTTCCACTAGCCGTGCTGTCAACGTGAATGATGCCAGCATGCGCTTGCAGCGGTGCGACCAGCATCATGACGGCTGCCCAACGAATGAAAAACGCGTGACAGCAGCCTAACCTAGGCTCGAACGATAGCAACTGCGTTGAGGCACGCCGAAATGACAGCCACACTCCGTCCCGAGCTGCGTAGACTAGATTTACCATCGCCTTCCCCGATTTGATGCCGGCCGTGCGACGAATACAAGCAGTCAGGATCGCGCCAACCGCCTGAATCGTCATGCCGCACCCCCTTCAGGCATGCAAAAAAAAAACCGTTAATACTAGACTTTAGATCATATCGTAGTGTCGGTGGCCCGTCCAGCCAGGCAACTCGGAGCGCCAGAGAACTAACTAGCGGGCTCTTTTAGGTGTTGTCATTGCGGCCGCTGTCCAGCTATAGGGTGCCACGGATAGGCCTCGAACCATGAGAAATGGCCAAGGGGGGAGATTCCGGCCAAAGACGGCCTGATGCAGCTGCGTGTCGCAATTTTGGAGTAGCTCGGCACACCAAATCGCCCGAAAGCATGCAGATTCAGCCACCAATGCGCTGAAAATCGGCCAATCTGGCCCAGAGCGGGCACGTCGCAGGCCCGAGATTCCCGCCTATAGCCGGCGCTACCGGGCTGGGTTGGGGGCCTGACTGGGTCACTCTCGGCCACCGCGTGCCAGCCGCGCTGGAGGGGTGGCGTCAACCGTAGCCGGAGGGGTGGAGGAGGCAGCAGCAATCCAACTTCTGCGGTCCGGTGCAAGTCGCCCGTCGAAGCAAGGCAAGTTGGTATTTCTGAAGCCGCGTTTATGTCCTGTTGAACGAGCCGAAACTGCGGAAAAATTGCCATCTTATTTGGAACAAATACAGTTCCAAATAAACCCTCTCCAACAAGGAGGCCAAGATGGCCAATTCAAAGCGTAAGTCCGAAACCGATCCGGTAGCCGCCGGCATTAAAGTGATCGCCAGCAAGTCCTGCCCGTCGCTCTCCGGCAACTGCACGATCGCCTACAAGCTCGGTCGCGACGCCGACGACGCCCTGCATATCCGTCTGCACGAAAACACAGGTGGGGGCTTCTTCAACGGTGGCTGGTATCCGGCCAAGACAATCGTCGATTTGCTTCGCGCCGAAGGTAAGGTCGAATCCGTCACTTCCCGAGTCATCGCGCCACTGTTTCGCGGCCGTTCTGCAAACAGTCCGGCGTTCCTAACAGCCGTCCTTCGCAATGAAGGCGTATTGCTTCCCTACAAGCGAACCTCTCGCCGGCACATCATCGGTGACCTAGATGCGTTCCTGAAGCAGAGCGGCGATGTTCCCTCCAAGCCAAAGCGCAAAGCTCAGGCGAAAACCACCAAGACGGCCAAGACCACTCCCCGCAAGACCACGAAGAAAACCCCCGCAAAGAAGCAATAGCTAGTCGCTCTCTTAGCCAGACTTTATTTCGGTTAGTCAACCACTGTAAGTCCCTGAACTTACTCAGGGTAAACAATGGAAACGGCTCCGACCGACCCTATACCGAATCTTTGTACCCCTCTGTTTCTAAACACCTTTCACAAAAAAGGAGAAATCCGCATGACTGTCCTCGTGCTTATCTTTGGCCTACTTCTGGCCGTTGCCCTGGGCTCACTCCGGGCAATATTCATCGCAGCCCTGATGCTGGTCTGCATTGTGTTTCCAGCGGTGCTGACCGTCGTTGTGCCCGCAATTGCAGGTGGAATCTTTTACCTGTTCTGGCACTGGGTTAGATAACGCAACTTCCTGAGGAATTTCCACCGATTCCTCTGTTTCACTCTCCACAGCTAGCGAACGCCGGTAGCGGCCGGCGTCCCATTCAATTGCCCAAACGCATGTTCCTCGGGCACTCCAACCCGCTCTAAGTAAGACCACTCGAACGCTATCCCACGAAGGCAGCCGCCTTCATTCCCTGTCCTGGTTCACACCTCTGGTGAGCCGGGACTCATTGCCTATTGCCAAAGGAGTTCGAATATGAGTCATCGCGCATTAGCCCGAGTTCGCGCTCGCCTGGAGGTTCTGGAGGCTCAGCTCTCAGTGACTGAGCCATCCACCGATCCCCAGATGATCTACGAACGCATAGAAAACCTCGCCATCGCCATCCTCGACAGTGAATTCATGGATTTCGGCGAAGGCGAGCTCGAGGAATACCTGCTCAACCTGCTGCACCAGCGGGCCATGGAACTCGGAATTTTCCATTTCCCCGACTCGCGACCGGACACCTGAGCCGGCCCCAGAGCCCCTGCCCACCCTGGGTGGGGGCTTCCCCCGGCCGATTGGGAATCAATACCCACTGCTGTTAGGAGAAACTCATGGATCAACCCATCCAGCGCGTCATCGTGCCAGAACATCAGCGCATGGCAACCGTCAATCAGACGTTTGGGCTGTTATGGCCTCTTTACATAGAACCGCTCATTTTCCACTTTGCAGATACGCTTGCTGCCGACTACGTTGGCGGAATGTGGACGTTCTACACCCTGACGACTGCCGATGACGGAATGGGCTTCTACATGGCACCCGACTCGGATGCTGATTTCAACGTGATCTGTATCGGTAACCAATGGCACGGAACGCTATCGGCGGACGCCTTGGGCATCGCCTGCTGCCTGATGGGCTATAGCCAGCTGTCGTTTTCCAAGCAGGTAGCGCTCGGACCGCTGATGGCGCAGCACTACCACCGCTTGCGGGCATTCATGCTCGGCCATCCCGAGGCCCAGGTAATACTCGGCGCGACGGACTGACGAAGGCCTGCTCAACCGCCGAGCCCTTATTGCGGCAGATGCTGCATCCAAGGCTTCTTGAGATCGGCATCATGCGACTCCCGCACAGGCCACTCGCGTCCTGACCGTTGTACACGCCCCCGCCCGTTTCGGGGTAGGGGCTTCCCCAAGGAGGATCACGCCGGGCGTCGCCGCGCCTGTGCGGGGCCTGAATGTCTCGGCCTCTGGAGGCCCGCCCAGGCCGCGCAGGCCGCCGCGTTGCCCCCGGCGCTAGTTTGCCCACAAAACGGCGCCTCTGGCCGTCTCTGGCCGCCGGCCGGCCCCGCGCGACACCTCGGGGTTTCTGGGTGCTGCTCCACCCCGCCCCCACCTGGAAAAAACCGATGCGAATCTGGCGGTTAGTCCGGGGTGGGCCGGGGGGAGCGCAATCGGGTACCTTCGGTGGCTCGCGTGAGCGCTAAACTGGAGCCAGACGATGCCGCAGGAACTGCCCTTGGAGAGTCAAACAATTGGTCCGATGTCCGCTGTCACTTTTAATGAGGTGATGGCGAAGCTTATTGGGTACGAAGGCACCGCTGTTCCTGAGGAACTGATTCGAGGGGCAGATACGCAACCTTGGACCGACAAAAGGACGCGCGCCCTGTCCAACCTCAATAGTGAGCTTGAGTTCTGCAGCATCGAGGATGCGCTTCTCGTGCGTATTGAGTGTCTGAAGGACTGTTTATCGGAACCAGACCGTAAACTTCCGGTCGAGGAAGACGATGAGGGCGACGAAGCGGTAAGAAACGCTATCCAAACTATTGAGGAAAGCCTCGACAACCTACAACTCATCATGGAGACCTTCCAACATGACCGGACGTCGACTCCGCAAATGATAGAGATCGCAGCGGCCCCTTCGGGCATAAAGCGCTATGTAGCCCGCAGCGTTGCTCTTTGGGCACGCAAGAAATTCGATATTGCCGTCAAAGACTGGTATGACATCTCAGCCTACAATCTGTTTGCGGACGCGCTTCCGAAATGGATAGACGTTGAGCAGGAGCAAAGAAACGCGCACTTTGACGTGCTGGACAGCTTACTGCGATCACTTCTCCCGTTAGATGAAGACTCTCTAACAGGGAGTAATCGTTACCCAGGTGGATGGCCGGGCTGTTTCAAGAAGAACGGCACTGTGAAGACTGGCGCAATTATGACCTTCATAAAACATCAGTGGGGCACCTTTGATCCATCTCCTCATATTAACTTTCCGAAGAGGGATCTTTTCTACGACAGGCTCAAGCCATGGACTCAGTACTACATGACCGGACTCTACAGCACCCGGCCCATATATACCTATGAAACGATTGGAAACACTCGATTGATGATTGCAGGCCTCCTCGTCGGCATAGCAGACGATAGCTATGGAGAAGACCTAAGGGAGGCATCTGGCGATCCTTGGCCGATGCCAGACGAAACTATTGATGCCATAGCAGCGAGCATTCATCGCATCAGCCCGGAGACGACGAAAGAGATTCTTCTCAGGTCGGTTAGCCAGCTGATGCAACGAATCCGCGACCTCGACGAGACCTGAGATCTCGGAATCATTCGGCGCCCGATAAAATGCTATCGGCACCCGAATTTTCAGCTCGTAGCGTTTCCTAGCATGTCCTCTCCACAATCACGAGAGGACAACCTATGTCCAAAGACAACCCCGATGACTCTTCACAGGTCATCACTCTTACCCGATTTACCGCAACCGACGACAGCACCCTAGCGAAAGAGTTTTACCTAGATCCCGATGGCCTGATCAAGAAGAAGAGCCATGCGCAGTTTGGCCGTGGCGTCGCTAGGAAAGTGCCCCTGAATGCTGGGCTCAAGTCACTCCAAGAATTGATCGATGACCTTGAATCCATTGAATGCCTTTCCACTGGCGTTTTCGATGCAAAAAAGGTTCGTGTCCAGCCACAGGATGCGACCCGTGATTCTGAGAGCGGACTGTCGATTCGGCATCGTACGAGGGAGGCAATGCGTCAGCCCTCACCAGGCCTTGTATTGCTCGATCATGACCCAAGCCCTCGGATGCCGAACGACATCAGGTGCGATACGCCACCAGACTTGATGCGGCTTTTGGTCGGTGCCGTGCCTGCGCTGGCCGATGTTGGGTGGGTTGGGCGCGGTAGCAGCTCCCAGGGTGTTTTTAATAAAAAAACTGGTGACCTTTATAACCGCTTTGGAGGCATTCATGTATTCCTTGGTGTCAATACGTCTGATCTTGGCGCATTGAAAGAGTGCCTCGAAGTGAAGTGTTGGATCGCGGGCCAAGGGTATGTCGAACTTGCTCGTAACGGGCGTCGCTTGCTTCGAGCGCCGATTGACCTCAGCGTATTCAGCCCGGAACGTCTAATTTTTGAAGCGGCCCCGACGCTTGGTTCTGGGGTAGGGAGGGAGGAGCCGCGCTGGAGCCACCATGAAGGCGCTCTGCTCGATATTCAGAATTTTGAGCTTACAGATTCCGAGCGAACAGAGGCTCAGGAGCGTCAGCGCGAAGCCTTCAAGGACCGAGATCTGATCGAACAAGCCGAGGCCAAATACGAACGCTATCGGAGGGAAACCGCCAACGAAGTCGCAAAGCGGACGGGAGAGGGTGCAAAAGCCATTTTAGATCGCATCCCGCGCTACCAGGACGCGGCTATGGAAAGGCAAACGGTTAGACTGTCGTCGGATCACCCCGTCCAGATCAAAGGCGCCTCGCTTACCTTCGGCAACCTGGTATCACGAGCCTCTGAGTTCGATGGCCAGTCCATGCCAGACCCAATCGAAGGTGCCGCATATGGCACCTCGACCGCGAAGTTTTACGCAAATAGCGCCGATGGGTCGGCGGTCATCCACTCCTGGGCCCATGGCGTGTCCACATCGTATGTGTTGCAGGCCGGCGATCCGGCCAAAGGCGTAGATACTGGCATCGCGAGGAGCAAGCAATCAGACCCTGCCCGGGAAGTGGTGCGATCCAAACCGAGCGTCGATCTGTCCACGCCGCTGGAGGTCGAGACTTTTCCACACCTGACGGGGGATGGGCGGCCCAAGGCGACACATCAAAATTATCGGCATATGCTTGCTGCATGCGGCATTACAGTCCGGTACAACGTCATCGCCAAAGAGATCGAGATCAACATCCCTGACATGAAAGGCACTGTTGATAACCGTTTTGCTTCAGCGATGACGCAAATTGAATCGCTTGCGGCTTTGAATGGGCTACGCACCGCACCCTGCGCAAGATACATCAACTTGATTGCCGATGAGCAGCAGTTTAACCCGATTGCAGATTGGATCAACAGCAGGTCGTGGGATGGTGCCAGCCGCCTGCCCGAGCTGTATGAAACTCTTACCGCGCGCGATGATTTTCCCGACGATCTCAAGCAAACTTTGATCTACCGTTGGCTGCTGAGCGCGGTCGCCGCCGTGCTTAAACCATCGGGCTTCCACTGCCGGGGCGTGCTGACGTTACAAGGCAGGCAGAGCCTGGGCAAAACCTCGTGGATTCGGAATCTCGTGAGCCACCCGCACCTGCAGGAAACCTATGTCTTGGAGGGCCACCACCTGGACACGGCGAACAAGGACTCGATTCTTGTCGCGATCCAGCATTGGATCGTCGAGCTGGGCGAGCTGGACTCGAGTTTCAAAAAAGACATTGCCCGAACTAAAAGCTTCATCACGAACAAGACCGACAAGCCGCGAAAGCCCTATGCGGCTGCTCCATCGGAGTTCCCGCGACGAACGGTGTTTGCCGCCAGTGTCAACGAGGACAACTTTCTCGTAGATCCGACGGGTAACAGTCGCTGGTGGGTTATTCCGCTGGTCAGGATCTACTATCAACACGAAATCGACATGCAGCAGGTCTTTGCCCAGCTCGCAGTGGACTATCGCGACGGTGCCCAATGGTGGTTAACGCGGGACGAGGAAAAGCAACTCGAGGAGCAGAATCGGTCGCACCAAGCGGTCGACGTGATCGAGGAAACCCTGCTGAACGCGCTGGACCATGATCTGCTCGAGGATCAGTGGCCGAGGATGACGGCGTCCGAAGTGTTGCGACAATTAGGCTTCACCAACCCGAGCAACAAAATGGCCCAGGACTGCGGACGTGTCCTACGCAGGCACTTCGGGCAGCCGAGAAAGGTCAAGGGCCGCACCGTCTGGCAAGTTCCACTGCGAACCGGCATCTGAGCCGCCCCTGAGGCTTTTCCGGGACGGTTTCGTTGCTCCACCCCGACCCCCTGCACCCAATCCGATGAAATTCATGCGTTTTTGGTGCGGGTGGCGGGGTGGTAGCACCCCCGTCAAAACCCTCTCCCTTGCAATCGCACGAATCCGAAAAAACGGGCCGGTTACCCGAATTTCCAGCCGTTGCCGCGCACTACGCTTGTGGTCGCCAGGTGATCAGGATCGGCCTGATTGACTAATGGCAGAACGAGCAACGTGCAGTTGATATCGCGGACGACCACTAGGACACCGAAGTCCGGGCCCAATCGAAAAATGGTAATTGCACTACGCCGACACTTTGAAAAGGAATTTAATTGTGAAGAAACGAAAAATTTATGCACTGTATCGATATGGCCGGAAACCGATCTTCGTGGAGCTTGCGGAAGATGGCGTCGAACGCATTCACCTCAACGGCAGAAGCTCGATCGCCGTCGATCGCCTCGAGGACCTTTTGAACAGAGCCCTTGTAGTCATTACGGCGCTGGATGACGAAGACACCGTCACGACTGAGGATTTTTATTTCCCTGAAGAGTGGGAATCGAAAACGAACAGCATCCGGCGGCTATTGGGGATGGGGCTTGTTTTTTTAGTAACAACAGGTCGCGTGCCCCTAACGTGCGTCAATCCGACAAAGCCAGGCACAAAAAAGTATCGAATCAGGGAGTTGTAGATAGCCGCAAGCCCGATCTTTGCAGGCATTTGTTCTTGGGTGCCTGCATCTCTAGGTATCTAGCTTAGTTTGAAAACAAGTCGATTGAAATTCACCTAAAGGAGAGTCCAATGCGAAAGCTTTTAACCCAATCCGACCTAGACCGCCCCCCGCCGTGTCCGGACGGCAAGCGACGAGAAGAGTACTGCGATACCGATGTGCGCGGCCTCTACCTGGAGGTTCGCGCAACATCCCCAAATCAGGGCACGCTGTACCTCCGCTACAAGAATGCCGCCGGGAAGACCGCCCACAAGCGGATCGGTACCACCCAGGAAATCACGCTTAAAAAGGCCCGGGTACGCGCCCGCAAGTTAAAAGCCGAAATCGCGTCCGGCGATGATCCCCAGGCCCAAGCCCGGGAGCGAAAAGCCGTGCCGACTTGGGATGAGTACTTCAAAATTGACTACCTCCCACACGCCAAGCAGAAGAAGCGAACCTGGAAGAACGATGCCGACATGCACCGGTGCCGGGTCAGCGAGCGCTTCGGGGCAACGCCGATTGACCGGATCGGCCGGCAGCAGGTGGAGCAGTTCCACTCTGAGCTCCGGGAGAGCGGGATGGCCCCAGCGACTGCGGATCATTACCTGAAGCTGATACGCCATGCGCTGAACCTGGCCGTCGATTGGGGACTGATCGCTACCAACCCGGCCGCCAAGGTCCGACAGTTCAACGAGGACAACCAGATCGAGCGTTACCTTAGCGATGATGAGCTGCGGCGCCTGATGGCGGTCCTGCGCAACTACGACAACAGGCCGATGGCCCTTCTCGTCCTGTGGCTTCTGGCGACGGGAGCGCGCGCAGGGGAGGCCCGAGCAGCGACTTGGGAGGATGTCGACTACGACACCCGAGTCTGGGTGATTCGGTCGAAGAGCTCCAAGTCCAAGCGGCGGCGATCAATCGCCCTGAACGACATCGCCTTGTCCGTCCTAGACGAGCTGAAGACCGCCGGGGGGAAGTCCGGGCCGCTATTCGTGGGCAAACGCGGTCCGTACCGGCACCTGAACCGGAACTGGGCGCGAATCTGCGAAGCGGCGGGCCTGCTGGGCCTCCGCCTGCACGATCTCAGGCACACCTACGCCTCAATGCTGGTAAACGCCGGGCATTCGCTTTATGAGGTGCAGCAGGCTCTGGGCCATTCCGACCCAAAAGTGACGATGCGGTACAGCCACTTGTCCAAGGAAACGCTGCAGAAAGCCGCTGACAGCGCCGCCAGGCGGATCAAGTCGGCAATGTGATGGTGATCCTGCCCGGGCTCCCACTGGGGGCCTGGGCTCGGGAATCGGTTATTTTTTTGGAGGAAAATCTACCGGGTTGGCTGCCGTTAAGGGATATTTTGCACGGTGCTTGATTTCGCCAGCGTACCAGCTCGGTAATGAATGTTGTTTACCGTTCGATTTCGCACGCCTCCCATCGCGATGGTGTTTTCATCGGCTACACGCACGCCCAGGTTGCCGAAATAAGAGCGTAGTACTCCTCCGAACCCATTTCGGAGCGTGCGTCGGGCAATGATGCTGGTCTATCACGCATGACGCTTGTTACCTTTCGCAATTGCTCGGAATTTAAAGTGCGTGAAAGTTGGCTGCTCATACACGAGCAATGTGCAAAATCACCGCTATTTTCCACGCAAACATCTTCAAATGATTGAACGGGGTCGGAGCACGCAGAAATTAATAACAACGAAACGATAGCCGTAACGAAAGGCCAAGGAGCTTTGGCCTTCTTCAGGCCTAATATTTCAGCTTTAGAAAAAACAAGACCCATAATGAACATCTCTTTCCGCTCGGTATTGAATTAGCCGATCAGTCCCAAACCTCATTCTCTGAATATCTAGAATGAGGCCCATCTAAAGGGATCCATTGATCTGCTATACCAATGAACCGCCGTCGAAAATTTCCCGTCGGATTAAACACGCCAAATAATGTGTCGAACCGCACCTCGACAAAGGAAAACACTGCAAAACTTCTATATCGCACTATTCCGGCGGTTTCAATCCAGCTGAGGGTAAAACCAGTTTCGCCAAGCGATCGACTGGAACTGGGCTCTGCATGACTGCTGACCCAGCGGTGAAAATCTCCCTCTGAAGGATTTGTTACTGCCAGAAGAATTGCTATACCGACCGCAATTAAAACTTTGATTTGTCTGCCTTTACCGACAGATTTGTTTTGCATATTCATTCTGATTGCTGCTCCATGTATATATTCGACACCTAATAGCCTAGTAAATGCGACGGCACCAAAGCCAAACCAAATAGCATCATGTCGACTTAGATATGATTTGGGCTCACTCGAATAGCACTGTGGAAATTTGGGCCGGCTTTCCAGCGGCCTTGCGGGCAGTCCAGATCTATGCGAAGAGGCTGGAGTGGATGCCTGCAACTCCGAGGTAATCAGCCTGCTTCCCCCCTCTGGGTTATGGAAAGTCGGCGTGCATCTTCTTTCTCTATCGGACTACTCAGCGCAGCGACCTTTGGCACGCAATATCGGCAACAATCAACGCAGATGGAGCAATTGACGCGAATAAAATAGACTTTTTATTTTCGAGTCGTGGTGCACCTGAACTCAGAGGGGCCGGCAGACGGCTCCAATGAGCATCGATAAATCTACCGAGCGAGCGCATCAAACAGGCGTGTCGTTGACTCTAACAAACGTAAATAATTATCAGCCACAAAAGAAAGTTTGCTGGCATGGCAGCGAGTATTGAACGATTCCACGCTTTCTCGCGCCTCGGCAATCCTTAGTTCTGCGTCGCTAATTCGTCCGGTAGAGAAAGCCTTTTCAACCGCACGATCAACTACCTTCATTCGAGCGCGAATTTCGTCTAATGCCTCGTCGCATCGGTCTATGTTTTGACCACATAGCTCATGAGTCGCCCCTATATTTACGTAATCGTCAATCAGGACCAGGTTTGTAACAACTGCGTCGGGCTGATCTAATTCGCCGAAGGCGATCTCGCCGCATATGATTTCCCTGTCATCTTCTTTAGAATCAACAGACCTAATCTTGCGAAATCTCGGTGCGCCAAGGTCTTTTAACTCATACTTGGAGTAAAGATCCTCCGCGTCCGAATTGGCTTCCTGTGCGATACGTACTTTCTCAGCAACGAGACTTTTGACTGCGCGATCATGACGAGGGCCTTTTCCTTGCTCAGCTAAAGTCCACTCACTATTGTCACAGCTTGATACAGCGAGGATAATTAAAAGATAAAAGACATTACGTGCCCAATGCGGCATAAAAAGTCCATCAGATCAGATTGGAAAGTGGGAAAAGTAGACGCTGCCAGGAAAACCGGCTTTATGCGTGTCCATTCAATAGTAAGATTGAACTGAAGCTGTCTACTCTCCCGGCAATTTTGTGAAACATTGCAACACGCTTGCGGTAAGACTTTTGATTTAAGTCAATTGCGCCAGCAGCTTGGCGAAATCAGATCATGGCAACTGGGCGCGGCTTCGTAGCTTCTCCGAGAAAAGCGTCCCTAAATCAGTGACCTAGATCCTTGCGAGTGACTGAGCCGTTCGCACTCCTCATAATTGGTAGGTCGCAGGTTCAAGTCCTACAGGGCCAACCATTTTTCCGATGCTGCCCCCGATCGGTCTGCCGGATCGATCAGACGTCCCGGGCTCGGCCGGGGAGATACACGCAGCGAGCGCCGAGGTGTTCTCCTCCCTTGAAATCGGCCCGCAGATAACTGGAATATCGGCATAGAAGCGATCCTGGGCAGCCCGACTCGTTCGCAACAGCGCCGGAAGGCATTTTCGGTCCCAGTTCGGTGTTCGGTCTGCGAAATTCGTTGCGCTTCTTGAGCTTGCTGGGAGGCTCGCGGGAACACACTCGCGACCAGTTTCGGTATAGTTTCGGTTTGAGGAGCCGGGAACGCCGCAGCAGAAAAAGACCGTTGCAAATCTTCTGCCTAGGAACATTCGACCGAGCTCTTTCAGCTCCTCATAATCGGTAGGTCGCAGGTTCAAGTCCTGCAGGGCCCACCATCTTATTGATTACTATGGGTTATTCGGAGGTGTGACCCATAGACTATGTGTCGGGGGGTCGCGCCCCTTTCAGGCCCATTTTGTCATTGGACAAGGCGTCCGCTGGAAATCAGAAAATGGTGCGCTTCTTCTCCCTATATGCTGTCCAACGCCTTTCAATCTACCTGCCAGCCTGATCATATTAACTATTCACAGGGCCAATTCATCAAAGAAAAGCGATAGCTTAAAGAATTAATGCAGGCGCTAATAATTGCCTGCTGTCGTTTTTTCACACAAAATTGTCGGAAAAATCCACCCGCTGAATTCGCCCAGCCTCTAAAGTGTTCCTTGGAGACGATCGAGTTAAAAGGGGCTCTTGATGTCGAACTCGGACCCGGACAGACTGGTTCCACGCCGACGAAAACTTCCAACCGCGATTGCAAGTTGTCTGATGCTTGTTGCATCCGGCGTTCATTCAGCGACCATCACCGTCACAAATGAGAACGATTCCGGGGCAGGAAGCCTACGGGCAGCGGTCGCCGCCGCAAATGCGACGGTGGAACGAGATCAAATCGAATTCGATACCAGCGTCAGCCGCATCACGCTCAGTGGTGGGCAAATCGAGATCACTGAATCGCTTATTATTCTCGGGAGAGTCGACGATCGAGTCGTTATCGATGCCAACGGAAGCTCTCGCGCCTTTGCTGTAATAAGCGCCGGTGCGCCACTTTATCTAGAAGGCCTTGAGATCCTGAATGGTTCCACCACGGCCGCGGGCGAATTTCCGAGGGAGTGTAGCCAGATTTCTGGAGAGGGCGGAGCGATCTGCTCGTTATCCGATCTCAATATCTTTAATAGTGCCGTGAGGGACAGTACAACCGCAGGTGACTCTGCCGGCGGTGGCGCTATTTTCGCTTACAACAACCTTAATCTTACAAACGTCTCTATATCCGGTAATTCAACACAGGGATTATTTGCATTTGGCGGTGCGCTATCAGTGGGAACAACTACAACGAATGGCAACCTTCTTGGCCAAGCCGTCACCATTTCCGAAAATTGGACAGAAGGAGATTACTCAGCTGGTGGTGCGTTTTTCTCGAGAGGTGACGTGACCCTGGCAAGGTCTGACGTATCAAGGAACTATACCTTAGGATCAAATGCAGACGGTGGGGCATTTTTTGCGAATGGCGTCGTGCGGCTTGAAAATTCAATTATAAGTTCGAATTCCGTTCGCGGCGATAATGCGGAAGGCGGTGGTTTTCTCTCTAATGAAGAAATCGCGATTGAATACAGCACTATTGCAAATAACGCTACAGAAGGCTCTGGCTACAGTCGCGGCGGCGGAATCTACTCGCAAGGCCTCGTCACGATCACAAACAGCACGATTTCCGGTAATTCCACGGTAAGCCCATTGGGACGTGGCGGAGGAATTTTCCATTCTCGCGATCTTCTGGATATCCGATATTCCACGATAACCGGAAATACTTCGAATGCCCCTGGCGCAGGTATTTATCACAACTCTCAATCCTGGGCTGTGGTGGCGCGAGAAGTAATCCTTTCAAACAATTCTGGCCCGGAAGGCAATATCGCAACAAGAAGGATGTTCTTGAATGTCGACTGGTCAGTCTTTGGTGACGACGAGCCGGAGCTTTTAGGTCCAATTGGCACTGTATTTACCGATGAGCCTTTGTTGGCGCCGCTCGGCGACAATGGTTGCTGGATCAAAGCAGGTGCTTTCGACAGCGCACGCTGTGTCCCAACACACTTGCCCTTGACAGGGAGCCCTGCGCTTGATATCGGCACTGCATCTCCCACTATCGAATACGACCAGCGAGGGCAAGGATTTCCGAGAGTAATCAATGGCAATTCTGATGCCGGGGCAATCGAGAGTGGCCCACTGCCGGACTTGGCGGTCTTCTCCGCCTCGGTGAGCGAGACTACCCTAAGCATAGATCAGGATTTTAGAGTCGACGCGACAGTTCTCAATGGTGGCGACGCCGATTCAGACCCAACAACGTTTCGCATTAAGCGATCAAGCGACTCGATCGTGGATGCGTCTGACCACGATCTCGCCTCTAGGGCTCTTCCCGCACTTGCGCCCGGAGATAGCCTTCGAGAAGGAGCGATTGTATCCATTGCAGAGCCGGGAACATTTTGGGTAGGCGCCTGTGCCGATCTGATTCCCGGTGAGATCTTTAACAACAATAACTGCTCTGACGGAATCCAGGTGACTGTCGATAATCCCAATTCACCGGATTTAGTTGTTAGCTCAGTAGCCTTTGGCGATCTTAATCGCGCACCGGGTGAAAACTTTGTTATTCGGGCGAGGGCCGAGAACCAAGGGACGGGAACGGCAGATGCCACAACTTTGAACTATCGTCTGTCGCCGGATCCCTCAATCGATGCTGCTGACCTGCTACTCAATAGCGACAACGTGTGGCCTCTCGATGCATCACAAGAAGCCGCTTTTGGGGCCTGGGCGGTCGTTAACCAAATAGGGAGCTTCTGGATCGGGGCATGTGTTGACCCTGTCCCTTTTGAAGACAACTCGGCTAATAATTGCTCCTCGGGAACGCCGATCAGTCTCACTTCGAATCTATTTGATGACGGTTTCGAGGTCGCTATCCTGGCGGACGGCGGATTAAACGACACCGGGATCGATTGGTGTGCCGACGACAGCTCTATAAACCTGGATTGCCCGGTAACGGGTTTCGAAGGACAGGACGGCGACTTTGGTCGTGATGCAAAAGGCCGTTCGGGAGAGCTAGATAAGATTGGAGCCGGCGCCGCTGGTTTTGATTTCACCAAAATCGATCAGAATGGAAATTTGCTACCCGAATCTGCGACGGAATGGTCGTGCGTACGTGACAATCATACTGGGCTCATTTGGGAAGTAAAAACCACAGACGGAGGCCTTCGAGACAAAAGTCATGCTTACAGCTGGTATAACCCTGATTCCACTTCGAACGGTGGCGCGGTCGGGGTAATAAATGGCGGCACCTGCGCTATAGCTAGCTGTGATACATATGGATTTTCTGTAGCGGTAAACGAGGCCAGTTTATGCGGAGCTAAGGACTGGAGAGTCCCAACGATCAATGAGCTTTTTTCAATCGTTAACTATGGCCAGGGGTCGTTCATTTTAATCGATGATAGCTACTTTCCAAATAGCTCGAATTGTTGCTATTGGTCATCAACACCCGTCGCTGGGAACTCTGATATGGCCTGGGATATGCGCCCAAACAGCGGGCAAGATATCGCTTCGGGGAAGGGAGGAACCCGAGAAATTCGATTAGTGCGACGAGAGCAATGAAACGTGTAAAATATAAATGTCTTAGTTTGCAGAGTGACGATGCTCTTCCGGCTCAAGATAGCAATTAGCCCACAAGGCAGATCGCTGCAATGAAACAGTTGAGTTTGTGGTGAATCATCATTGAACCGAGACTCACTGAAAATTTCTAAATGCTCCACAAGTGAAAATTTGCGCGGATTCGTTACGCTTAATCAATAGGCTAGACAGTTTGGGAGCAGTTTACTAGAAGGAGAATTGATCATGTGTGGTAATAAGAAGCTTGCAAATGACATTCTTGCTATTATTGCGATCGCTTATTTTCCTTTAGTCAGTAGCCAGTCACTAGACCCTGACACATGCAGCCAATTTGGAATTCGGGCTACTACCCCGTCAATAGACTTTAGGGTTGTGGGGAATGGTGGCGTGGTCTTGCACATTCCTACGGGGCTGGAATGGAAACGATGCTCGTATGGGATGACGTGGGATGGCTCCGCGTGCATTGGCGAGGCATCGGGGGGGGGTTGGGCTACAGCTCTCGACATTGCCGTAAATGCCAGCGGCTCCTGGAGGCTCCCGAATATTAAAGAGCTACAGAGCATTGTAGAGCGCTGCCGGGAGTTCCCAGCAATTAATGCACAGGCATTTCCAAACACAGTGTCTAGTAACTACTGGTCTTCGACGCCGGATCCGAGTGGCCAGACCGGTTCTTATTATCACGTTTCATTCGGTAACGGTGATACAGATCTACGTTTTTTTGGGGGTGTACGACTCGTACGTGAGGCTTCAAATAACTAGCCGACGAAAACAAGAAAGCCAAACAGGCGTAGAAAAATAGATTTTTACGCTACTGCCTATGGACTGCCCTTCCATTCTAACGCACCCTTGGCCTTTGACTATCCAGCCAAGGCAGCTGACTACAGCCATCCCGGCTCGGCCCAGATACTCCAGCTTCACCAACTTCCATCCCTAGACCCTCGCTGGCGCGCCTTCTGGGCGTGCATTTGTCAACCTCCCCAACTTAGGTCCAGTCATAACTAGAGATTCCGGCATAGAGAAATTAGGGTCAGGTCTTGCTTCTTGCATGACCCTCATAATCGGTAGGTCGCAGGTTCAAGTCCCGCAGGGCCCACCATCTTCCTGAATTCTATGGGTTTCCCGCGTGGGTGGCCCATAGGCAGCGGGCACGGGGGACTAGGGCCGTCCGTTCGGTTCTTGCTACGACTCTCCCCGCCAGAGTTGAGTCCCCAATGTCGTTCTGGACGCACCTGAGGCGTCATGCGCCGTCTTCATTTTTCGCCAGGCTTGCTTACGGAGCGGCAGGAAGCTCGAATCCAGGGGTACGGTCACACGGCCCATACTTTGACCTATTCTTAAAACAAGCTGCGAAGCAGCAATTTACCCTTGAAAAACTTCCAAATTGCGGTAATCTCTTAACGGATCCCCCAAACTGCGGGGACATTTATATAGGAGACATATTTATGATCAACTTTATAAAGTCCCCATTGCTGGTCCAGAGTGAGGAGCGTCTGGCCTGTGGTTGATGGGGCGATTGACGAAGAGAAGTGCTCCAGTGGATCTACGCGGAAAACCTCGAAATAAGCCAAACTTTGGAAAAGTACTGGCTTATCAAGATAACTATCTGCGGTGAATCTGTTGCTAGGCAGGGTTGCCACAGTGAAACGTTCTACCCGAAGTTGCGGTGACACGATAAAACCACCAGAACTCTGCCACTCTCTTCACGCATTTAGCCGGTTGAGAAGTTTCTTATCTGAATCAACTGACAGAAAAACCAGCATGAATATATGACTCAAACGGAGCATCTGGTGAGTGCGCTGTAGCCTATGATAAGAAATTAATGGTCAGGTCTTGCTTCTTGCATGACCCTCATAATCGGTAGTTCACTGGTTCAAGTCCTGCAGGGCCCACCATTTTCCTGATATCCATGGGTTTCCCGGGGCGCAGGAAAACTTGGGGTCAGCTCGTGATTCATGCATGACCCGCAATTCTGCAGGTCGCAGGTTCAAGTCCTGCAGGGCCCACCATCTTCCTGATTTCTATGGGTTTCCCGCGTGGGTGATCCATAGACGGGCGGTCGGGTGGTCACGGTATGGGGAATGGGGGTCGAGAAGTGACCGTGCGCGTACCTCTGGTTGGAGCTCCATGACTGAGTCTTTTTAGAAATACTGCGATCAAGAAAAATTGAGGGTCAGGTCTTGTTTCTTGCAAGAGACTGAAAATCGGTAGGTCGCAGGTTCAAGTCCTGCAGGGCCCACCATCTTATTGATACCTATGGGTTTCCCGCCCGGGTGACCCATAGGCTATGTGTGGGGGTCCGGGGTCGGCCGACGTGCCACCCGGTCAGGACGGCCGCTTCCGCTTCTACAACAGCTAGCGCGGGCAGGCAGGTCTCCGATCAGGTCTACTGCGGGATAATCAGTAGCGCCGGCGGATCCGATGTTGCAGTGAACTTACGAGTTTCTTCGCAGACGGGCAGGTGGGCAACTGAGCAAAATACGATCTCCCTCGCGAAACTTGCTGATCGCTTTGTGTGCGGTCAACTCTGCGACCCGGC